>WNFO01006053.1_pt1 | contig 10664 bp, 8 predicted proteins | sample 5400251 | NCBI WGS metagenome assembly WNFO01 (sample SAMN13153354, study PRJNA577476) | soil metagenome | isolation source: 100 cm saprolite under Madrone tree | place: USA:California | collected 2016-06-14 | reverse complement strand
ACACACGGCAACGCGGTCGAGGGCGAGATCGGCGTGCTGCGCGAGCTGGTCGCCACGCTACGCAGCGAGCTCGAGACGCTCGCCGCCGAGCGCGATCGCCTGCTCGGCGCGCCGGGGGAGCCGGAGGCCGAGCGCACCACCAACGTCGAGGCCGAGGATCCGCCCGCGCCCGCGGCTGCAGAGCTCGCGCCGAGCGAGAGTCCCCCCGCGCCGGCAGCGCCGCCGACGCCAGCAGCACCGCCGCGCCCCCGCGTTCACGGGGCGCGCCGGCTGGTGGTCGTGCTCGACGTGGATCCGGTGTGGGAGGGCGCAGTCATCGACGGGACCGAGGTGACGGTCGTCAAGCCCGGGAGCGACGTGTTCGCACGATTCGTGGGGGTGACGCCCACGCGCCTGGTCGTCAACCTGGCCGCTCCCGGCGCGCTCGCGGCGATGGGGGCGCTCCGCGCTGCCGGGGTGAGCGGTCGCTTCTGGGGCTGCCTCGCCTCGCCAGCGAGCGACAAGGCGCTGCCGCTCGGCATGATCGAGCCGGCGACCCGCCCGCTCGACCCGGACGCGGTCCTCCTCGTGCTCAGCGGCTACGCCCCGCGCGGCACGCGCATCGTGACCGCGGGAGCGGACGGGGACACGCTGATGAGCCTGCGCCACGCCCTCACGCGCCAGGGGCTGTCCGTCTCGATGGCGTGGGATGCAAAGCAGGCGGTCGATCTGTTCGAAGCGGTCCGACCCGAGGTGGTGGTGCTCGATCTCGAGCTGCCGCCGCGTCACGGCTACGAGCTGGTCGTCCGCCTGGCCGGCTCGAGCCCGGTGCCGAGCGCCGTGCTCGTCTACGGCGAGGGAGACGACACCGGGGCCGGCTTCGCCGCCGCCCTCCGCGCCGCCCCGCGGAACGGGCTCGTGCCGCGCGACCGTCTGCTTGCCGACGTGCTCGGGCACAGCGAGGCGCCGCCCGAGGCGCGTCCGAAGGTGTACGCGCTGCCGCAGCGGCGTTGAGCTGCCAGGCGGGAGGCCCCGGAAGGGCCTCAAGTAGCTGGTCATTCCATCCGACAAAGGCAGGGGAGGACCGCGGCGGGAGCGGTTTGCCCGCCGGGGGTGGTGCCGGACGATGGCTCGCGGGTTGGAGTGGAGGACGTAGCGTGGACAGCACCCCCAAGCCGCAGGGTCGGGGCGGCCCGGCCGGCCCGCGCCCGGTCGCGGACCCGGCGTTCGCCCGCCTCGCCGAGCAGCTCGGCGAGATCGCCGCCGGCGCCGCAGCTCCCGAGGACATGCTCGAGCCCGCGCTCGCCGCCGTGCTCGAAGCGAGCCACGCCGGCGCCGGCGCCCTCTGCCTGTTCGATCAGCGTCACGAGCTCCTCCGCCTCGCCGCAGAGGTGGGGCTCTCGGACGAGGGGTGCAAGCGGCTGCGCCAGATACGCCGCGGCGGGATGGCCGGGTGGGACATGCCGCTCCACAGCCTGCTCAACCGTCGCGTCTACCTGATCGAGAGCGCGGCCAAGAACCGCTACGTACCGCCGCTGGTCGAGGCGGCCGCCTCGGTCACGACCGTCGCCTGCGTGCCGCTCTACGCCGGCACGACACCGGTCGCGAGCATCGTCCTGGTCGCGATGGCCCCGCAGCGGATCACCGAGCAGCAGATCGGCCCGCTCTCCGAGCCGCTGCGCGAGCTGGCGCGCATGATCGAGGCCGCCCGCCGGCGCGCGGCGACGGCAGCGCCGCCCGCCGCGGCGCCGCTCGCGATCGCCCGCCCCGCGGCGGAGCGCGACAAGAGCGAGGCGGCGCGGGTGCAGACGCTGGTGACGTCGTTGGCCGAGGCGGAGCGGGAGCGGGCGCGTCTGGCGGCGGCGCTCGAGGCGGCGGCGGCCGAGCGCGCCGAGCGGGCGCGGGCCGAGACCACGGTGGACGAGACGCGCGGCGCGGAGCGCGCGGCCGAGATCGAGCGCCTGATGGCGCGCCTCGCGGAGGCCGAGGCCGCGGCCGCCCGCGAGCGCGAGCGGGTGAAGGCGTCCGAGCGCGAGCGGGAGCAGCTGGCTGCCGCACTGCGCGAGGCGAGCGAGCGCGTGCAGCGCGCCGAGGAGGGGCTGCACGCCGCCGGCGAGCGCGCGCCGGCGGCACACGAGGACGACCTCCAGCGGGCGCTGGCCGCTGCCCGGGCCGCTGAGGAGGCACGCGCCGCCGCGGACGCGGAGGCCGAGGGCGCCCGCGCCGCGCTCGCCCGCGCCGAGGGCGCAGTCGAGGCGCTCGAGGACGAGAAGCAACGCGCGCGCGACGAGATCGCGAAGCTGCAAGAGGGCGCGGGCACGCTGCTCGCCGAGCGCCGGCGCCTCGAGCAGGGGCTGGAGGAGGCCCGCCTCCGCGACGTGGAGGCGCGCACACAGGTGGCCGAGCTGGAGCGCCGGATCGCCGCGCTGCGCGAGCAACGGCAGGCCGATGCGGCCGAGCGCACGGCGCAGCTCGAGCAGCTCCGGACGCGCCTCGTGGAGGCCGAGGCCGCGGCGGCAAGCGGATCCACGCAGGTGGGCGAGTGGGAGCGCGAGCGCGACCTGCTGGCGGCCGAGCTGCGCGAGGCCGCCGCGGGCGAGCAGCGGGCGCAGGAGGAGCTGCAGGCCGCGACCGAGCGCGCCGCCGCGGCGACCGAGGCCGACCTCCAGCGCGCCCTGGCCACGGAGCGCGCGGCGGAGGAGGCGCGCGCGGCGGCGAACGCGGATGCCGAGGCGGCGCGGCGCGCGCTGGAGGACGAGCGGCAGCGGGCGCGCGACGAGATCGCGCGGCTCCAGGCGGGCGCCGCTACGCTGCTAGCCGAGCGGGAGCGTCTCGAGCAGGGGCTCGCGGAGGCGCGGGCGCGGGAGGAGGAGGCGCGCGGCTCTCTCGCCGATGTCGAGCGGCGCGTCGAGGATGTGCGCGCGGAGCGCGAGGCGGAGGCGGCAGCCTTGAGCGCGCGGCTCGAGGGCATCGCGGCCGAGCGCGACCGTCTCAGCGTGGCGCTGGCCGCGGTGCGGGCCGAGCGGGACTACTTCGCCGCCGAGGAGGCGGCCGCGGACGCGGCGCATGCCCGCCTCGAGGACGCGCTGGTGCGCGAGGCGGCGCGGCGCGCGGCGGACCAGGCGCCGGTCGCGGTGGCCGCCGCGCCGCGGCAGCCCGGGCTCGGGCCGGCGCACGTCGTGGTCGTGGACGACGACCCGGTGTGGGCGGCCGCCGCGGGCGAGGGACTACAAGTGACGGTGATGCCCGCCGGGGGCGCCGCGCTCGAGTCCCTCGGCGCCACGTCGCCTACGTGCGTCGTCGTCAACCTGGCCGCGCGCGGCGCGCTCGCCGCGCTCGCCGCGCTGCGCGAGGCCGGGTCGAGCGCGCGCGTCTGGGGCTGCCTCGCCACGCCGGCCACGGGTCGCGCGCTGCCCCTCGGCCTGGTGGAGCCCGTCGCCCGGCCGGTCGATCCCGACGCGGTGCTCGCGACCTTCCGGCGCCACGCCGCGCGCGGCGCACGCGTCCTCGCCGCCGGCGCCGACGCCGATGCGCTCATCAGCCTTCGCCAGGCGCTCGTGCGTGAGGGCATGTCGGTCGCGATGGCGTGGGATGGCGCGCGCGCCGTCGAGCTGCTGGGCGCGCAGCGGCCGGAGATGGTGGTGATCGACCTGGCGCTCCCCGGACGGGTGGGCTACGCGCTGGTCGCCCGGCTCGCTGCCTGCGACCCGCCGCCGGTCCTCGCGCTCATCCCGGGCGACGACGACGCGCCCGCCGCCTTCGCCGCCGCGCTCGCCGAGGAGGCACCCGCCGCGCGGATGCTGCCGCTCGCCGATCTCCTCGTCCGCGTGCTCGGGCAGGCGTAGCCGGGGCCGGCCTCGTTTGTTGTGGGGCGCCGGTGGACGTGGTACGCGCCCCTCTTGTCCTCGCGAGCGCATCCGCGCCCGCTCGCCGCGCCGCTGTGCCGCCCACGCTCGACCTGATCGTGCAGCCCGCGCTCTCCCCGCGCGAGAGCCTGGCCGCCGATCGGCGACTGCTCGACGAGGCGCGGGCAGGGCAGGCCGCTCTCCGCGTCTACACTCTCGCCGGTGACGTGCTGTCGCTCGGCCGCTACCACCTGGCGCCCGAGCTGCCGGCCGGCTGCGCGGTCGAGCTCTGGCGGCGCCACTCCGGCGGGCGCGCCATGCCGTGGGGCGAGGGGTTCGTCGGACTCTCGCTCGTGCTGCCCCACCGCGCGGCGCTGGTGGCGTCCGATCCTTTCGCGCTCGCGCCCGAGCAGGTCATGAACCGCTACGTGCGCGGCATCCTCGAGGCCTGCGAGCTGAGCGGGGTCCCGGCCCTCTACCCCGGACGCGATGTGATCACCGTCCAGCGGCGCATCCTCGCCCTGGTCTCGTTCGAGGTCGAGGCGTCGGGGGCGCTCGTCTTCGAGGCGGTGATTTCCAACGGGCGGGACTTCAGCGTGCTGCCGAGTCTGCTCGACCGCGCCGACCCGGGCGGCGTGGTGAAGGCCGGCATGCTGACGGGGGAGGACACGACCAGCCTCGCGCAGCAGCTCGGCCGCGCGCTCGACGCCGCGGAGGTCGCCGACCGCCTCCGGCGCGGCTACGAGCGGCGGCTCGGCGTAGGCTTCCGGGAGCGGCCGGGCGCGCTCGCCGCCGGCCTCGACGAGGCGGCGTGGCTCGGCCAGCGCCGGCTCGGCGCGCACCTCGACCGGCACGCGTCGGTCGCGACCCAGCTCGGCGTCCTCGAAGCGCACCTGGCGCTCGCGGGCGGCCGCATCGAGGACGCCATGCTCGCGGGTGACTTCATCGCCAACTCGCCGGCCATCGAGCGCCTCGAGCGCGCGCTCCGCGGCTGCCCGGCCGAGCCGGCCGCGGTGGAGGCGGTGGTGGCCGCCGTGTTCGCCGAGCCGGAGAACTTCATCCTCGGCGTCGGCCCCGTCGGGACGGTGGCCGAGACGGTCGCGAGGGCGCTGGCGGCATGACGCTGGCCGAGCGGCTCCAAGCGCCCGATCCCGAGGTGTGCCGTGCGGCCATCGCCGAGCTGGCCGAGCGGGGCGGGGCGACCCCGGAGGAGCTCGCGGCGCTCGCCGACTGCCTCGGCGCGGGTCGAAAGGCGGTGGAGCGCCCGGCGGCCGAGGCGTTCGCGGCGCTCGCCGCGCGCGGCGTCCCGGTCGACGAGATCCTCCTCGGCGCCCTCGCCTCGCCGCTCCCGCGCCGGCGCTGGGGCGCGGCCTTCGCGCTCTCGCTCGCGGGCGACCCGCCCGCGGCGTCGCTCCCCGTGCTGCTCGAGACGCTCGGCGCCGACGACGGTGATCTGCGCTGGGCGGCGGCGGGCATCGTCGTGCGCCTGCAGCACGAGCGGGCCGCGCTGGTCGAGAGCCTGCGCGCGCTGGTCGCGAGCGGCAACGCCGCGCAGCGGAAGATGGCGCTCTACTGCCTGCGCGACCTGGAGGCCTGCACGCCCGCGGTCGAGCAGGCGGTGCTCCACGCGCTTGGCGACGCGGACCGCGACGTGCGACTCGCCGCCGTCGCCACCCTCGCGCGCCTGGCGCGCGACCGGGGCGCGGCGGCGGCCAAGCTCGTGCATGCGCTCGAGACCGGCGACGAGCGCGTGCGCCGCGCCGCCGCGGCGGCGCTCGGCGCCCTCGGCGAGCGGAGCGCGCCGGTGCTGGCGGCGCTGGGCGCAGCCAGTGCCAGCCCCGACCCGTCGCTCCGGCGCGCGGCCAAGGGTGCGCTCCGGCAGCTCGGGACCGAGTAGTGCGCGCTACGGATCAGCGGGCCGCTGCGGCTGCGTGCCCGTTGCCGCCCGCCCGGGCGCGCTCGAACGTGAGCCCGCTCGCCCCGACGTCCACCACCAGCCGCTCGCCGTCGCCGATCTCCCCCGCGATGATCTTCTGCGCCAGCGCCGTCTCGACCGTGCTCTGGATGACGCGCTTGAGCGGCCGGGCGCCGTAGACCGCGTCGAACCCGCGCTCGGCGAGGAAGTCCTTGGCCCGGTCGGTGAACACGAGCTCGAGGTGGCGGTCCGTGAGCCGGGCCTGGAGCCGGGCGAGCTGGATGTCGACGATCTGCCGCAGGTGCGAGCGGCCGAGCGGGTGGAAGACCACCACGTCGTCGACGCGGTTCAGGAACTCGGGGCGGAAGTGCTGGCGGAGCGCCTCCAGCACCTCCTGCTTCATGGCCTCGTAGGCGGCGGGGTCGTCGGCGCCGCGGTAGCCGGTGAGCAGCTGGCTCCCGATGTTCGAGGTCATGATGACGACCGTGTTCTTGAAGTCGACCGTGCGCCCCTGGCCGTCGGTCAAGCGGCCGTCGTCGAGGATCTGGAGCAGCACGTTGAAGACGTCGTGGTGCGCCTTCTCGATCTCGTCGAAGAGGATGACGCAGTAGGGCCGGCGGCGGACGGCCTCGGTCAGCTGCCCGCCCTCCTCGTAGCCCACGTAGCCGGGCGGCGCGCCGATCAGCCGCGCGACGGTGTGCTTCTCCATGTACTCGGACATGTCGAGGCGGACGAGCGCCTGCTCGCTGTCGAAGAGGAACTCGGCGAGCGCGCGCGCCAGCTCGGTCTTCCCGACGCCCGTCGGCCCGAGGAAGATGAACGAGCCGATCGGCCGGTTCGGGTCCTTGATGCCGGCGCGGGCGCGGAGCACGGCGTTGGCGACCGCCGTCACCGCATCGTCCTGTCCCACCACGCGCTTGTGGAGGTGCTCGGCCAGGTGGACCAGCTTCTCGCGCTCGCCCTCGACCAGCCTGGAGACGGGGATCCCGGTCCAGCGCGAGACGACCTCGGCGATGTCCTCCTCGTCGACGCGCTCCTTCAAGAGCCGCCGGCCGCCGTCCTGGCTCGCGCCGAGCCGTCCCTCCTCCTGGGCGAGCTGGCGCTCGAGCTGGGCGAGCTTCCCGTACTTGAGCTCGGCCACCTTGTTGAGGTCGTACTGCCGCTCGGCCTTCTCGATCTCCTGCTTCGTCTGCTCGATCTCCTCGCGCAGCTTGCGGAGCCCGCCGATGGCGCCCTTCTCGCGCTCCCACTGCGCGCGGAGCGCGTTCGCCTGCTCGCGGAGGTCGGCCAGCTCCTTCTCGAGCCGCCCGAGGCGCTCGCGGGAGCCGGGGTCGACCTCCTTCTTGAGGGCCTCGCGCTCGATCTCGAGCTGCATGATCTTGCGGTCGACTTCGTCCAGCTCCTCGGGCTTCGAGTCGATCTCGGTCCGCAGCCGCGCCGCCGCCTCGTCCACCAGGTCGATCGCCTTGTCGGGCAGGAAGCGGTCGGCGATGTAGCGGTGCGAGAGGGTCGCGGCGGCGACCAGCGCCGCGTCCTTGATCTCGACGCCGTGGTGCACCTCGTAGCGCTCCTTCAGCCCGCGCAGGATGGAGATCGTGTCCTCGACCGAGGGCTGCTCGACCAGCACGGGCTGGAAGCGGCGCTCGAGCGCGGCATCCTTCTCGATGTGCTTGCGGTACTCGTCCAGCGTGGTGGCGCCGATGCAGTGCAGCTCGCCGCGCGCGAGCATGGGCTTCAGCAGGTTGGAGGCGTCCATCGCGCCCTCGGCCGCGCCCGCGCCGACCACGGTGTGCAGCTCATCGATGAAGAGGATGATGTCGCCGCCCGAGGTCTGGACCTCCTTCAGGACGGCCTTCAGACGCTCCTCGAACTCGCCGCGGAACTTGGCGCCAGCGACGAGCGCGCCCATGTCGAGGGCGATGATCCGCTTCTGCTTGAGCCCTTCGGGCACGTCGCCCTTCACGATCCGCTGCGCGAGGCCCTCGACGATCGCCGTCTTGCCGACGCCGGGCTCGCCGATCAGCACCGGGTTGTTCTTGGTGCGGCGGGAGAGGACCTGGATCACGCGGCGGATCTCGTCGTCGCGCCCGATGACCGGGTCGAGCTTCCCCTGCGTGGCGAGCTTGGTGAGGTCGCGGCCGTACTTCTCGAGCGCCTGGTAGGTGGTCTCGGGATCGGGCGAGGTGACGCGCTGGTTGCCGCGCACCTGCTGGAGGGCCGCCATGAGCCGCTCGCGCGTGAGGCCGAGGCCCCGGAAGACGCCGCCCTCGGCCGCCATGGCGAGGAGGAGGTGCTCGACGCTCAGGTACTCGTCCTTGAGCGTGCGCATCTCGTCCTCGGCTTTGGTGAGGAGCTGCGAGAGACGCTGCGTGATGAAGGTCTGCGACGGCCCGGCCGCGGGGCCCGACACCTGCGGGCGGCGCGCCAGCTCGCGCTCCACCGCCTCCTCGACCGCGCGCGGGGCGACCCCCGCTGCCTCCAGCAGGTTGGGCGCGAGGCCGTCGGGCTGCTCGAGGAGGGCCTGCAGCAGGTGCTCCACGTCGATGCCCTGGTGGCTCCGGCGCGTGGCGATGCCGCCCGCGCTCTGCAGCGCCTCCTGCACCTTGTGGGTCATGCGGTTCACGTCGACCATCGCAGGCCAAGGTGCGCACGTGAGCCCGCCGCGTCAACCCGGGACGCGGCGCCGAGCCTCTCAGCGGCTGGCGCGCGCGGGGCCGGTCAGGAGCCGGGGGGCGGCCGTCCACACCAGGTCGACCAGGCGCTCGAGGAGGAGCAGCGCCTCGTCCCACAGCGTGTGGGCCATCTCGCGCAGGCTCGCCGCCACGCCGGACTGGCTCTGCCGCAGACGCGAGGAGCGACCGCAGCCGCCCATCTGGAGCGCGAGATGGGCGGCCACCGCGTCGCGCTCGCGCACGCCGAGCTTGTAGTAGGTGCCGGACGGGCGCCGCTCGGCCTCGATGTCGTACGTGATGCCGGCCAGCTTGAGGCAGCGCTCACGCCGTCCGAGCGCCGCTCCCTGGCGGTCGCAGACGAAGACCACGGCCCGGGGCTCCGCTTCCATCACCCTCTCCATCCCATCACCTCCGCGGCTCGACGCGCTTGTAGCGCGCGGCGGGCGAGGGCGCAACTCGAGGATTGCCTGGCGCGGGCGGCGGTGGTAACGCGCGAGCGTGCGGCGTCGGGACTGCGCGGGGGCGGCCGTCGAGCTGGTGCGGGGCGACATCACCACGCAGGCGACCGATGCGATCGTGAATGCGGCCAACACCACGCTGCTCGGCGGCGGCGGCGTCGACGGCGCCATCCACCGCGCCGGCGGCCCCGAGATCCTGGCCGAGTGCCGCACGCTCGGCGGTTGCGCCACCGGCGAGGCCAAGCTCACGCGCGGCGGGCGGCTGCCGGCCCGCTTCGTCATCCACGCCGTCGGACCGGTCTACCGCGACGGCAGGCACGGGGAGCCGGAGCTGCTCGCGAGCACCTACAGCCGGAGCCTCGAGGTCGCGGTCGAGCACGGCCTCCGGTCGGTCGCGTTCCCGTCCATCTCGACCGGCGCCTATCGCTTCCCGATCGCCGAGGCGGCCCCCATCGCCCTCGGCACGGTGGTCCGCTTCCTGGTGGCACGGCCGGGGACGCTCACGCTGGTGCGCTTCGTCCTTTTCGGCGACGCGGACCTCGCCGCCTACGAGATGGCGCTCGCGGCGCTGCGCGCCTGAACCGCCGGCTTGCGACCCCGGGCGCGGCGTGGCACAGGGGTGAAGGCCGCACCCGAGTGAGCGCGGCCGAGAGGGAGAGAACGACGATGCGCAGAGTCCTCGTGGCCCTCGTGCTCCTGGGCGTCGTGCTGGGCCGGCCCGCCGTGCTCCGCGCGGAGGGTGCCGCCGCCGAGTTCGGGCTCGCGGTCGGCGCCGCGGCCGGCAACCTGGTCTACCTCCCCGTCAAGGTGATCGTGGCGTTAGGCGGGCTCGCGCTCGGAGGCTTGACCGGCGCCCTCACCGGCGGCGACGAGCGCGCGGCCTACGCGGTCTGGGTGCCGGCGGCGAGCGGGACCTATCTCCTGACGCCGGCGCACCTGGAGGGCACGGTGCCGATCGAGTTCTTCGGCTCCGACTACGCCGACCAGTCGTCCAAGACCGCGGGCGCGGCCGAAGGCGCGGGCATCTACGACATCCAATACCAGTACTCGCGGTGAAGCGTCGCGAGCGCCGCGGCCCACGGCGCGAGCGAGCACAGCACGTAGACCGTCGCGCTGAAGACGAGGGCCGGCGCCGCGAGCCGGTTCCGGCGCACGTGCCAGAGAAGCAGCAGGCACGCGGACGCCTGCAGCTTGAAGAGGACGAGCGCGAAGCCCGGCCCGATCTGCGCGAGCGCCCACGCGAGCAGCGGGTTTCCCTCCGCTATGCCGGCGTGGACGCCGACGTAGGTCGCGACGCCGTCGAACACCTGCAGCGCGAGGTTCAGGCAGACAAGCGCGAATATCCCGCGCTCGGTGAGCGGTCGCATCGGAGCCCCTCCTGCGACCCGGACCACCCTGCACGGGGGTGGGTCGAGCCGTGGGCGGACTTTCTCGCAGGTGCGCGTGCGCCGTCAAGCGCGTGTGCTATGCGGTTTGCTACCCGCTAGCCGACGCCGGCGACGTCGCGCTCGACGCGGCGGAGGAAGTAGGTGTGCGAGCCCCGGTTGACGAGGCCCTCGATCCGGACGGCGGTTCCGGGAGGGGCGTCGCGCAGCTGGGCGACCAGCTCCTTCGGTCCCACGACCAGGAAGTTCGGGGTGAAGGGCGCGACCACGGCGAGCACGTCCTTGCCGTCGAGCGGCTGATCGCCGCCCACGGTGCGCGCCTTGGTGACGCCGAGCCAGCGCTGCTCGCCGGTCGGGGCGCCCGCGAAGGCGAGCGAGGTGACCGTGAAGCCGGTGCGCTCGGCGGCGGC
>WNFO01012011.1_pt1 | contig 10666 bp, 11 predicted proteins | sample 5400251 | NCBI WGS metagenome assembly WNFO01 (sample SAMN13153354, study PRJNA577476) | soil metagenome | isolation source: 100 cm saprolite under Madrone tree | place: USA:California | collected 2016-06-14 | reverse complement strand
TTGCGGGCGATCACGGCCAGCCACGCGCCCAAGTTACCCCGACTGGCATCAAACACGCCGGGATTGCGCCACAGTTGCATGAATACTTCCTGTAACACGTCCTCGGCCGCGCCCGTGTCGCCGAGCACTCGCAACCCCACCGAGTACACGATGGAAGAATACCGGTCGTAAAGCGTCGCCATGGCGCTTTCGTCACCAGCACGAATCGCTCCCACGAGCGATACGTCGGTCGGCCCCACTTTTGGTTCAGCGCCCGACAAACCGTTATCTCATCCTTTCAAAGGTACGTTTGCCAACCTTGAGCGGATTGCTCTCAACGGGCGTTATTCTCCTACCATCCGCTTTGCCTGCAATCAGATACTCGATGACGAGACCGCCTGTCATGCGTGTCGCGAAACCATAGCAGCATCCTCCTACCTTCGACAAGCCGCCGCGATGTGCGCCTTGATGAAGCGTAGACTAAGCGGGCGACATTAATCAGAGAGGCCTTCATGGGAGATCTCAGCCGCATCGGTGTGGCTATCGATTCAGAATTGCTTCGCATCACGCCCGCCTTTTGCCTGAAAGGCTCACCGATCTCCAGCATGAACATCATCACGTGATCATCTCCACGCTACATGCGCATCTTGACCACGACAGTTGTCTCGAAGTGGTTGTGCTCCGGGGCAAGTCGAGGGACGTGCAAAAGCTGGCGGATCGCCTGATCAGCACCAAAGGCGTGCAACACGGACGGCTGGTAATGAGCTCCCCGGAAATGGCGGCTCACCACCACTAAAACTGAGAACCGGGAACTCATAACTGGAAACTGGTTTGCAAAAAACTTCAACAGGGCGACATCAGACGAACCTACCGGCTCTTCATCGCCAGTTGTCTCTCTTCCGGAGTCATCTGTTTCCAGAGCACTTCCAAATCCCGCTGCACCCGCGAGTTTCCCGGATCCCCGTGCAGCGCCTTGGCGAACCAGCGATAGGCGGTGGGCAAGTCCCGGTTCACGCAGTGTCCGGTGGCGTACATGGCACCGAGCAGGGTCTGCGCCTTGGGATTCGAATTCCCAGCCACTCCACGTCCATACAAGTAGCGTTCGCCATCGGCCACCAGCCGGTCATCGAAGCTGACGGGAGGGGTGGCGGGCGACGGCTTGGGCACGGCCACCTTCGCAATGGGTACGGGCGCAGCCGCCTTTGGGGCCGGGTTCTCGGTGGTCTCAGTCTCTTGTGAGGCAGACATCGAGGCAGACGTCGGCGGTGCAGCCGTCGCCGGAGCAGGTACCGTCACCGGCTTCGCGGCGGATTCCCCGGAATCGGGGCCTTCCTTCGGCGCAGGGGTTGGCTCGGGCGCGGTTGCTGCCGTCGTGGGAGATTGAGATGGAGTACCGGGCTGAGGCGCCGCAGCGGGCTGAGCCGCTTCTCCGGGGCCCGTTCCAGTCGCGGCCTGTGCCTCCGGAGGCACCGAGTTTCCAGTGGGCTGTACCGGCGCGACCGGACCGGGCGGCGGAGAAGCGTCCGTTGCAGAATTCGCCGGGGTGCTGCGCACCGTCGGTCTCTGAACCGGTCCTGCCCAGGGATAACCGTCACGCTGCCAGTGCCAGGCCAGCAACGCCCCGCTTAGCACCAGCAGAAGAAGAGCCAGGTACAAGCGTCCATGACCCCGGGGCGGCTCATCTTCCAGCAGGTAGTCGAGGTCGCGGGAGCGCTCATCTCCCAGGCCCAGAAAAGAAGGGCCGCTCAGCGACGAAGGGACTCGCTCTCTCCCAGGTTCCCGCGTGGCGATTGCCGGCTGCAGTGGTGCGCCACAGATCCCGCAGAAACGGTACTCGGGATTATTCTCGTGACCGCATTGGTTGCAGCGCGCTGTCATAACTCCCAGCATAACTATACTAATTTAGATGCCGACTTGAGACACCCATTTGTATGCCGCCGGTGTCTCCAGCGGCCAATCCGTCTATCTGAACCTTTGGACAATCGATGACTGTATGGCCGCGGGTGACTCGCCCACCCAACTCGAACCTGGACTGAAAGAACAGCCGCTATCGTTGCTAAGCCTCAACGAACAATCTTGAGATTCGCGCCTTCGTGCACCTTCGTGTCCTGGGTGATTCATGAATTCAGGACACGACCCGCGCCGCCCGCCTTTACACCCTGGTCTTGAGCGTGTTACCTTAATTGCACGTTACGAACGAATTGAAACTAGAAGACAGGAGTGCACTAGGTTAGTGCTAGCCAGAGAGCAAAAGAAATCCCTCATCGACCAGTACGGGACGCATGCCACCGATACGGGCAGCCCCGAAGTCCAAATCGCGTTGCTGAGCGAGCGCATTGGTCAATTGACGGAGCACTTCAAAACGCACCAGAAGGATCACGGCTCGCGCCGGGGTCTTCTCATGCTGGTCAGCAAGCGTCGCCGCCTGCTGGACTACCTCAAGCTATACGATTCCGAGCGTTACAAGACGGTTGTGCACAAGCTTGGCCTGCGCAAGTAGGTTGCAGCGGGGCCGTTCCCGGCTCGGGGTGTTCTCGCCGGATCACCATCGGAATCATTATCAGACGGTCGTCACCCATTAAGGTTAAATGCCGCGAACGGTGTGTTTCCGGCGGTCTCCAAGCGCTCCTGGCTCTTGCCCTTCCAAACTGTGCAGTCTCTTCCCGCACTGCGCGTGTCCTCCTGCCCAAAAAGGAAATGAACTATGAAACAAGAAGTATCGGTTGAACTTGCCGGCGGTAAGAAAATCTCATTTGAAACCGGAAAATTAGCCAAGCAGGCACACGGTTCGGTCGTGGTGCGCATCGGCGATAACGTCGTTCTCGCCACCGCTACCGCCAACCCTGATCCCCGCGAGGGCATCGATTTCTTTCCCCTGACCGTCGACTATCGCGAATACACCTACGCCGGCGGACGCATCCCCGGCGGCTTCATCAAGCGCGAAGGCCGTCCCAGCGAGCGTGAAATTCTCACCAGTCGGCAGATTGACCGCCCGGTGCGCCCGCTCTTCCCAGATGGTTTCCGTTGTGAAACCCAGGTGATTGCCTTTGTTCTTTCTGCGGACACGGAGAACGATCCCGACGTGGCTGGCATCAACGGCGCATCGGCCGCGCTGACCATTTCTGACATACCGTTCGAAGGCCCCATCGGCGCCGTGCGCGTGGGCCTGGTCAACGGCGCATTCATTATTAACCCGACGTACAGCGAAATGCGAGACAGCCTGCTCAACATCATGGTCGTCGGCACCGCTGACGGCATCGTGATGATCGAATCCGGCGCCAAGGAAGTGAAAGAAGAGACGGTAGTGGATGCGATTGAATTCGCCCACACCGAGATCAAGAAAATTTGCGCCGCCATCAACGACCTCAAACAGAAAGCAGGCAAGCCCAAGCGTCCGGTTACGCCGCCGGAATTCGACCAGGCCTACTACGACGACCTGAAGAATCGCATCGGGGCCGACCTGGCAGATCGTCTCGACACCCAGAAACATCCCAAGGCGGAAAGCTACAACTTGGTCCGCGAACTGAAGAAACAACTGCAGGCAGCCATCCCCGCGGATGACGAAGCGGCTCAGAAGAAACTGAAAACCTACTACGAAACTCTCCGTGAACGCATCTTCCGCGAGCACGTCATCAATAACAAACGCCGTCCCGACGGCCGCGCCTTCGACCAGATTCGTGATATCTGGATCGAAGTCGGCGTCCTGCCCCGCACCCACGGTTCGGCCATCTTCACCCGCGGCGAAACCCAGGCCCTGGTCACGACCACCCTCGGCACCAGCGACGACATGCAACGCCTCGAAGTCTTCGAAGGCGAGGCCAAAAAACGCTTCATGCTGCACTATAACTTTCCGCCGTTTTCGGTTGGGGAGGTTGCGTTTTTGCGCGGAGCGGGCCGCCGCGAAATCGGCCACGGAGCACTCGCGGAACGTTCCATTTCAAACGTCCTGCCTGACGAAGATAAGTGGCCCTATGCGATGCGTGTGGTCGCTGACATTCTTGAGTCGAACGGTTCATCCTCGATGGCGACGGTGTGCGGAGCTTCACTGGCATTGATGGACGCCGGCGTTCCGCTGAAGTCGCCGGTTGCGGGCGTCGCTATGGGTCTGGTTAAGGAAGGCGAGCAGTACGCCATTCTGACCGACATCGCCGGGGCCGAAGACCACTACGGCGACATGGATTTCAAAGTCGCCGGCACCAGGGACGGTATTACCGCCTTGCAGATGGACATCAAGGTCGGCGGCATCACGGCGCAGATCATGCGCGAAGCTTTGTCCCAGGCCCAGCGCGGACGCTTGTTCATTCTGGATAAGATGAACGGAGTTCTGCCTGGTCCCCGCGAAAAGGTTTCGGCTTACGCGCCACGCATTTACACCCTGCAGATTCCGGTGGACAAGATTCGCGACGTGATTGGGCCCGGCGGGAAGATGATTCGAAGCATCATCGAACGCACAGGCGTGAAGATTGACGTCGAGGACTCAGGCAAGGTCAACGTAGCCTCGAATGATGAGGCGTCCGCGGCCAAAGCTCTGCAGATCATCGGTGACTTGACCGCCACGGCCGAGGTCGGGAAAACGTATCTTGGCACCGTCACCCGCCTGGCCGACTTCGGCGCCTTCGTCGAGATCATTCCCGGCACCGATGGGTTGCTGCACATCAGCGAAGTGGCGGAGCACCGCATTAAGGACGTCCGCGACGAACTGAAAGAAGGCGATCAGGTGCTGGTGAAGGTTCTGGCCGTCGAGGGCAACCGCATTCGCCTGTCGCGCAAAGCCATCCTTAAGGAACAGCGTGCAAAAATGGGCGGCGGCGAGCTTCCTCCTGATGGCGGTGGAGGAGACGGCGGCGGCGAACCCGCTCACGCGCCTGCTCTAACCATCGAAGGCGGCGCCGATTTTCCCGACGACGAGCCCAACTTCAACCGCGATGCACCCTTGGCCGGAGCCGGCGCAGGCGATCGTGGGCCGGAACGCACTGGAGATCGCCCCGACCGAGGCCCAGACCGAGGAGGAGATCGCGGCGGTCGCGGTGGCCGTCCCGGTGGCGGCGGCAGAGGTCGTGGTCGCGGCGGCCCTGGACGTGGAGGCCGCGGCGGTTTCGGCGGTGGCGGCCACGGCGGCGGCGGACGCCACTAACCACGAAAGCAATGGAGGGACGGGCGTCCCGCCCGTCCAAACCGAGCGCAGCTCGGCAGTCTTGAAAAGGCCGCGATAAAATCGCGGCCTTATTATTTCCACGACCCACGTAGGGGCAGAGCCTGTCCTGAGCGAAGTCGAAGGATGTCCTACCTGCCCAGCCGAGCGCGAGCTCGGCAGTTCCGAACCCACGATCCAGAGAGTATTCTCATGCTATGGACAAGGAAGAAATCGAATCCCCCAAGCTGACGGGTAACTTCCTGACCTGGATCAGCGCGTTTATGCTCCTGCTGTTCGCTCTGCTCGCTCACTTCGTGTGGAAGGTGTTCTAGCAGCCGGCGGAGAAACGGTGCCGCGGTGAAAGAGCGAACCGCAGCGGCTAAAGCCGGACTGCTTGCAGCGACTGACGGCACGACTGAAAGTCGTGCCCTTCCCGAAGCCCATTTGGATCGTGTGCGGTCGAGCGCATCCAATCCCCCACTTGTCGCGAAAGACGCGACAAATGGGGCACCCCGGCAGACGACAATCAGGAGTAGGCCCGGCACTCCAATAAAATAGCGTATTCTCGAAGGCGTATTCTTATATCGACTTTGAGAGAATGCCGAGACTTTCGGTAGCATTTGCGCTTGGCAAAGTCCAAGCGGAACTCGATTTTGTTGATGTCGATCTCTCCACAGACAATGAACTGTTTGTGGATCCCTTCGCTCTTGCGGAAGCATCAGATCGTTGGTCGCAAGAATGTCATCGCACGATCGTCACTTTCTTTCAGCGGATCCTGAACGACATAAGGGATGGACGTCTCGACGATGCTCGTGAGCTGCTGTCCCGCCTTCACGAACCCAATGAGACTAGGTTGGGTTTCTCAGAGCGAGAACCTCAAGGTGCCGGCATCGGAAATGAGCAGGCGACTCAGCTTTTCGATGCACTGCAGGGCTCCACGGCAGTACAGACAGGCTTCATTAATTCACTCGAAGAGTGCGAGTTAATGATCCCCGGCATAGGAGAGGATAAGATTTCGGACCTAACCACGAACATAATTCGTGGAAATCTTCTTAGCTACACTCAGCAACAATGTGAACTCCACGGAATTACCCGCCACAACGTTCCCTTGCCTCCTACTTTTGATGCAGACGCGATGATATGGAGGGAGGGATATGTCAACGCCCCCGTCTGGCGCGGCAAACCCATCCTGCTCGTGCCTAAGGCGGCCGTTCGTTTTCGGCCTGCATACCAACATCGGAAGTACTATCGACATTTTGTTCTCGAGTATCTGCGTGCCCAGGAGCTAAATGCTAACTCTCGCTTGGTTAGAACGCTGAAGAAGACCGGCGAGAGGCGAGTGTACACAAATGCTTTGGTCGCAAAGTACCCTCTGAGCAAGCAGTTTCTATATGAGTTCTCCCGCGACCATCCTGATATCTTGCAGCGATACCGCGAATATCTTAGGCGCGAAGAACGAGTAGACAGGCTCAGCGATGTTGATCCGGCTGATGAGCCGGTATTGGCGGAAGCCCTCGCTGAGGCCTTGGTCGCCATTCAAAGAGGAGGGGAACATGCCAGCGCGTATCACCGTGCGATGATCGGAATTATAGAGTTCGTGTTCTTTCCCCAACTTCTACACCCTAGGAAGGAGGCCGAAATCCACGATGGCAGAAAGAGAATCGACATCCTTACCGAGAACGGAGCGCATGAGGGCATTTTCTATCGATTACATGCAATCAGACGGCTTCCTTGCTCGTATGTGGCATTTGAGTGTAAGAACTACTCTACCGAAGTTGCCAACCCAGAAATTGATCAGCTCAGCGGTCGTTTTGGCGTAAATCGTGGAAAGGTTGGATTTCTTTGCTGTCGCCACTTCGAAAATCGTGCCTTGTTCGTACAACGTTGCAGAGATACGCTTCGAGACGATCGAGGCCTTATCCTGCCGCTCGATGATGTGACTGTGCTGCGACTGCTGGAGACGATTCAGCAAGGACGGAGGCAAGATCTCGAAACTGAACTGTCCCTCCTGGTTGATGAGGTTTGGATACCCTAAGGAACCGTCCATATTTCGATTGGGTCCCGCATCAAGTTCCAGGCTTCGCGATACGCACCGTATAGTCCTCCCTTGGGATCATCCTTGAAGCAGAAGAGCAGGCTGGTGCGGGCGAGAATGGCCTGGATGGGGAGGATGAACCAGGCGTCCTCGGGGATGATGTAGGCGACCAGGAAATCAATTTCGGACGGGTCGTAGGCGACTACGTTGCCGTTGGTGCGGCGGTGGGAGTTTACGTGGTAGCGGCCGTTGAGGACCGTGGTGGTGGATTTCACCTGGATGCGCCAGAGGTCTTTTCCGGAGTCGACGATAAAGTCGTAGCGTTCGCTGTCGCCGAAGGGCTTGGCCAGGCTGAATCCCAGGGTTCTGGCTTTGAGGATAAATGCCAGTTCGGCGAGTTCGCCGCGGCGCTTGGTGGTGGTCTCGCGCTGGCGGGGGGAATTCTTGCCGGGCGTTGTTTCGACGGGTGAAATCTCGCGTTCGCGCGGGAAGGAGTTGTTTCTTTTCATGGCCCAAAAAAAGGCGCAAGCCGGGGCTCGCGCCTTTTAATTCCCTATGTATCCAGAATAACAGGTTCGGTGGGCTGAATGGGACAGGGATGGACTATCTATTGATTGTTTGTAATCAATTGGTTAGGTGGAAATCTTAAAGTACCAGGGTTGACAGATTTTTTGATCCATCGAACAGGCGGGCCTCGGACAGGGGCTCAGTCAGGGATGACAAAATGGAAAAGCCCCACTTTTCGCAAAAGACGCGAAAAATGGGGCACCCGACCGAGCCATTTCTCAACCCCTGACACCAGAGGTTTCAAGAACCAGTTTCCAGTGTTGAGTTCTCGGTTCTCAGTTTGTCGAGGTTCTGCCGAAAAATAAATGGGGAGTCTAGCTCCGCGATGCCGGAGCGGCCGCTCTCTTGGGCAGGATCTCTCCGATGCGGCGAATCTGGGCGCCTACGCCTTTAAGTTTTTCTTCGATGTTTTCGTAGCCGCGATCGATGTGGTAGACGCGATCGATAATCGACTCGCCTTCTGCCACCAGGGCGGCCAGCACCAGCGAGGCCGAGGCGCGCAGATCGGAAGCCTGTACGGCGGCCGCGCTCAGCGGCGACTTGCCGCGGACCACGGCGCGCCGTCCCTCGATCTTGATATTCGCGCCCATGCGCACCAGTTCCTGCGCATGCATGAAGCGATTCTCGAAAATATTCTCGGTGATGACCGACGTCCCTTCGCCCTGTGTGGCCAGCGCCATGTACTGGGCCTGCATGTCGGTGGGAAAGCCGGGATATTCTTCGGTGGCAATGTCCGCGGCCCGGAACGGGGTGTCGCCCATGACCCGCACGGATTCGGCCGAGTGCGCGGTCTTCACTCCCACTTCGTGCAATTTCTCGAGCAGCGCGCCCAGATGCCGGGGATCGCACCCGGTGACGTTTAAATCCCCGCCGGTCATGGCTCCAGCAATAATGAAGGTGGCGGCCTCGATGCGGTCGGGAATGATGCGGTGTTTCGTGCCATGCAGCTGGCTCACGCCTTTCACCTGAATGGTCGCCGTGCCGGCGCCCTCGATCAGCGCTCCCATCTTGTTCAGCAGGTCGGCCAGATCGGCGACTTCGGGCTCGCGGGCGCAGTTGCGCATCACGGTTTCGCCCTCGGCAAGCGTGGCCGCCATGAGCAGGTCTTCGGTGCCGGTGACTGTAATCCTGTCGAATACAATTTCTCCGCCCTTGAGGCGGTCAGCGCGGGCTTCGATGTATCCGTGCTCCTGGGTGATTTTCGCGCCCAGCACCTTGATGTGCAGATCGATGGGGCGCGCGCCGATGGCGCAACCGCCGGGAAGAGAAACTCGCGCTCTGCCGCACCGCGCCACCAGCGGCCCCAGGACCAGCGACGACGCACGCATCTGCTTGACCAATTCGTAGGAGGCCTCGGGAGTGGTCAGATTGCGGGCGCAAATTGTGGTGCGGTGTTGCGCACGTCCGTAGCCCAGCTCGACTTCGGCGCCCATGGCGGCCAGCAGCTTGCGGGTGGTTTCGATGTCGCGCACTTGCGGAACATTTTCCAGGATGACCGGCTCTTCGGTGAGCAGGGCGGCAGCCATGGCCGGCAGGGCGGCGTTTTTAGCGCCGCTGACGCGAACTGTCCCCAGCAACGGATCGCCGCCGCGAATTACAAATTTGTCCATCGCGAAATCATTCCTGTCGTTCGTTCCTGCCTCTGGCGTCAATTATTCTAACGGGAACTGCAGGAAGGCGTGGGTGGCAATCTGTAGTCGGGAGGACACGTCCCGCCGGATCCAAGGTTTGCCTGTGTGGCGCGGGCGCCCCCGCCTGCGCCTGCTGCTGGCGGAGTAAGACGGTGAGCGAGACGCCCACCGGACAGCCGGCGGGCCAGTCCTGAGCGAAATCGAAGGGACGCCGGGGCTACGAAAATCCTGGCTACAAGCTTCTTGCCGCCGCGATCGCATGGCGCACGTGTCCGGCCGCCGTTTTCACTGCCCGAACGGCTTCGCGGCGGTCTACCTGCGTCTGGAGCATGACTAACGCCACGGGAACGCTATTTCCCGCCGCCTTCAAAGCCTGTTCGGCAATTCTTCGGCTTATCCCCGTGCTCCGCTGCAGAATGGTCACTCCTCGCGCCAACAGCTTCGAATTCTTCGGAGTGACGTTAACCATGAGATTTCCGTAGACATACCCAAGCCGCGTCATGGCGCCGCTGGAGAGCATGTTCAGAACCATTTTTTGTGCGGTGCCCGCTTTCATGCGAGTCGATCCGGAGATCACTTCCGGTCCGACTTCCGTGACGATGGCGAAGTCGGCGGCCTTCTGCAGCGGGGTGTTGCGATTGCAGACCACGGCGATCGCAGTTGCTCCCTTGCGGCGCGCGTACGCGATGGCAGCGACGGTAAACGGAGTCCGTCCGCTGGCGGCGATTCCGACCACGACGTCCTTGCGCCCCGGTTTCCGTTTCGCGATTTCGCGTTCGCCGAGCACGCGGGAATCTTCGTTAGCCTCGACCGCCGCGGCCAGGGCCCAGGGTCCGCCCGCCATGACGAACTGAACCGACTTGGGGTCGACGTTGAAGGTGGGGGGACACTCGGCCGCGTCGAGGGCTGCGATCCGGCCACTGGTGCCCGCCCCCACGTAGATCAGTCGTCCGCCGCGTTTCAGGGCGTCCGCAATCGCGTTAATGGCGCGTGCGATCTGGGGCAGCGCGCGCTCGACCGCAGCCGCCACTTTGGCGTCCTCGGCATTGATGACCCGCGCCACCTCCAACGCCGATTTCAAATCCAGATCGGCCGAAACCCGATTCGGTTGTTCGGTGGCAAGACGGCTCAGGTTCAACGGCGTCCTTCTGGCGGTTCGCTTCAAATCTTGTTCTCCGGGCCTGATGGCGCTAGCGCCTCAACCACCGCGTCGTGAAATGTGGGCCGCACTTCGGTGATCGCCTTGTTGCTGCAATCGGGCCAGGTACGATTCGTAAGCAAGGTAACGGAAAGGTCGCGCGTGGGATCGATCCAAAGTGA
>WNFO01007837.1_pt1 | contig 10667 bp, 10 predicted proteins | sample 5400251 | NCBI WGS metagenome assembly WNFO01 (sample SAMN13153354, study PRJNA577476) | soil metagenome | isolation source: 100 cm saprolite under Madrone tree | place: USA:California | collected 2016-06-14 | reverse complement strand
CGCACCGGCACCCGCTGCGGTTCTGACGCCTGCACCAGTTGCCGCACCGGCACCGGCACCTGCGCCCCGGCGGGACCTTCGGCCGGTGGGTCCCTTATCCATACCCTACAATGGCCTGACGGGTTGGGCAGATCTGCACTCGCACTTGATGATCAACCTGTCATTCGGCGGCAAGCTCATCTTCGGGGCTCCGGACGAGCAGTCCCTCCTCCCATCCAATCACTCTTGCGTGCCCTGGCGTCCTGCCGGCTCGGTGCAGGAGGCCCTCGGCGACGATCGGCCCTCGCACGGCGGCCATGATTTCTTCAGCTTCCCGTGCGGCGATGAGCTTCGCGTGCAGGTCATCAGTCAACTGCAGCAACACAACGCGGGAGCTCTCGTCACGGCGGGACCGGGCCGGGCACCTGCGCTCGGGTATCCGGCCTTCGATACGTGGCCGGCGTGGAACGACATCACGCACCAGAAGATGTGGTGGGAATGGATCAGGCGCGCCCGTGATGGCGGGCAGCGCGTGATGGTGGCACTCGCGACTAACAACCGGACGCTAGGTGATTCGGTCTCCGGGCCGGGCGACGGGCCGACCGACGACAGAGCCTCCGCCGATCTGCAACTCGACCAGATCAAGGCGTTCGTCGCGCGGCACTCGGACTACATGCAGATGGCGTACACGCCTACAGATCTCAGGAGCATCGTGGAGTCTAACCGCATCGCCGTCGTGCTGGGCGTGGAGATCGACAACATCGGCAACCTGAATCAGCTGGCAGGCGGCATTCCGAACATCTACGGCGTGATTGCAGCTGAGATCCAGCGCCTATACGAGGAAGGCGTGCGCTACATCTTCCCGGTGCACGTGGTCGACAACCTATTTGGTGGCACCGCGATCTATCAATCGTTGTTCAACGTCGCCAACTTCCGGGATACCGGGCACTTCTGGAATGTCGAGTGCTCAGTCCCGGGCGATGACATCGCCTTCAGGTACGCGGGCGGCTTCGATCCCACGATCATTGCCGCCGTCAAGATCGGTTTTGATCCGAGAAACCAGCCCCCTGCCTCGCCCACGTGTCCGCAGCGGGGCCACCGCAACTCGATGGGACTCACACAGTTCGGCGTATTCGCCATCAAGGAGATGATGCGGCGCGGCATGATCATCGACATCGATCACATGTCGCACCGGAGCGTGGAACAGACGCTCGCCATCGCCGAGAGCATCCCCCCCGTGGGCTACCCGGTCAACTCGGGCCACTCCGGTATCCGCATTGGCGACAGCAACGCTGAGAACAGCCGCTCGAGAACGCAGCTGCGCAGGATCGCCAGGCTCCACGGCATGTTCGGCCTCGGCACCGATGGAATCCATGCGTACACCTGGTCGCGGCAGTACCAGGCCGCGATGTACCACATGGGTTACTTGCAGAACGACAACGTCTACAGGAATGGCGCCATCGCATTCGGCACGGATCTCAACGGCCTCGTCAAAGGGCCTCCTCCTGGCAACGCGGGGACGCGGAACCGGGTGGTGTACGACTCATATTTTCCGCAGAGCAGCTCCCCGGGCGCAGCCAAGAGCTGGGACTACAACACAGACGGTGTGGTGCACTACGGGATGCTGTGGGACTTCCTGCGCGATGTGCGCACATCGCCCGCGGACCCGAACTTGGGTCGCGCCGCATCGGGACAGCCCTACGGTGTTACGGGAGCGGTCCTCGTGGACAACCACATGCAACGCAGCGCCGACTACTTCTGGCACATGTGGGAGCAGTGCGAAGCGCAGAAGGTCAACGTCCACTGAGCGCTCGGCGTCCACCGCACAGTTTGGGAGGAGAAGCACGTGTCGCGTTCAACCAGGAATCCCCTGCTGTTGACGGTCGGCCTGATTGGTTTGCTGGCCGCGGCAGAGGCGCGAGCACAGGTCGGCGGCCCGCCGCCTCCGGGAGGGCTGCCACCGGGAACGGTCGTCCAGCCTGGAATGCGGCAGCCATACGCTATTCCTCTCAAACCTATGCCGGGCCAGCTGTCCAAATTCGTGCCCACCTGGAAGGACGCGCAGCAACAATGCAACATGCGCCTTAGCTCGCACGATTCCGGTCAGTGGGGCACTTTTGATGCAGGCTGACGGCGATGTTCATCATCGAGCTCGTTTACAAGGCCAGCCTCGAGGAGATCGACGCGCACATGGCTGCGCACGTCCGTTTCCTGAAGAAGTACTACGCCGCCGGCAATTTCCTCGTCTCGGGCCGAAAGATACCGCGAGAGGGTGGGATCATCCTGGCTGTGGGCAGGAATCGGGAGCAGATCGAAGCCATCGTCAAGGAAGATCCCTTCCACCTCCACGGTCTCGCAGACTTTCGCATCATCGAGTTCAGGACCAGCCAGAAGGCGGACGATATTCAGAACCGTATCGAGTCGTCGTGATCGATAGCGCGGCCAAGATCCGTTTCGGCCTGCCATTCACGTTCGCACCGACAGCGCCGGCGGTGCTTACAGTCGTAGGCTGGTGCATTCGGCTTGCCGCCAAGTCCCCGCCGCAAACTTTGGGTGCCTCCGTAACCGCCTTGCACAAATTACAGGATCGCAACGTTGGACCCTGATGAAACCGAGCGATTGTGTGACGCGCTCGCGGAGCTTGCCAGCAAAGGGCCGTCCAAGGATCCTCGCGCACTTGTGCAAGCAAGCGCGATCCTGCGGAAGATAACTCAGTCTCCACAAGCAACGACATACATTCGAGACCGCGCCAACGATGTGGATCGCGCCCTCCGCGGATGGTTCGATAGCGAAGAAAGATTCCAACCCCTGCTCAAGAGCTATAGCAGTGACATCCATGCGCTGATCGATCGCCTGCACAGCGCCTTGCGGGAAGCATCACGGTTCAGGCCCCGCTGAGTCTGGTGATGACCTCGCAACGCTCGTGGAGACGCTCGCGTGGGGTAGCGCGGGTTGCTCTCGGGAAAAATCTCCCCTCGATCTGTAACGGTCGCGCTTCCTGCAGGTTGGCGCGTACAATCCACCGCGCCACCGTGTGACGTTCAGCATCAGACGCGCAGGCAGGTGCAACCTGCGTCACGCGCGTCTGCAGCAAATCACAGGCGACCTGCTCGCCAATGAGGAGATCGTGGCTGAAATCGAAGCGTCGGCATGCGTGACGTGCGGTACGAAGGTCTCGACGTCCCATTGCCCTGATTGCGGGGAGCGCGCAATCGGGCCGCGCGAGCTTGGGCTCCGGCAGCTCCTTCTCGAAGCATTTCACTGCGTCACTCATGTGGACGGTCGGCTGCTTCGCAGGTTCAGGGCGCTGCTGTTCCACCCGGGCGCGCTGACCACCGCCTACCTCGAAGGTCCGCGTAAGCCCTACATTTCACCGTTGCAACTGTTTCTGATCGCGAACCTGTTGCGATGCTAGCCCTGCCCGCAGCGAACAGCCTGCGCACCGAGCATCCGCCACCATGCTGATCAGTTGCGTCGTTTACCAGGACGGCAGGAAGCTCGCGGCGATCGCCACACACGAGATTCACGAGTATCTGCGCCATCCGAATTGCTTCGTGTGGGTCGCGCTGCATGACCCGAGCGCACCCGAGCTCGACGAAATGCAGAAGGAGTTCGGGTTGCACCCGTTGGCGGTGGAAGATGCGCGCAACGGGCATCAGCGCCCCAAACTCGAGGAGTATGGCGACAGCCTGTTCGCCGTCCTTCACATCGTCGAACCCGTCGAGAGCGAATTCCGAATCGGTGAGATCGCCATCTTTACCGGTCCGAACTACGTCCTGTCGGTGCGCAGTCATGCCGAGAAAGGCTTTCAGGACGTGCGCGCCCGTTGCGAACGAGAGCCCGACCTGCTGCGACAGGGTTCGGGCTATGTCCTCTACGCGCTGATGGATGCCGTGGTCGACCGATACTTTCCGATTCTCGATCTGCTCGAGGATGAGCTCGACGTCATCGAGCAGCGCATCTTCGCACCGCAGAGCTCGCCCCGCGCGAACATCGAAGCGCTGTACGAGCTCAAACAGCGCTTGATGATCATGAAGCATGCCGTGGCGCCGCTCCTTGAAGGCTTATCGAATCTCTCCGGCGCCCGCGTGCCTGCGATGTGCGCGGGGATCCGCGAGTACTTCCGTGACGTGTCCGACCATCTGCAGCGACTCAATCAGACTGCCGACTCCATTCGCGAAACCGTGGCGACCGCGATCTCCGTGAACCTGTCGATGGTCACGCTGCAGGAAAACGAGACCATGAAGCGCCTGGCAGCCTACGCGGCCCTGGTGGCCGTACCGACGATGATCGCGGGGATTTACGGCATGAACTTCGAGCACATGCCAGAGCTCACCTGGCGCTATGGGTATGGACTCACGCTGCTGGTGATGGCCACGCTCGACGGATATCTCTTCTACAGGCTTCGCAAGGCCAAGTGGCTGTAAGTCCGCTGGCAGTAGCGCTTGCACCCCTCGCGCCCAAGGCTCTCCTCACTCCTTGAACCCGTACCGCTAAATGAGCGGAATGTACGGCAGCAGCCCGTGGTTTTCACATCAGCGTTGTGCAGACTAGCTCGGCATTGCGGGCCACCATTCCGGAGTGAGGGGCTGGATGATTCCCTTCTCCACGGCGATCGCATAGACAAGCCCATGGTTATAGGTCAGCGTGCCTTCATAGCCGCTCGGAAGGCCCTCCCACGACCTCATCTCGTTGCCACTCCCAACGCCGCCGGAGAAGAGGCCAGCCGCGTACCCACGGTCAAACTCGCCGGCGAGCTCGCGAGCTTTGGCGCTGAAACCATTTTGTGATAACGCTCTGAGATAGTAGCCAACGAGGATTGCCGAGAACCCGCCGTCACAATACAGCTCGAATGTCGGGGTCGAGTTAGAGATCTGCTCATGAAAATAGTGGTCCTCGTAAGCGTGCGGAATAAGATTGACCGGGAGTCCGAGCTGCGCGGACACGGGACAGGTCTCGGCGCGGCGTCTCTCCAATCGAGCCAGCGCTTTTCGAGCCGCGTCAGCGTCAAGCAGTCCGAACGCAATAGCGACGCCGTTGATGCCCAGATAGCCATAATCGTGCAACTTGCCGTCCCGGCTGCGCCACCCAGCGATCCAGCCCGTCTCGGGATTCAAGAGCAGACGCCCGTAGGACTGCCGCATCCTTGTCGCAATATCGAGGGCTGTTGCCGCGCGGGCCGAGTCCCCCAGCGCCGCAAATATGGGCGCGACGTTCCGCAACGCTCGGTAGGCCCAGGCGTTGGAAAACGCGTCAAGATGGCCGAAGCGGACGACATCGATGCCATTCGTGCTTAGCGTAAATTCGCCGGTGTTTCCGGAACGATGAAGATTGACCAGGAGACCGTCATTGCCGGATGTTGAAACCATTCGCTCAAAGACTTCGACGAGACCCACGCGAATTCTTTGCAGCCACTCAACGCTGGCGTCCATCCGGTACGCCGTCCCGGCCGCACACAGCAGCGACGGATCGGAATCCATGTAGTACTCACGCCAGTAGCCGTACCCGCCACCATCGAGCAAGGCCTTCTCGACCGTATATCTGTGCATTGCGGCGAGATCGGGTCCTCCGGCCGGCTGCTCAGTGTGCAGGAGCACTTCCGTCTGGGACCACTGTCCCTGGTGACAGTTGACAGAAATACAATTATTAGAGAAACCCCGGTACTCGGGACGATAGCACGAGAACACTGTCGCCCAGTGCTGGCGGATTCCGTCCGTCAAGTGGGTGTCATCTGCGCTGGAGACGCGCCGTGGCTGCAAGTTCGTGACAACCAGCTGGAACTCATGGTGGCGCTTTCCCTCGGGCAGCACCACGCCAAATCCGTCTGGCGAGCGTTCAGCCGGTACGACACCGCATGTCAGTGCCTCGGCTTCACGGTAGCTCTCGACCTGCAAGTAGGACTCTGGCGCGCTGCTGCCTGCGGCGCCTGCTGCCGAGAAAGACAGACACCCTGATCCTTCGCCCGTCAGGTAAACAGGTAGCTCGACATGGCCGTTTCGTCCCGGCTTTTGCGTTGGCGCACCGCTCACGCCGGTCGGACTCGTCTTCGCATCCCAGGCAAATCGCCAAGCCTCATACTCGATCGCCACGACGGGCCGCCGACAGGTCTGATCAACCGTCACTTGAATACGGTCTTCCATGACGCGAAACACAACGTCGAGCCTCACGTCCTCGATCGCCATTAGGTCGCTGTATCGAACCTCGTTTCCCTCTACGTCAACACGGCCCGTCCATAAGTGTGACGCGATATCGTAGTCGAGGGTTCGAAGCACCGGCCCTGTTAGCCCTCCGACGAGATCAACCTTGCGATTGCACCCGGCCCACACTGCCCACGTACGCGTTGACAGCAAGCGGTTGATGTCGGCTCGCCCCTTTCCAAGAGCATCCCAGCCGAGGTGCGCCAACATAGGGCGATTCAACAAGAAGCCCACTGACAGGCGTGAGCTACGGAACTGGACGGAGTCTGCCTTTCTCTCGACCGTCATGCCGGTTGGCGCTACAGGCCGGATGACGCCATGCCGCAGAACCGGCTCGTAGGGAGCTACTGCGGGCCGCGGTGCGAGTGGCTCGCCGTAGACGACGGCATTGTGAAAAACGCCAAAGGGTACGTTGTAGGGGCCTCCGTTGCATTCGCGCGCATTCGACCAGGTTGGGTGCTCTCTATCGCATTCGAGTCGCACGTGGTCTGTCTCCAGTCCCCCCAGGTCGATCGTCCACGGGCTGTGCTCTTTGATGGCCTGCTCGAAGAACTGCTGCATGACCTCCGGTCGCGTATCTTGGCTCAGGCCTTGTCCCGCGAATTTCGGATTGGGCGGGAATGCAACATCGCGGATCACCTCCCATTGACCGCTGGTGCGCCGGAACACACTGACCGCAACATGGGCAAGATGGCTCGGCACAGAGGGTTGATCTCTGGCGTACACAATCGCGGGAATCTCGATACGGGTGACCCGTACTGGCCGGTAGAAGCGCAGGGTAGCGACTGCTGTCTGCCCGGCAATCTTGGTTCTTAGCCGGTCGTGCCAGACCGGCTTGATGCCGCCGTGCCGTACGGGAAAGGCGTCGACCTTAGTGAGTACGCGGCCGTCCGGCGGAGTCGTGCTGCCTTGACCTTCGGCACCGTGTGAATTCGAACCGGAAACAGCTGTGTTCGGTAGGCACGATGATCCGACTACTGCAGTCGAGGCCAGCGCAACGAACCGCCGTCGCGATACCTTCGAGCGTTGTGACTTTGGCATTGGATGGTCCTAACAGGCTGGCCTCACCCACCGTGTTCGGTCACGCAGGTCGCGCGTCCCGTGGCCACGGCGACTGACTGCGGTACTTCACAGACACGCTCCTCGCGCCCGGTTGCCGTAACGATGATCTGCTGCAGGCTTGGGTCATGAAGGACTCCTGCGGTGTTGCCTAAACGCGGGGATCGCCACCGTGCGCGCAATTGCATATCAATTGGATGCATGGTAGATATTATAAATATAAACGCGTTTCACAGCCCAGGCCAGTATCAAAAGCAAGGCCTGGCGAGGTCGCGCGCCTTAGGGACGCGACTGCGTACCCAAGATCGGCGGGATTTTTACGTACGGCGAGAACGCCAGGCGATGATGCTGATTTCGCGGGGGAGGGATCGAGGCCTTCGACGCAGCCAAGGTTGACGCGGTGACCGTCCGGCGGTAAGGCGGTGCCGGTGACCGAAGCCACAACGACGTTTGCACCAGCCCAGCATCCAGCAACCGTCGAACCAACTCGCGGTCTTACGTGAAGTGGGCACCACCGTCGATCAAAATCGTTTGAAAGGCAAGGCTAAGTAAAGATAACGTGCGCCACGTCGGATTCAACATTCCAGTAGATGATCGCGACCGCCGTCAGATCGTACGCAGCATGGGCCCACATCAGCATCCAAAGCTGCCGCGTGACGGCGAAGATCGTCCCGAACACGAGGCCCGTGATTACGGCCTGCTCAGCGCCAGCGATCCCTTGGGTGGAGTAGTGAGCCAAGCCAAACAATGTGGAAGTGATCAAGACAATGAGTACCGCTGCGCTCGCGTCCGCGGCGAATAGCTTGCCAAGACGTTCAAACATGTAGCCTCGAAAAACGGTCTCCTCACCGAAGCCCGCTCCGACGAGCATCGTATACAGCATTCCTGGAATTGCAGCTTGGTTGCCCGCCAGGAAATGGTACGCCTGATTGACCGGATCTGCGCCGAGCAACGGCATCACGACCGCTTTCATGAGGAGTTTGAACGCGACTCCGAACAAGAGGCCGATAGTCAGACTGCCAATCCAGGTCCTGGGCCGAACATAGCCGATCTCACGCCATGGCGTGTGCGACCGCCAAGTCCAGACTAGAACGAGGACGGCACTGAGAGGTTTGACGACAACATCGCCCAACAAGATGACGAGAATCGCAACAAGCCCGAGCGCGCCAAATCCGCGCAGGCGCGCAGCGAGCTGATCGTCAGGGGGCGTTATGCTCTGCACGTCTCCTCGCAGCCGTTGCCGAACATGTCGCCTAACGAAGCCGTAGAACGACGATAGTTTGATCTTGCCCTGTCTGTTGGAAATCAGCAAGATCGAGTGAGGTGCGCCGGCGGAAGGTTCACGATGCCGCGTTACACGCTGATCGATTCGAGCCCGCGGCTGTTACCGGCAGACCTGACACAGCAGCTTCTAGCGGGGACGTTTGCACACGCGCTGGATCATTCGCTCGACCACGGGCTCGATCTGTCGACGCGAGACTCCACGCCGCACTTCACGACGAACGCGGCGTTCATCCGCTCGTGCAGCGATGAGATCGCGCGGCTGTTCGCGCGACTTCTGTATTTGTGCGACCGGCTGTTTCTACGATGCGGATGCGTCATCCGAGCCCGGCTGCTCGCGCGATCAGAAACAACCCTGCCCCGACGACGACGGCCCCGATGGCTCGCGCGACGCGCTCACCAGCCGGTGCGAGACGTTCGACGGTGATGGCTGCCGCCACGGCAGCCATCACGCCCAGGTCCATGACCCCGATGACCAGGAGGATCGCCGTCGCACCGGCGCAGCAGTGGCTGCAGTGAAGGCCGAAGCGAAGGCCGTGTCGCCAGGCCGTGCTGGCGTCGGCCGGCAGCGTATGGCCGCGCCCGGCCGCCGCCCGGCAGCAGGCAAGGTGATGCGCCTTCCACGCGGTGAGCTGGAGGGAGCCGGCGATCAGGACGACCATACCGACCGCGATAGGTACGGCGCGCGCCAGCGCCGGCTGCTGCATCTCAATCGCCGCCAGCGCGAGCATCATCGCTACCATCATCACGACCCACATGCCGAGGAACGACGCCGCGGCGCCGGGCCACGTCTGTCCGGGCATCCGCATCCACGCCATCGACATCGTCCAGCCGCCGGGCATCGGCATCTCGCCCATCGCCGACATCGACGCGCACCAGAAGATCGTCACCGCCGCGCTGGCGCCGAAGAGCAGTGCCGAGACGCCGAAGAAGGCTCGCTGGGAAGCTCGCTCGGAAACCATGCGTCGTGAGATCTCCCGTCCCCCAGTTGCGCCGACGACACCCATGACCTGGCTCAGCGCTTGCCGTACTCGTCGTGGCGGCGCCACCAGACGCCCGACTCGTTGCGCCCGCTGGGGGCGCGATCGAGCCACTGGTACATGCCCCAGAGGCCATCGAGTCCGCGCGCATAGGTGGAATAGGTGTGGTAGACGACGCCGTCCTCGATCGCGAACGCGCTCAAGCCCGGCCTATCGCGCGTGTACGTGGCCACGTCGGTTCCAGTCATGGCCGCGATCTGCGCGACGGGCCCCTCGCCGCCGCGCAACTGCCACTCTTGAACGGTCTTCCCTGCGAGCGGCTCACGTGCCGCCGCCTCGTGCCGGTAGTTGTATTCGATACCTCCCTCGCGCTGTTGCTCCTCGGTGAACGCGATGTTGAAGTCAGCGTTGAAGTCGCTGCCGAACGAGGACGCCCAGGGAAACGCCCACCCCATCCGCCGCTTGTACGCCTGCAGCTTCGCGAGCGGCGCCCGCGACACCGCCGACAGCGTGACGTCGTGGTTCGCCAGGTGCACGGCGAAGCCGTCGAACCCGTCCGCGATCGTCGAGCAGGACGGACACCCCGCCGTGTAGTCGGGCCCGAACATGAAGTGGTAGACGAGGAGCTGCGAGCGCCCTCGGAAGAGGTCTGCCAGCGAGGCGTTCCCTTCGTCCGTCTCGAATCGATACGCCTTGTCGATCCGAACCCACGGCAGCTCCTGCCGCCGCCGCGCCAGCTCGTCGCTGCGCCTCGTGAGCTCCTTCTCCGCCTCGAGCAGCTCGAGCCTCGCGGCGAGCCACTCTTTACGTGTCCCGGTCCTGTGCTTCGTCATCGCTCTATCTCCTCAGGTGTCTCGAGACGACCCGCTGGTCGTTCGTCATGAGATAGATTAAGCGCCGGGTCTCGAACGATGAGAGTGACAAGTGTGACGGGATTCCGATGGACTCGCTGATCACTGCAGCGGCGCGTGCCCTCGCGGCGGGTGATCCCCTAGGCGCATTGAAGCGGGTGGCCCTGCGCGACGACGCGCCGGCTCTCGCGCTTCGAGGCATCGCGATGGCGCAGCTCGGCGATCACGTTCGAGCGAAGGCTCTCCTGCGACGTGCTGCGCGTGCCTTCGGTCCGAAAGAGGCCGTGGCCCGCGCGAGGTGCGTCGTCGCCGAGGCCGAG
>WNFO01006555.1_pt1 | contig 10667 bp, 9 predicted proteins | sample 5400251 | NCBI WGS metagenome assembly WNFO01 (sample SAMN13153354, study PRJNA577476) | soil metagenome | isolation source: 100 cm saprolite under Madrone tree | place: USA:California | collected 2016-06-14 | reverse complement strand
GCCGAGCAGACAAACAATGTGATATTCGATCAATCCGCTTTTCAGATGGCCGGCGTCGGCGGCAATGGCGGCAACGGCAATAAAGCGATTGGCGGAGACGCCGGTTTCCACTCCTCCATCCTGGGCTTAATCGGCTCTGACGTCATTGCGACAGGTGGCAACAGCGCTGGCTCCGGCGGCGACGGCCATTTCGCGGGGAGTCTCATCGACCTCAACATAGCGATCTACGCTCCGATCAACATTGCGGTCGCTGGTCCCAATTCCACAGCCGACGCACACCAGACCAACAACGTCCAATTCGATCAGAGCGCCGTCCAGATCGCTGGGATCGGTGGTGATGGCGGCCACGGCAACACCGCGTTTGGCGGCGATTTCGCCAGATCACCTGCTGGGTCATGCCTAGCGGCATTGGAGTTGCCCGGACTTCGGTGGCGAGACGGCAGCCTTACGGGCGTACACCTCTCCGATCGGGTGACATCAGCTTTGGCATCTAGGCCGATCCGGTGCGCAAATCCAAAGTTGGGCCGTCCAATTGGGACGCAGAGCGTGCACACCAACTCAGGGAGAGTCACCATGACGAGTCACATGACGAAAGCATCGTTCCCTTCCGACACGATCACAATCAAGGATGTTTCGACCGGCGGCAACAGCGCCGGAAACGGTGGAGACGGTGTTAACACGGGCAACATCAGCAACAGCCCGAGTATCAAGTTCGAAACCTACAACAAAGCGGAAGGCGCCGACGTGCACGTCAACACCGGCGATAAAGTCTACCAGAAGGCATATTGGGACGCCGGGGGCGCGAATGCGGAGGCGGAGAAGTTTGCGAAGGCATACGGCGGAGAAGCCGAGTCGAACGGCGACCAGAAATCGTACAGCGGGCACGACACTTCCAACGTGGATGCCAGCACGACCGCCAATCAGACAAACATCCTTTCCGCGGACATGAGTCAGCACGTCGCGGCCGGCATTGGAGGCAACGGCGGAAATAACAACACGGCGAAAGGTGGCGAGGTTGAGATCAAAGCCTCTATCGAGTCCGCGAACCTGAACAACGTGCTCAATGATTCTGACCATTTCCATGTCGACGATTTCGTGCACGTCTGATCCGCCCTTGTGAGGGCAGAGACCGGCGGTCAAGGCCGCCGGTTCTCTATTCGTCGCGAAGCGACGGAGGACGGGGCCGCGAAGGTCGGACTGCAAATCTCTGGCGGGGGACCGCAATGCTGATGCCGCCGCTCCGGCCGCAAATGATGTCACCGCCGCGGACGCCGTTGGAAGCCGCCTTGCGGGCCTGCGCGGGGTCGCTCGGCCTGATTTTCGCGTACAGCTGCAGCTATAATCTCCTTCTTCTCGCTCCTTCCATCTATCTGCTTCAGATCTATGATCGCGTCCTGTCGAGCCGCAGCGGCGATACGCTCCTGATGCTGACGCTCATCGTGGCGTTCACCGTCGTGATTGGCGGAGTGCTTGATGCATTGCGACGCGCTGCACTGGGCCGGGTTGGCGAGTGGCTCGAAGAAGAACTCCATCCGGCAGTGCTCTCCGCTTGTTTCGAATACGCCCATCAAGCCGATCGGGCGCGCGCATCGGAGGCATACCGCGATCTTAACACCCTGCGTCAGTTCGCTCAGTCCGGAGCATGCTCGATGCTGTTCGACGTGCTCTGGGCTCCCCTCTTCCTCGGCGTTCTTTTCCTCGTGCATCCCCTGCTCGGGGTGATAGGGGCAGTTAGTGCGCTTTTCCTGTTCGGCCTCGGAATTGCCGGCGACTTCGTCACTGAAGGCCCACTGGCACGGTCAGTTGCGGCGCTGACGACGAACCATGGACGGTTAGGCATGGCCGTCGGAAACATCCACGTGATCAGGGCGATGGGAATGCTCGATGGCGCCGCACGCCTTATCCACCAAGCTGCGCAGGATGCGAGAAGCGAGCACGAGATGATCCAACGCCGCAGTGAGATCGTCATGCTGATCTCCAAACCCGCGCGGGCGCTGGCGCAGGTTCTGATCATGGGCGCTGCCGCATGGCTCGTCCTCGAACAGAGCAGAAGTCCCGCCATCATCTTTGCAACGACCCTGTTGTTCGGCCGCGCGCTCGCACCCATTGAGGGGGCGATTGCAGGCTGGAAAGCGCTCGCCTTGGCCTCGGCCGCCTACCGCCGGCTAAACGGCATCATGGCCGCCGTCACCGCCGTCGCCAACATCAAGGCCCTCTCGGACCGACCGAAAGGCAGCCTTCTCCTCGACAATGTTGGCGCCGCCATGCCAGGATCCGACCATATTGTGTTGAAGGGTGTGTCGTTCCGTCTCGAGCCCGGTGAATGCCTCGGCATCATTGGCCCATCTGGCTCCGGCAAATCCACCCTCGGCAAGATCATCGCTGGAATTTCCGCGCCGAGCGCAGGTTCGGTCCTGCTCGACAGCATCGACGTCTTGGCCGTGCGGGATTCGGGCGGCGGTCGACGCCTCGGATATCTGCCGCAAGACATCGATCTATTCGGGGAAACCATAAAGGACATCATCGCGCGGCTGAGCGATGCCGATTTGCAGGAGGTCATTGAAGCAGCAAAGCTGGCGGGCCTTCACGAGACAATCATTCGGCTGCCGCAGTCGTACGATACGGTCGTCGTTGGCGGAGGGGCCAATCTCTCGCGTGGATTTCGCCAGCGCCTCGGCCTCGCCCGGGCGTTTTTTGGCGATCCGCACCTCGTGGTTCTCGACGAGCCGAACGCCAGCCTGGACTACCTCGGCGAGCGCGTGCTTTTCGATGCCATTGAACGGATGAAGGCGGCCAATACGACGGTCATCATCATCACCCACCGGATAGGGATCCTCGCCGTAACGAACAAGCTTGCTATCATGGAGGGCGGCGCAGTCAGCGCTTTCGGTGACAGCAAGGAAATTTTCGAAAGGTATTTGGCACGACCTCAAGTCGTCTCGCGCAAACATGCGCCGCCGCACTCGGAATGTGAAAGCAGCGTTGGCGCCTCACCGGAAACGATCTTGCCGTGATCCGCAACAAACATTCTCACGATCTCTCTGCCCTAAAGGCAATGGTTCTCACGAAAATGGCATTCGCGCGCGTAGGGATTTGGCAGGTTCCGCGGTGTTTGGGATCGGCACCGCCGGCGCTGCGCGACCGGCTTCGCGGTGTCACCCGGACGGCAAACCTGCTGGTTGGCTGCTTTGTCGTGGGCCTCGGTACCTGGTCAACTTTCGCAGCCCTCGAGAGCGCCGCGATTGCTTTAGGTACCGTCGAATCCGAGTCGAGCCGAAAGACGATCCAACACTTCGAAGGTGGGATCATCAGGAAAATCCTGGTCGCGGACGGTGATGTCGTCCGCGCTGGACAAATACTGATCTCGTTGGAGGACACCAAGGCCCGTGCCGAAGTCCAGAGCCTGCAAGGCCAGCTATGGGACGCGATGGCACGAGAAGCACGGCTGCAGGCGGAACAGCATGGGCACGAGCGGGTGTCATTTCCGGCCAAGCTGGAGATGATGCAGAACGAGAGTCCGTCCGTCTCGGCCGTGCTTGCGGCCCAGCAAAGCATCTTCGAAACGCGTCGGCAGGTATTTCAATCGCAGGCGGCGATTAATCGGGAAAAAAAGTCGCAGGTCGAAAAGGAAATCGAGGGCCTCAGGGCGCAGGGAAGCGCAGCCTCAAGGCGGGTCGAGATCGTCCGCGAGGAGGCGGCTACGGTCGCCGTTCTCGTTAACAAGGGCCTTGAGCGGCGCCCGCGCCTTCTGAACCTCGAGCGGGAAACGGCTGACATCGAGGGACGGCGGGGGGAGATTGTCGCACAGATCTCGCGCGCCGAGCAGGTCATCAGCGAATCGCAGGCAACTCTCCTCAAGCTGGAGAGTGACCGGCAAAACGAGATCGCGCAGTCGATGCGTGAGGCACAAAACCAGATTTTTCAGATACGCGAGCGGCTACAGGCGGCCGAGGATCAACTCCTGCGAACAGCGGTCAAGGCGCCCGAGGATGGAGTGGTAACCGACCTGCGGATTCATACCCTGGGTGGCGTGATCGGCGCCGGCGCACCTCTCATGGATCTGGTTCCCCGGCAAGATCGTCTGATCGTGACTGCGCGCGTCAGGCCCGAGGACATCGATGTGGTCCGTCCCGGACTGAGCGCCGATGTGAATCTCCTGCCCTACAACCAGCGACGCGTACCGCGGCTCGAGGGGACTGTGACGCATGTCTCTGCCGACCGGCTTGTCGACAAGCGCACCGATCAGCCCTATTACGCCGCCAGGATTCGAGTGCATCCGCTGATCGCCGGAATCAACGGTGTCCAGATTATTCCGGGAATGCCGGCCCAGGTGTTCATCAAGACTGGTCGCGGGACCGTGGCACTCTACGCCCTCAGGCCTCTGCTCGACAGCTTCCACAACGCGTTCCGCGAGGATTGAGCACCGAACATGATGGGTAGCGCAAGGCAACCTGGAAGATGATCAAGGCACTCGTGAGCGTGCGTGACCGTTATGACCGGTCAGCCGTTCGCTCCAACGAAGGACCGCCTCGGTGCGGTTATGAGCGGAGCACTTCCGCATGATATGTTGAATGTGCATTTTCACGGTGTTTTCCGACAGGTTGAGCTTGACGGCAATCAGCTTATTGGGAAGGCCGAGTTTCAGGGCCGCGAGCACTTCTCGCTCGCGGGGCGTAAGATCTATCATCGTCTTTGCGGGTACAATCCTGGTGGCGCGGTTAGGCTCGTGGATTGCAGGTAGCTCGGGAGCGCCGGCGTCTGCCGATATCGTCTTTAGGTTCAAGGCTTCGTTTTGTCTAATGCCCGGTAGTGGTCGGTAGACTCCACCAGCAAGAACAAGGCGCAATCCGGCGATAGCGAGCTCCACTGGGATCGAGGTCGGAAAAAAACCGCGGACTCCCCGTTGTATGGCGGCTGAGGCGGTCGCCTCGTCGTCGCGATTTGACAACAGCGCAACGTACGCGTTTGGACAGAATTCTGCGAAGAGCGCGAGATCATCCTCGATCGAAGGCTCAGTGATCTCCTTGTTCCCGATATTCAACGCGATCACGCGGACATCCCTTCCTGATAACCAGTTCAGACCGCTCGTCGTTGCCATTTCGACGATTTCGAATCCAGCAAGCTCTCGCTTGAGAATGCTGAGGATGCAGGTACGCGCCAGGACCTGATGCTCGATGAGTACGAGCACCTGCGGTTTTTGCGATCCGTTGAGTGGTTCGGCAGGAAATGCAAAATCGTCCATGATGTCCCCGAATTCAGAGAAATGTTGACTCCACTAGATCGGATTTCCATGGAACAGGATTTTGCAGACGACCTGCAGCGATTTTCTTGTTATCGCGACGTGGCACTCGATTTTCGACCTGCTACGCAGGAGTGCCGGTCAGCGGACCCTTCTGGTCCACGACACGAACAAAATTTCAGTCGCGGTTCTGTTCCAGGCTAATTGCAAATGTTGCGATACGCGCTCGCCGCCGCTGAACCCGGGGGGCCATCGACGACGAATGCATCATCTTCCGTGATGAGATACAGAAAGGGCCTGTCTCCAGTATCTTCGCCCGACGCTTTTTTTCCCTTGACGCGGCCGCAAATGGTGTCGACGGACTTGCCGAACGTATTTTTTCGGAAGGCCCGTTTCATTTCACCGAACTCGGCAGACGCAGGAACCTCCAACTTCGCAGCGATCGCGGTCTTCGCCCTAGTAATGACTGGATCGGACGGCTCAGCGGAGTGACCTGATGCCGGAGGCTCGACTTTCGCTGCGGCCGTGGTGGATTTCGCCTTTGTCGTGGCGAGATAGGCTTTATCGCGCTCGTCGTCAGACGAAGGCTTTTCCGTTTTCGCCGCGCTTTCCGTTGTCGCGATAGTAACGACCGGGTCGGACGGCTGAGCAGGCTGAGCTGATGCCGGAGGCTCGACTTTCGCTGCGGCCGTGGTGGATTTCGCCTTTTTCGTGGCGAGATGGTGCTTGTCGCGGTCGTCATCAGACGAAAGCTTTTCCGTCTTCGCCGCGAGCTTGGCTTTTGTAGTCGCGGAATTGGCTTTGAATGACGCCGGCTTCAGTTCTATCGGCTGACTGGCAACCGTCCTGTCGAAACAGGCGAGCCCGTTCGCGTCCGTGCATGCATCCATGACACTCTGCGGCGGTAAAAGGCAGCTACAGCCGACCAGCGTCGCGGCCATAGTGCCAACGAGAAGCGTTCTCATGCAAATCCCTCATCAGGAGCTGAGTGCGGCTCGCATTTCTTGCGACGATTTAATTTTGCGCTGGTTCTCTATCTCTTGCGCAAAAGTGTTAAATGCATATTAAGCGCACGGCTGTTTTCGAAAGTTTATGAGGACTCCAAAAAAGTTGGAGTGTCGAAGAGCTCGCACAGCACGCTTCTTCCAAATCGATTTTCAATCCGGAAGTAGACACTCAAACGGGTACGACCCCACCCGAATAGCCGGATGGAGCATCACGGCATATCGGATTACTGTGGCAGTCACCGGCATCCAGACAATCCTGTTAGTGGAGAATTGCGCATGACAGTTCAGATTATCCAATTCACGGACTGCCAGGATCCGCGCGATCTCGCGCCGGTGCACGGCGATATCGAAACACGTCTGGTAGACCTGAACCGTATGGCGGCCGAAATATTCCATGCTTTGATGATTGACATGGCTGCAGTGGAATACGGGCCCCCTGAGGAAAACCCGCGTGATCATTGAGGACAGGTTTTCGCGTCGGGTCGCAGGGAATTTTTCGACCGGACGCCTTATGCTTCTCGGAGGTGCGGCGATGAGTGCGGAGGATGGTCCAACACGCGGCCCGGAGCTTGCGAACGGTCACCTTGGCCGGAAGTATCAGGACGTCTTGAAACTGCGGTTACAAGTTCGACAGATAGAGGCCCGAATGTTCCAGCCAGGTGATCCGATACGCCTCAGCAAGCTGGGCGAAGACCGGATTAAGCGGGCACCGTCGAAAACCGGAAGGGTAGTGAGGGGCACCGGTGGTCAAGGATCGAGCCAACATGCCGTTCGTGTTCAATTCGATGGCATGAAACATCCGGTGAGCCTGCATCTGAGTTATATCGAGCTGCTGGACGCGAAGGATAATACCAACGAAGGGGAAATGGAGGCGCGGTGACGAAAACCACAATCGTCGCCGCTCAATCAATTTCCTGAAGGCTGGTACCGCCAGCTGACTGCGCGCGTTTGACTAGGCATAAAAGATTGCATGGGGCTTGAAATGATACTCGATACCCTCACCGTTCTATTTTTTGTTTTGGGGTTTTTCCTGATTTTATGGATGATTAGACAGCGACGCCGCGACGTCCTTTACGGCCCATACGTAACCAAAAGGCCACGTCGGGCTGTCCACGAACGCAGACGTGCCGGCGATGCACCGCGTAAGCACCTGACCCTCACTCAGTGGATTGGTCCATCAGGGAATTCCATTGAAGGCGGTACGGGTGTCCAGCGATTGAACGTTATGCTGTGGCACAGGCAGGCCAGACGATAGATTGGGGCCGAACGCGGCGCGAGGCCTTTGACCGTCTCAGGGAGAGGTCGTCGGCGCTGATGCTGACCCGACCAACCTTGTGAAATTCAGACGACGCGGTTCAAAATAAATCGAGCTGGCTAACTTTAGGACCGTCAGACCGGCATCAAATACGCGGAGTTCATGCCGACCTGCGAGTGCCGACCCGTAAATCCGGGCCGGACAAAATAAGTTTACGCGCGACTGCCTTTGCCCGGCGCAAGGGGCAGGTCCCGGTGACACTTCAAAAGCCGATACCGGTAATGATCCCGATGTTTGCTGGTTGCCATGTCGGGACGGTCTTTGAGAAGCATTTCGTGTCTTCTAAGTAGACATCGCCGAATGCACCGTGGAGTCGCGTATCGTGCGGGATGATGCCCGCGTTACTGGCGCGAGCAATGGCGGCTTTACAGTCTTCTATAGTGGAAAACTTGTACGGCGCTCCATAGTTGACCCATCTGGCTGGATAGCAATTTTTGCCATCCTGTTCGGGGAGATTATACGGAGCACCATTCAGAAAGGCGCAGGTGAAAACCATAAAGATTGTGGTCATGACAGTCGCCCCTCAAGGCAGCCCAATGATGTATTGTGCAAAAATTATTTTTGGCCACCGATCGACAGCCCACTGAGCGAATTTTTGAAGCGTTGCGGAATGCCTATTTGAGGATTTACACGATCCCGATCACTAGTAGAGTAATCAGAGATGCCGTCATTCACCATCCGGCTATTCGGGTGGGGGGCGTACCCATTCGAGTGTCTGTTGTGGGACTTTATTTCACCACTCGCCCCGTAACCCTTCTCAAGTCGCTCGATGGGCGCGCGCCACGGCTTGATTGTCCAGCTCGGCAATCAATCGAGTGATTGTCTCGTCGGCATGATTGAGCCGTAAAATTGCCGAAGGGAGCGGTGAAATTCATACCGCTGTATTTTTTTGACTTCGCCGACGGAGAACTAATGGTTGCGACCAGTTCGGGACGAAATTGCCAGACGTTGAGGCGGCGGCGCGGGAAGCGGTCTCAGCGCTCTGGCGAATATCTCTAAGGATGTACGGAAACAGGCTTAGCTCTAACGGTAAGGGATCAGAGCGGGAGACAGTTCTTAGGGTGCCCCTCACGCTGGCAGTAACCTGGTTTCCTGCGAGTCGAATTGAACTGTCCGAGTGCGCTTCTGCGGGGCCAGTGCAGATTCAGGGCCTTAGTGTCGGCAGGTTCGAATTCACGTTACCGGCACGCGGTGTCAGTGCCGCCCGACCGCTTGGTGGCGATGCCTGAAAATATTCCCGCCTGTGTACAGGCGGGTTTTTGCCACGAAGTTCGCTTAAGTTTTGATTCGGCCACGTCGTTGCGCTGATGGCTTGGCCGGGGCCCGACGCATGGTCGTCCTGGAAACTCACCCTGCGTCGGGCCGCCTCGTCGCGCCGGGAAATGTACTGATCCAGAATCACTACCCAACAACGACAGCAGCAGGCCAGCTGCTGCTGACCAGTGATTGTTACAAGCGTGCTATAATGTTGGCTAGGTGTTAGTTGCAAAATATGTGCGGGCGCTAAGGCTGCCCACTAAGATCAAGCCGCTGGGGAGACCCCCCTGCGCGGAGTTTTATTTCACTCGACCAGTCGTATCACCCTGCGTCGCTTTGTTCGATCTAGTGCATGCACGACGTCGTTCCCATCGAATAGTATCAGCAAACGTTCCACCGCTCGCATCGCGTCATGCGGCCCACATTCGATAAACTCTCTCAGGATGCGCCTACCATCCTCAATGGCACGAATGAGTATGAGTATGTCTTGGTCGGGACTTTTCATAGCGTACACAACTACCACAGCTGCCCTCCATTCCCCATCCAACTATTCGGGTGGGGGTCGTACCCATTGGAGTATCTGTGGGACTTATTTCACTACTCGCAGCCCGCACCTTGCCTTCAGGCGCTCTTGGGCGAGCGCAAGGTTCCGCCGATCGAGCACACGCAAAAGCTGGTTTATAGCGAACTCCGGCCGGCGACGCGCGCCCGGTTCGATGCATTCGGCCAAGATGCTCTGGGCTTGTTCCAGCGCGTCGATGATCAGTTCTTGATCGGTCATTCCTAAAATCTCGCATCGAGCGGGCCAAGGTGACGCGGCACTCTCTGGTGGTGGGACACGCCGCGCCACTCCCTAATCGCCATTACTGGCGCGGCTGGGACACTTGGTGCGCGATGATCTTGCTAATGGCTTCGAGAGTACCTGTCCATAAACCCGGTCGGCGCGCGCTTTCGGTGACGGCAAAGTTTGGCAACGGCGCGCGGTCGGGATCGGCGGCGAGCGCGGTGGCATCGGCGGCATTTCGGACTCTGCGCCTATCGGGCCCGTGCAATCGTGCCGTTCGGCGCGCAGCAGAGACACTTCACGCCACATTCCACATGCCGAAAATGTTATAAAGCTCTCGGCGGTTGGGTGGAAAAGACCGTCGCGCCCACGGGACGGCGTCGTGAACTCACGAGCCGCGTTTGCGCGCGCAGCCCGTTGGTCGCGCTGGCGTACACTCCCTGGTTGTGCGATGCTCGGAGCGTCGAAACGCAACGCCGATATAACGAACAGACGTCGATAAGAATGTTGTAACGGGAGCAGGCCGTGCTTTCCCAGCAGCACATTTCTCCGCAAACGCCAACCGGCGCGACGCTTGGTGCGGACGGCGCAACCTTTCGGGTCTGGGCGCCGGAAGCCGGAGCGGTTTATCTGCACGGCATTTTTGGCAGACAGGTTTTCGATCAGCTCACGGACGACCGTTTGCTGCAAAAAGACGAGCGAGGCTACTGGACCGGATACCAGGACGGCGCGCGGGATGGAGACCGCTATCGTTTCTGGGTCCAGGGCGCAGGCTCAAGCGGCTACAAGCGCGATCCCTGCGCGCGCGAACTCGATCCCGAGGGCTTTCCGGACTGCTTCAGCATCCTGCGCGCCGGCGATGGCTTTCCCTGGCATGACCAGGATTTCGTCACGCCGGATTTTTCCGACATGATCGTCTATCAGCTGCACATCGGGACCTTCGCGATCCGCAAGCCGGGCGTCGCCTCGAACTTCCTCGACGTTGCCCTTAAAATCTCTTATCTCGCCGATCTCGGCATCAATGTCCTGCAACCGCTTCCCGTCGACGAGCAGGAAGCAAATCCG
>WNFO01006050.1_pt1 | contig 10667 bp, 9 predicted proteins | sample 5400251 | NCBI WGS metagenome assembly WNFO01 (sample SAMN13153354, study PRJNA577476) | soil metagenome | isolation source: 100 cm saprolite under Madrone tree | place: USA:California | collected 2016-06-14 | reverse complement strand
GCTTATCGTCCTCAACAAAGCGTGTGCGGTCGGCCGGAGTGCCAACGTCGTCGCCGCAGCGATTATCACCGGAAGAAGCTGGCGATAGACCCGGAGTATTTCCAGGTGGTGCGCGACAGCCAGAAGCAATGGTGGGACGAACATCCCGACTACCAGAAACAGCATCGCCAGAAGAACCCTCAGGTGTTGGAAAACAACCGCCAAGGTCAGCGGCAGCGTGACCAGAAGCGACGCCTGCGGCGGCTTGTCAGGAACAACTTAGCTTTGGACTTAAAGCATTCAGCATCAGAGGTTTGGCTATTGGGCCCCAAGGTGCGCAATCTTGATAGGAACAACTTAGCTTCCGCGCAAGTCCTGATTTTGCCGTCACTTGGCCATCCGCCGGAGGACCGCGGGCCGTCTTGACAAGAACATCCCTATGGCTTGCGGACGCGGCTGGCTTTATACGGTTGCAGCAGAGTCATGCTGACCGCGGAACAAATCAACTCCATTCATCGCCTGCACTGGGCCGAGCACTGGTCGGTGCGCAAGATTGCCCGTCATCTCCACCTGGCACGCAGAACCATCTCCCAGTATCTGGCCACGCCAGCGCGCAGCGCGGCTCGCCGGCAACGTGCCAGCAAACTGGATCCGTTCAAAGCCACCATCGCCGAACTTTTGGAGCAAGATGCCAAGGCCAGTGCCATGGTGATCGCGCAACGACTCCGTCCGCTCGGCTTCACCGGTGGACTGAGCATCCTGAAAGATTACTTACACGCGGTTCGAACTGAGACTGCGACCAAGCGTGCCTATGTGCGCATGGAGCCAGGGCCGGGGGAACGCTTCGAAATCGACTGGGGGCACTTCGGTGCCCTTCTCTATCAGGGTCACGCGCGCAAGCTCTATGCCTTCTGTCTGGTCGAATGTCACAGCCGCAAACTATTTGTGGAGTTCACGCACAGCCAGAGCTTCGAGACTTTCGTACGTTGTCATATCCACGCCTTCCAGGCGATGAGCGGAATCGCACGCGAACTTTGGTACGACAATCTCGCCACCGCTGTCGCCGAGCACGATGGCAACTTAGTCCGTTTTCATCCGCGCTTTCTGGCCTTCGCTCGCGAATACAGTTTCCTGCCACGCGCTTGCCATGTGCGGGCGGCCTGGGAAAAAGGAAAAATCGAAAGAGCGGTGGGATATTTACGGCAGAACTTCTGGCCGCTGCGTACCTTTGCCGATTTAACCGACGTCAACTCGCAGGTGCGCCGCTGGCTGGAACAGGTGGCCAACCAACGTCGCCATCGCGAAACCAGAGAGACTCCCGAAGCCCGCTTCCAGCCCGAGACTTTGCGAGCTCTGCCGGTGATTACACCGGATTATCGGGACAGCACAGAAGCTCTGGTCCACAAAGATCTCCGACTGTCGTTCGATGGCAACCGCTACTGCGTGCCGCCGCGTTATGTCGGCCGTCGCCTCACCATCAAGGCCGATGCTTCTTCCGTCACCTTCTACGACCAGTATCAGGAGATCGTTTCTTATGCCCGCTGCTGGCAGCGCGGTCAGACTCTGGGTGCCGAGCGTTTTCAAAAGGAACTGTTGGCCCAGTTAACGGCCGCGCAACGCTCGGCCGAACAACAGCGACTGGCCAACTGGCTTGGTCCCGCCTCGGAGTCTTACCTGCGTCGCCTGGCCGACACCGACCGCTCGCTGACCCGGCAAGTCCGCGAACTGCTCCTCTTGGTTCGTGAATATGGACCCGATGCCGTGGCGGCCGCGCTTGGTCAAGCTCATGCTGCCGGCGCCTTCGGCGCCGATTACATTGCCAACCTTCTCCGTCAGCAACGAATGCGACGCGACGTGCAGCCGCCCCTTCGGTTCCAGAACCCACAACTCAATGAACTGGCCACCGATCCACTGTCGCTCGCCGACTACGACTCTTTCATCCTCCGCTCCAAAAAGGACCCCGATGACCTTACTGCAACAGAAACTGAATCAACTGAATCTGGCGACGATGAGCCTCCATCTGGATCAGACGCTGACTGACGCCACCGCCAGGAATCTCAGCCTCGCACAAACCCTGGAAGCACTCCTCGACCGCGAACTCGAAGCCCGTCACCAGCGTTCCATCGAACGCCGCTTCAAACTCTCGCGCTTGCAGAGCAAGCCTTCCATCGACAGCTTTCACTTCAACCATCACAAGTCCCGACTCCAGCTCAAGACTCGCATCCTACGTCTGCTCGATCTCGACTTCCTGCGCAACGGCACCAGCGTGTGTCTCATCGGTAATCCCGGCGTGGGCAAAACCTATCTGGCCAAGATCGTCGGCTGGCGCGCCTGTCAGGCCAACCAGCGTGTGTTGTTCACCACCGCCATGGACATGCTCAACCATCTCCTGGCTTCTCAGGTCGATCATTCCCTGATTCGCAAACTCAAGATCTATACCGAACCTGCTTTGTTAGTCGTCGAACTAGGATATCTTTCACTCGATCAGCAGACTTCCAACCTCTTCTATCAGGTCATCTCCACCCGCCACAGCCATAAGCGCAGCTCTCTCATTACGACCAACACTGCCTTCTCCGACTGGGGCAACATCCTCTACAACACCACCATCGCTACCGCGATCGCCGATCGCCTGGTGGAAAACTCTGAGATCTTCCTTCTGGGAGGCGAAAGCCTTCGCAAAGGTAATAAGAGCCAGCCCCCGACCGAATAGCTGGTCGCTGGCTGGCTGAGATCAGGCGCCGCTCTGTGACGATATCCCGCACGGAGAAGTCCGTCGGGTAACCCCTCAACGGCGCTGCCGACGGGGGCGGGAGCAACCAACTCCCGCTCTCTGGTTTCCTTCCTTAATGTTCAACTTCAGCGCCAATCATCTGCTCTTGCTTTCGCGTATGGAATACCGCACCTGTGTCGTGTTCCTCATGAAGGACGACTCCACCCGCCGGGTCTACCGCCTCTACGACTTCACCAAATCCCAAATCATCACGTCAGACCACTATTACTGCGTGTCGGGAAAGGTCAATCGTGCGGACAAACTCTACCTGGTTATCGAGTCGGTCAAGAGGGACACCAAGCACAGCCCGGATCCGCAGTTACGCCTCGAGTGGACGGCGCGGGAGAAGCGCCCATGAACTAACCCATCGACCTGGCCAGCTACAAACTCGAAATCGTGACTGCTGGTTTCCGACGGCGGCCGGCGCATTCGTGTGTCCCGCCACCATCGGCCAACTCTCTGGCTCCCATCCAAACCGGCCAGACTGGCTCCCTTTTAAATCGGCGCTAACAAGCGGAAGGTCATACGTGCGCTCGAAGCGTCACCCAGCCGTTTTAGCGTAGTGCCTTTTCACTCGATTACTGCAGCTTGGACCGATGGCAAAGTCGACGATTGGTCGCGGGCGCCCTTCGGTATTTCGGATCTCCAGAAGGAAGTGAGCGTAGTAGTCCCGAGCGGCGGTGAAGAATGGAAGCAGGTAGAGGTGAAAGACAAGAACGGCCGAATCACCGAGCGGCAGATTCACACGTTGGGAGACAGCGTCCTTCGCGTAAAGGATCATTACTATCTCTCCGGCGTGGATGAGACCGGCGTAGGATCCGGCATGTACTTCTTTGCCGAACTTGTGACCAAAAAAGCCCCGCCAACGCTTGAGGAAGCTTACAACATGCTCAAACCCAAGGTGGTCCGGGAGGCCGAAGACCGCGAACTCAACGTCCTGCGCCAAGGTGAATGGTTCGCAATTCCTGCGCAAGTACGCACGTCGGAGCTAATGCGCGACGTGGAACGCGGCGTTGCGGTCTATCGCCGGCACCATGTGCTTGGTAAAGACGGTCATCATGAGTTGGAAGAAGCCGTCTTATACAAGGCAGGCGAACGCAAAGGTCAGGTCTACGCCCGAGGCGTGCTTCGGCACACCAAGGACGAACATGCGGATCTGGATCTCGGCACGGTGCGGTGGTACCTCGTTGTCCATAATGTGGTAGGCGCGTCCTATACCCTCTCGGGGAAAGGGACAGCGCAATTTGATTAGGCGTGGAACCTCGCCATTTGCCTCTCCAGAACGCGGAGGATATCTCGTATTCACCAATTTCCCAGCACATGCCAATAAGTACGTCCGATATATGCCACGAAAAGTTTTTGTCAAGCCACAGTGTCCAGAACCGTCTATACGACAAGAGGCAAATGGCAGGGACGGTTCAGCTCATCTGTCTATGGGACTAGACCTGTGCGTTATTGAAGGGGACGAGCGGTTATTCGCAGATCGAATATCCAGCTATTCGGGCTTTGATGACTTCCGCAAGGAATGGGCTCTGTTGCTTGGCTTCGACCTCGAAGACATGGATGGATTTGGAGGTGAAAAGCCTTGGACGATTGAACCTCTGCAGTGTTTTTTCGACCATTCGGACTGCGAAGGGGAGATTTCCTGGCAAGATGCCCAACAGATTCTTGCGCAGGCTCGGAAGGATGCGCCTAAATTACTGGACTTCGATAAGGAGTTCAACGTACTTATCCGTGCTTGCGAAGCAGCAGTCGCAAATAAGCTGCCTATTTCCTTTCGCTAGCGGCTGGCTACCATTAAAACCAGGGCTGACCGGAACCTCGCCATTTGTCTCACCAGAATGCAGATATAAAGTAAATAAAATCGCTACATTGCGAAGAGGCGGATACACGGGCAAGGGCGGCACTCTGCTTATGTCCCAAAAGAAAACAATTTTTGTGACGACATCGTCAGCCAGATTCTGAACTTCGGTCTTCCTGCTCCCATTGATGTTCAGGTTGTGGGTTACGGCGTGGATGCGAACCGGGCGTTCGCCGATAAACTGCTGGAGCGGATTCAGCAGGTTCCTGGGACTGTCGATCTTCACGTGCAGCAGCCTTTCGATCAGCCGTATTTGCACGTCGATGTCGATCGCACCAAGGCCCGGCAAGTCGGATTCACCCAGCGGGATGTTGCCACGAACCTGCTGGTTTCGCTGAGCGGCAGTTTTCAGACGACGCCTGAGTTCTGGCTGAATCCAGAGACCGGGGTGAGCTATTCCATCGCGACCCAGACGCCACAGTACCGCGTCGATTCCTTGCAAAGCCTGGAGAACATCCCGGTGACCGGGCCGAGCGGCGCTCGCGCCGGAATTCTCGCCAACCTGGCTTCCATCCGCCGCGGCGCCGGAATGGCCGTGGTTTCACACTACGACATCCAGCCTCTGATTGACATTTACGGTTCAGTGCAAGGACGGGACTTGGGCGGCGTGGCGCGCGACCTCAACAAAATCGTGGAGGACAGCAAGAAGGACCTGCCGCGCGGCTCACAACTGATCGTTCGCGGGCAGATTCAGACCATGCGCTCTTCCTACACCGGACTGCTGAGCGGCCTCGTGTTCTCGATCGTGCTGGTGTACCTGCTGATCGTGGTGAACTTTCAGTCCTGGCTTGATCCATTCATCATTATCTCGGCGTTGCCTGCGGCCCTTGCGGGGATCGTATGGTTTCTGTTCGTCACCCGTACGACACTCAGCGTTCCGGCATTGACCGGCTCAATCATGTGTGTTGGGGTTGCGACCGCCAACAGCATCCTGGTGGTGAGCTTCGCGAAGGAGCAATTGGCGGAAGGCAAAGATGCAATTGCGGCCGCCCTTAATGCCGGGTTCACGCGCTTCCGCCCGGTCCTGATGACGGCCCTCGCCATGATCATAGGGATGGTGCCAATGGCGATTGGATTAGGCGAAGGTGGTGAACAGAACGCTCCACTTGGCCGGGCGGTCATCGGAGGTCTATTATTCGCCACCGTAGCAACGCTGTTTTTCGTGCCGGTTTTCTTCAGTGTGCTGCACGGGCGCAGGGAGCGGCTGGCAAGGAGTGGAGCAAAACATTGATCTCGTTCATGTTGATTTTTCATAGAAGTCACGGAGTTTCTTGATGAAGGTTGAAGCGCAAAACGAAGTTGGGAAGGCGGCGATGGTGGGGGAGCCGAACCACCCTCAAGGCAAGCCAGCGCGCCGTTGGTGGATTGTCGTTCTGGCCCTCGTGATCGTGGCGGCAATCGTGGTTTCCGGCATTTTGCCCCGAATACATGCCCGGGCCAACCTCGATAAAGACACGGCCCAGATGGCGATTCCAACCGTCTCGGTGGTACGCCCCAAGCGTGGCGCGCCGGCCCAGGAGGCAGTTCTACCCGCGAATGTGCAAGCGTACATTGACGCTCCCATTTACGCGCGTACCAATGGATACCTGAAACATTGGTACGCGGACATTGGGACGCATGTGAAGGCGGGGCAATTATTAGCGGATATCGAAACTCCGGAAGTTGACCAGCAACTGCGGCAATCAAGAGCTGATTTGGCTACGGCGGAAGCCAACCTGAATCTCTCGAAAATTACCGCCACCCGCTATGCGGATCTGTTGAAGACTGATTCGGTTTCCAAACAGGACGCCGACAATGCCGCAGGGGATTTCGCGGCCAAGCAGGCCACGGTCCAGTCGGCGCAGGCCAACGTAAGGCGACTGGAAGAACTGCAAGCCTTCGAGAAAATCTACGCTCCCTTCGAAGGTGTCATTACGGCGCGAAATACAGACATTGGAGCATTGATTGATTCGGGGAGCAGTGGAGGCACGAGGACGGAGCTATTTCATATCGCCCAGCCTGATAAGTTGCGCGTCTACGTCAACGTCCCGGAGGCTTACTCGCAGGCGGCCAAGCCCGGACTTAGCGCAGATCTGGCTCTGTCGGAATTTCCCGGCCGGCTCTTCCCCGGAACGCTAGTCCGAACGGCCCACGCAATCGACCAGACCACGCGAACTTTGCTGGTGGAGATTCGCGTGAACAATCCGACTAACACGCTGCTCAGCGGGGCTTACGCCGAGGTGCATTTGAAGCTGCCAACCCCGACTTCGGCCTTCATACTTCCGGTAAACACGCTGCTTTTCCGATCCGAAGGTCTGCGCGTGGCCGCAATAACCGATGGCCGGCACGCCGAACTCAGGCAGGTTACGCTGGGTCATGATTTCGGCTCCGAAGTTGAGATTGTCGCTGGCCTTTCCGGCAACGAATCCGTAATCGTCAATCCACCGGATTCGATCGTGGCGGGAGAAGGAGTACGCATCGCACAGCCGGCGACGGGTTCGGGAGAATCGCAGCAGTGATCCGCTTCCGGCACACGCACCCAGCATTCGGAAGACCCACGCCGTCCATTCTGGGTGGGGCACTCTTTTCCGGTCTTCTGCTTCTGTCCGGCTGCGCCGTCGGCCCCCGCTACTCGCGACCTTCGGCGCCAGTCCCCGCAGATTACAAAGAGACCCCGCAGAACTGGAAACCAGCGCAACCGGCCGATCAAGTGCTAAAAGGAAAATGGTGGGAAGTTTATCAGGATCCGCAGCTCAACACGCTCGAAGAAAAAATTAATGTCTCAAATCAAAGCCTGAAGGCTGTGCAGGCTCAGTTTGAGCAGGCGCGTGCCACGGTGCGCTACAACCGGGCGAATTACTATCCGACCATCACGGCGGGAGTCTCAGCTGCGCGAGAACGCTTTTCCTCGAATCGTCCATTGGCAAGGTTTGGCGGCGGCGTAACCACGAACGACCTCGCCATTCCGGTCGACATGTCTTACGAACCCGACGTCTGGGGCAGAGTTCGACGGACAGTTGAGGCCGCGCGGGCAGATGCTCAAACCAGCCTAGCCGACCTCGAGTCAGTAAGACTAAGCGTGCATGCTGAATTAGCCGTCGATTATTTTCAAGCGCGCGAGTTGGATGCCGAGGCCCAATTGCTGGATTCGACCGTTGCCAGCTACACGAAACAGCTGGACTTGACGAACAATCGGTACAAAGGCGGAGTTGCATCGCAAGTGGATGTGGCGCAGGCGCAAACCCAACTCGAGACCGCGCGCGCACAGGCGATCGACGTAAGAGAACAGCGGACGCAGTTTGAACACGCGATCGCAGTTCTTATCGGGGAGCCAGCTTCGACTTTCAGTTTGCCAGTTGCATCGCTCAACGCAACACCGCCGGTGATTCCGCCGGGGCTACCCTCGGAACTGCTGGAGCGGCGGCCCGACGTCGCTGCCACTGAACGTCAGATGGCATCAGCAAACGCGAGGATTGGCGTGGCGAAAGCCGCGTACTTCCCGCTGTTCAACCTATCGCCCAGCGCCGGATTCGAAAGCACTATGATCACAAATTGGCTTTCCAACCCGAGCACATTCGCCGTCGTGGGAGCTTCGGCGGTCGTGACTGCATTCGACGCGGGCCGCCGCCGGGCCGCGAACGATCAGGCTCGCGCCCTCTACGATCAAGCCGTGGCCAATTACCGCCAGAACGTGCTCACGGCGTACCAGGAAGTGGAGGACAATCTCGCGGCTTTGCGCCTGCTTGAAGATGAATCCGATACTGAAACTCGAGCCGTGGCGGCCGCGGAACATTCGCTTGCTCTTTCGAACAATCGCTACAAAGGCGGCGTGGCCACTTACTTAGAGGTCATCACGGCGCAAACTACGGCGCTCGCCGACGAGCGCACTGCAGTTCAAATTTCGGGACGCCGCATGGCGGATAGCGTATTGCTGATCAAGGCTTTGGGTGGCGGTTGGGATGCGGCCAGTTTGTCGACCCGAAAAACGCCGAGGCACTCTGGAAGAAAAGCGAAGAAATGGTCGGAGAATCGTTCTAACTCTCTCGATAGAAGTGATGAGCAGGAACAGGAGACTAGGCACTATCTGGTGCAGAGCGCCAGAGCCCCTACTTCCAAAGTTTCTGCTGAAAAATGACGGCATGATTGTGCAAGTCTGCGGTAATGCCCGAGTCACGGGCAATTTCGGAAGTAATCCAACGGCGCGTCGCCAAGACCTTGCCCTCGGCTAGGCGGCGGTCAGTCCAGCATCCAAGACGAAAACAAGCCGCTATCGACTGCGAAGCCGTTGAAGGCTGCGGATAGCGGCTTGGCCCCCTCAAAGCGGCGGCGAGAAACCAACGCAATCGTACTACTTCCTGTGTCGCCGGGGAAGGATGTACAGAGCGGGAATGTGAGAATCGTAGGCCGCTCAGGCTCAGCGAAGTTTTCTCAAGTAGACAACAAAAAGGCGGAGCGGCTTGCCCTCCGCCTTTTTGGTTTAGACAACGGCACTATTTCACGCGCTGGCCCCGCCTCCTTCGTTGGCAAGTTTGGCAGCGAGTTCCCCGGCCACCGCCTTTTGCAGCTTTTCCGCGTCCACTCGGTAGCGTTTGGCTGCGCTCATAAGAACGTCGTCTCCATTGCCTGTGGGTCGCTGATAGGCCGAATCTCGATACGTATACCCAGGCAGTCACACTTCACAGACGTAAAGCTCAGAGCGATGTCATAAGGTTGTTGCGCGCATCAGGTGCGGCTGCCGGCTGATAGTGCATGGAGTTGCAGCTGTGCCTTTTTGTGCCTGTGAAAACGTGCTCGAAGCACGCGAAAACATTGATGATTGGAGAGCGATCCCTGTCGAAATCCGCTCTAATTTGTGCCTTTTTGTGCCTACGAAAAGTTCAGCGATTGCCCGCAAGTTCCTGAAAAGATTTGGCGTCCCCGACGGGATTTGAACCCGTGTTACCGCCGTGAAAGCGAGGGCCGGTCGTAAGTTACTGAAACTACGCAGCACGGATGGCTATCTGAAGCGGTTTCAGTAAGGTATGGAAAGGCTTCGTGGATCATAAATGGAGCAAGAAATAACTCCCTATTGTTTTACGCTGTGCTTCACCTTAGGAGAGGCTGTCGCATGCGTTGGGTGATCACGGACTCACTTCCTAGTCCGCCGGGAGAGTGAGAAATGCGGCGGCTTCCGCCCGTCATGCGCCCACAATGCTGCCTCAAGCACTGTGGAGCTTCCAACTTCCCGCACGCAGACTCAGAGGGACTTGCGCACACTTCTGGATTGCCCATCCTACCGCCAAGTATCAAAGGCTGGTAGCAGGATCATGTGGTCATTCGTGAGCCCGCATGCGTTGGCGAGCTGCGTAGGCTGCGACCTTGAGGCGGTTCCCGCATAGTTGCATGCTGCACCACCGTCGCGTTCCCCTGCCAAAGCCGCATTGCAAAAAGCTCAGATCGCCTTCTTAGATGGCGAGGTTCGCTCCTGGTAGCTTGTTGAGCCCCGTCAACGATGCCTCGCACGCAGGGCGACGCAATGCATACTTTATGCGACCGAACGGTCCCTTCTGTCATCAATAGTGTGAGTTGGTCAACGTCCCCATATTTTCTGGGAGCTACTGCCATTTGCGGTGGTAATCGGCGGCGCTCCAATATGGGAGGAAGCAAGAGCGAGGCCTAGACTTCGCAGAATTTCAATGAGCGATCAACGTGCTTTCATCTCAGCCGATCAGTTTCATCCCGATCCTTACACACAATCTCGGACTGCGGAGCGCACCCTAAACGCTGCCATCGTCCATGCTGACATCAGCCGAAGCTACGAAGAATATCTGGAGATCTTCGACGAGTTTTATGCCGACGATATCGAGGGAAGTAGCGAAACCACCAAAGAGAAGATTCGCGGAAAGGTGGGCGTGCGCTCACTTGTTCTCGGCTTTTTGGTTCCACTTCATGTAATGGCCGAGGTTGGTGGTGTGTCAGTATCCGTTCGACAAACGCCGATTCCTGGAGATGTCGTTGACGAGACCCATTCTTCATGGACACTGGAGTTGGTCGGGGCGACAGGCAGGGTCTGCACAGTGAACTGGCGCACCTTTAGGA
>WNFO01006049.1_pt1 | contig 10667 bp, 8 predicted proteins | sample 5400251 | NCBI WGS metagenome assembly WNFO01 (sample SAMN13153354, study PRJNA577476) | soil metagenome | isolation source: 100 cm saprolite under Madrone tree | place: USA:California | collected 2016-06-14 | reverse complement strand
TTTATCCACCCTGGTGCCAACCACAAAGCGAAGCTGCAGAACCGCCTGCGCGCGTCCCGGAATGGCGTTGGCCGGCTTCTCGATGCTGCCGGACGACATCGCCAGCACTTCGAGCGTGTTCCACGCATAAAGCCGCTCGGCCGCCGACAGGCCTTCCTCGCCCCAGTTCTCCGACAGCGCCGGCTCATCGGACATCGGCTCGATCTTGACGTCGGCAAGCGCTGCGCGGATCTGGTTCGAAATACGCGGCGGTTTCAGTTCGTCCAGCAACAGCCGTCCCTTGCCGTCCACCAGGGTGGCGATCGCGCCGGCCAGGATGGTTGCGGGATTGGCAAGGACACCGCCCCAGTTGCCCGAGTGATGCGAACCGTCGCGCAGGTTCACATCGAGATGAATCCGTATTCCGCCGCGGCAGCCGAGGAATATCGTGGGGCGATCCGCGGAAAGCCGGGGTCCGTCGGAGCCGAGAAACAGATCGGCCTCGAGTTCGTCGCGCAACGCTTCGCAAACCTGGCGCAGATCGGGCGAGCCGATCTCCTCGCCGGTTTCGACAATGAATTTGGCGTTGAAGCCGAGCCGGCCGCTGCGCGCCTCGCGCACGGCGCGAAGCGCCGACAGGTTGATGCTGTGTTGTCCCTTATTGTCGGCGGTGCCGCGGCCGTAAACGCGATTGCCCGACGTCGTCGTGCGCCACGGATCCAGATTGTCCCGCCATTCTCCTGCCATGCCGTCGACGACGTCACCGTGTCCGTACATCAGAACGGTGGGTGCCGAAGAATTCTCACGATACTCCGCGACGAGATAAGGGCCCTTGCCGGTCGGGGATTCAACCAGCCTTGTCGAGAAATCGAGTTGCGAGAATGCCGGCTGGAGTTCTTGCTCGAGGTAGGCGCGCAGCGCGTCGCGGCGCTCCGGGTTCTGGCTTTCGGTGCGGTACGCAACCCTGCGATCCAGTTCGGTGAGAAACTCCCCGGAATGTAGATACTGGTGCGCGCGGTCGATGGCGTCGGCTCTGGTCATGTCTTGCTTTTTCCGGTCGTTAGCCTCTTCGAATTCCGCCAACGTATCGAGATACGATGCCGGCCGGAAGTGGGCATTACGCCAAGATTTTGTCTTGCCAAAACCTGTCGGAATGCAACAATTTCCGCCAACAGCGCGGCGCCCGACCGGCTGCGGATGATAACTCGCCGTGCAAGGCGTGCCTCAAGGTTTGCGATCATGAAAAAAGAAATCCGGCTCAATGCCTTCGCCATGAACTGCGTCGCGCATCAGTCGCCGGGCCTGTGGACCCATCCGCGCGACCGCACCAGCGAATATAACCGGCTGCCGTACTGGATCGATCTGGCGCGGACGCTGGAGCGCGGACGCTTCGACGGTCTGTTTCTCGCCGACGTGCTCGGCGTCTATGACGTGTTCGGCGGCAGTCCGGACGCGGCGTTGCGCAACGCCACGCAGACGCCTGCGAACGATCCGCTGCTGGTGATCCCGGCGATGGCCGCGGTCACCAGGAATCTCGGTTTTGGGGTGACCTCCAACCTGTCCTATGAGCCGCCCTATACTTTTGCGCGGCGGATGTCGACGCTCGACCATCTCACCGAGGGGCGGATCGGCTGGAACGTGGTGACGGGCTATCTCGACAGCGCGGCCCGCGGCGCCGGCAAGGAGAAGCAGACCGCGCATGACGACCGTTACGATGTCGCCGACGAATATATGGACGTGGTCTACAAGCTCTGGGAAGGAAGCTGGGAGGACGATGCGGCGCTGCGCGATCGCGCGCGCGGCATCTTCGCCGACCCGGCCAAAGTGCATCGGGTCCAGCACCAGGGAAACAATTATCGGGTCGACGCCATTCATTTGAGCGAACCGTCGCCGCAGCGCACCCCCGTGCTCTATCAGGCCGGCACCTCGCCGCGCGGACGGCAATTCGCCGCCCGGCACGCCGAATGCGTGTTCATGTCGGGCCCGTCGGCCAAGATCATCGCGCCGCGTGTTGCGGCGATCCGAGCGCTGGCCCGCGAAGCCGGCCGCAACCCGGCCGAAATCCTGATGTTCAGCATGATGACCATTATTCTCGGCCGCACCGAAGCGGAAGCATCCGCCAAACACGCCGACTATGTCAGCCACGTCAGCCCGGAAGGCGCGTTCGCGCTGATGTCCGGCTGGACCGGCGTCGATTTCTCGACTTACGATCTCGACCAGCAAGTCCGCCACGTCCAGAACGACGCCGGCCGCAGCGCGATGGACAACATCACCCGCGGCGATCCGGATCGGGTATGGACCGTGCGCGAGGTCGCCCAGCATGTCGGGATCGGCGGCATCGGGCCGGTGCTGGTCGGCACGCCCGACAAGGTCGCCGACGATATCGAAGCGTGGTTCGAGCAGACCGATGTCGACGGATTGAACGTCCCGTTCGCGATTTCGCCGGGAGATTTCGAGGATATCACCGACATGCTGGTGCCGGAGCTGGTCAAGCGCGGACGCTACAAGGAGGCCTACAGACAAGGAACGCTGCGCGAAAAACTGTTCGGCTCGGGCCGCGCGCGACTAAACGCACCGCATCCGGCCACGCAATATCGCCATCACGCGGCGGAGTAGGTTGCGATCCTTCGTCATTTGCGAGGAGCGAAGCGACGAAGCAATCCAAGCCCTCGTCATTCCGGGATGGTCCGAAGGACCAGACCTCAGATGTGCAATTGCACATCGGGGAATCTCGAGATTCCGGGTTCGATGCTTCGCATCGCCCCGGAATGACGATGGGAATCCCTAGAGCGAGCCGTCGACCACGACTTCGATTAGTTTCGCCCCCGATCGTAAAAATGCCGACGCCAGCGCCGACTTCAAATCTTTTGCCTCGGTGATCCGCATCGCCTCCAGCCCCAAGGATTTTGCCAGACCGGTAAAATCCACGGGTGGGTCGACAAAATCCATGCCGACGTAGTGATCGTCGCCATGAAACGCCAGCAGCCGCTGCTTGATGATGCGGTAGCCGCCATTGTTGACGATCACCACCGTCAACGGCAGCTTGTGATGCGCCGCGGTCCACAGCGCCTGGATCGAGTACATCGCGCTGCCATCGCCGGAGAAACACACCACCGGCCGGTCGGGATTCGCCATGCTGACGCCGACGGAAGCCGGCAATCCCCAGCCGATGCCGCCGGACGCCAGCGCGTGATAGCCGTAGCGATCGCGATGCGGGCGGAGCGCGTTGATCTGCCGCGAGGATGTCAGCCCCTCGTCGACGAGGATGGCATTGCCCGGCATGGCCTCGACCAGCTGCAGCGCGAGAAAATCCGGATCGATCGGTGAGCGCGTGCTGTTCTTCGAAATCTGCTCGACCAGCGTCGCGCGCCGCGTCGTCCAGTTCCTCGACTTGAGCGCGGCGATACCCTGCCTGGCGCGGGCCTCAAGCCCAGCGCCGCCGGCGGACTTCAGCGCCGGAATCAGCACCCGCAGGGTTTCCTTCACATCGGCCTTGAGCGCGATCTCGGCGCCGTAATTCTTGGCGAGGTCCCACTCGACCAGGCCGATCTGCAGGATCGCCAGGCCCTCCGGCAACGGATCGACCTCGCTGTGCACCGACATCCGCAACGGATCCGCGCCGAGCACGATCATCAGATCGTAAGGCGACAACACCTCGCGAACCTGTGGCTGCGCGCGCGACAGCGCCCCCATGAAGCACGGGCTTTCCGAAAGAAAATGCGCGCCGTAGGGCGCCGATTGCTGATAGGCGGGACAGCCGAGCGCCATGGCCAGCGCTGCGGCTTCATGCAGCGCGTTGCTTTTGACGATTTCATCACCGGCGATGATGACCGGACGCTCGGCCTTGAGGATGCGCGATACCAGTACCTGCAAGGCCTCGTCGGAGGGTTTTACGCGGGTATCGACCCGGGTCGAACGGCCCAGTTCAATGCCGGCTTCCGAATTCAGGATATCGCCGGGCAGCGAGATGAACACCGGACCGGTCGGCGGCGTGGTCGCGACCTTGGCGGCGCGGCGTACGATCCGCGGCAGGTCCTCGAGCCGCGTCACCTCGACCGCCCATTTTACCAGCGGTTCGGCCATCCGGACCAGCGGCCCATAGAGCAGCGGCTCCGTCAGGCCATGGCCCTGCTCCTGTTGGCCGGCGGTCAGGATCATCGGCGTGCCGGTAAAACTGGCGTTGTAGAGCGACCCCATCGCGTTTCCGAGCCCGGGCGCGACATGGACATTGCAGGCGACGAGGCGGCCCGAGGCGCGGCTAAAACCGTCGGCGATCGCGACCACCAGGCCCTCCTGCATCGCCATCACGTAAGTGAGGTCGGGATGGTCTTTCAGGGCATGCATGATCGGCAGTTCGGTGGTGCCGGGATTGCCGAACAGATGCGTGATGCCCTCGTCCTTGAGCAGCGCGAGGAACGCCGAGCGGCCGGTGATGCGATTCATGAAGTCCTCCCGTTCCCCGCAGCCGTTACCGTCGGGATCACGGCACCAGACCAAACTTGAGCGGCTGACGCAATGGAGCGCGATCATGGCTGCCTTGCACGGACACGTGCACAAGCTGTTGCGTCGGATGCTCATGATTCATGACCGAACTTCGATTCTTGACGGCGGGTCATCTTTATGTAATCAATCGGTTACGCATGATGTCCCGGGTACAAGCAAAGGCGGACGCTTTTCGCGCCATCGCCGATCCAACCCGGCGGGCTATCCTCGATCGTCTGCGAGCGGGGCCGGCAAATGCCGGCACGCTTGCGTCTGACTTTCAGTCGAGCAGGCCAGCTATTTCCAGGCATTTGAGGGTGTTGCGCGAGGCACGGCTGGTGGTTGACACGCGGATCGGGCGCGAACGGGTCTATGCCGTCAATCCGGTACCGCTGCAAAGCGTCGCCGGCTGGCTCGAAGGTTATCGCGCATTCTGGCAGGCGAGTTTGACGAAGCTGAAGCGTAACCTGGAGGCAAAATGAGTGAGATCAGGACAGGCGCACGCGCAGTTGCAGATTTAGTTGACGGATGCATTGTCGCCTGCGTCGAACTCGCTACGTCGCCAGAGCGGGTCTTTCTAGCCTTGGCCTCGCCAGAGATCATCGACTGGTGGGTCAATCCCGGCGTGTTCGACACAAGGGAATGGACCGCCGACGTTCGGGTCGGCGGGCAATGGCGTGCCTCAGGCATTGCGAGGGGCCTTCCTTATGCGATTGAGGGAAAATTCCTCGAAGTCGACCCGCCACGAAGATTGGTACAAACGTGGCATATGGTCGGGGCGCCGAGCACGCCGTCGACGGTGACCTATCTTTTGGAGCCGATCACCGGGGGCACGCGCCTTACGGTGCATCACTCGGGCATTGGCGAACCCGATCAGCGAAGCAATATTGGCGCTGGTTGGCGGACCAGCTTCGATCGCCTCTCGGAAATCCTGTCAACTCATCTCGAATAGTGCGCGATGGCATACGACGAAAAGACGGCTGGACGGGTGCGCAAATTTCTGTCGATCCGGCCAGACGTCGTCGAAAAGAAGCTCATGGGCGGTCTTTGCTTCATGGTGAAAGGCCGCATGTGCTGTTCAGTCAGTGGAAGGGGCGGCCTTTTGATCCGCGTCGGTTCGGACGCGCATCAGTTGATGCTTGGTGAACCGCACGTTGAGCCGATGGAAATGCGCGGGCGCATCATGACGGGCTTCGTGCGCGTCGCTCCCGAGGGCTACCGAACCGAGGGCGGACTGAAGAAGTGGGTGACGCGCGGCGTCGATTTCGTGGTGACGATGCCTTCGGCCCCGTCGACGAAAAAAGAAACCCGGCGTAAAGTGAGGGAGCAGCGACGAATGAAATAGGGACATCACGCCTTACCTCCGCCATGACCGTCGCGCGCTGCGTCCGCTACGCAGCGTTCGGCGATGTTCGAGTTCGGCACATTCGCTGAGATTACCGCACATACGAGCGTCGCTTACCGACCTACGGCGAAAGCTCGCGCGTCCAATTCGCGGCCTGATTAAAACAGCCCCTCATGGTCGAGGCGCTTTTTCTTTTTGGAGCGCTGCCACACCACGCCGGGAAAGCCTTTCAGCGGCACCAGTGGCTCGCCGGTGTAGGCCCACTCCTGCAGCTCCTCGATCGCGATGTGATAGAGCGGCTGCCGCCCGGTGCGGCCGGTGAACAGCGCGCGCGGAATGTTCACCATGTGCGGCGAACGCGCGCGTTCGTAAAACAGCGGCGTGCCGCAACGCGCACAGAAGCTGCGCACGGTTTTGGTCAGTTTGTCCTCGAAGCGCGCGATCGTAGCCTTGCCTTTGGTGATGCGAAAGCGCTTGCGCCAGCTTCCGACATAGGTCGCGTAAGCCGCGCCATGTGCGCGCCGGCTGCCAAGCGAATGATCGTGCCAGGCCCAGCGCGCCGGCGTGTCGATCTCGAAGCAGATGTTTCCGCACAGGCATTGGCCTGCGGAGACTCCAACCAATTTTGGATTTTTTGCCATTTGCGCCACCCCGTCTCCACCGTCATTGCGAGGCGCGAAAAGCGACGAAGCAACTCTCCGTCATTCCGGGATGGTCCGAAGGACCAGACCTCGGATGTGCAATTGCACATCGGGGAATCTCGAGATTCCGGGTTCGATGCTTCGCATTGCCCCGGAATGACCAGCTCACTACTCGCAAATGACGTTTGGTTGTCAGGCCTGTTCCAGCTCGCCATAGACTGGATAATCGGTATAGCCGGATTCCTCGCCTCCATAGAAGGTGGCGCGGTTATAAGGTGTCAATGGAAATCCGCGCTGCAGCCGGCGCGGCAGGTCGGGATTGGAAATGAAGATCCGGCCGAACGCAATCGCGTCGGCATGGCCGGCGGAAATCGCCGCATCCGCGGTCTCGCCGGTAAAACCGCCGGCTGTGATCAACGTGCCGCGCCAGATCGGCCGAAACAGTACCATGGCCGCGGGCACGTTCTGATGATTGACCTCGGCGCGTCCCGCACCACTGCTGCGCGGCTCGACAAAATGCAGATAGGCCAGGCCGAGCGGATCGAGCGCCTTGATCGCGTAGTTGTACAGCGGCATTGGATCGGGCTCACCGCTGTCATTGGCCACGCCATAGGGCGACAGGCGCACGCCGACGCGGTCGGCGCCCCAAACGTCGATGACGGCTTGCGTGACCTCCATCAGGAATCGCGCGCGGTTCTCGATCGATCCGCCATATCGGTCGGTCCGCAAATTGGTGTGCGATTGCAGGAATTGCTCGATCAGATAGCCGTTGGCGCCATGGATCTCGACGCCGTCGAACCCGGCCTTGAGCGCGTTGCGTGCGGCCTGCCGATAGGCATCGATCACGCCGGGAATCTCGCCGGTCTCGAGCGCACGCGGCGTCTCATAGGACACGACCTTTCCGTCAGCCGTCATGGTCTTCAAGTCAGCCGAAATCGGCACCGCCGAGGGCGCGACCGGCAACACGCCGCCGGGCTGGAAGGAGGAGTGCGAAACCCGTCCGACATGCCAGAGCTGAAGAAAAATCACTCCGCCCTTGGCGTGAACGGCATCGACGACCTCGCGCCAGCCCTTGATCTGGTGCTCCGAATAGATACCGGGAACGCCGGGACTTCCGAAACCGGTCGCCACGACCGGCGAGGCTTCCGCGATGATCAACCCTCCCGGCGTCGTGCGCTGCGCATAATATTCCGCGTTCAGCAGCCGGGGCGCCAGACTGGGCCTTTCCGCCCGCATTCGCGTCAAGGGCGCCATCACAAGGCGATGTCTAAGCTGGTACGGTCCGATCTGCAGCGGAGAAAACAACGAAGGATAGTTCATGTACGCCCCGGAAAATGTGTGTTGATCAGGATATGTAACCGCTTCGTCTTGTTTGCAAAAGGCTTCGATGGCAATCTGAAGCCCCGGGACGGCAGAGCAGATCTTCCATGTCAAGACAAAGCGTCAGGTCGCTGCCATCGCTGAGCGTTCGTATCGACCTTGACTCGGAGGGACGCATCGGGCCGGGCAAAATCCAGCTTTTGGAAAATATCCAGAGTTGCGGCTCAATCTCGGCCGCGGGCCGTGCGATGGATATGTCCTACAAGCGGGCGTGGGATCTGGTGGACGAAATCAATCGTATCTGCCGGCATCCCGCCGTCGAACGCCAAACCGGCGGCAGGAACGGCGGCGGCGCGGTCCTGACGCCGTTCGGCTTGTCCCTGGTGGCGCGTTACCGCAAAATCGAACGCGACGCGGCAAGCGCGGTCCGCAAGGAGCTGCTGGCGTTGCGGACGGACATGGGGCGTCCGAAGAAAGCTTGAGCTGCTGGGATAAAGGCGACGGGAGCGGCGGCCGGAAACCGCCACTCCTCAATATGGTAAAATTCGAGGCGCCTAGCCCGTCTTGATCCAGACCGCCTTGACGTTGAGATACTCTTCCAGATGCTGCTTGCCTGACTCGCGGCCATAGCCGCTCATCTTGTAGCCGCCGAACGGCACCGCCGGATCCATCGCCTGATAGCAATTGACCCAGACCGAGCCGGCGCGAAGCGCCTTTGCCACGCGATGCGCCTTGCTGACGTCCCTGGTCCAGACGCCGCTGCCCAATCCAAAAGTCGTGGCATTGGCGCGCTGAATCAGTTCATCGCCATCTTTGAACGAGATAGCCGAGATCACCGGCCCAAAAATTTCCTCCTGGGCGATCCGCATGTTGTCCTGGACGTTGGCGAACACGGTCGGCGGCACGAAGTAACCCTTCGACAGCGCGCCTTCGGTCAGCCGGGCGCCGCCGGCCAGCGCCTTGGCACCCTCCTGGCGGCCGACATCGAGATAGCCGGTGACGCGATCGAGCTGCTGCTCGGAGACCAGCGGCCCGATCTGCGTGTTCGGGTCGAGGCCGTTGCCGACCTGCAGCTTCTTGCCGTATTCGGCGACGCGGCCGACGAATTCGTCGTACACCTGCTGCTCGACAAACAGCCGCGTGCCGGCGCTGCAGATCTGGCCTGAATTGGCGAACACCGCCATCGCCGCACCCGGCACCGCCGCATCGAGATCGGCGTCGGCGAACACGATGTCCGGCGATTTGCCGCCGAGCTCGAGCGACACCCGCTTCAGATTGCCCGCGGACGCCTTGACGATCGATTGCCCCGTGACATGCGAGCCGGTGAAAGCGACCTTGTCGACGCCGGGATGCGAAGCAAGCGCAGCACCCGCGGTCTCGCCATATCCCGGCACCACATTGACGACGCCGGGCGGAATGCCGGCTTCCATCGCCAGTTCGGCCAGCCGCAGCGACGTCAGCGGCGCTTCTTCCGCGGGCTTGAGGATCACGGTGCAGCCGGTGGCGATGGCCGGACCGATCTTCCAGACGCTGGCGCCGAGCGGGCCATTCCATGGAATGATGGCGCCGACGACACCGACCGGCTCCTTCAGCGTGTAGGAAAAGATATCGCCGGGCAGCGAGTTCTCGATGGTCTCGCCGTGCAGCGCGGTCGCCTGCCCTGCATAATATCTGAGCATGCCGAGCACGCGCTGTTTGGTGCCGCGGGTGCGGCTGATCGGCGCCCCCATATCCAGCGTATCCAGCGTCGAGAGTTCATCAAAATTCTTCTCGACCAGATCGGCAAGCTTGAGCAGCAGGGCCTGCCGCTCATATGGTTTGACCTTGCTCCACGGTCCTTCGAAGGCGCGGCGTGCGGCTGCGACCGCGCGGTTGATATCCTCGGCATCGCCCTCGGCAACGGTTGCCAGCAATTCGCCGGTCGCGGGGTTATGGGTTTCGAAGCGCTTGCCGGACGCGGCGTCGATCCATTTGCCGTCGATCAGCATCTTTTTGTAGGAACCGTCCGCATAAGGATGACGGGTCATCGGTATTGCCTGCGTCACAGCCATGTCTACACTCCCTTGATATCGATCGATCGTCAGACCGTCATATCCAAATATATACAGCGGCCACGCTGCCCCGTAAAGGCGCGCTCGCGGCCGGCAAAATGACGTCGAAGGAAGACCACCCACGCCGTTCGACGCATGGGTGCTACGCCATATTTTCATACCGAATGACGGAAATATTATGTCGATCTGTTCGATTGTTCGGCGGGACAATCCTCACCGCGTCAGGAGAACTCACGTGCCCCACGCCGCCATGTCAGCCAATAATGTCGCAGTCGTTACCGGAGGCGCGTCCGGATTAGGCCTTGCAGCCGCCATCCGGTTCGCTCGTTTCGGTATGAAAGTTTGTATCGCGGATCTGGATTCCAACCGTCTTGCGGAAGCGGAAACCAAATTGTCGTCGCTGGCGCCGGGTGGGGCAGCCGATGTCATGGTGGCGACGGCGGACGTCAGCCGTATCGAAGATGTGGCCGAACTTGAAGTCGCCGTGCGCGAACGATTCGGCGGCACCGATATTCTGATGAACAACGCCGGCATCCAGCCGGGCAGCGAGATGTTCGGGCCGCTGCAAAACTGGCGGCGCGTGATCGGCGTGAACCTCTGGGGCGTGATTCACGGGTCGCAGGTCTTTGCACCTGGCATGATCGAGCGCGGGCGCCCCGGTCTCATCATCAATACCGGCTCAAAGCAGGGCATCACGACGCCACCGGGCGACCCCGCGTATAACGTTTCCAAGGCAGGCGTCAAAGCCTTCACCGAGGCGCTGCAACACGAGTTGCGAAACACGGCCGGCGGCCGGATCAGCGCGCATCTGATGATTCCGGGTTTTGTATTCACCGGGCTTACCGCCAA
>WNFO01006048.1_pt1 | contig 10669 bp, 9 predicted proteins | sample 5400251 | NCBI WGS metagenome assembly WNFO01 (sample SAMN13153354, study PRJNA577476) | soil metagenome | isolation source: 100 cm saprolite under Madrone tree | place: USA:California | collected 2016-06-14 | reverse complement strand
ACTATGCCGCGCCGATGATGGTGACCAAGCGCATTGCATTGCTTGGCGATGCCGCCTTCGTTGTTCGCCCCCACACGGCGATGGGGGTTTCCAAGGCAGCGGGCGACGCGCTTGCGCTGAGCTATGCGCTTGCTCAGGCGGACGACCTCGCCACTGCGCTTGCCGCGTATGATGCGACCCGGCGGGCGGCAGGCAACGAGATCGCGGCGTATGGACGCCGACTCGGGGCTTCATTCATCTAAGTTTCCGCGTTGGAAGGTCGGCGTCGCTTGGTCATCCCCGTTACGCTTTCCCACGATCGTACGTCTACCTACGAATGTAGGTGTGGCCGTAGCAGCTAACTCTTAGTCGCTGGGTGCGCTATTCAAGTCAGACCGCCGGCGATCGAGGCTCGTCGGGATAGCTCGATCCAATTGCCGTCCGGATCGAGGATCATTGATATCCGGGCCACGTTTCCAAGTGTTACCGGCGCAAGACCTTCGCGCACGCCCTTGTTTCGCAGATCATTATGGATGGTGTCGATATCGACGATCTGCAGGGTGATGTAGCGCCAGCCGAGTGCCTGACGAACTGGGGCGACGGTTGCGGCATGGTCCTCCTCCAGAAGAAGCAGGCTGTCTCCCAGGCGAAAGGCCGCTCCACCGGACCAGGCCTGTTCGGTGAAGCCGAGGATCCCACCATAGAACCTGCGGTGTTCACTGATACTCCGGACGCCCATCGTGACGGCGAGTTGGGTGATACCATCATGTCCCGTCGGCACGAGACGCATGCGATTTCCATCGGGATCGACCATGGCGCATGGTGTCCCGACGCTCGCTCTCGCAATGATCAGCTCGCGATAGCCGCTGGGCGCTGCGGCCGGCAGCGGTTCGATGTGATGATTGAGTTTTATCACCGAGCCCAGCGCGTCGTGCCTGTATTGTTTCTGGCCGCGGCGAACCGGCAGGACATGATCGAAACGAAGGCCGACATCGTGCTGCCAGAACCGCAACATCGGCTCCAGATTGTTCGTCGAAAGTCCGACGTCGATGACGTTTTTTGCGAGCTGCATCTGCCACACCATTAACCGAACGACATATCGCAAGCGTCTCGGAGACGTCCCGAAATCTGCTGGTCGCGGCGATCGCAACCGGCTAGATCGTCGCCAGCGGGTGGGCCGCGTTGCGAAGGGCTTGGGGCGTGGCACCGAAGGTGCGAAGGAAACTGCGCCGCATTCGTTCACGATCGCCGAATCCCGTCTCGCGAGCAATTTCCTCGATTGGCAGCCGGCCTTGCTCGAGCATGAACCTGGCCGCCTCGAGGCGCAGGTTTTCAATTGCCTTTGCCGGAGAGAGGCCGGTCTCCGTCCGGAACACGCGACTAAATTGTCGAGGGCTTAGTCGGGCAGCGTCGGCCAACAGCTCCACCGTCAGCGGTTCGCGAAGATTCTGCTTTGCGAAGGCCAGCGCAATTTGAACGCGATCGGATTTGGCATCGAGCTGCAGCATTGCGGAATGCTGCGATTGACCGCCGGCGCGGCGATGATGCACGACAAGCAGCCTCGCGGTGCGTTGCGCTGCCGGCTGGCCCAAGTCGCGTTCAATGAGACCGAGCGCGAGATCAATCCCAGCCGTCATCCCAGCCGACGTCCACACGGGCCCGTCTGCAATGAAGATCCGATCCATTTCGACGGTAATCTTGGGGAATCGCCTGCCAAGTTCCTCGGCACGCGACCAGTGCGTGGTCGCGCGTCGGCCGTCCAGAATTCCCGCTTCCGCCAGTGTGAACGCTGCTATGCAGACTGAGGTGATACGCCGTGTCGTTGATACGGCCTCACGCAAATAGGCAACCGTGCCTGGTGTTGCCGGTACCAAATCCGGCCCCGAACCGACCATGAGCGTGTCAAAACTGCCTTCGCCCAGCGGTTCAGTATTCATCGTCCAGCCGAGCGAGTTGGTGAGTGGCTCACCCGTCTCCGATAGAATTCGGAGATCATAGAAGCGCTCGCCGGCAACGAGATTGGCTGCTTCAAATGCCGAAATCGCCGCGAAACTCATCACGCTGAAGCCAGTCGGCAAGAGGAGCCCGAGTCGCAGAATAGTGGCCTCCCAATCGGCGGACGAGGTAGCTTCGGGTGGTCATAGGGCATGGAGTCAACCGCCCTGACATTCAACCCCAAGGGGGAACCTTACTAGAATCCGGGTGCCGCCGCAGGACATATTTGCCTCCATTCGGGACGCCACCGAGCGGCTCGAACGGTTCGCGCACGGGGGCCGCCACGTCTGATCGCCATGTCTTGAATCGCGGCATCTCCGACCTTCGTGGAACCGATGGTCCCATATAGAAGTCACCTGGGACATTGCCGTGGAGTGTTTGAACCTTCCCGTTGTCCAGGGAGCGTGCTCCGGGAGCTTGCGATGGATCCTTACAGACAGGTGGTTTTGGCGGCGCGGCCGGAGGGCTTGCCTCGGGCGGGAAATTTTCGTGTGGAAACCGGTCCAATGCCCGAGCCGCTTGAGGGACAGGTCCTCGTGGCGACGAAGTTTCTTTCGCTAGATCCCTACATGCGCGGACGCATGAACGACGCCGAGTCCTATGCCCCGCCAGTCAACGTTGGCGGTGTTATGGAGGGGGAGGTCGTCGCCGAAGTCGTCCGATCGCGGCATCCATCCTTTAGCCAAGGAGAGCTTGTTCAGGGGCGGATCGGCTGGCGCACACACGCGGCGGTCGCACCGCGAGACCTGCAAAAGGTGGACACCGGGCTTAACCCCCCTGAAACCTCACTGGGTGTCTTGGGAATGCCCGGGTTCACCGCCTACGCGGGCCTTCGGGCCATCGGGCAACCCAAGCCAGGAGAAACAGTAGTCGTCTCGTCCGCGGCAGGCGCAGTCGGATCCGTGGTCGGCCAACTGGCCCAATTGGCGGGCGCTCGCGCCGTCGGCATCGCCGGAGGCGCGGCAAAGTGCGCTTATGTGCGCGACGAGCTTGGATTCGACGCGGCCGTTGACCACAAGGCCCACGGCCTCTCAAAGGCGCTCGCGGCTGCATGCCCCGACGGGATCGATGTCTACTTCGAGAACGTTGGCGGACCGATCTGGAACGCGGGCTTGCCGCTCTTGAACCGCTACGCCCGCGTTCCCGTCTGTGGCTTGATCGCACATTACAACGGGGACGCACCCGCCGAGCCGAATTCTGTCGCGGAGACGATGTTGGCGATCCTCCGGCGAAGCCTACTGATCAGGGGCTTCATCAACACGGAGTTCGCGCCACAACTCTATCGAGCCTTCCTCTCGGAGATAACCCCGTTGGTCCACTCGGGACGCATTCGCTATCGGGAGCATGTTGTCGACGGCTTGGAAGCGGCCCCGCAGGCATTCATCGGCATGCTCGAGGGACGCAACTTCGGAAAAACGCTAGTGCGGGTTTCCTGAACCGGGAAGGCGGCCCCGCGCGTAAATATCGATCATGGGCATGGCGAAACTGTTGCAGCCAGAGTTTGACGTATCAGCTCGAATGGGCTTCCCGTCTTATCCAGCTATCAGCGACGCCACATCTTGCGGATGAGACAACATCGCGACATGGGAGGAAGCAACCTCAACAACCGCCGCGTTGAGGCGCTTGGCCATGGTCCGCTGCAAGGCTGGCTGGATAGCGCGATCGTTGGACGCGACGAGGTAGCGACACGTCTTGCCCCGCCATGCCGGCGACGAGATTGTACCGCCAAAGGCGGCGCCTGCTGTTGGAGACTGGGCGGAGTAGAGGACAAGCTTTTCCGTGTCACTTAGATCCTGGGCGAAGGCGTTGCTCACCCCCGATCGAGTGAGCTTTAGATACCCCTCCGCATCGGGGCGGACTTCCGCTCCCAAAGGCGCAGGCTCGACGCTAGCGCCTAACGAGCCCGCCGACTCGCCCGTGTCTGGGGCGAAGGCGGCGATGTAAACAAGAAACTCGACCTTCGGGTCGCTTCCAGCCTCGGTAATCACAGCACCGCCGTAGGAATGGCCCACCAGAATGATTGGACCCGACGAAAGCGCGATCGCCCGCTTAACTGTGGCCACGTCGTCGCCGAGTGACGTCAATGGAAGCTGCACCGCGGTGACAGAGTGACCTTTAGCGGTAAGAAGCGGGATCACCTTCGCCCAGCTGGACCCATCCGCCCAAGCGCCATGCACTAGAACTACGTCTGATGATTTCGCCATATCGCCCTCTCGCCCGAAAGCTCGATTGTCGCGCCTGCGATTTGCTTGGTCGTCAAGGCTACTTGCTTTCGACAACGCGGCATATGTCGGAATTGCCGCTTATTCGGCCATCTTGGGTGCGAACGGGGTTCGTCATGATGGCCGCGACGACTAGTGATTTTGATCGCAACTCAAGCCGCTCCAATAGCGAGATGCGCCCGGTGGCCGAAAAGGTGGCAACAACGACATGGCGTGATGAACCAGCCCCCGCCTACGCTAAGCGCGGCGAGGCGGCTCGGGCGCGCCGCGGTCGCATTGGCGGCTTCTCTGAAACCAATTTCACTGACGATCCGCAGCAGAGGAAACGCGCGACAATGAGCACCACGAATTCACTGCGCATCCATCGGGAGACGCCGGCGTATTGGCGAGTTGTTTTCGACTACCCGCCGTTCAACGTGCTTGACGGGACGGTGTTTCAAGCGCTCCAGGATCTGCTCGGGCAGATCGAAGCCAACTCGGCGCTGCGCGCGGTTGTTTTCGAAAGCGCAAATGCCGACTTCTTTCTTTCGCACTTCGATTTGACGGGCAAGCTCGGCAACGTCATGAGCGCGGTCGGCCCCACGGGACTGCCCATCCTGTTCGATACCTTCGTCCGGATCTCCAAATCGCCGGTCGCGATGATCGCGAAAATCCGAGGTTGCGTCAGAGGAGCGTGCAGCGAGTTTGTTCTCGCCTGCGACATGCGCTTCGCTTCGAGAGAAAACACTCGGCTTGGTCAGCCCGAGGTCGGGGTAGGACTCCATCCTGGTGGTGGCGGGACTGAACGACTTCCACACCTAGTGGGAAGGGGTCGCGCGCTTGAGATTATTCTGGGCGCGAGCGACTTCGACGGTGAAACAGCCGAGCGATACGGATATGTCAACCGCGCGCTGCCCGACGCCGAGCTCGATGCATTCGTTGACACACTCGCGCGGCGGATCAGCTCTTTCGACAAGCGATCCATCGCGGCGGCGAAACGTCTGGTCAATGAGATTTCGTTGCCGCCCGCCGAGCGTTTCCTGGACGCCTTCAACTCCTTCGGGACAGCGCTGAGCTGGCCAGAGACCCAGACGAAGGTCGGAGAGTTGCTAAAGCGCGGGCTTCAAACCAACACAGAGTTCGAAAAGCGATGGCCGGAGGTGCTGGACACCCTTTGAGATGCCGGGTCTCCGGCCCATGCGCGCCATAAATTCCCGCAGTAACCCAGCCCTGATCAAATTCAGGAGACCAAGATGAACGCCGAGATTCTCGATACTAAGATCGTTGACGGGATCGCTGTTGTGACCTTGGGCAGTCCCAAGCGCTTGTATTTCGATGCCGAAATGGGGGACGCCCTCACCGGGGCGCTTGAGACGTTCGCAGGGGATCATTGCGTTCGCGTGGTAATCGTGACTGGCGGTGCGCCTGGCTATTTCAACCGCCACTTTGACATCCCTTCTCTCATCCGGATCGCAGAAGACCTTCGTGCCTCCGGCCGCGAATGGCCGGAAAACGCAACCTACAATGGTGGATTCTTCGATAAGGCGATGGCTCTGTGCGAGACCATGCCAAAGCCCGTCATTGCCGCCATCTCGGGCACCGCGATCGCCGGCGCCTTTGAGTTCACTCTCGCCTGCGATCTGCGCGTTGCGGAGGATGGCGACTACCTTTTGGGCTTGCCGGAGGTGAACCTCGGATTGCTTCCAGGCGCCGGCGGCACTCAGAGATTACCCCGCACGATCGGAACGTCAGCCGCGCTGATGCACATCTTGATGGGCGTTGCGCTGTCCCCGCGTGAAGCTGAACGCAAAGGCCTGGTTCATCTCACCGTGGACGGAAAGGCACTTGATCAGGCGATGGAGATTGCTCGCCGCCTCGTTTCTTTTCCAGCTGAATCGCTCGCTTGCGTCAAACGGCTGGTGCGCGGCGCCATGGACACTCCGCTAGCGCAAGGATTGGCGCTCGAGCGAAACCTGTTTTTGAAATTGTGTGTCTCCGACGCTGGCCTGGCGCGAATGCGCTCCTACGATTCCAAGAAGATCACGTCGCCGAATCGCTCCTTTGAGGTTTAGCAACACAGGAGCGCGAGCGTCTTGGGGCCTGCAAGCACAAACGACGCGCGAACGCGATGCGCCTGGGCCGTCCCCGGCAAGCCCTTGGTGATACGTTATCACGATCATGAGTGGGGCGTCCCGGCACGCGATGATCGCAAACATTTTGAGTTTCTTGTTCTTGAGGGTGCCCAAACCGGCCTCAACTGGCTTGTAATCCTCAACAAGCGCGAAGGGTATCGCCGAGCATTTAGCGATTTTGATCCGGAGAAGGTAGCGAGATATTCGGACAAGCGCGTCGCCGAACTGCTCCAAAACCCGGACATCATTCGAAACCGAATGAAAATTGAATCTGCCATTAGTAACGCGCGAGCGTTTCTCAAGATTCAGGAAGAGTTCGGAACATTTTGGGCCTACGCTTGGCAGTTTATCGGTGGCCACCCAAAACAAAACCGGTGGAAAAACGTCGGCGACATTCCCGCGACCACGCCGGTATCAGACGCGTTCAGCAAGGATCTCAAGGGGCGGGGATTTTCGTTTGTTGGTTCCACGGTGGTTTATGCCCACATGCAGGCGACCGGCATGGTCAATGACCACGCCGTCGATTGCTTCCGATACCCGGAAATTCTGCGAAATGACACCTTGGCCACCTGACTGGTCACTTCGTCGTCCAGCCAGGCGCACGAAGGCTCGAAGGCCATCTAGTACCCGCTATCAGTGGACCGCGAGTCACGCCGAACCTGCGGCTCGGAGCCTATTCTCACGGTTCGTCGGCCGATGCCATGTGTCGCGCTTCTGCGATTCTGGGTTCTAGGTCGCAGAGCACAGACCTGCGCCTCAGCACCGGGGTCTGAAATGTCGTATTTGCCGATTGGCGCATCGCACGGGTGGGTGGGCCGTGCCACCGGGCGTCCATAGGTCATGGTTGGTATCAGCGCGCGTAGGCGAGCGCCTGGTGGATCTGGGCGACGACCGCGGCTCCTTCGCCCACTGCGGCCGCCACGCGCTTCGTGGATCCCGCTCGGACGTCGCCGATCGCGAAAACTCCGGGCCGACTTGTCTCAAGCTCGAATGGCGCTCGCCCTATGTCGATGTCTGGGCGGAATTGTTTGCCGGTGCCCACGAACCCTCGTTCATCGACATCGACGCAGCCGCCCAGCCAAGCAGTGTTGGGATCGGCGCCGATAAAAAGAAAGACTTGGCGCAGCCCAGGTTCGAGGTACGCTCCGCCGTTCCTGTTCCTGAACGTCGCGCTGAGCATGCCGCCCTGCTCCCTTTGTAACCCGGCGAGTTCACACCCAACATGAAGTTCGACATTCGATAAGGAGGCGATTCGCTCCACGAGATAAGCGGACATCGTTTCGGTCAAATCTCGTCTGGCGACGAGATGGAGCCTTTTCACGCTCGGTGCGAGAAACACAACGGCTTGGCCCGCCGAGTTTCCCCCGCCGACAAGGGCCACTTCCTCGCCGGCGCATGCTTGCGCCTCGATCGGGGAAGCCCAGTAAGACACGCCGTTTCCTTCGAAATCTTCGAGCGTGTCTAGGTCAGGTCGACGGTAGCGAGCGCCGCTGGCGATGACCACGGTCCTTGCTCGGACCTCAATCCGCTTTGCGAGAGTCAGCACATGCACCATGCGTTCGGACGATTGATCGCAGTCCAAGCGTTCTACTGCCATTGGGATTGCGATCGTCGCGCCAAATTTCTGGGCCTGACTGAAGCCTCTCGCCGTGAGCGCGAGCCCCGAGATGCCGGTCGGGAATCCGAAATAATTCTCGATTCGCGCGGACGCGCCGGCCTGCCCTCCAAAGGAATCTGAATCGAGCACGAGGACTGAGAGGCCCTCGGATGCCGCATAGACGGCGGCGGCGAGACCGGCCGGACCTGCGCCGACAATCGCGACATCAAACTCGGAGTCCGGCGCGATATCAGGCACCAACCCCAGACAGCTAGTTAGCTCAGTGACCGTTGGGTGCCGCAGGATTGTCCCGTCCGGACAAACTACAAGCGGAAGCTCGCTCGCGGAAACGGCGAGCCGCTGAACAAGCGCCTTTCCCTCTTCGTCGGCCGCAGAGTCCAACACCAAGTGCGGAAAACCAGATCTCCGCAGGAAGTTCTGGAGATGAAGCGTCTCGGGGGAGCCCGGGGCGCCGATCAGGACAGTACCTGATCCACCGTCCTCGATTAGCGCGACGCGCCGCAGGATGAGCGCCCGCATCACGACCTCGCCGATCTCGGCTGACCCCACGACCAGCGCACGAAGATGCGCTGCATCGAAGGGCAGCGCCACACAACCATCTGGTCCAGCGTTCGCGCCTGCGAGCGCGGGGCGCCCCGATAACTGGCCCACTTCACCGGTGAACTGGCCCGAACCGAGACTGGTAACCGGCGCAACGGAACGGAGCCCGTCGTGCCTCGACAGTTCGATATTCCCTTCCAGGATGAGCCAAGCGGGGACGTTTTTGTCGCCCGTACGATAGATAGCTTCGGCCGGCTCAAATCGGCGTTCTTCCGCGGCCGCGAACCTCTGCGCGCTCACAATCTGGTCTTGATCTAGAACGGGGAACGCTTGGTGAGCGCGGGCGGCGACCGTTGGCATTTAACAGCCATTCTCGGGATTGCGGGCACCGGCGAACATAGAAACCTTTTCTCCCACGTGGTGGTTTCGAAACTCTGGGACGGTAGGTCGGACACTGCTGCGGTGAAATGTCGAAATTGCCTCATTTTGGGTCGGGGCCCGACCGTTGGACATCCGGCATGCGGGGGGCCGGCGCGCCACGTCCGAAAAAGAGGCATCAACGTCCTCACCCACATCTCGGCATGACGCTAGGCTACCGCACCGGACAACGGGAATTCGGCAAGCAGGTCGCCAAGGATGTGGCTGCATTGTGTGGCCGAACGGCAGGACGCCTTGAGAATATCTCACGTGGCTCGCCGCGCTGCGCGTCGGCGTCTCGTCGACCGAAACAACGAGGCCTGCGCCATGAAGCTCACAGTCAACGGACAGCGTCGGGTTTTGGAGGAAGTCGACCCAACCATGCCTCTCCTGTGGGCGGTCCGCGACCTTCTCGGTCTGAAGGGGACAAAGTTCGGCTGTGGGCAGGCTCTCTGTGGCGCATGCACGGTGCACTTGGACGGGCAGCCGATCCGTTCATGCCAAACATCTCTTGCCGATGTCGGAGACGGCAAAGTCACCACGATCGAAGCAATAGCTGGACGCGTCGCCGAAGCGGTCAAGTCAGCGTGGATCAAGAACAACGTGCCCCAGTGCGGTTACTGCCAGTCGGGGCAGATCATGTCGGCGGTCGCACTGCTCGAGTCCAATCCGAAGCCCTCGCGTGACGATATCAACTCAGCGATGAGCGGTAATCTTTGCCGATGCGGAACTTATCCGCGAATCCGCGCGGCGATTGCCGACGCCTCGAATGTTCTCGAACATCAATGAGCGTTCGGCCATGAACGTCGAACAGGTCAACACAGAGTCCAAATCTCCTACATCGCCGAGTCGGCGCACTTTCCTCGAGGGGGTCGGGACAACGGCCTTTCTTCTCGCCTTCCAACTCCCCGTCAGCGGCGCCCGCGCGGGGGACTCGCCGGCGAGCCCGGGTCAATTCAACGCTTTTCTCGCGATCGGCGAGGACGACATCGTTACGGCGATTATTGCCCAAACTGAGGGCGGCCAAGGAAACTCGACTGGGATGACGCAAGTCATCGCCTCGGAGCTGGGCGCCGCCTGGCCGCGTATGCGCTATCGGTTCACCACCGAGCGCCGCGCCGAATACATCAATCCCATGCTCTATGAAGGGCTTGTGCTGACCGCGGGCAGCTCCTCGATCCCTGGGTTCTACGACGCAATGCGTCACGCAGCGGCGGCGACGCGCGAAATGCTTGTTGCGGCTGCTGCCAGGCACCTGAACGCGAGAGCTGACGAGTTTTCCGTCGCCGATTCCAAAGTCATCCATTCGCCCACCGCTCGCCATTTCACCTTCGGACAACTCGCCGCCGACGCGGCGAAGGAGCAGGTTCCTATGAAGCCTCGACTGCGTCCGCGCAGCGAGCTCCGACTGATTGGTCAACGGTTGGACCGGTTGGATGTCCCCGCGAAGGTGAATGGAAGCGCCCGTTTCGGATTGGATCTCGAGGCGCCGGGCATGTTGTATGCCGCCGTCAGACACGGGCCAGCATACGGGTCGACGGTCGCGCAGATCGATGACGCCAAGGCCAGATCCATGCCGGGAGTCAGGCTGGTCACGGCGGTGCCTCAGGGCGTGGCCGTTGTCGCCGACCAGTATTGGCAGGCCGCAAAAGCGTTAGCCGAGGTCCGCGAGACCTATGCCAGCCATCCGAATAGCGAAGCCTCTTCCGCAACGGTGGAGGCCGCGCTCAGGCGGGGATTGGAGCAGCCCGGCGTTCCGACGATTGGAAGTCGCGGAGACGTCCCCG
>WNFO01006047.1_pt1 | contig 10669 bp, 11 predicted proteins | sample 5400251 | NCBI WGS metagenome assembly WNFO01 (sample SAMN13153354, study PRJNA577476) | soil metagenome | isolation source: 100 cm saprolite under Madrone tree | place: USA:California | collected 2016-06-14 | reverse complement strand
CCGAAGATCATCATTGATCGCTTCGGTGGCGGCTCGACGCCTGCCCGAGTCGTGATCTGCTAGAGTGAGCATGAGCCCTGCTCCATCCCGCGCGTTGCCTGCAGGACTCGCGCCAGCCCAGGTGTTGCAGGAAATCGGCCATCCGAAGAAGGCCGCCCACGCAAATGGCTTGTCTTGAAAGGAGTGCCGGCAATGAGCATTAGCAATATACTTGGTCGGCTGATTGTCCATGGCGAGCAGTCCAACCACTGAAAAGGTTATACCCTACGCCCTGCTCGGAATGACGGCGGTCACTGGCCTCGTGGACGCTGTCAGTTTCCTATCGCTCGGGCGCGTTTTCACGGCGAACATGACGGGGAATGTTGTGATTCTGGCGTTTGCCACAGCGCGCGTACCCGGACTGTCTATCGTGCGCTCGTTGACGGCGCTTTTGGCGTTTCTTGTAGGGGCGATACTCGGCGGACGGATCATGGCCCGAGCGGGCGTCGACTCACAGATTCGATTCGCGGCGCGAGCATTCGTGCTGGAGGTGGTCTTTCTCTCTGTGGCGTCATTTTGCAGCATTGGATACAGAAGCGACTTGCTGGAACATTCTTTTCAACCGTTCGCTCTGATCGCCCTGACGGCGCTCGCGATGGGCACACGGAATGCCGCTGTCCGGAAACTCGCAATCCCGGATCTCACGACGACCGTCCTAACACTAACGATCACGGGCATCGGCGCGGACTCTTCGCTCGCGAACGGCAACAACCCGAGATTGGCGAGAAGAGTTGCATCGCTGGCCGCAATGTTCTTGGGTGCGGCGTTAGGCGCGGTCATCATACGTTACTCGATCTCAGCGGCCCTGTGGCTTGGGACAGCGATCTCCGCCTTGTGCAGTGCGGCATTGTTTCGCTCATTGCGTACGTCCGGTTAGCTGTGAGGGCGACACTCGCCTTTCAACAGCGGAGCTCTACGTGACCCTACAAATAGAGCCGATAGTTACGGTTCTCGATCGAACGGAACATCCATGGGAGGTGAGGCATTCATTTCCTCAAACTCTTGCCAGCACCACGAGCAAGAACACCAATGGAAGATACACGATCGAGACCAGAAGCAGCCGGCGCGCAGACTGGCTGGTGCGAATTAGCGCGAGCCGCGCGGCAAAATAGAGGAAACCTAAACTGAGCAGCAGTGTTCCCGCGACCAACCCCGAATTGGCATGCCGCAAAGCCATCGGAGCGAAGGTCACCGAAACCAAGGAGAGCGCTGGGAGTACGCTCTGCCATCCCATGAATCGTTCTTTCCCTGTCCCGAGTGGAAGAACCTGATATCCCGCTCGTGCGTAGTCCTCGCGATACATCCACGCGATGGCCATGAAGTGGGGGAATTGCCAGAGAAAGAGAATCACATAAAGCAGCCATGCCTGAGAGTCTAGCTTCCCGGTGGCGGCGACATATCCGATCAGCACTGGCATGGCGCCAGGAAAGGCGCCAACAAGGGTGCACCATGGCGTTCGACGTTTAAGAGGCGTATAGAGAACCAAATACCCCGCGAGCGTCAGCAGGGCAAGCAAGCTCGCACCGGGACGCACCGCCAAGGCTAGGTACAGCACACCCGTAAGCGACAATAGTGTTCCGAAAACGAGGGCGCGGATGGGTTCGATTCGGCCGGCCGCGATCGGACGGCGAGATGTACGCCGCATTTGCGCATCGAAGTTCCGCTCGATCAACTGATTCAGAGTACCGGCGCCGCTGGCAACCAGCATCGTGCCGAGCAGCGTGTTCAGAAGCAGGAACCATGGCAAATGCACGAAAGGTTTAGGAGAACCCAGGCAAAAAGCGGCAACGGTGGTCAAGGCAATTAAAAAGTTCACTTCGGGCTTCGTTAGCTCCCAGTAGTCGGACCGAACGCTGGACCGAACGGAGGGAGCGTGCTGAAGAACAGCCAATTCGAAAGCAGCGAGAACAGGCTCAGTTGCCATTCTCAGAGAACCTCCAGCCTAAACCATCCGTTCGAGAGTCCCGCGGCGCGAGCAGCTGGGTCGAGAGAATCGCTGCGGGAACGAGATATACGATGGTGATGCAGGTCCACATCAATGCACCCGCGCACTGCTGATCCGCGAGAACCGAGAGGTCAGACTGCCGCGAGGCCGAGAGGTATACGGGATAGGCCACACGCTCGGAGAAGACAAGAAATGCCGAAAGAATGTCGCAGGGCAGCGTGGCGAGAAAAAGATATAAGAGGATCGACCATCGTGACGCCGTTGGAGCATTTGGCCAGGGCTGAACGACGGGCCACCAGAAAAGAAGGCCGGCCACAAGAAAAGTTGCCTGCTCGAATAGATGCCACGCTCCCGATTGCAACGCGAGTGTAAAGATTTCCGGAATATGCCATCCGACCAAGACCGCAGTGGCCAAAAGCCAGGAAAATGTGAGTCGCCCAAGCACCCGCCCAATCCTTTGTACCGGCGGCCATCTAAACAGTGGACCAACAATCGCTTTTGCAAATTGTTGCGGGAGACTATGCAAGAACGGCATCACGGGCAAACCAAGCAGTATCAATGGAGCAGCAAATGTCATAAGCAAGAGATGCTGAATCATGTGGACTGTCAACATTTGCCCGTCGAGCGCGGCCAGGCGTGACCCCACAGCGATCCAGATTAAGGATAGGCCGAGGGAGAAGCTAATGACGCGCCAGCCTGGAATGGGCTTTACGGAGGCTGAACGAAGACGAAGCCATCCACGCAAGTACAAAAATTCCGTGAGGAGCAGGGCTACGGTTAGTGAAATCGGCCCGCCCCAGGATTCCGATGCGACATGCACGTGAGGTGACATGGATCGGTCTCTATGGTTGCGCGCTAGGGCGTTTTTCTTGGCCCTCGCCAAGCACGACATCGCGCGACGCATCGCGCGCGGGAGCTTGCCCAGCCGGATGCAAGGTCTCAAGAAACGCGACAAGCGCCGTGGTTTGTGCCGGACTCAAGTTCTTCCCATACGCGGGCATGTTGCCGCCTCCTTGGATCACCTGGCGGATGAGCTGGTCCTGCGTCAGCCGCACAGCGACGCTATCCAGCGCAGGGCCTCTTTGCCCGCCCACCTCACCCAGCGAATGGCAGTTGCGGCACTGTTTGACCTGAAAAACGAGTGCGCCTTGACGCTCCACCGCGGTTGTGCCATGAAGAAATCGCTCCGGCACCGGATCACCGCTCCAAGCGTTCATGTGCGGACTCCAAGGTGTGAATCCAGAAAGATGCGTCAGCGTCCCCAGCGATATCGCGATCAGCAGGATCGTGAGGACTGCGATTGGCCGTCGTCGCCAACTTTTTTCGCCTTCACCTGACAGAAATGGAAGTAGAAGCAGAGCAGCGATTGCGATTACCGGGCCGATGAGAAGCGCAGGTGTCTCCAGCGAAGGTGGCAAGAGCGAGAGCAATGCGTAGAGCCAAAGGAAGAAGTAATCAGGTTTCGGCGCCGTCTGGATGATTGTCGGGTCCGGACGGCCCGTTGGACCGAAAGGACCGAAGTAAAGAGCGCATGCGGCCACCGCCAAAAGGATAAACGCGGCGAAGAACAGATCTTTCCAGACCGCATAGGGGACAAACGGCTCCCCATCTTTCTTCGTCAATTCGTGATACTCAGCAGTGTAGGTGGCTTTTTTTACCAGGCGGCCGGGCATCGGCCATTCGTTGATTCCTAGCTTCAGCACCATGAGGAGATGAATGCACACGAACCCGATGAGCATCCCGGGAATCACGAAGACGTGCAGCGCAAAAAATCGAGACAGCGTCGCGCCCGCGATGATCGGCCCACCCAGCATCAATTTGACAATCGCCGGACCTGCAATTGGGACGCGGCTGGCGATCGAGGCTCCGATCCCAAGCCCCCAATAGGCGTCTTGATCAAAGCGCAGCACTTGCCCGCTGAACGCCATGCCAAGAGTCATCAGCAAAAGGAAAACGCCGACGATCCAGGTGAGCTCTCGGGGAAACTTGTAGGCCCCAAAAAGGAAGACCTGCACCATATGAATGAGAACAATCGCCACCATGAAGTTCGAGCCCCAACCGTGCAACGCCCGGATGAACCAGCCGAGAGTCACGTCGTGGTTGAGCGCTTGAAGACTGCTCCACGCCTCGCTTCCTGAGGGTACGTAAATCAAGGCGAGCAAAATGCCAGTGACGATTTGGAGAAGGAACACGACGAGCGCGGCGCTGCCGAATACGTACCACCAACTTGCCGTGTTGCGTGGAACGGGATGCTCGGAAACCTCGCGGATCGGAGCCGCAAGCTGCAAGCGCCGATCGAACCATTCGCCGATCTGAGCTATCAGGCGCATGTCGGTTTCTTTCCTGCGAGAGAGGCGCTCGCTCCCGGCGTGGGGAGCTCACCCGCCTGGATCGTGACGAGACCGTTCTCGACTTTGTACGGATATTGGAACAGGCCGCGCTCCGGGGGACCCGAAGCACGTGAACCATCCTGGTAATATGCCCCGCCGTGGCAAGGACACATGAAGAGGCTGGACTGTTGAAACCACCGAACGGGACAACCGAGGTGTGCGCAGTTAATTGCAAAAACCTGGAACTGTTCGCCCTCGATATGCCGCACCCAGCATGACGTGTCCGCGGTCTTGCCATCGGTCGGCGTCACGTAGGGATTGCGGAAAGTGGCCAGCCGCGTCTCGCCTGCGGGAAATTCGCTTACTTTTCCGAGTGGCACCCAGGAGAGGTAGCCGTTCGCGCGCCCGCGCGTGAGAGAGGACAGAAGATATCCGACAATCGGCACAGTCAGAGCCGTGGCCACCAACCCGTTGAACAGAATTCCCATTTTCATGAAAAATCCTCGACGGGATACCAAATTTTCATTCGACATCGTCAAGCTCCTAATGCTGCCGATAATTCGAGACCGAATAGGGTTGCCCGGGATTTTGAGATCTCCGCGAGCCGAGCCACGCAACCACGTCGGTCACTTCCTGGTCCGACATAGGCTTGCCAGATACATTGCCGCGCCAGTCGGGGGCCCCCCATTCGGGGCGCCCGGCAATCACAATCGCGCGCAGGCCCTGATCGCTTACCAGTGCGAGATAGGAATCGCCGGCGATGGAGCTACCCTTTTGTCCTCCGTGGCCGCCGGGCCCATGGCAGGATTCGCAGTAGATTTTGTACGCTACCTCACCTCGCTGGGCATCGCCCGCCGATTTCGGTGCATAGGAAGGCGGATTGGCTCCGTTGAGAATTCCCTGACGGCTCCAGCGCGACCGCATTTCGCTGGTAATGACTTCAATCTGTTTGTCGGTCAGCATTCCGCCAGCGCTTTCGGCGAACGCTGGCATTGCCGTTCCGCGCACGCCCTTCGCAATGACTTTACGAATCACTGCGTCATCCACGATGGCCAGATAAACTGGATCGGCAAGCGCGATGGCGGCTCCTCCCCGCCCTTCCGCGCCGTGACAGCCTGCGCAGTTTTCCGCGTACAAAGTGCCGAACTCCAAAACCTCATTCGGCGCCAGAACTTCCGAACCTTTTTTCGGCTGGCCGTTCGGCACGCCACAACCCGAAGCTAGGATCGCGGCGAGCGCAATGAGTACATAAAGATGCCGAAATACGTTCACGGCAGTTTCTCCCCGCTTCCTCGCGGCGGAATTATTCCGGGAGCTTCAATTCCCGCGCGCATAGCGAAGGGCAGGTTCTCGCGAGTCGAGACACGCTCCTGCCGCACAACGACGATACCCGCTACGACGCCGAAGGCTATCTGCGAGGCCATAAACCAAATCCAGTTAATGCGACTTGCAAGCAAAGGATTGAGAAGCTGCATGATCGAATAAAGAAGCCCTGACCACAGCACCGGGGCAATCAGCCCTCCGAGTACGATCGGCCGCCGCGCGAACATGGGAAGCATCGCACCGTAGAGCAGTCCCACGAAGATGGATCCGATGCCGTGCAGGACCAGGGCGATCGCGAAGCTGCCCGCATGAAACGAATTCAGTTGCGCCGGTCCGAGCTTAAGCGACTCCGCGTAGACAGTAGCAGCAAGGAGGTTGATGGGATACCAGATGCTCCCGGCCTTCAGCAGCCCGTAGGTGCAGGCCAGCACGGCCATCGCTACTCCACCAGCCAAGCCGCCCTTTAAGCCAGCCGATATCGGGTAAGTCTCCAGAGGAAGCCATGCGCGCACAAGATCGGGCGCGACTGGCACGCGATCGACAATGCGACGCTCCGTCGTTATGCGATGTTCTTCGAACACGACCGGCACAGTTTCCTCATGCTCGTGAGGAAACACTTCGCGGAACCAGCCGACGCAACCCACCACAGCAAGCACGACGCCCAAGACACTCACCGACGCGCTCGTAAGAAGACCGGCGAACATTAACGTGAACCCAAAAGCCAAAACAAGGGGCCACGCGGTTGAAGCTGGCACTTCGATCTCAACTGGAGCTCCAGGGCTCTGCGCGTCATGATCCACGGATAGCAGCGTTCCCATTTTCTTTTCCTCAGCGGCCCAGAACGTAAACAACAGTGAAAACAACGACCCACACGGCATCGACAAAATGCCAGTACAGGGAAAGTACGTCGACGCGAGCAGACTGCTCCCGCCCAACGCGACCTGCCAGCCCGAAGAGCAGCACGATGCTCAGCATGATCAGTCCAGCGGTGACGTGAAACGCGTGCAGACCGACCAGCGAGTAGTATGTCGTTCCAAAGAGGTTCGTGGAAATTGTCAGCCCGTGTTCGTAGATCAGCCTGTGCCACTCCTGGCCAGTGCCATACATAAAAAGGCCGCCTAAAACAATCGTGAGCAACCACAGGCTTAGGAATGCGATTCGCTTGCCGCGTTCAAGGAACTTTCCCGCGAAGTGGATTGTGAGGCTGCTGGACAGCAGACAGATCGTGTAGAAGATGGGAGTCTCCAGCACTTCGCGCGGAGTTGGTCCGGTGAGGCTCTTTCCTACGTAGAAGAGATACGCCACGACGAAAATCGTGAAGATGGCCGACTCGGCAAAGATGAGGGAAGCCATCCCGACTTTGCCCCGGTACGGAAGGGTCCAAACCCCACGTGATTCAGGCATCGGAGCCCTCATTGTGCTCATTACTCGACTCCTCTACTCATAGCGGCTGTCCGGGTCTTCCGGATGCTTCAAATCCCACAACGGGCGGCGGCTGGCGACAGTAGGGATCGAAGAAAAATTGTAGCCCGGCGGTGGTGAACTCACCGACCATTCAAGAGTCCAGGCATCCCAGGGATCGTTCCCGGCTTTGTGTCCTTTGAAGTAAGAAAAGACGAGGTTCCACACAAACACCAAAACGGCGATGCCCTGGATGAATGCGCCGATCGTGACGAGGAGGTTCAAGATTCCCCAACCGGGACGGGGCTCGTAGGTGTAGATGCGACGCGGCATTCCGAGCATTCCGGGTATGTGCATGAGATCAAACGTCAAGTGAAAGCCGATTAGGAAGAGCCAGAAATGGAGTTTGCCGAGGCTTTCGCTCAGCATTCTTCCAGTGAATTTCGGGTACCAGTAATAGAATGCGGCAAAGAGCGCAAACAGAATTCCGCCCACGATTACGTAGTGAAAGTGCGCCACAACAAAGTACGAGCCGCTAAGCTGCCAATTAAACGGCGCTGAGGAAAGCATGATGCCGGTAAGGCCAGCGATCAAAAACTGAAACAGAAATCCGGCGCAGAACAGCATCGGGGTCTTGAATTGAATTCTTCCACCCCACATGGTGCCAAGCCAGTTGAAGATTTTGATTCCCGTCGGAACACCCACCGCCATTGTGGTGATCGCGAAAAAGCTGTTGGCGTACGAGTTCATCCCGATGGTGAACATGTGGTGCGCCCACACACTCATGCTGACAAAAGCGATGCAAACGGTGGCACCCACCATGACGGGGTACCCAAAAATTGGCTTGCGCGAAAATACGGGAATAATTTCAGAGGCAAAGGCAAAGCAAGGAATAATTAGTACATATACTTCGGGATGTCCGAATATCCAAAAAAAGTGCATCCACAGCGTGGCCGAACCGCCGGCCTGCGTGTCGAAAAAATGACCGCCGAGATACCGGTCTACGAGCAACATAAGCTGAGCCGCAGATAGAGGTGTAATTGCGAGCAAAACCATTCCAGACATCACCAAGTTCAGCCATGCCAGCAGCGGCATGCGACTCAGCTTCATGCCTGGGCAACGCATCGAAATAATCGTCGCGATGATATTGATGGCCGTACCGATGCTGCCAAATCCGGAAACCAACAGCGCAATCGTCCAGTAGTCCGAGCTGTGGCCTGGCGAAAACGCCCGCGAGGCCAAGGGAGCGTAGGCCCACCATCCCACATCCGGCGCATTTCCCGCGCCGTAGAGGCCACTCCCGCCAACAAAACTGAAGTAGAGAAGAAAGCCTCCGAGAGCCGTCAGCCAAAAGCTAAAGGCATTCAAGCGTGGAAACGCCATGTCCCGGGTGCCAATCATCAACGGCACTAGGTAGTTCGCAAACCCGAACAGGACGGGCATGGCCACAAAGAAAATCATGGTCGTTCCATGCATGGTAAACATGCGGTTGAAAACCTGAGGAGAAACAAAGTCGTTGTTCGGGCGCATCAGCTGGATGCGGATGACGGCTGCTTCGATTCCGCCGATGATGAGAAAGATCAGAGCGTAGACGATGTACAGAATCCCCAGCCGCTTGTGATCAACCGTGGTCACCCACTCATGCAGTGTTTGAACCCACGGTTGACCTGTGGCTTCTGCGGTTTGAATGGCTATGGCATCCGACGACATTGCTGATCTTCCACTCTCTTTCTCTACTGCAGGGTTTCGAGATAGCGCACGAGCGCATCCAGTTCGGCGTCGCTCAACTTCATGGCAGGCATGAGTGAGCCAGGCTTAATCGCATCAGGGTTCTGGATCCACAAGCGCAGGTTTTCGTGCGTATTGAGCGCGGCGCCCGCGGCGATTGTGTTGCGGCTCATCAGGTGGGTTAGGTCCGGACCAAAACGCCCAGTGCCGTTTGTCCCGTTAATTGCATGGCAGTTCAGGCACGCAGTTCTCTCGAAGACAAGTCTTCCCGCGGCTTCCTTCTCATCCCGCTTCGCCGGCTGTTGTTGCGCTCGTACCCAGGCGTTGAAGTCTTCTGGGGTATCCACGTATACGCGCAACAGCATCTTCGCGTGCTGTGTCCCGCAGTACTGTGCGCATTGACCGAGAAATAGGCCCGTCTCATGGGGATCGAGCCAAGTCTCGTTTGGGTGATTCGGAATCAAGTCTGTTTTTCCTGCGAGCTGAGGTATCCAGAAACTGTGATCCGTGTCGGCGGAAAGCAATTTCAAGAATGTCGGTGTGGGATGCGCGGGGTCACTCACGGGGACATGGAGTTCGTTCGCGGTGACGATGCCGAGCTTAGGATACCGAAATTCCCACCAAAACTGATGCCCGATTGTGGTCACCTCCACAGCCTCTGCGGGCTTTGGCGCGTCCTGGATCGCGTGGATCACTCGCGCAGTCGCTAGAAAAAGGACAACGACGATCAGAATTGGGATGATGGTCCACGCCAGCTCAATCTGTGTGCTTCCATATACTTGGGCCGGCTCACGCTCTGCGTCCGCCACTCTCCTACGGAACTTCACTACGACATAGCTCAATAAGCTGAAGACGACCAGAAAAATCAGCCCGGTGATGGCGAGCACGAAATGAGATAAATGACGGATCGACTCCGCTGGTGTCGAGTGCGGATCAAAGATGCTCGGAATGGGATGGTCACCCGGCGGGCTCGCGACGCACACCCGCGCAGCAAGAAGGACGCCGGTCAGGATGACGAGAATTCCAGTGACTCGGGCGGCGACAGCTTTCCATTCCGTCTTGTGCTTGTTCGTCATGATCGTCTAAGTTTTCCTCGCTCCGCCCCGTCACACGCAAGCGCCGGACAATCGCGGCTGTTTGAAATTCTGCGAGTTCTCGCGCGTCTGCCACATCTCCAGCGCGCCACCGACAGCATTCCCGCTGGTGCACATTGCCCTCCAATCGATGTTTTGCTTGCACTATCCTTTATCTTCTTTAATTGGAGGCGCTTCCAGCAGGTTCGGAGGCTGCGAAACTGGGCATGGAGCAAAGCTACAGTCATGGGCTTGACGGTCTTGTCAAAGCCTCGCCTGTCTAGATACTCGTTCCTCTAAAAACCAACGATTTTTGCAAGCTTTGAAACGACATGCGGAGTCCCGTGTGAGGTGGCATCAGTCTCTGGGCTGAATCTGCTGAAAACTCATTGTCATCTGTGGCAAGTTGTCAGGAACTCGCCCAAACAGTCGAAGCCTCGTCAACCATTTGCGGTGGCCAAGCCGCTGTGGAACTTCTTCCCACTCTTCAAATCATTGATAAGCAATGGGATCCAAGGTGCTGCGAGCCATCGACTCATTGGAATTGTGCCTGCTTCATGCAGTCTCGTGCGGGGATGGAATCGAGTGCGGAAACTACGAACATCTGGGAGATGGTGCGCTCCGGTTTTGCGTGTCTCAGTCGCACGCTGCTCCTTGCAATCTCAATTGGGGCGGGGAGAGACATTGATACTTCGAGCGCAAATCGAGCGGAAAGCAGAAGAGATCCCCATTCGACATCGGAAAGGGAAAGGACCCTCCACGACTGGAAGAGTCGTCTTCCTGCTGCTTTTCCTGTTCCTTGCCATCTGCTTGTTCGCGCTAGCGTCTTG
>WNFO01006046.1_pt1 | contig 10669 bp, 9 predicted proteins | sample 5400251 | NCBI WGS metagenome assembly WNFO01 (sample SAMN13153354, study PRJNA577476) | soil metagenome | isolation source: 100 cm saprolite under Madrone tree | place: USA:California | collected 2016-06-14 | reverse complement strand
GCTGATGGCCGAGATCGCCGCGCTAAAGGCAAAACTGCGCCGGATTCCGTTCATCGATCCGATCGACATCCGATACCGCCGCTTCGAAACCATGCCGAAACCGGTAGCCCAGGCCGTCATGTTTTGCTTGATGGACGTGTCCGGCTCGATGTCCGAGCATATGAAGGATCTGGCCAAGCGGTTCTACATGCTGCTCTACGTGTTTCTGACGCGGCGCTATCGCCACGTCGAGATCGTCTTCATTCGCCATACCGACCGCGCGGAAGAGGTTGACGAGGATACCTTCTTTCACGGGCCGGCATCGGGCGGTACCTTGGTATCGAGTGCGCTGCAGGCGATGCACGAGATCGTCCGATCACGGTTTCGCCCCGCGGACTGGAACATCTACGCCGCACAGGCCTCTGACGGCGACAATTCCGGTTCCGACGGAGCCGCCGTGAGCCGGCTGCTCACCGAGATGATACTGCCGGTCAGCCAGTTCTTCGCCTACCTGGAAGTCGGCGAGACCGGCGGCAGCACGTTCGATATGCCCGATTCCTCGCTTTGGACGCTGTATCAGCGCTTGCGTGCCGATGGCGTGCCGCTGTCGATGCGCAAGGTCAGCGACCGCAGTGAAATCTTTCCGGTATTCCACGACCTGTTTCACCGTCGTCGCAAGCAGGAGAAGGCGCCATGACCGTGACTGCCGGACACCTGTTCGAGGGAGCGGACTGGGACTTCACGAAGCTGCAGCGCATCCACGACGCCTGCGAGGAGATTGCGCGGTCCGAACTCGGGCTCGACACTTATCCCAACCAGATCGAGGTTATCACCGCCGAGCAGATGCTGGATGCATACTCCTCGGCCGGCATGCCGCTGTTCTACAAGCACTGGTCGTTCGGCAAGCATTTCGCGCATCACGAGGCGTTCTATCGCAAAGGCATTATGGGCCTCGCTTATGAGATCGTGATCAACAGTTCGCCGTGTATTTCCTATTTGATGGAGGAAAATACCGCGACCATGCAGACTCTGGTGATCGCCCACGCGGCGTTCGGCCACAATCATTTCTTCAAGAACAACTATCTGTTCAGGCAATGGACCGACGCCGAGGGAATTCTCGATTATCTTGATTTCGCCAAGAGCTACGTCGCGCAGTGCGAGGAGCGGCACGGTCGGCTCGCGGTCGAGCAGACGCTCGATGCGGCGCACGCGCTGATGTCGCACGGGATCGATCGCTATCCCGGCAAGAAAAAACTCGATCTTCGCGCCGAAGAAAAGCGCGCTGGAGACCGCCGCCAGCACGAGGAGAGTGCATTCAACGATCTGTGGCGGACCGTTCCGACCGGTCCGGTCAAGAGCGCGGAATTGCTGAGCTCGGAGCGGCGCCGCAACCTGCTCGGGCTGCCCCAGGAAAATCTGCTGTATTTCCTCGAAAAGACCGCACCGCGCCTGCAGCCATGGCAGCGCGAGTTGATCCGGATCGTGCGGCACATCGCGCAATATTTCTATCCCCAGAGTCAGACCAAGGTCATGAATGAGGGCACCGCGACCTACGTGCACTACCGCATCATGACCCGGCTGCACGAGCAGGGCCGGCTTTCCGACGGCAATTTTCTGGAATTCCTGTCATCGCACACCAATGTGGTGTTTCAGCCTGACTTCGACGATCCGCGCTTTTCGGGTTTTAATCCCTACGCGCTCGGCTTTGCGATGATGCAGGACATCGAACGCATCGTCTCCAATCCTGACGACGAGGATCGTGAATGGTTTCCGGACATCGCCGGCACCGGTGACGTGATGGCGGTCCTGCGTAATATCTGGGCCAACTACCGCGACGAAAGTTTCATCAGTCAGTTTCTCAGCCCGCGGCTCATTCGGCGTTTGCGGCTGTTTCATCTGCATGACAATCCGGAGCAACGCGCCGGCATCAGGGTCGACGCGATCCACGACGAACGCGGATATCGCCGTGTTCGTCGCGAACTGGCGCGGCAGTACGATGTCGGGTACATCGATCCAAACATCGAAGTGGTCGACGTCGACCTTGCCGGCAATCGTCGCCTGATGTTGCGCCATACGGTCGTGAAAGGCGCCCAATTGAACGAGGTGGACGCCAAACGCGTGCTTCAGCACCTCGCCGATCTCTGGAGCTATGACGTATCGCTCGTCGAAGTCGACGGGTCCGACAACGTCCTGAAAGAATACGTTCTGAACCCCCGAGCGCTCGCCGCGGCGGCGTAAATGCCAGCAGGTGAATTTCGAACGGCTTTGATGGCCGCACCGGCGCGATTTGCGATGGCAGCAAGGTGCCCGGCTCAGGGCCGCAGATACAGGTATCCCTGAGACTGCAGTTCCGCGATCCGGACCACGCCGCCCTTATCGGCGCTGACGAAACCCGGCAGCAAATCGCCAAGCGTAATATTCTGCGATTTCATGGTGTTGCCGCAGGCGGCAAGTTCAACGCCGACTTTGGAGAATTGGCCGACATGCCGGCTGAGATCCGGGTTAGCCGAATTCGCGTGAAATGCCCGCAGCGCCTGGCCGTGCACCACAAGCGCGATGGTGACGTTGTCGGGCCCGCCGACGCCGTCGAAATGATTCTGAATGTTGCCGGCCGCCGCGCAAAGCGCTGCGTTTTTTCGAATGTCCGAGGTCGATCGATATTTGGTCGGGGCAAACGAGGCGAACGTTCAATCGTTCAAGGCGCCTTTAGGCGCCGCCTCGAACGGCCGGTCCGGATGCATGCGAAACGCAAGTCCGGCGCCGAGCAACAACAGACCAATCGAGCCGGCAAATGGCCAGGTCCAGCTTCCGGTCCGATCGATCAGATAGCCGAACACGAAGGGTGAAATAATGCCGGCAGCGCCGAAGCCGAAATTCATCATCCCGCTCGCGGACCCGGAATATTTTGGCGCAATGTCCATCGGAACTGCCCAGATCGGCGCAACCACCAGCTCGACGGAAAAGAATGCCGCGGCGAGCGAGATCGCCGCAACGTTGACATCGTGAACCAGTATCACTGGAATCAGGAACAGGAAGCCGCCGAGCATGCCGGCGACGATCACGTTGCGCCGCGCCGCAGCCCGGTCGCCGGTACGATGCAGAATCCGGTCGCTCACCACGCCGCCCAGGGTGTCGCCGATCACGCCGGCAAGAAAGACGCCGGCTGAATAGAATGCTGATCGCGTCAGGTCCTGCTGATAGTTCTGGTAAAAGAACGACAGTATCCAACTCAGGAACAGCCACAGCGTCCAGCCGTAGCAGAAATCGACCGCGGTCACCGGCAGCATGCGGCGAAATAATCTGAACCACGGCACCGGCTCGGTCGCATCGCCCCGGCTGCGCACGGGAAGCGTCGCAAGTTCCTTCGCGGTCAGCGGCGGCGCTGTCGGGACGTCACGAAAGTACCACAACCACACCAACACCCAGCCAAGGCTCAAGAGCGCGAGGACAACGAACGCACCGCGCCACGACACCAGTCCGACCAGTGCGGCGATCAGAGGCGGCGTGACCGCGTTTCCGATCCGCGCAGACGAATGCGTGATGCCCTGGGCGAAACCCCAGTTGTGCTCCGGCACCCACGCCGCCATCGCGCGGGTCGCGGTCGGAAACGTCGCGCCCTCGCCGATTCCGAGAGCAAGCCTTGCCGCGAACAGGCTCGCAAGTCCGCCGACGGCGCCGGTTGCCGCCGTCGCCGCGCATACCATGAGGCCGCTGACGAACAGCGTCCGACGTGCACCGAATTTGTCGCCGAAGTAGCCCCCGATCAGCTGAAACAGCGCATACGGATAGGCGAATGCCGAAAAAGCCAGGCCGAGCTGCGTGTTGCTGAGGTCAAGCTCCGCCTTGATCAGTGGCGCGGCGGTGGAAATGTTGACCCGATCCACGTAGAGGATTGGGTCCGACATTTCTGACGCTTCCCCGACATTACCCAGCATTACCTTTTGCTGGGATTCCAGTGGCTTACCGCTTCTGTCAGCGTTCTGGTCGTTGCTCTTGATTTCCCGACATTGCTTCCCCATGCTTCCCTCCTGCTTCCCCGGTGTGCACGCGCATACGCGTGCGAAAGAAGGAGTGTCCCCCATGGCGAAAATCACCAAACGGATTGTGGCTGCCCTGCAACCTGACCCCACCGGCAGAGACGTGTTCGTCTGGGATGCCGGCGATGGGGCCGTCAAAGGGTTTGGGGTGCGAATGAAGCCTTCGAGCTCGGCGTCCTACCTCGCCCAGTATCGAAATGCCGAGGGCAGGACTCGGCGGCTGGTGCTCGGCGCGGTCAACGTGCTGACCCCGGACCAAGCCCGTAGGAAGGCCATCGATGTCCTTCGCGATGTCTCCAAGGGGATGGACCCTTCCGCCGATAGACACGCTGTCCGGGGCTCCCTGCGAGTCTCCGAACTCGCAGACCTCTATCTCGCCGATGCCGAGAGTCGCATCAAGGCTAGCACCTATCGCGCCGATGTCGGACGAATCCGGGTTCACATTAAGCCGCTGGTCGGTCAGCTCTCGGTAAGGGGAATAACCTCCACCGACGTGGAGAAATTCAAGGCTGACATTCTCAGCGGCAAAATGGCGGCACCCCGCAAGGGACGCGGAGGTGTTGTCACCGGAGGACCGCAGGCGGCACGGCGCTGCATCGGTCTACTCGGGACTATTCTTGAGCACGGCAAGCGACTGAAGCTCATAGAGTCCAATCCGGTGCGGGGGGTTCGGAAGCCGCCGGATAAGAAGCAGAAACGGTTTCTCTCGCTGGAGGAAATCTCCCGGCTAGGTACTGCCATGCGCAGTGTCCACGAGAACCCGACCGCCGGGTTCTCAGGCAAGAACACCCGCATAGAGAACCCCGTTGCACTGGCCGCCATCAAACTCCTATTGCTGAGCGGTATGCGCCGCGAGGAAGTTTTGGCGCTTCCGAAGTCATGGGTGGATGGTCAGAACCATTGCATCCGGCTGGAGGACTCCAAGGGGGGCCACTCCGTTCGCCCCATCGGGGGCGCTGCCGTTGAGCTGGTCGAATACCAGCGGATCATGGTCGATGGCCCGTGGTTGTTTCCCTCAGAGCGGAGCAGGGGGAAACATTTCGTCGGATTGCCACGGGTGTTGAAAAGGTTGTGCGCCAAGGCGGAGTTGACCGGTGTGACCATCCACGTCTTGCGTCACAGCTTTGCGTCAGCCGCTGAGTTGTTGGGGTTCTCTCAACTCACGATCGCCGGGCTGTTGGGACATTCGATGCGCGGTGACACCGCGAGATATTGTCACCACGTCGACGCTGCCCTTGTCGTGGCCGCCGACAAAATATCCGCGCAAATAGCTTCCGCTCTTGAAGGAAACCGAAGCGAAGCAACAATGCGCGAACAGGAATACGGCTAAAGGAAGATGAAATCAGACTGTACTTGGGCGCAATCCACAACTTTGCGTGATGACGGCAAAAATGCTTAACACGTTAACTAGTTCTCTCGGTAGACCACTCTCGACCCGTCCGAGGACGGTATCGAAAGTCGGAGAACAGGATGACACGCGAAGAACAGCCGCTCGTTGATACACGCAAGGCGGCAGACACACTGACGGCGGAGGGCTACCCCACCTCGCCGGCCACGTTGACCAAATACCGCTGCATCGGTGGCGGACCGGAATACGAAATGTGGGGCCGGCGCGTCGGCTACACGGTTCCCAATCTTCTGAAATGGGCAAGGAGCCGTCGCGTAAAACCACCCGGCGGGCCGTCAGATGATGGCCGTCATTCAACCGATGACGCCGCCTAAAAGAAAGACCCCGCTCGGGTTGCACCGGCGGGGCCATCGAAGGCTAAAACTATTTCCAATAACTATAAGTAGCCCTCGATAGTCTCCCTTGCAACCATTTTGAGCGGGTCCGCCGGCCGGGTTTCTTCAACTCGGCGTGACACTCACCAATGGACCTAGGGACATGAACACCGCCGCCGGCAACCAGCCTCTCTCCCACGAAGAACAACGTGCCTTCAATATCAGCCAGCGGACCAAAGCCGATGCCCAGCGCTTGGCTCGGGAAGCGAGAGAGCAGCCTTCCCCGTCTCAAAACCCGGTGCTGAACCGGGCCATCATCAACACACATCTGGCGGCGCTATTCCCCCCGGACCGGGTTCTACCGCACCCCGATGGCTGGATAGAGATTGCCTTTACCGACCGAGCGGAGCGGGTGCCGAACCGGGCTCAGTGTTTTCCGGCTCACGATTTGAAGGCCCCCGGCGACTTTGCTGAGAGCATGAACAGGCAGGGGTTTAACGTGTATGTCGGCGCATCCATTCGCCACGGCGCGTATTCCGAAAGTGGACGCTCCAGCAAAATCCACTTCCTCGATGCCTTCCACGGCTGGGTGGACTACGAGGCTGCCGGTGCCGATGAGCGCATTCGAGCCTTACTGGTCGAGCACAAACTCCGCCCCCTTATGGTGGTCACCACCGGCACCATTCCGGTGCCGCGGCGACACCTCTACTTCAAGCTCGACGGGCCGATAGCCCTCGCGCAGATTGAAGCCGTCAACACGGCGCTGTGTGTCTTACTCGACAGCGACAAATCCGTGGTGGACTGCTGCCACCTGATGCGGCTGGCCGGCTGCGTCAGCTACCCTTCGCCGGACAAGGTGACTCGTGGTTACATTCCCGAGATGGTAGCGCTGCGCGTCAATCAGGATGCGCCGGCTTACAAGGCCGAGGTTTTTCTTGGCCTGAACGGCAAGGCACCCGGCGACACCACGAACAGCCAACAGAATAATCAGAGCGGTCCCAAGACCGACGACGAACTGGTTGCGCTGCTGAAGTCCAGTCAGGTCAGTGGCCAATGGCACAACGCTATGCGCAATGCGGTCGCCGTCATGGTCGGTCGGGGTTGGAACAACCTCCAAATCAATATGACCTGCGGACCCTACTGCAACGCAGAATACGGCGACGCCGACCTTAAGGCGCTTATCGAGTCCGCTCGAAAAAAGTTTAACAAGCCCAATCCAGAGCCCGGTGACGCCTCCGCCGAGCCGGCGTGGGGTGAGCCGCTGGAGCTGCCGAACGACTTGCCGAAAGTGGATGCGTTCGACCCAGCGTTCTTGCCGGACAAACTCGCGGCATGGGTCGGAGACATCTCCGACCGGCTGCAATGCCCTCCCGACTATGTAGCGGTCGCCGCGGTCACCGTGCTCGGCTCGGTTATTGGCCGGCGGGTTGGAATCAAGCCGCAGGTTAAGACTGATTGGGTTGAGGTTCCGAACCTCTGGGGCGTCATCATCGGTCGACCGGGGATGCTGAAATCGCCTGCCATGAGTGAGGCTCTGAAGCCCATCCATCACCTCGAAGCCGAAGCATCGAAGGCGAACATCGCGGCGCAGGAACAATTCGCCGCCGACTCCGAGGAATGGACCATGCGCAAGCAGGTCAAGGCGCAACTGTTCAAGGAAGAGTTGAAGAAGAAGTCTTCGGATGCATCAGCCGCCGAGCCAAAGTGTGATTTCGGGAAGGAGCCGAAGGAGCCGACCGCGGTCAGATTTCGCACCAACGACTCCAGCTACGAGGCCATCGGTGAACTCCTGATCGCAAACCCCGCAGGCATTCTCGTCGAGCGGGATGAACTGGTGTCCCTGCTCCGGCAGCTCGACACCGAGCAGCAGGCGGTGGCCCGTGGGTTCTATCTATCCGGATGGTCTGGGATGCAACCCTACACCTTCGACCGCATCATTCGAGGTCATCGCCATATTGACGCCGTGTGCATCTCCGTTCTCGGCAACACCCAGCCATCGAGAATCCTTGAGTACGCCCGTCGAGCCAACGCCGATGGTGGTGGTGGTGACGGCCTGTTGCAGCGGTTCGGGCTGATGGTTTGGCCTGACACACCGGCAGAGTGGCGCAATGTCGACGAGTATCCGAACAAGGCCGCTCGTGACGGGGTGTTCGACATCATCACCAAGCTGAGCAAGATGACCGAGCAGGACGCATTCAAGAGAGGGGCAGCAAAGGGACCCTACGATAAGATGCCGTTCTTTCGATTCGACGAAGCCGCAGGCGCTGAGTTTCTGACATGGCGCTCCCAACTCGAAGGCCGCCTGCGGAGCGGGGAGTTGTCGGTTGTCCTCGAAGGTCATCTCGCCAAGTATCGCAAGCTGGTGCCATCGCTGGCGCTGATTAACCATCTCGTGGATGGCGAATCCGGTGATGTCGGTCTGTCGTCGCTACTCAAGGCTCTGGCTTTCGCGACCTACCTTGAGAGCCATGCCCGTCGCGTCTACGGCGCTTCCAATCAGGTCGATGTGGCGGCGGGGGCTGCGATCCTGTCCCGAATCCGCCGAGGGGACCTGCACGACGGCTTCACCGCCCGAGAGATTCACCGGAAAGACTGGTCCGGTCTGACCGACCGGGACCACATCCATGCCGGGCTCGACCTTCTGGTCGACTGCCACCACATCGCCGCCCGATACGAGCCGTCCCCCATTCAAGGAGGAAGGCCGAAGACAACCTACGCGATAAATCCCAAGACAGCCCAGAGGGGTGGAAAATGAACCAGTATCTCGACCGCCTCCGGGGTCTACCCCCTGAAAAACACACAGATAGGCAACCGACAAAACCGACAAAACCATCCAGCGACGGTATCACAGTGGGTTCTGGGGGTTTTGTCGGTGACTCACATGGGCGTTTTTCTGGGGGGCAGGAGGTTCAGGCCGAAGGCGGTCAACCACCACCCGACAGCCTCACAAATGGGACCGGCTCGACTACAGGTAGCAGTTTAAACAGGGTTCTGGCGGTCCTCGAACAAGGCTGCCCGGCTTACGTCGAAGACGAGCGCTGGTGGCAGGCTGTCGAGGATGGCCGCCGGTTTCTCGCTGAGTGGGGAGACCGGGCGGTGGAACTGGGTTGGACCCCGAGGGAGCTGTTCGGCTTGCACACGGTGCCGAGCAATCCGCATCCAAGCTATGCCCGGCTAAGCCGCTACGACGAGACCGGATTGGTTTGGCTGCTCGACGGCAAGGTGGTCACCGCGCTGACCGCGACCACCGCTGATATCCAGCACAAGACCGGAGCCATCACGGTCTATCGCAAGTTGAACAAACCAGCGCTGGGACCGTTGGGAGATTCGCTGGAGGATTTTGTATGACCACTGCTACGAACAGACTCCCGATTTCACAGCGCCCGACTCTCAGGCTGAAGCTCGGTCCGTCACCGGCTCCAGTTGGGAAACCAGCCGGGGATCCCGGCGGCTCGGTGGAGGTGTTGCAGCCTGCACCACCTGTGCGAGATCGCGCACCTGCGACTCCAACCGACGCTCACGTGAGCGTCCAAACTCGGAAGGACGTCCTTCCGACTCCACCGGCTCTCAACGCCGTAGAGGTCGCTGGACGAGCCCGGAGGGCCGAGCGCTGGGCTGCCATTGATGCGGAGAAGACTGCTGCTGCCGAACGGGCTGCCGAGAAAGCGGCCCTGATTGCCAAGCGTGTCGCTGCCCATGAACTCGGCAAGCAGGAGATGCACCAGCGTGCGATGAAGATGCAGGAAACATTAGCAGAGAGGTTTCCGGATTGCTTCCAGGTATCCGGCCAAAGGCTGCCGCTGAAGGTTGGTGTCGACCGGGACGTTATCAACGCCGCTCCAGACTTGAACGAGGGCGAGATTAAGTGGGCCATCAAGCTCTACGTCCGAGACCCGGCATACCTCCAGGCCATGGTCGAAGGTGTTGATCGTGTTGATCTGGATGGCAGCCCTTCAGGAACTGTTACCAGGAACGAGGCCAGATGGGCTGCCATATGCGCCGCACGGGGCCAAGTGGCACCTGGCGGTTAGTGACGAGAACTCTTAAGTCTGATATGCTTCCGGCGGGATTGGAGTATTGCGCATGAATTCCAAAGATGACGGAAAGACCCTTGTTCTAGAGGCAGAATCGGGTCATTTCAGCGTCACCGGCAACGACGCCAAATCTAAACCTACGGACGCCGAGGTGGCGACGATCGCCAGTTCAGCCAACACCAAGATTGCCGCTTAGAACTTAAATCGAACATCAGTTCGGAATTTCTATTTTGTAAAAATTTCTGGCAGGCCAATCCTGACCAGGATGATCTGACGCGGGTGCGGGCTCGCTCAATAGCGCCCCCGGGTGTTGGACCCAGACACCCAATTTAGAATCGCAGCTGACTTCGACTTCGCCTATAGCGAACCGTCAGCGCTCGCAGCAAGCCAACGATCAATCATCGGCGTCGTCGCTCCCGTTCATCGCGCCTGCGGATTGAATCATCCACACGCCTGCCCCCCGGCGGTACATGCGCGGTATTGCTTCACGCGCTCGCGCGCCCGCACCGCGCGAGGCTGCCGTCCAGTCACGTTGTCTCGATCTTCGATCGAGGTTCTCAGGCGGACCTGCGTAACACGCGAGCGTACCCGTTGTGACGCCTGAGTTGAGGGGGTCGACCCGGATCGGTCGGCGGCCACTGTCAACCGACGATGGCCAACCCTATGAGCATGGATTTGCATCATGACACGTTCCCCAAAGACCACCGATGCTTCCCCCGAAGTCAGCTTCAGCCCGCAGGCTTTGCAAGCCCTGCTTGAAGAGGTCACGGCTGGCCGCAAGCTGATAGCTGACACCATGGCGGCCTTGACCGAACAAAAGGCGGAACTCGACGCCCTCAAGACCAAGGTGGCTGACCAGCCTGTCCGACTGAGTGTGGCAGGCAAGTCAGAGCGTTC
>WNFO01012458.1_pt1 | contig 10672 bp, 6 predicted proteins | sample 5400251 | NCBI WGS metagenome assembly WNFO01 (sample SAMN13153354, study PRJNA577476) | soil metagenome | isolation source: 100 cm saprolite under Madrone tree | place: USA:California | collected 2016-06-14 | reverse complement strand
TGAAGCTTCCCGAGTTTGAAAAGATCTTCGAGTTATCCACGATTGACGGCTCGGTTCTGAAGTTGGAACAGTGGCCCCTGGCACGCGTAATCGCCGGCGAACACCTGGCCGGTTACGACGTTTGCGTGCGGCGCATCGATAGCGACTGGAAGCGTGTATTCAGTTACGGCGGAGCCATTGTCAAGGAACCGAACGGCCAGCCGCTGGCTTTTGTCACAATCACCGACATCACCGAGCGTAAACAGGCTGAAGAAAAGATGCGCAGCAGTCAGGAGCAGCTTGCCGGAGTGATTGGCTCGGCGATGGACGCGATTATCAGCATCGATGAAAAGCAAAGCATCGTGCTCTTTAATGCCGCGGCTGAAAGAATGTTTCTTTACCCGGCCGAAGACGCCATCGGCAAACCGCTCGACCAGTTTATTCCGGAGCGCTTTCGAGCTGGCCATCAAGGCCACATACAGAATTTTGGCAAGACCCACGTGACCAGACGCGGAATGGGCGCGCTCGGCGCGCTGTTCGGGTTGCGCGCTGACGGCGAAGAGTTTCCCATCGAAGCTTCTATCTCGCAGATCGAAACGGACGGGGAAAAATTCTTCACCGTCATTCTGCGCGACATCACCGAGCGCAAGCGTTCTGAGGAAGCTCTGAAGGAGCAGGCGCGAATCCTCGATCTTGCTCCGGTGCTGATCCGCGACCTCAATGGACGCATCATTTTCTGGAATACCGGCTCGGAACAAATGTACGGATGGAAAGCGGAGGAAGCCCTTGAGAAGACCACCGACAGCCTTCTCAAGACCGAATATCCCCGGGCCGTTGAAGAGATCAAAGCCAGAGTTCTAGCTCATGGGCATTGGGAAGGCGAGTTAATTCACACCAGAAAAGATGGCCAGCAAATCGTGGTTGCCAGTAACTGGGTTCTGCATCGCGACGAGAACGGAAAGCCAAAAGCCATTCTCGAGGTTAACAACGACGTCACTGAGCGCAAGCAGGCAGAACACGAGATTCGTCGTCTCAATGAAGAACTCGAGCAGCGCGTTGTCGATCGCACCGCGCAACTTCAGGCTGCCAACAAAGAACTTGAAGCCTTCTCCTATTCGGTCTCGCACGATCTGCGCGCGCCTTTGCGCCACATCGATGGTTTCAGCCAGGCGCTGCTCGAGGATTACGCGGACAAACTCGACGCGGAAGGCAAGAACTATCTGCACGAGGTGCGCAACGCCAGCCAGGAGATGGCCCAGTTGATTGACGACGTCTTGCAGCTTGCGCGCGTGACCCGCAGCGAGATGCGGCGCGAAGAAGTAAACCTGAGTGAACTCGCTCGGTCCGTGATTGCCGATCTGCAAAAGAGAAACGGCCGGCCGAACGTCTCAATCACCATCAAGGAAGGGCTGACGACGCGAGGTGACAAACGCCTGTTGCGAATCGTGCTCACGAATCTTTTGGGCAACGCATGGAAGTTTACTTCAAAGCAGGACCGGGCGGAAATCACCTTCGGCAGCGAGCAGCGCAACGGCGAGATCTCCTATTTCGTCCGCGACAACGGCGCCGGATTCGATATGGCTTATGCCAATAAATTGTTCGGCGTGTTTCAGCGTTTACACACTGCGGGCGAATTCGAAGGTACTGGTATTGGGCTGGCAACGGTCCAGCGCATTGTTTATCGGCATGGAGGCAACGTCTGGGCCGAAGGAGCTGTGAATCAAGGGGCCGCGTTCTATTTCACACTCCCAAATCTTAAGGAGCAAGGAGATGGACAACAAAGTGATCCTACTGGTTGAAGACAATCCGAAAGATGAAGCCTTAACCCTGCGCGCGCTCAAGAAGAGCAACATCGTCAACGACGTCGTGGTCGCCCGTGATGGGGTCGAGGCGCTCGACTATTTCTTTGGTGACGGAGCGGCGACAGGCGACTCGACAAAGGTCATGCCCCAGCTCGTGCTGCTGGATCTGAAACTGCCGAAGATTGACGGCCTCGAAGTCTTACGCCGGTTGCGCGCCGACGAAAGAACCAAGCGTCTGCCGGTCGTTGTTTTCACTTCTTCAAGCGAAGAAGAAGACAAGATTAGAAGCTACAGCCTGGGCGCTAACAGCTACGTCCGCAAGCCGGTGCAATTTGAACACTTTATCGAAGCGACCAAGCAGCTCGGCATGTATTGGCTGGTATTGAATGAGGTTCCGCAAACCGAGTAAGAGGCTGGATGACCAAGATTCTCCGAGTTCTGCATGTCGAAGATTCTGAGCAGGACGCAGCTTTGCTCAGGCGCTATCTGAAGCGTGCAGGTTATGAACTCATTTCTGATCGCGTGGACACGGTCGGGGCGATGAAAGCGGCGCTGGAAACTCGTGAGTGGGACGTTGTCCTTTGTGACTACTCGATGCCCAACTTCAGCGCCGTGGCAGCGCTTGCGGTTCTGAAGGAAACACAATTGGACCTTCCGTTCATCATCATTTCAGGGACGGTCGGCGAAGAAACGGCCGTCGAAGCGATGCGGTCCGGAGCCCATGATTACTTAATGAAGGAGAGCCTGGCCAGGCTCGTGCCGGCGATCGAACGCGAGACCAAGGAGGCGCAAAACCGCCGGGCGCAACGCGAGGCTGAAGATCAATTGCTGCTCCAAAGCGCGGCGTTGGAAGCTGCGGCGAACGCGATCATGATAACCGACGAAAACGGAAGAATCATTTGGGTGAACAAAGCATTCACTGAAACGACCGGCTACGCATTCAGTGAAGTCATCGACAAAAATCCGCGATTGCTCAAATCCGGAAAGCAAAACAGAGACTTTTATAAGGAGATGTGGAACACGATCCTGGCCGGCAAAGTGTGGCGGAATACTCTGATTAACCGTTGCAAGGATGGCCGCCTCAACCAGGAGGATATGACCATTACGCCGATACGCAGTCGGGCCGGGAACATCACTCACTTCATCGCGATCAAGCAGGACATTACCGAATTGCAGCAGGCGCTTTCAGAACTGAAGCTCAAAGGCGAAGAACTGGCAGGAATGACTCAGCAACTGTGGCAGGCTTCGCGGCTGGCCACGGTCGGCGAGTTGGCGGCTAGCGTGGCGCACGAACTCAATAATCCGCTGGCGACAATTTCCCTGAGACTGGAGACGCTCGCCATGCAGCTCGTGGAGGACGAACAGAAGCTCCGCGCTGTGGAAATTGTGGCCGGCGAAGTTGACCGGATGGGAAAATTGGTAAGCAACCTGCTCCAGTTCAGCCGGCGCTCTCACCAGCAGACTTCCACGATCGATGTGCGCGAAGAGATCGACAACTCGCTCGAGCTGATCGAATACCATCTGCGCAGCAACAACCTGCAGGTTGAGCGCGAATACGAGGAAGACTTGCCGACCATACAGGCTGACTGCCAGCAATTGCGACAGGTCTTTCTGAATTTGCTGACTAATGCCGGCGACGCAATGAAGGACGGCGGCAAGATCACCATTAGAGTTTCGTTCGCGCCGGATGAAGGTGATGCTCAAGACGTCCGCTTAGAATTTGTCGATTCCGGAAGCGGCATCCCGGCGGTGAATCTGGAAAGGATTTGGGACCCGTTCTTTACGACGAAACCTGAAGGCAAGGGCACTGGCCTGGGCCTGGCAATTTGTCGTCGCGTGGTGGAGGAGCATCACGGAACGATTTCGATCGACAGCCGGTTAGGTGAAGGGACCACGGTCATCATTCATCTGCCTGCCACCAACGGAAAGGTGCGCGCAGACTCAGATCCCGGAACGAAACAATGGGGAGCAACGAATAACTGAACATGCCTGAAACCACAATAGGCAAGATTATCGTAGTCGATGACGAAGTAGAGTTGAAGAACGCCCTGGTTGAGGCGCTTGCTTCACAGTCATTCGAGGTGCGTGGATTTACCAATGGTCCTGACGCGCTCGCGGCCTTGCGTGAAGAAGACTTCGACTTGATGCTGAGCGATTTGATGATGCCTGAGATGGATGGAATCTCGCTGGTAAAGTCCGCGCTCGAAATCGATCCGCATCTGATCGCCCTGATTATGACCGGGCAGGGCACGATCCAAACCGCCGTCGATGCGATGAAAGTCGGCGCCTTTGATTACGTGCTCAAACCGTTTCGGCTGCAATCTGTTATGCCGATCCTCACGCGCGCGCTGAACACGCGTCGTTTGCGCCTCGAAAATCTGCAACTGCGCGAAACCGTGGCAATCTTTGAACTCAGCCAGACGATCGCCTTCACCCTCGATCCACAAACCATTATCAGTAAGCTCGCCGATGCCGCGTTGCAGCAGACTGACGCCGACGAAGTATCGATCCTGTTACCCACTGAAGACGGCCAGGAGCTTTATGTGGCGGCGGTGCGGGGCGAAAACCGGCAGCGCCTGCTGGGTGAACGCGTGCCGCTCGAAGAGAGTATTTCCGGGTGGGTTGCGCGCCAGCGCCAACCCCTGATTTTGGCCGGTGAAATAAACGACGAGCGCTTTCGTTCCATGTGCCCGCACCCAGAGATTCGCTCGGCCATATCCATCCCGATGCAAGTGGCCAACAAGCTAATCGGCACCATCAACATCAACGCGCTCAATCGCGCGCGCCCTTTTACGCTCGGCCAGATGAAAGCGCTGACGATTCTCGCGAGCACCGCGGCCGCCGCGCTCGAGAGCGCTTCGCTTTACACACAAGTTCAAAAGGCCGAAGAGAATTACCGATCGATTTTCGAAAACGCCGTGGAAGGAATGTTCCAGTCGACACCTCAAGGAAGATTCATCACGGTAAATCCGGCGATGGCTCGGATATTCGGATATGACTCTCCGAAAGAAATGATTGAGGGCGTAACCGATATCACGCACCAGATCTACGTTGATCCCGAAGACCGCGTAAAGTCCGCGGAACTGACGACGAAACAAGAGGTTCTGCATGGTTTCGAGTTTCAAGCGTATCGAAAAGACGGGAAGCAGATCTGGCTGTCGCTTAACCGGCGCTCAGTTTGCGATGAAAACGGCATTGAGGTTTATCGCGAAGGCAGCGTAGAAGACATCAGTGAACGCAAGCGGGTGCAGGAAGCGCTCAAAGCTTCCGAAGGAGAATTGCGCGCGCTATTCGCCGCCATAACCGACGTCATAATAGTGTTCGATGGCGATGGGCGCTATTTAAAGATTGCGCCGACCAACTCTGCCTATTCGCATAAGCCATCGGACGATTTAATCGGTAAGACGCAGCACGACGTATTTCCGAAAGACACTGCCGATCTCCTGGTCAGCGAGATTCAGCGCACCTTAAAGGAACGTCGCGCGCACCGAGTGGAATATAGTCTGCAACTCGATGGCACGGAAGTCTGGTTCGACGGCAGCGTGGCGCCGTTGTCTGAAGACTCAGTCATTTGGATCGCGCGCGACATTACGGAACGTAAACGAGCAGAGGCCGCGCTGCACTTTCAGAAAACTCTGCTGGAGTCGCAGAGCGAAGCGTCTATTGACGGTATCCTGGTTACTTCAGATGACCGAAAGATCCTCTCCTTCAATCAGCGGTTTGTTGATCTTTGGGGTGTCTCAGAGACTGCCCTAGGCAGCCGATCCGACGAGGCTGCCTTGCAATCGGTATTAGACAAGCTGGGGGACCCCAGGGAATTCCTGGACGGGGTTGAGTATCTCTACCAGCATCCGCAGGAAGACAGCCGCGACGAGATTCAACTAAATGACGGCAGAACCCTTGACCGGTACACTGCGCCGATCAAGAGCTCCCAGGATGAATACTTTGGCCGAGTCTGGTTTTTCCGGGACATCACCGAACGCAAGCGAGCCGAAGAAAACCTGCGCGCGAGCGAGGAACGCTATCGCGACCTGGTCGAGAACGCACATGACATCATTTACTCTCATGATTTGGAGGGTAACTACACCTCGATGAACAAAGCCGGGGAAACGATTACCGGCTACACGGTCGAAGAAGCGCTCAAACTCAACCTGGCTCGTACCGTAGCGCCCGAATATCTGACCGAGGTGCGTGAGATGCTGCAACGCAAACTTGCGGGTGATCGCGTGACCGCTTACGAGATGGAAATCATCGCCAAGGATGGGCGGCGAGTCACCGTGGAAGCAAATACTAAACTTGTCTACCAGGACGGTGTTGCGATCGGGGTGCAAGGCATTGCTCGTGACATTACTGAGCGGAAACAACTCGAAGACCAGCTTCGCCAGTCGCAGAAGATGGAAGCGATCGGCCAACTCGCCGGCGGCGTCGCGCATGACTTCAATAATTTGCTGACAGCGATCAACGGTTACAGCAGTCTCGCGCTGCAACGGATGAATGGAAACGACCCGATAAGAGGCTACCTGGAAGAGATCAAGAAGGCCGGCGATCGCGCCGCGAATTTGACTCGCCAATTGCTGGCGTTCGGACGCAAGCAGATTCTGCAGCCGCTGGCGCTGAATCTAAACGGCGTCGTCAAAGATATGAACAACATGCTGCGACGACTGATTGGTGAAGATATCGTACTAACCGCCAAACTCGATCCGGCATTAAAGAAGATCAAAGCTGATCCCGGACAGATCGAACAGGTCCTGGTCAACCTCGTCGTTAACGCCAGAGACGCGATGCCTCAGGGCGGCAACCTAACCATCGAAACCGCGAATGTCGAGCTCCGCGAGGAATACACGAGCAAGCACGTTGGGGTGCGGCCGGGAAATTACGCGATGCTGGCCATCAGCGATACCGGCGTGGGTATGAACGAAGAAACGCAGGCGCGAATCTTCGATCCTTTCTTTACCACGAAAGAGAAAGATAAAGGAACCGGGCTCGGGCTCTCCACGGTTTACGGCATTGTGAAACAGAGCGGTGGGAACATCTGGGTCTATAGCGAGCCGGGTCACGGAACTACTTTCAAGATTTACCTGCCGCAAATCGAATCGCCCGCGGCCCAAACTGAGATCGAGACGAAGGAAGAAGACGCCCCTCGCGGATCCGAGACAATTCTGTTGGTCGAAGATGAAGACGTCGTCCGTGGACTGGCCCGGCAAATCTTAGAGCAGGCCGGATACCACGTTCTGGAGGCCAGAGGCGGTGAAGAAGCTGTGCATTTGAGTACCGAGCATTCCGGCGCCATCGATCTCCTGCTTACAGACGTGGTAATGCCTAAGGCAAGCGGAAAAGAGATCGCCAACCTAATAACGTCAATTCGTCCCGACCTGCGCGTGCTGTTTATGTCGGGATACACCGACGAAGCGATTGTGCATCATGGCGTTTTGGATTCCGGCGTCGAGTTCATTCAGAAACCGTTTACGCCGGCCTCGCTGGCCCGAAAGGTGCGCGAGGTCCTGGAAACCGAGGAAGCACAGAGCGATTGATCTGCCCTCTGCCTTTGGGGAGAGGGCCAGGGTGAGGGCTTGGCTAAAAGGGATTAAGAAAATTTATTCTCAGGATCCACTGCGCTGAGAGGATCGAACTTGGCGTGCAGCTAAGCCCTCTACCTGGCCCTCTCCCATAGCGAGAAGCGACAAATAAAGCAGCAACGTTATGGTGGCTGACAAACCGGACAAACCATCGATTCTGATCATCGACGACGACGAGCAAATTCGAGGTCTGCTCAAAGAGTTGTTGGGCGTCAGATTCGCTTGCGTGGACGTTGGCTCTGCCGAAGATGCGCTCTCAGTGCTGGGGGCCATGAGCTTCAATCTGGTAATCAGTGACATTCAGATGGGCGGACTCAGTGGCCTCGATTTGGTGCCGCGGGTTTTAGAGCGCGCGCCGGAAACTGTCCCATGCGCGTCGGTGCATTCGATTACATTACGAAACCGCTCGATCTTCGCCATGTAGAGGCAGCTGTCGGTCGTGCGCTCGAGCATCAACAATTGCTCCAGGACAAACGGAAATACGAGAACCATTTGGAAGAGTTGGTCAGAGAGCGCACCGCTCGGATCGAGCACCTGGCTTTTTATGACGCGTTTACGGATTTGCCCAACCGGGCGCTGCTTAGCGATCGCTTTTCGCAAGCCCTGGTCGGGGCTGCTCGAAGCCAGAGAAAGGTTGGCCTGATTCTAATTGCCAATGATCGATTCAAAAAGATCAACGAGACGTTTGGTTACCGCATCGGCGACCTGCTATTGAAGCAGGTCGCCGCACGGCTGCAATCCTGTGTCAAGAATGGCGACACGCTGGCACGATCGGGTGATGACGAATTCGCTCTGTTGTTGAGGCGCGTTACCGGAACGGAAGAACTCGCCGATGTCTCGCAAGCCATCGCCGACGTCCTCACACCGCCATTCTCAGTCAAAGGAAACCAGATTTATGTGACCGGCAGCAGCGGTGTCAGCCTGTTTCCCAACGATGGCCAGGACACTGAAACCATCATGAAGAACGCAGCCGCAGCTTTGTTCCGCGCGAAAGAGTTGGGCGGCAACTGTCATCAATTCTATACCGCGGAGATGAACGCGCGGGCTTTGGAGCACCTGACCCTGGAATACAATCTGCGCGGGGCGATCGAAAACAGGCAATTAATAAACCATTACCAACCTGTCCTGGATTTGGCTTCGGGCAAGGTCGTCGGTATGGAGGCCTTGGTGCGTTGGCAACATCCCGAATTCGGCCTGCTGGGGCCGGCCAAATTTATTCATCTGGCGGAGGACACCGGGCTCATTCTGGGGGTCGCCGACCTGGTAATGAGTAACGCCTGTGCGCAAGCTCGGCGCTGGCGAGAGAACGGCTGCGGCAATCTGCGCATGGCGGTTAACATCTCGGCGCGACAGTTTCAGGATCAGAGCTTCCAGGAAAAGATCGTGAGGATACTGGGAGAGGCGCGTTTAGATCCGCAGAGCCTGGAACTGGAAATAACTGAAACGTCTATCATGGAAAATGCTGACTCAGCCGTGAAGGCCTTGAGTGCGATCCGAGAACTGGGCGTGCGAATCGCGATCGACGATTTCGGCACAGGTTACTCTTCATTGAGCTATTTGAAGCGCCTCCCCATCGATACGGTGAAGCTGGATCAGTCCTTCGTGAAAGGCGCGACCAGCGATCCGCGCGATGCGGCGCTGGTGATGGCTATCATTACGCTGGCGCACAACCTGCGACTCAAAGTGATCGCCGAGGGCGTGGAGACCGAAGAGCAACGGGCGTTTCTGCGTCTGCTGCGATGCGATGAAGCGCAGGGCTATCTGTTCGGCAGACCCGCGCCCGCCGATGCTTTCGATTCGATGTTACCTGCCGGTCCGCTGCGTAAGCAGAACAGGCTTTTGGCTTCTCCACGCAGTGAACTAAAACATCGCGCGAACGGCGATCAACTGATAGCGGAGGGTACTGCTCCCTCTCCCAAACTGAGAGTGAGTTAAGACAATGGAAACAAACTTCAAAGCATTAGTGATCGATGACGAGCCGCAAGTGCGCGAGTTTGTGTCGGCCGTACTGCAGGGCGAAGACTGGGCCGTGACTCAGTCGGGATCGGCCGAAGACGCCTTCGCCAAACTTGGCGACGCCAAATGGTCCGTGGTTTTTTGCGATGTCTTGCTGGGAGGCGCTGACGGCTTTGCGGTGCTGCGGCGTTTCAAAGAAGAACTGCCGGAAACCAAAGTGGTGTTGATGACCGGCCACGGGAGCGCCGCGGGCGCGCTGGATGCTACGGCCTATGGAGCCTATGACTATCTCTTAAAACCATTCGGCGCGGAAGAATTGCAATCGCTCTCGAGAGCTTTGCGCGAGCAATTAACTAACCGGCCACAGCGCTTGTCATTGCGAAGTGGTAGCAAGCGTGATTCGGATATCGATCTGATTGGCCGGAGCCATGCGTTCATTGAAGTGATGAAACAGGTAGGGCGCGTGGCCGCGACGAACCTGCCGGTGTTATTGACTGGTGAATCAGGAACCGGGAAAGAGTTAGTAGCCGCCGCCCTTCATCAACGCAGCGGCCGCGCCGAAAAAACCTTCGTGGCCGTCAATTGCGGCGCGATCCCGGCGGAGCTGATCGAATCGGAACTTTTCGGTCACATGAGGGGGTCGTTCACCGGCGCCGATCGCGACCGGCGCGGATTGTGGGAAGAAGCCGATGACGGGACGGTTTTTCTGGAGGAACGCGAGATTCGCCGCGTGGGTTCCAATCAAACGCGCCGGGTTGATGTGCGCGTGATCGCCGCCAGCAATCTTGACGTGGAAGCCGAAGTTCGCGCCGGGCGATTTCGCAACGATCTATTCTATCGCCTGAACGCAGTCTCGATTGCGCTGCCGCCTTTGCGCGAACGCCGCGAAGACATTCCGCCCCTGGCGCAGGCCTTTGCAGATGGTGTCTATTCATTGAATCCCGCCGTTCGATTCTCGCCTGAAGCTGTGACCTTGCTCGAGCGATACCCGTGGCCCGGAAACATACGCGAGCTGGAGAACGCGGTGGTACGGGCTGGCGCGATGTGCGACGGCATAATTCGAGTTCAGGATCTGCCGGAACGCATTCGCGAATATTGCGAGGAGCCGCGACAGACAAACGTCGAGGCGATCGCCGACGCGTCGGAACAAGACTGGCCGCAATTGTCGGAGATTGAGGGACGCTACGTCGCCCGCGTGTTGCAATACACGGGCGGGAACAAACAAGCGGCATCGCGTGTGCTCGGAGTAGATCGGAAGACGCTGGATCGAATGATCAAGCGGCATCACATCGATTTCCATCGCCGAGGCAACGGCGATCATGCAGTTTCCGCGCAGGAAGCGGCTTAAGATTTTCTAGC
>WNFO01008835.1_pt1 | contig 10672 bp, 6 predicted proteins | sample 5400251 | NCBI WGS metagenome assembly WNFO01 (sample SAMN13153354, study PRJNA577476) | soil metagenome | isolation source: 100 cm saprolite under Madrone tree | place: USA:California | collected 2016-06-14 | reverse complement strand
GCGCTGAATCCGAACTAGCCACCGACCGCCAGAACCTGATCGTTGCCCAAACGGTGCAACTCCAGGATCAACAGGTTTTGAAAAACGCCATCAGCAAGAATCCCCTGGCGCCGAATTTCGTGAACGTGGAAATCGTCCCCACGGATTTGCCTTTGCGCCCGGAAGCCATCGAAGCTCCCACCTTTGAAGAAGCAGTCAAGGAAGCCTTCGGAAAGAGGCCGGAACTACAGGAAGAAGCGCTCAACCTGCTGAACGGAGAGATCGACATCAAGGCCACTCGCAACGCGCTGCTGCCGACGGCCACGCTCTCCGCACAATATGGAACGGTTGGTCTCGCAGGAAATCAGACGCAGGTGCTTACCTCCACAACCACGCAGGGAACGCAACTGATTGATAATACTGGAGCCAAGATTAACGCGTTCATTCCGGTGACCATACCAACCAGCACGCAGGTGGTTTCTGCGGGATTCGGCGACGCCTTAAGCTCCGCTTTTCATAACAATTTTCCGGATTATCAAGTCTCCCTGAACGTGCAGATCCCCCTCCGCAATCGTTCCGCACAGGCTGACAATCAGCGCGCCATCCTGACCCAGCGCCAGCTCGAGGCCCAGTTGCAACTATTGAAAAATGCCGCGTTGCTTGACGTTCGCAATACTTACATCGCGCTCACTCAAGATCGCGCCCAGGTGGACGCCGCCAGCAAAGCACGAGAGCTCCAACAGCAGACATTTGATGCGGAACAGAAAAAGTATCAGCTCGGCGCATCCACGGTTTACCTCGTCATTCAGACGCAGCGCGACCTCATTAACGCGCAAGGTACGGAACTCCGCGCTTTAGCAAATTTAGAAGAAGCCAAGGCCAACTACGAGCGCGCCGTGGGACGCACGCTGGAAGTCAACCGTGTCACCATCGCCGATGCCAAGACCGGCGAAGCGGAGCGCGAAACGCTCATTCCCGGCACGCTCCACGGACAAGTGGTTGGCACGGAGAAACTTTCCTTCGTCGCCGGCCAAAAGTAGCTGAATTTGATGTTGCAAGCCGGCGGGGTAACTCACCTGCGCCGGCGTTTTCTTTCTGGTCGCGCTTGAATGTTTCTATCTTCTGCGCCGCGCACCGATCTCCCGCTTGCCCCTGCTCCAGCTTTCGAATAGCATTGAACCTAGCAATGTTTCAGATAATTCTTTAGCCCAGCCCGGGAGCGCCGAGCATGAGCGAGCAATCCAAGGGAACCACGCAAGCTCCGCCCCCGCCGGAAACTGCTTCCGGGGATCGCAAACCCTCCTCCAAAGAGCAATCCTGGGAGAAAAACACGCTCCAGCCGAAGCTGGAAAAAAGCCTCGAGAGACTGCCCGAATTCACCACCATTTCCGGATATCCGATCCGTCGGCTGTACACCAAGGCCGATCTCGCGAATTGGGATGCAGATCGCGACCTCGGCTTCCCCGGCGAGCCTCCTTATACGCGCGGCATTCACTCCACGATGCATCGCAGCCGGCTTTGGACCATGCGCCAGTTCGCTGGTTTCGGTGCGGCTGACGACACCAACAAACGATTTCGCTATCTGCTCGCCCAGGGGCAGACTGGCCTTTCCACGGCGTTCGACTTGCCAACGCTGATGGGCTATGACTCGGATCACGCACTCTCCGAGGGAGAAGTGGGTAAGTGCGGCGTGGCGATCAGCTCCCTCGCCGACATGGAAGTTCTGTTCGACCAGATTCCCCTCGCAAACGTCACCACCTCGATGACTATCAATTCGCCTGCCGCGGTCATCTGGGCGATGTATTTGGCAGTCGCCGAAAAGCAAGGCGCGGATTGGAAGAAAATCTCCGGTACCCTCCAGAACGACATCTTGAAGGAATACATCGCGCAAAAGGAATACATCTACCCGCCGGAACCTTCGATGCGGCTGGTGATCGACACATTCGAATTCGGCGTCAAGAACACGCCAAAATTCAATCCCATTTCCATCAGCGGCTATCACATCCGTGAAGCCGGCTCGACCGCGATTCAGGAATTGGCTTTCACGCTGCGCGATGGTCTCGAGTACGTCGAATGGGGAATGCGACGCGGCCTGGACGTTGACCAGTTTGTGCCGCAGCTTTCCTTCTTCTTTAACGCCCACAACGATTTCTTCGAAGAAATCGCCAAGTACCGCGCCGCCCGCCGCATCTGGCACAAAGCCATGGTGGAGCGCTACAAATCGAAGAATCCTCGCTCCTGGGCGCTGCGTTTTCACACCCAGACAGCAGGCTGCTCGCTGACCGCTCAACAGCCTTACAACAACGTGGTGCGCACAGCGATCCAGGCGCTCGCCGCGGTGCTGGGCGGGACGCAATCGCTGCACACCAATTCGCTCGACGAAGCCTGGGCCTTGCCGACGGAATTTGCCGCTACCATCGCTCTGCGAACGCAGCAGATCATCGCTTACGAGACCGGCGTTACCAACACCGTCGATGCGCTCGGCGGTTCCTACTTCGTTGAAACTTTAACTAACGAAGTCGAGCGCGGCGCCTGGGAATACATCCGAAGAATCGACGCCATGGGCGGCATGGTCGCGGCTATCGAACGCAGCTACCCGCAGCGCGAAATCGCCGAAGCTTCCTACCGCTACCAGATGGCCGTGGACAAAAAAGAAAAAATCATCGTCGGCGTCAATGACTTTGTAGCGGAGGAAAAGCCCCTCGATATTCTGCAAATCGACGATACGGTAGCGCATCGCCAAGCCGCGCGCTTGAGCAAGCTTCGCGCCGATCGCTCCCAGTCTGAAGTCAACCGCCGCCTGACTTCCTTGCGCACCGCCGCTGAGGGAAAAGACAATCTCATGCCTTTCATCTATGATGCCGTGAAATCCTATGCCACCCTGGGCGAAATTTGCGACGCCATGCGCGACGTCTTCGGCACCTACGAAGAAGTCGCCATCACGTAACGCTACGGGAGGTCTTTCGCTGACGATTCGCAGCTCGGAGCGAACGGCCTGCAGCCGGATGTGAGGTGCAGCCTGTGTTGAACCTAAAAAAATATTTTGCTTTGTTGGCGGGCTTGACCGTAATTGCGTTGATCGTGGTCATCTGGCTGGAGACTTCGAAAATCACCGGCGAAGTATCCGCGGCAGATTCCAGCGGAGGTGCCGTGGCGCTCTCGGGCGCACGCGTCACGCTGTACAATGTGACGGAAGAGCAAGGGCAACGCCTGTCGGACGCGGTGGCTGGCTTGCAGCGCCAAAACCAGCAAGAAAAAGAGAGCAACGCCCGCGTTTTTCCAGCCGCGAGTTCAGATCCTTCGATTCTCTCGAATCTAGCAGGCTACAACAACCTCTCCGATACGAAACAATGCTTCGCCCTCGAAAAAGTTGTGGACGAGGTTCGGAAGTCCGCCGTACGCAAGGAAACTACCGACGGTCAAGGCCACTTTGGATTCCGGACCCTGCCCGGGCGGTATGTGCTGGAGATCGTCGGCCAGGCGACCGGGCAGTATATCGTGTTCGTCGAACAGGTCGAACCAAAGTGGCACAGTCACTTCAAGCTCGTCGACCCGACCTGCCACTACACTCTGACAAATTGACCACCCACTTTGCAAATCCCGCAGCATAGTGATATGGGCTTGTCATGCAAAAGAAGATTCGTGTACTGATCGCCAAGCCGGGGCTCGATGGCCATGACCGCGGCGCAAAAATAATCGCGCGTGCGCTTCGCGACGCTGGCATGGAAGTCGTCTACACCGGCTTGCGGCAGACCCCGGAAATGATCGCCTCCGCCGCCGTTCAGGAAGATGTCGACGTCATCGGCCTCTCCATCCTCTCTGGCGCCCACAACACCATTTGCCCCCAGCTGATGAAACTCCTCCGCGACAAGGGGATGAACGATGTCACCGTCCTCGTCGGCGGCATCATCCCCGAGGCCGACATTCCCGCCCTCAAGCAATCCGGCATCGCCGAAATTTTTCTCCCCGGCACTTCCACGCAAGACATCGTGGACTTCATCCACAAACGCGTCGCGCACTCCTAGTTTTTCTGCCCTGCCCCCGTACTTTCCTAACAATTCCCTTCTGCAATGGCATCCTGAGCGAAGCGACCGTAGGTTCCGATCTCAACGTACCCGCATCTCGGCGTGAACAAACGAGCTGAGTCCCTCAACTCTTTCCCCCGTCTCTTGCTCTCTGCTGGTATCTCTCCCTCTGTGCCCTATGCATTTGCTTCCATTGTTGCTTTTGTTCCTGCCGCGCTTCCGGGTCGACCTTTCGTCGCAAGAATTCCTGCTCACGCAAGAGTTTTCTCCGACTTTCGAGGCGCCCCGCATCCAGTGTTCCTTCGTTCACTGCCGCCAGCACCGCACATCCCGGCTCACCTTCATGACGGCAATCCCCGAACCGGCAATGTCCTGCCAGGGCATCAATATCCGCAAATGCCTGAGCAACACCATCTTCTGCGTCCCACAGTTGCATCTCACGCAAGCCCGGCGTGTCAATCAATAGCGCACCACCTGGCAGCATCAATATTTCTCTGGAAGTCGTGGTGTGACGTCCCCGGCTATCACTCTCGCGCACCGGTTGCACTTCCTGGACGATCTGCCCCAACAGCCGATTCGCTATCGTTGATTTGCCCACTCCCGAAGAACCCAAAAGCACCAGCGTTTCCCCTGGCTTGAGGAACTTCTCTAACTCATCAAAACCCTGCCCCGTTCTCGCGCTGACCACGCACACCGCAGTGCCTATTGCCACGCGCGCCATTTCGGCCGCCATCGTAAGCGCCTCTTCGCAACCGTCTGCTTTGTTCAACACGATCACCGGTCTTGCCCCAGACTCCCAGCACTGCGCGAGATATCGCTCGACGCGCCGCGGATTGAAGTCTCCGTCCAACGCGGACACCAGCAGCACCGTGTCCACATTCGCAGCAATCACTTGCTATTCCATACTTTTTCCCGGCGACTTGCGGACAAATTTGCTCCGTCTCGGCAAAACCCCCGGATTGCCGCGCTTCCGTCTTCCCCATGAAGTTCCGCCACAATCCAATCCCCGACTGCCGGCCAATCTGTGCCTTCGTCCGCGGCGAGGCGCAGTTTCCCGCTCGCTTCCGCCCAGCATTCGCCGAAATCTCCTGCCACACGCCAGAATTTCCGTTGCTGCGCAACCACCCGCGCCGGTACTGAGTTTTTCCGATCCTCGCCACTCCAGCACGCTTCAAAATACGGATTCCACCCCCATCGCGTAAGACCTCTATCAATCGACACGTGATAATCCTCCCACAGCCGTGGCAGAACGCACGGCCGCAGCTAGCGCCAAATGAAAAACATCATTAGTTCTAGTGGTTTGAATTGCGGGTGGGATGCTGCCGTCAGCTCACTTCAACCGCGGAGACACACCCGCCCGCGAGAACTTTGCTAGTGGTTCGCACAGGCACCTCCGTAGCTGAATTGAGCAACTCCGCGCACCAGCGCAGCATTGCCCTAACTCAAATCTTAGCGACGCGTCCAGTCTGAGTCAACACCTGAAACACTTGAATAGCAGTTCAGTTCCGATTATGCAACTTGTTGGGAGTCAGCGCACTGCCGCCAGGGCCGATTACTGGCGGCAGGGGGGGATTCCTCAACAGCTATCCGGCTGCCGCTGCACCACCGACCAAGATGCGCTACCCGATCGTACCTGCCGCGGCCTCAAACAGGGAGTCACTGCGCAAGTAAGTTGACTTGAGCCCTAGGTGCCATATCATGCAGACAGTGCAGAACGGACCAACGAAATCTCCAATGAACACCCTGTTGAGGTGGTTGTTGGCTATACCTCTGACACTATCTGGCTGCTGGTTCTACTTTGCAACACAGCTCATCGGCGGTGGCTTACACCTCGACCCAATGCCGGGGATGGGGATGCTCTTTGCCGGAGCAGGACTTGTAGTCATCTTTGGCGGATATTGGCTAATCCGCTCGGAGAAGGAGGCGTGGATCCTCGCCAATATCATTGACGTTGTTTTCGTTCTAGGGAGCTTGTCTCTGGTCTACGGTGTTGCCCGGTGGGGCTTCGAGACGATATATCGAGTGCAAGGCTCCGAATGGGGTCATTCACGACCGGGGGAAGTGCTCTTTCGGGTGAGCTATGGGACTCTTTCGGTCGCGGGCTTTGCGGTCTTCAATTATTGGGTTTGTAAGCCAAACATTAGTTCGCAGCGATGACTGTTGCGAACAGAATTTCCCGCCAGTTAACGGACCCAATACATTTATCGGAAACAAGCCGCCGCTATATTCCAGCTCAGTGAGCAACCTTCCCGTCCGTATCCCGAATCTCGATTTTGCCCAGATTCAGCTTCTTCATCTCCTCTTCGATCTTCGCGCGGTCGCCCACCGCAAGAACAATCATCTTTTGTGGCTGAATGTATTTTTGCGCCACGCCCTGAACCTGTTCGATAGTCACTGCGTTGATGTGCTCCGGCAGTCTCGAAAAGTAGTCGAGCGGCAAATCGTAGGTGAAAAGTTCCGCGAAGGTCCCCGCCGCCTCCGTGCCGCGTTCAAACCGTCCTGGCAGCGAGCGCGCGATGGAATCCTTCGAAAGAACCATCTCCGCCGGCGTCAATTGCGTATCGCGCATGCGTCGCAATTCGTTGAACATCTCCGTCGTAGCGGGAGCGGTCACGTCCGTCCGCACATCCGAATACACGATGAATGGTCCCGGCGCCCGGTGATAGCTGAAGACTGATCCCGCGCCGTACGTATATCCGTGCGCTTCGCGCAAGTTCATGTTGATGCGGCTCGAGAAAAGCCCGCCAAGATCGGTGTTCATCACCTCCACTGGAACGTAGTCCGGCGTAGACCGTGCCAGCCCGATCGAGAAGCACACTAGCGTCGTCTGGGGCGCTCCCGGACGATCCACGAGTATCACCTTGGCGTCCGTTGTTTCGGGCGAACTCATTGCCGCAGGCACGGGTCGTCCCGCCTTCCATGCCCCGAAGTGCTTTTCCAGCAGCGGTTTCAAGGTTGCCAGCTTGATGTTTCCCGTCACCACCAGGGCCGCATCGTCCGGAAAATAATTCTGCTTCCAGAAACGTTCCAGATCGTCTCGCGATATCGCCTTGATGGATTCCGCTGTGCCGCTGTCCGGATAGCCGTACGCGTGCTTCGGTCCATAGAGTGCCGCGTCCAAAACTCGCCCCGCGAGAGTAAACGGCTCATCTTTTTCTTGCACAATGGCCGTCAGCCTCTCGGAGCGCACCCGCTCGATCTCCGACTGCGGAAAGCTCGGATGCAGCGCTACGTCCGCCAGCAATTCCAGCGCATCGGCGAAATTCCGCGAAAGTGATCGCGTGGATATTCCCGTGGTATCTCTCCCCGCCCCCGAATTCAGTGTCGCGCCCAAATCCGCCGCGCGATCCGCGATCTGCAGCGCCGACCGCGTCGCGGTTCCCTGCTGCAGCATCCGTGCGGTCATGCTCGCCAGCCCAGGACGATCCGCCGGGTTGACTCCGCTCCCCGCGTGCAAAACCAGGTTCGCCGCCACCAGCGGCAGTCCCGGCCTCTCGCTGTACAGCACCGTCAATCCGTTCGCGAGCTTGAATTTTTCCGGCACCGGCAAGTGCAGCGCGCCGACAGCACCCGCCTTTGGCGCGTCTTTCCGCCACTCCGCATCAGCGTTTACCGTCTCGCCGTTGTTCTTCGATGGATCCTTCTCCGGCGCTTTCGGCGTCGCCACCTCTGCTCCTAAATCCTGTTTCCCCGGCAGTCCATAAACGACCGCGCTCTGGTTCTGATTAAGCTGCCCTTGCGCGAACGCCTCGATGGATTCCACCGTGGCGTTCTCGTAGCGCGCAATGTCCGCCGCAAGAAAATCGGGTGTCCCCAGATAATGGTTGTAACTGTTCAAACGGTCGGCCACGCCTCCAAAACCTCCCAGCGTCTCCAGGCCCGCGATAATTCTCGATTCGATCACGTTTCGCGCGCGTGCGAGCTCCGCGGCACTCGGCCCACTTTTGCGAAACGCATCCAGCTCCGCGTTGGTCGCCTTTTCCAGGTCTTCGGGCTTCACTCCGGCCTTTGCCGTCACCTGCACTTCAAACACGGAACCAAGAATCAGCGACTGCTGATTCACGCTTACGTCCTGCGCAATCTGCTTTTCATAGACAAGTTTTTTGTACAGCCGGCTGGATTTCCCTCCGCCGAGAATTGCCGCCGCAAGGTCCGCTTCCGCATCTCCCGGCTTGAAAATGGGCGACGTCAGCCATCCTATGTACACGCGCGGAAGCTGCACGTTATCTTGAAACACCGCATGACGCTCAGACGTAATCGGCGGCGTGCGCGCTTGGATCTTCGGCACCTCCTCGCCGCGCTTCAGCGGACCAAAATATTTCTGCACCAGGTCGCGCGCTTTATCCGGATCGAAGTCCCCCACGATGGCTAGGCTCGCGTTGTTCGGCGCATAGTACAGCTTGAAGAAATTCCGCACGTCATCGAGTTTCGCGGACTGAATATCCTGATGCGAACCGATCACTTCGCCGTAGTAAGGATGTTCTTTCGGGAATAGCTGGTGAAATAGCCCCTCTTCCACAACTCCATAGGGCGCGTTTTCTACGCTCTGCCGCCGCTCGTTGCGCACTACGTCCTGCTGATTCGAAAGATTGGCCTGGTCCAGTTTGTCCGGCAAATAACCCATGCGGTCGGACTCCAGCCACAACGCCAGCTCCAGTTGATTCGAAGGTAGGGTTTCGAAATAATTCGTGCGGTCAAAATCCGTCGTGCCGTTAATGTCCGAAGCGCCCGCTGCTTCCAGAAAATGGAAATGCGAACTGCCCGGCACATGCCGCGATCCTTCGAACACTCTGAAAGAATCACTTCCAATCCGTTGTCCAGCTTGTACTTTTCAAATTTCAGTTGCGGCACCACAAGGGCAGCCGGCCTGGCCATTGCTGGTTTCGCGGGTGCTTGCCCGGCCGTCTTCGCAGGCGTCTGAGCCTTTACGCCATTCGCAAGAACCAGAAATGCGAGCACGCCTGGCCCCAAGACATTCTTATAGAATTCCTTCATCACCGTTTCCTTTCGGGTGGGCGCAAATTGACCGTCAGCAGGCAGACAGCACTCGCGGATGTCCCCAAGACTTCGGGTGATAGCTTACCTTGCTTCCGCAGGAGTACAAACCTTTTGCTCTTCCAGCCTTCGGTGCTTAAGACTCCGGGACTCGTTTCGAATCCCTAACTCCCAGCAATTCGCACAAGTGCGGCCAATGCTCGTATACTGTCAGCCTTGTTTGTTCAGCTTGTAGTTCACGAGACTATTTGTCACAGATTGCTTTTTTGTGAGGTCTTCGCGTGTCGGCTTCGGTTCTGAAAACCACTGCAAACCTGAAATCACCTGAATTCGAAAAGAACTCCCGCCGCATCGTCGATTTACTGACGAAAATCAAAAACGAGGAAGAACAAATCCGCCAGGGCGGCGGAGCCAAAGCCATCGAATCTCAGCACAAGAAAGGCCGGCTCACCGCGCGTGAGCGCATCGCGAAGCTGATCGATCAGGGTTCGCAATTTTTCGAGCTCGGCATCTACGCGGCGTTCGAAATGTACGAGGAATGGGGCGGCGCGCCGGGCGCTGGCACTGTTACGGGATTGGCGAAAGTCTGCGGGCGTACGTTCATGGTGATCGCCAATGACGCGACCGTGAAAGCCGGCGCGTTCTTTCCAATGACCGCAAAGAAAGTAATTCGCGCGCAAAACATTGCCATCGAAAACAGGATTCCCACAATTTATCTGGTGGATTCGGCGGGTGTATTTTTGCCGTTGCAGGAGGATGTTTTTCCCGATACGGACGATTTCGGCCGCGTCTTTCGAAACAACGCGGTCATGAGCGCCATGGGCATTCCGCAGACTACCGCCATCATGGGTATGTGCGTCGCTGGTGGCGCGTACCTTCCCGTGATGTGCGACCACATTTTGATGACCGAGGGCTCGGGACTATTCTTGGCCGGACCCGCGCTGGTTCAGGCAGCAATCGGGCAAAAAACGTCAGCGGAGGATTTGGGCGGAGCAAAAATGCACGCGCAAATCAGCGGCACGGTGGATTTCCGCGAGCCCGATGATAACGCGTGCATCGCGCGGATTCGCGCCCTCGTTGACAAAATTGGCGCGCCTAATGCTTCACCATTCAGCCATATGAAACCGCGCGAGCCTCTTCATTCCGGCGACGAAATCTACGGACTCTTTTCCAGCGATCCCGGCAAGCAGTACGACATGCGCGAAGTCATCGCGCGCATCGTGGACGCCAGCGAATTCGAGGAATATCGCGCGGAGTACGGCGAAACACTTCTTTGCGGTTACGCGCGCATCGGCGGCTGGGCCGTCGGCATCGTCGCCAACCAAAAGAAACATGTTCAGACGCTGGCTCGCGGCTCGGACCAGAAGCGCGTCGAATTTGGCGGCGTGATTTACACCGAATCCGCGGAAAAAGCGGCGCGCTTCATTCTGGATTGCAACCAAAATCGCATTCCGCTTGTATTTATGCACGACGTAAACGGTTTCATGGTCGGCAAAGACGCGGAGTGGAGCGGCATCATCCGCGCCGGCGCTAAAATGGTGAACGCCGTCGCCAACAGCGTGGTGCCGAAAATCACGGTGATTTGCGGCGGCAGCTTTGGCGCGGGAAATTACGCTATGTGCGGCAAAGCCTACGATCCGCGGTTCATGTTCGCGTGGCCCACCGCAAGATTT
>WNFO01006040.1_pt1 | contig 10672 bp, 9 predicted proteins | sample 5400251 | NCBI WGS metagenome assembly WNFO01 (sample SAMN13153354, study PRJNA577476) | soil metagenome | isolation source: 100 cm saprolite under Madrone tree | place: USA:California | collected 2016-06-14 | reverse complement strand
CGCATAACGAACCGAGGTGAAAATCAGGAAGGTTATGTCTCCGAGGCTCGTCTGTGGTCTGCCAGGCGACCTAGCACAGAAAGAGATGGAGATCGTGCGAGATCGAAATGTGCACTTTATACACCTGTTACACCTGTTAGGTGATCAACATCCGCGCCAGCTCGTCGGCAGATCACGGATCGCGATCTGTGCTGCTCGGTGTGAATGGAAAGGCGGATTGTTTTTTGGGGGGCGCGGACGAAACGCTCATTGCCATTTCAAAGTCACGGGCCGCTTGACCTTCTTGCGGATCCACCGAAGAGCTTTGTAGCGGGCGTCGTCCTCTGAGCGGGCAGCTTCTGAATACAGGAGAGACTCGTTTGCCAGAGAATATGCTTCAAATCTCCATTCCAATGGCTCACGCGTGGCACGCAATTGGAAGCCAAATGCATTCGTCCACGCTCGGATTCCAACCATGCTCTCCGAGTCACGAGCCTCGCGTCCGACGGCAGCAGCTGGTTCTGGAGTCATAACGTTCTCCGTACCGTATTCGAGCCGCTCAGCCGCTCGAGAAGCTCCACATCAGTTGAAGAGGATTTCGCCACAGGGCGCGAAGCTATTCTTGTACTCATCCCTAGCCTAATTGAACTCGTTAAGCCTTGGAATACGGCGAACCGGGTATTTTAATAGGTGTAATCTGCCAGACTTGACCTTGCACGCCTTGCTGTCGGACGCGGTCAGACGTGTCAGGTGACGTACCGGCAGAAGAAACCTGGGCGGCAAGAAAGCCAACGGGTACCATCGGGCGAGATTCCGCCGCGGCTCCGCTTCTCATCCAAAATTCCGCTGTGGTTCCTGCCGGCGCAATTCGGTGAGAGTACGAGCGCGCAGCGTCATTTCGTTCGGTGGGCGGAGGCGTTTTGATGGAAATTCCACCTCAGCGCAAACTACTTGGATCGACTGTACTGAGGACTGGTGCTGGGAGGGGGAGTTTATTTTCCCCGCCCAGAAACCGCCAATGATACTGGGAAAATCTAGACTGGTCAGTAGCTTAGGTCTGGACGAACACCCATAAAATCGCCGTTCGGACCAGGGCATACGTATGCTACAGGCAACGAGGCAGCGTTCTACTTGAACACCAATGGCGTCGTAGCCGCTTCCGCCACTCAGCCGGTACAACCCACTCTTGCTCCACCTGTCTTGAAGGACACACCAGTAGAGACAGTCGTCCCCGCGTCTGCTCCCGCTCAGACATCGACCGTCAGCTATCCGAGTGAATCTCTGGCGATGCGGCACGTCATGCGAAATAGCATAAGGCTTGTTTGGAGTTGGCGAAGGATAGTCCCAGCATAGTGTGCAAATGAAAACGGCCCGCCCCAACTGTCACTTTCTTGGGAAAATGCGCATAAGTTCCCCCAACAAAACCTGCCGACCAAAACTAGAACCCATCGATGGATCCTAGAGCTTGACAGTCGAACGTCCTAGCACCAGACTTCCCTTGACCCCCGTTCGCGAGACCGCCAGACTGCCTTGGCCGTTGAGAGCAGCGGACGACACCTCTAAAAGATGAAGACAAGAATCTGATGGTGGCAATCTGGCAGTTCGGACCGCGCCGGAGACTACAAAAACTTCTGAGCAGGAGAACCAAATGAAGCGAATTTTGGCAGTTGCTGTACTCGTAGCGGTGGTTTCATCGCTTGGCTTGGGCCAGATAGCCAACAAGCAGGCGAAAACAGCGGACAGCCCCGAACGGACTGTGATGCAACTGGAGAGCGACTGGTATGAGGCCACTATCAAGAAGGACACTGCAACGATTGATAAAATCCTCGCAGACGATTGGGTCGTCCAAACTCCTGATAGTGCCTCAACCAAGGCTGAGGCTATAGCAGACCTGAAATCTGGGAGCTTCAATATGGCGTCCGGAACGCTGCTCGACTTGAAGGCGCGTGTTTTTGGAGATGTGGTTGTTGTAATTGGTAGCGATGAGAGCAAAGGCTGGTACAAAGGCAAAGACACAAGTGGGCGATCGATTTGGACTGATATCTTTGTGAAACGTCAGGGCCGATGGCAGGCGGTTTGCAGAGTGCGCGAGGGATAAACCAGTAATCCGACTTCGGTGGCGCTTGATGCTCGGCTGCGCCGTCGGCGGAGGGTTTCGGGGTCCCCAATTACCCTTCCCCAAGTTGAGTAGCTAGGGACCCTTTACCCGCGGTTTTGATGCTCATTACGTCCAGAGCATCGGCATCCCTTAAGCTTGGTGAAGGAAATGGGCGGATGGCAGCATGCTTTCGGTAGACGGAAAATGCTACGCACGCCCGGCCAGTTTCCACCACACCCGGCACGCCGGCCGCCATCTCTCGCACGCGGGATTCCACCGGGGCTCCAAACTCGAAGGCCTGCACTCCCCTGGCGGTTATCCAGATATCGAAGTCGCTTGCATCGATGAGCCTGGACGCTGCCTGTAGGAATCCGACCAAAAGACTGCCCTGAAATACCATCAGAAACGCTGCGAAAGATACCCCGAGAAGGGTTGCCAAGAAGCGCGCTCGATCATGCAGGATGTTCTGCCAGGCCAGTTTCATGCACCACCTACGTTGCCACCGGTTTCTGCGAAACCTTGCACATGCCTTGGTCTAGGACCACGTCGGTTGTTCCGCCAACAATAACGCCGCGTCCTCGGCTGAAAGTGGCTTGGAGAAGTAGAACCCTTGGCCGTACTTGCATTCCAGCTTCTTCAGCAATGCCAGTTGCTCAAAGGTCTCCACCCCTTCCGCAACCACGTCCAGATGAAGATTGCTAGCCATCGGCAGAATCGTTCGGGCAATCTCTGTGCCGTCTTCGCCTTCGCCCATGTGGCTGATAAAGGAACGGTCGATCTTCAACGTGTCCAGGGGAAAGCGGTGCAGGTAACTCAAAGAGGAGTAGCCCGTCCCGAAGTCATCGATGGCCAGACTGACGCCGAGCGACTTGATTTGCCGCAGCATCTCAACAGATGCTGTGGGATCGCCCATCATGGTGCTTTCCGTAATTTCCAGCTTCAAAATTTCCGGTGGCGTCCTGAGTTCATGCATTAGATTTCGTATGTCTTCCACCAAGTTAGGTTGCAGAAACTGTTTAGGAGACAAGTTGACACTGATGGTGAGATGGGAATAGTTGCCAGCACGCGCTCTCCACTCGCTCATCTGCCGGCACGCCTCGCGCAGGTTCCACCAACCCAACTCGCGGATGAGACCAGTTTCTTCCGCGACCGAGATAAATTCTTCGGGTGCGAGTTGTCCACGGGTTGGATGGTCCCAGCGCAGTAGGGCCTCAAAGCCAACAATCTCTCCCGAAGCGAGCGCAACGATCGGTTGATAGAAATTCTGAAATTCGTTGTGTTCGAGGGCATGGTGCAGATCCATTTCCAATTGCAGGCGAGCCATCAGGCTGGCCCGCATATCCGCGTCAAATACCTCGTAGCGGGCTTTTCCCAGAGACTTAGCGCGATACATTGCCGTGTCAGCGTCACGAAGGATCTCTTCGGGTTGCTCGTAGCTAGAGTTACTTAGAGCAATCCCGATGCTGACGGAAGTGAAGACTTCCCTGCCGCCCAAAATGAACGGAGACGTCACTGCTTTCATCAGGCGGTCCGCCGCCGCCTTCGCATCCGTCGGATCCTTGAGGTCGTCGAGGAGAACGGTAAATTCGTCGCCCCCCAGACGGGCCACGATGAAACCTTCTCCCAGGCGGGCGACCGTGTCAGTAGCCCGTAAACACTTCTCGAGTCGAATTGCCACTTCCACTATCAGTTGATCGCCGATCAGGTGGCCCAGGCTGTCGTTGATCATCTTGAATCCGTCGAGGTCCAAGAACAGGACCGCGAACTGATAGTCTTTGCGTCGTTTCGTATGCTTGATTAGCCGTCCGAGGCGATCAGCGAACAGTAGGCGATTGGGTAAACCGGTCAGCGGATCGGAGACTTTTCCCTCCGTAATGTCAGTCTGCCATCCAGCCATACGCAGGGTCTTTCCAGACTCGTTGTGGACCGCAAGCCCTCTGCTCAACATCCAGCGGAAGGTGGCGTCTTTGTGGAGCACGCGGTGTTCACTTTCGAATTGCGGCGTCAATCCCCTTTGATGGGCCGCAATTTCTTCTTTCACGCGTTCCCGGTCCGCATCATGGATGCGGCCAAGCCATTCTTCCGGCTTGTCACCGATTTCATTTTCCTGGTAACCCAACATGTTTTTCCAGCGGGGAGAGAAATAAACAACATCGGCCTGCACATCCCAGTCCCACAGGCCGTCGTTGGCGCCGCGGGCTGCCAACGCATACCGCTCTTCACTCTCCTTCAATGCTTCCTGCGCGCGCTTGTGTGATAACTGCGTGCCGATCCGGGCCAGAGCCACGGCAAAGTCGATCGGCTTGGTGACATAGTCGTTGGCCCCTAAATCCAGCGCCTTGACCACATCGTCGCTCTGACTCTTGGCCGTCACCATGATGATGGGGAGCTCAATCGGAGAGTAGCTCTCACGCAGTGTCTTCAAGGCTTCCAGGCCGCTGATCTCCGGCATTTCGATGTCGAGCAGAAGGAGGTCTATCGCGTCCTCTTTTACCCGCCGCAGCAATTGCCGCGCGTTGTCTGTCAGCACGACCTCGTAGCCTTTACGCGCCAGGCGGCGAGCCAGCACGTCCCGGTTCATTTCATTGTCATCGACGATGAGCAACCGACCCGCTTTCGAGTTCATACCACCTTCTTCTCAACCAGCAAATTGTCGATCTTTTCGCTCAGACGGCCAAATTCTATGGGTTTGGTGTCGTAGTCATCGCAGCCGGCGTCAAATGCCTTTTCACGATCGCTGACAAGCGCATGGGCAGTCAGTGCGATGACAGGGATATGACGGGTTCTCGGGTTGGCCTTCAATCGACGGGTGACTTCACAGCCGTCCATGAACGGAAGACCAATATCCATCAAAATGAGGTCAGGTATTTCCGAACACGCCAGCGAAAGTCCCTGCTCACCATCGTGAGCGATGACGACGGAATATCCTTTGCGCTGAAGGCGTCTGGACAGCATGTCCCGGTTCATTTCATTGTCTTCGACGAGCAAGAGTTTCGGCATAATTAACGTCTCTGGGGGACTCCAACTCCGACTTCCTCGTCATGTTTCTGGTCGTGTAACGGGGAAACGGGCATCGTGTTGATTTCAGTGGTAGCAGAAGAACGTGCAATCCGGTGCTTTTCTATGAGGACTGCAAGACGTTCGCGGTCAACCGGCTTGATGAGATAGTGCGCAGCTCCCAAGTCCAAGCCCATGGCTTCGTTGTCCACGATCGTAACCATAATCACCGGGATCTCGGACAATTCAGAGTCTGCCTTCAGCCTGCGGAGCACAGACCAGCCATCGCAGTCGGACAGGACGACGTCCAGCGTGATGACCGTGGGCCGAACCCGCTTGGCTAGCCGCAGGCCTTCGTCTCCACTGCCGACAGTGAGTACATTGAAACCCAACTTGCCCAGGAAACGTGACATGAGGTCACGAACCGCTGCGTCGTCGTCGATCACCAGAATCGTGTCCCGGTCAGTTTTCACCTCGGAGACGACGCTGGGAATGCTACTGGTTCCTTCCTCATGAATCGGATCAACCGTCTCAATTTTTGCTTGAGCGGGAAGATGTACTGTAAAGGTGGAGCCTTGGCCGGGCTGACTCTCCACCCCAATACGCCCTTTCATCAACTCAACGAAGCGGTGACAGATGGCAAGCCCCAGGCCCGTGCCGCCGTATTTGCGAGCGATGGAGGTATCTGCCTGGGCAAATTCCTGGAATAGATTTTCCTTCTGTTTGGCGCTGATCCCAATGCCGGTATCGGCAACCTGGAGCCGGATCCAGTCCTCCCCCTGTTCCCTGCGTTGATCCACATCTACCGTGATGATGCCGTGGTCGGTAAATTTGCAGGCATTACTAAGCAGGTTGAACAAGATCTGGCGGACCTTTGTGACATCGGCTCGCATCACGCCCACTTCGTCAGCCAGGTGTACTCGAAGAGTATTTTTGTTCTTCTCTATGGCGGGCTGGACAGCATTAACGATCTCGTCGATCATCGCAGTCACGTCGAAACTCTCCAGATGCAGAGTCATCTTTCCAGCCTCAATCTTGGAGAGGTCAAGTACGTCATTGATCAGGGAGAGTAAGTGTTTACCTGCCGATTGAATCTTTTGAAGATCCTGGACATTCTCTGCGGTTGCCGAATCGCGCGCTTCTTCCTCCAGCATCTCGCTATATCCAATGATTGCGTTCAGCGGAGTACGCAATTCGTGGCTCATGTTCGCTAGAAATGTACTCTTCGCGCGGCTTGCTTCCTCGGCTACATGCTTTGCTTTGAGCAGTTCTTCCTGCGCATTTTTGCGCTGGGACACTTCCTCTTCCAATTCTTGTGTCCTTGTTTGTAGCTCATCATTGGCAGTTCGCAGCGCCCAATCCCGTTGTTGGATGTCAGACAACATAGTGTTGAAACCGTCGATGAGGCTGCCAATTTCGTCGGCGTATGATTTGACGGCGCGCACCGCGTAGTTTTTGTTGGCGGAAACCATTTTCATGGTGTCCTCCAGCTGAACAATCGGTCCGGAAATCACTTTTTGAAGTTTCGAAGACACTAAGAATGCGAAAGAGGCGGAGACCAGAACGAAAACAAGACAGATCCCTGCATAGCGCTTCGCCCGCAGACTCCACTGGCGCATGTCTGACTGCAAAAACAGCGTCCCGAGGCGGTCCCCGTTGAGACTCACGTCATGCCACACATCGAGGTACTGTCCTTCAAAACGGTAGCCTTTCTCCTGCGAACGGGCCGGGAGAACTTCCGGCAGAGTTCTAGCAGTCCGAAAGTATTGCGCGAACATTTTCCCATCGGAACCGTATAAGACCGCCGCGACAATATCTCCCTTGGCGGTGAGCGCGGACAGCGTGGCGGTTGCGGCAGGCTCATCTTTAAAGGCCATTGCCGCCGCACTGTTATACCCGATGATCTCGGCCTGGGTGGCCAGGTCCTGAGTGAGCAAATGGCGAAATGAAATGAGGTCGTAAATGAGGAAGCTGGCAGAGGATAAGAGCAGCGCCAGGCTGCTCGTTAGCATCGTCATCAGAATGAGCTTCCGCTTGATGGAAATGTTCTGCAGATTCATTCCGTCTTCCTTCCATCAAGCGCGGGCTGCTGAACGATTTTTGCCAGTGCGAGCAGCCTGGAACTAATATTTAGATCTGCCTGCTTGGCTGCCTCGACGTTCACCTCAAAACGAACCTTATTGTCTTCAAGAACCAAATTTATGATCCCGCCGCGCTTGGCGAAACCGGGTATTTCTCCGATTGTCAGGACCGAGATGCCCCTGAGCGTTTGGATTGCCTCGGTCACATGTGCCGTCTCTGAAGAACTTACAAATAAGATCTGGCAGTCCTTGAGATCTATGACCGACTGCGCGAGATCGGCGACTGATTTGAAACGTCTGACGACAAATGGCCGTCCATTGACCTTCTTGCCCTGCAACACTCGGTCGAGGGTTACTCCGAAGTGGTCTTCTCCTAGAATGCCGATCACTATAGGGGAATCTGCCTGAGGGAACGCATTCTGGGGCCACTGCACCAGGTTCGCGAAGTTATAGATAAAGCCGGCCTTGATCAAGTATTCCGAAGAAGAGGGCGCGTCTTGAGCACGGGCCTCAAGCGCCCAGCTCGACAGCAGAATCACGAGTATTGTGATCAACAATCGCAGCCGTCTCATCGTCGCGTCTACCTGCATGGCAATGCCAGTCAATCTGCGGGGCGTAACAACTCGCTCACTCAAATCGCCAAGTAACACTTCCGTAGATGGTGCGTCCCACTTCGGTGGGAGAGGTATTGATGAAATCTGGAGCAAACTCCAGATGCCGTTTGTTCAGCAGGTTTTGGCTGCCAATCGAAAGTTCGACTCCCCCTGGCACCCTGTAACTGAAGTGAGTGTCTACGGAGTAGTAGCTGGGTACGTTGAGGCCTGGAAGCTGGTCGACATACCGGACAACTACATCGTGTTCCAAACGCTTGAGCAGGTCTAGCGAGGACCTCACGTAGAACTGGTGGCGTGCACTTGCTGGCCCCGGGTTGTCCGGAGTCGGGTCCAGGCTGTCGGCATTTTTCCGAATATTCATTTGCAGATAGCTGTAAGAGCCTGAGAGCTTCCATTTAGGAAGGACCCTCCAATCGGCAAATAGCTCGGTGCCGTAAGTTCCGCCGCTCATCTTATTGTCAGCGATCAACGGAGCGACGAAATGGACTGGCGCTGGATCGGCCTCCAGGAAAGGTGCGCCGGGCTCGGCCGACCGCAGATGGGTGTAACAATTGTAGAACGTTGCAATATCAGCCGACAGATTGCTGGTCAACTGTACGCGGTAGCCGACTTCATACGCGAGCAGGTCTTCTGACTTGAACTTGTCGCTGCCGAACACCGCCACGATGGTCGGCAACGGGCTCGGGTTCCCCGGACCCCCGGGGGGTATCACGACTGAATTCAGCCGCAGACCCCGTTCGGTTAAGGCGGGCGTCCTGACGGCGCGTGAAACCGCAGTCCAAACCGACTGGTTGTGCGTGATGTTCCAGAGTACCCTTGCGTTCGGCTCAAGTTCGAGACCGGTAAACTCGTTGTACTCGAGCTTTGAGCCGAGCGTGACCCGCACGCGTTTATCCAGAAGACTTATTTCATCCTGAGCGAATGCGCTGAATTGGTTCAGCGTATTTTGGTCCGGCCGTAGAGAAACCGCAAAGCTCGAGTCATTGCTATCCGCGATCGACCGATAGCCGAGCCCCCAAATGAATTCCTGTGATCCACTCGCGTGGAATGCGTGCTGGAAATCGATGTCGAAAATGTTTTGGTGGTCTTTAAAAAGGGAGTTCTCAGCGATGTTCGTACGGTCGTAGTAGGCCTGCAACGACGTCGAAGAGTTCTCGAAGGCGTGATTCCAGCGGCCAAGAAAGTTTCCGCCGCTGATTCTACCTTGGTTGGGAAAGGTGCTCGAATAGGGAGCCTCGAGCGAAGGAACAGTCAGAGTCTCTCCGTAACGGCTGCGATAGATGTCTCCCTGCAGCGTGAAGGAGTCGGGACTCTTGGGCGTCCAGTCCGCTCGGAATCCCCCGCGCAAGGCATCCCAATCGTCATCAGCGCGCCTGCCGAAGAAGGGGTCTCTTGACGGCCCAACATTGAAGTACTTGGCGTAGGCCCTGTAGTAGGTCCCCTTGTTTAGCCGGCCTCCGTAACGAAGGTTGCTGAGGCCGCGCATTTCCGTTCCCCCGCCCGCCGTCACAAGCGCAGACTGAGTGGATTTTGCCGACTTGGTAATGATGTTAATGACGCCATTGACCGCGTTGGCTCCCCATAACGTCGCTCCGGGGCCGCGGATCACTTCAATTCTGTCCACATCCTCGAGCATCACATCTTGGACGTTCCAATACACTCCAGAGAACAGCGGGGTGTAGACACTCCGGCCGTCAATCAGAACTAGGAGCTTGTTAGCGAAACGGCCATTGAATCCACGCGAGCTGATCGCCCATTTGTTCTCGTCAATGCGGGCCACTTCGATACCGGGAACCATTCGCAACGCTTCCGGGATAGTGGTCGCACCCGAGCGCCGGATGTCGTCTTGCGTGATCACAAAAATGGCCGCCGCTGCGTCTGCCAATTTTTGCGTTCTCTTGGAAACGGAGGTGACTTGGACATTCATCAAGTCTTCGACGCTCATCGCTGTGACGTCGGGCAGGTCCTGCGACTGTGCCGACCCGCTGGCGCGAAACAAAACTGCCAGCACGATGCATAGGAAGACGCGCCTGGTGGGGTTTACTGATCCAATGTTTCGGTGGTGAATCGTCAGCATGCTTGGCTTCTTTCTCGAAGGGGGAGCAAGGCCGGCCTGGCATAGCGACTCCGTGCCTTCCCTTTCACACGTTTTTCTCGTACGGGCCGACTTCCACAACTTGCATTTCGTCCTGAGCCGATGATCGACAGCCCACTCATCGTCTTTTCTCCCCGGTTACCGTGAACACATTGGAATAAGTGAGGGTGTCGGGGCGCCGGAGGTACTCAAGAAATCTCTGTGTTTGCTCTTTGGCTTCACACTCGCCGCCAAGTATGCGCGCGATCTGGGGAGCCGCAATTTCTAGCTTTAGTTCCCATTGCTTCAGAATGCCAGGGTCGATCTCTCCGACAATTAGGTGGTAGCACTCCACCTGAACATCGATGTTCCTGAGACCGGCCTTGTGTGCCAGCGAGAAAAGCTTGCGACCGACAAATGGGTCAAAACCTGTGACAGCTAAGCCGGCCACCACCTTCTCGACAGTGCGTTGCACCCCATCCTCTTCGGGGTAGTTCCACAGAAGTTGCCCATCCAGATCCTGCAGCAAAACGGAGCCGCCTGGCCTGCAAACTCTGACCATTTCGGCGACGGCCCGCTCTTTGTCCTTCAAGTATTCCAACAACATGCGGGCGTACACCAAATCGAAACTATCAGAGGGGAACTGCATCGCGTGCGAGTCCCCACACGCAAACTTCACGCGTGGATTCTCGCGATTTCTTCGACTCGCTTCCCGGACACGTTCGGCACTGATGTCTATGCCGGTTGCTCTAATCGAGGGATCGAGTGCGGCGACCGCGCACAAAATGACCCCCGGTCCACACCCCACCGATAGGACTTCTGCTCTCGG
>WNFO01006039.1_pt1 | contig 10672 bp, 9 predicted proteins | sample 5400251 | NCBI WGS metagenome assembly WNFO01 (sample SAMN13153354, study PRJNA577476) | soil metagenome | isolation source: 100 cm saprolite under Madrone tree | place: USA:California | collected 2016-06-14 | reverse complement strand
GCAGAACCGATTTGCATGTGATCGAAGGAGAATTGCCGCCGCGCAAATCGCCGGTGATTCCGGGCCACCAGGTCGTGGGTATCGTCGAGAGGCAAGGGGAGAACACGCGGCGCTTCGGAATCGGCGACCGCGTTGGCATCGCCTGGCTTCATCGGACGGATGGAACCTGCGAATATTGCAAGGCAGGCGCGGAGAATCTTTGCGACAACCCGATGTTCACGGGCTACAGCGTGGACGGCGGTTATGCGGAATACATCGTTGCGCCCGAAGATTTCATCTACGCCATTCCAGCAGGATTCCCCGACGAACAAGCCGCGCCGCTGCTCTGCGCAGGAATCATTGGGTTCCGGTCGCTGCGGCTCTCCGGGATCAAAGCGGGCGGACGGCTGGGCTTTTACGGCTTCGGCGCAGCGGCGCACGTGGCGATTCAGGTGGCACGGCACTGGAACGTGGAAGTGTTTGCTTCCACGCGAGACGTTCGTCACCAAGAACTCGCGCTGGAGCTGGGCGCGGCGTGGGCCGGAGGCACGTATGATGAACCTCCTAAGAAGCTGGACGCCGCCATCGTGTTTGCACCGGCCGGAGAAATCGTTCCGGCGGCGCTGAAGGCCCTCAAGAAAGGCGGCGCGCTCATTCTCGGCGGAATCCATATGAGCCCCATTCCCTCGTTCAGTTACGACCTGTTGTATCAGGAGCGCGTGATTCGCAGCGTGGCGAACAATACGCGGCAAGACGGCGAAGACTTCCTGCGCGTTGCCGCTGAAATTCCAATTCGAACGCACGTACAAATCTTTCCTCTTGCGGAAGCCAACCGTGCGCTCAATGCCCTCAAGAACGATGCCATCCCTGGCGCTGCGGTCCTTCGCATCGGACAGTAGCCCGGTCTATTTCTTGTATACGTCTTGCAAGTAAGCTTCGATGGCGAAATCGGGGCCGAACTGCTGCGTGCGAATGTTGCGAAGCGGCGGAAGAATGAGCGTCGGAGCGAGCGCGAAGGGGACGCGGTTCTCGCCGGCGATCGTCGGAGCGTAGAAGAGAAAAAGTTTGTGAACGATACCCGCGGCGAGCGCCGCGCCATTCAAGAGCGGACCGGCTTCCAGTAAAACACTGAGAATTTCGCGGCGGCCGAGTTCAGCGAACACTGAAGATAGATCGATCCGGCCATTTTTTGTCTTTGCGTGGATAACTTCGACGCCCCCGTCTTGCAATTTGCGCGCTTTCGACGAATTCACGGGGAGGGTGGTGAATACCAAGAGATCGTCGTCCGAGGTTTTCACGATGCGCGATTTTGGGGAAAGGCGCAGCTTCGAATCGAGAACGACGCGCAGAAGTCGCTTGCGGCGCGGAAGACCGCTGCGATCGGTAAGCAACGGATCATCGGCGAGAATCGTGCCGATTCCCGTGAGCAGCGCATCCGAAGCGTGTCGCATGCGGTGAACTTCCTCGCGGGACTCTTCAGACGAAATCCAACTACGGCGCTTGCCGGAATTTTGGCCGGTCTTTTTGTCCGAACGCGGGAGAGCCAGCTGCCCGTCCAGCGTCATTGCCGACTTCAGCGTGACGAAGGGCTTCTTCGTTCGAATCCAGCGTGCGAATGGCTCATTGAGGCGGCTCGCCTCTTCTTCGCAAACCCCCGTAAAAACTTCGATGCCCGCTGTGCGGAGGCGCTCAAAGCCACGACCGGAATTGACGGGGTTCGGGTCGTCCATGGCCGCAACGACACGCTGAACGCCTGCGGCAATGATTGCTTCCGTGCAAGGGCCTGTGCGCCCGGTGTGATTGCAAGGTTCGAGCGTGACGTAGAGCGTCGCGCCGCGCGCCTTATCGCCTGCGGATTTGAGCGCGACGATCTCCGCGTGGTCGCGCCATTCGTATTGATGAAAACCTTCGCCGACAATCTGGCCTTCGCGCACGACCACACAACCCACCATGGGATTGGGGCTAGCGAGGCCGGTGCCTTTGCGGGCCAGCGCCAGCGCGTGTTCCATGAAGCGAATGGCGTGAGCGTCCACGGTTCAGTCGAAGAGGGAGTTGGCGTAGGTTTCCGCGTCGAAGGGAACCATGTCGTTGATCTGCTCGCCGATGCCGACGAAGCGGATGGGCAAGCCCAGCTCGCGCGAGATCGCGACAACGATGCCTCCCTTAGCCGTGCCATCAAGTTTCGTCAGGATGATGCCGGTGACAGCGACGGTGGAAGTGAATTCACGGGCCTGAGCAAGCCCGTTCTGCCCGGTGGTGGCGTCGAGAACCAGCAAAACATCGTGCGGCGCGCCGGGAATCACTTTTGCGGCGGTGCGCTTCATTTTTTCGAGCTCGGCCATGAGGTTTGATTTGGTATGAAGGCGTCCGGCAGTATCGACAATGACCACGTCCGCTGAACGTGCCTTGGCAGCGGCGACTGCATCGTAAACGACCGCGGCGGGATCGGCGCCGGATTTCTGTTTGATGACCTCGATTCCGTTCCGTTGCGCCCAGATTTCCAGTTGCTCGACTGCGGCGGCGCGAAACGTGTCCGCGGCGCAAAGCACCACGCTGCGGCCTTCGTGGCGAAGCCGGTTGGCCAGCTTCCCAATGCTGGTGGTTTTGCCCGCGCCGTTGACGCCCACAATGAAAATCACGCGCGTGCCGCTGCCATTTTGCGAGGTGGAAATGCCGCTCCCAGCCGCCATATCCGGCCGCACGGGCGCATTCAGAATTCGAATGATGTGCGACTTGATCTCGCGCTTGAGCTGCGCGGCGTCGACGAGCGCGTTGCGGTCCATTTTTTCCCGCACCGCATCCAGAATCTCCCGCGTCGGCTTCACGCCCAGGTCGGCGGAGAGAAGCGCCGTCTCCAGATCCTTGAGGATCGATGGATCGATCTTCCGCTCGCCCAGAAAGATCGTATCGACGGTCTCAGAGAGCGCCGCCTTGGTTTTGCTGACGGAAGCCTTCAGGCGTTCCGCAAGTGTCGGTTCCGGCTTCCCGAAGAGAGAAATCATACGGTCGCGCGCTCTACTCCCGTCGCAACCTAAAATTGTAACAGATGCACCCAATGCGAGCCGCCCTGAATCGACTCTGGACAGTCAATCTTGGTGCAATTTGCAAAGCTCATGTTGAACTTAGTGAGCCTCAATAACTCTGTATCTCACACCGTGCTCACTAGTCTGATAGCTTATGGCGATCCTTCCACAGAAGCCTTCTCTCAGCCCTCGCACAACATAGGGCCGAAACGTCCACCGCCTTACGGAATCGATGGTTGTACCAATGATTAGTGGGTGACCAGAGATGATCTGCACACAATTTACCTCGCCTTTGCCATCAACGGCAAGTGCCATCACGACCGTGCCTTTGATGTGAAGGTTATCGACCGTACCGGGGAGATTGATGGGTTTAGTTTTTTGCAGGAGGGCTTTCATCTGGTGAGACGATAGTTTCTCACTCTCTGACTCACAGCAGTTTGGAGCTAATTCCTGCTGCTTAGCCATTAAGAGCAGATATGTCAGCGCGAACATACAGCCAGAGCGAAACAGAATGTGCAACCCCCTTCAGATAGACACCAAAATGATGAAGGGAGTTCCCATCCCAGTGGGGACCTCAAAGGAAGTTGGAGCAGCAGATTATCAGACGTGCACTTCGACGGCGCTAAGGCGGAGCTTGCCGGCGTTGACGGCGGATTCGAGAGCAGTCACCACTACGTCATCGAATTTGGAGCCAGTCAGTGCCCGGATGCGGTTCATCGCGTAGTCCAGTTCCATCGCCGTCTGGTAAGGGCGGTTGGTGGTCATGGCGTCGAGCGTATCGGCCACGCCGATGATGCGCGCCATCAGCGGAATCTGCTGTCCCTGCAGGCCGTAAGGATAACCGCGGCCGTCCATATGTTCGTGGTGCAGCTCGATGCCCGGAAGCATTTCCTTTAGTTGCGAAACCGGGCGCATGATGTTCGCGCCCTTCACGGTGTGCTGCTTCATCAACCCGAATTCTTCGGGCGTGAGCGAGCCGGGCTTTTTTAGCACGCGGTCTTCGACGCCGATTTTTCCAACGTCGTGCAGCAAAGCCGCGATGCGTAGCTTGTCCAACTCTTCGGTGGTTAGTCCCAACTCCTGGCCGATCAGCGTCGAATACTTCGCCACGCGGCCGGAGTGACCGCGCGTGTACGGATCCTTTTCGTCGATGGCCGCGGCCAGCATGCGGATGGACCCGATAAACAGCTCGCGGTTTTCCTCGGCGGCTTCTTTCAGCCGTTCGATGTATTCCTCGATGTCGCCGGCCATCTTGTTGAAGTTTTCAGCGAGCTCGCTGATCTCCGAAGCCCCGCGGACGGGAGAGCGTTGGTGAAATTCGCCGCGGCTGATCGCCCGCGTGGAGGCCGCCAGCCCGCGGATGGGCCCGCTGATGCCCACCGCGAAAAAATAACCGACGAGAATGGCGGACAGAGTGACCACGCTGACGAACGCCAGGGCCTCCCGGTTCAGTTCGGTGACTCCGGTGTCGCTCTGCGCCTGATCGAGGCTCCGTTGAGCAATGACCGCCCAATTCACTTCAGGAAAAGTGCTATACGTTCCGATCATCTCGACCGGGTGTTTCTTGTCCGTTTCGGTAAAACGCACCGTTTCCGTGTTGCGGAGCTCCTGCGGCAGCGCCTTCACTTTTGCCACAAGTGAATTGCTGCTGACGTCCGCGCCAGGAACGAAGTTTTTCGTCTCCGGGTGGGCCACCAGGCGGCCGTTGTGATCCACTAGAAAAACGGTGCGTCCCCTCACGCTGGCTTCCTGCAAACGATGAAGGATGGATTCCAGGGAGACGACCGCGGCCAGCATTCCGGTAAAGTTGTCGTCCACGTCTTTCAAGGGCACGGCCACGACGAAGGCCGGCCGGTTTTGGGGAGCCACTGCCAGAGGATCGCTGCGAAACTTGACCACCTGCAGTTGCTTCGATTGCAGGCAGGTGACGAAGGCCCGCTGCAGCGCTCTCGCCACGAACGGATCTTGCTCGGCCCGGAAATTTCCCTGTGACGCGCTCGTGCCTTTTCCGGACTTCCCGACCGCCGTCAGGTAAATGAACGTATCGCGATTGCTTTCGACAAAATTTTCCAGCAGGCGGGTGACCTTGGGTTCTGCCGCGGAATCTTCGACGTTGTCGATGAGGCCGGTCAGCGCCAGAATCTGGCGCTCGCTCAGGAGCTGTTGCGTCAGGTTGGATTCGAACAACTCGATTTCCTGCGCCAGCGACCTGGTCAGATCGGTCTGCTGGACGCGCTCGGTATCCACCAGCTTTTCCTGGCTGAGCTGCAATACTTGGCGGTGGTAGAGACCCATAGGTAGCACGCTGACCAGCAAAAGCGCGCCCAGAACGAGCCAAAGGATTCGCACGCGCCCTGCGCGCACACGTCCCCAACGAGATTCGGTGTCCACTGACATCTCCACTATTCATTCTAGGAGAACTTGAGGTACTTAGGCGGTCCGGTAGCGCTCCGAGTCGCGCATGTGCAACTGGAACTTTGGTACTAGAGGCCGAAAAAGTGGACAGTTATCAGTTGCCAGTATTCAGTGGGTGCAATCGGGTACAACAATCTCAGTTCCTTGCCAACTGACAACCAAAACCCGAAATGTATTACCGACTTTCGAGGAACGTCCGACAGCAGAGACGATTCAGCAGACCGTGTTCGTAGGCACCGTCAAACCCAGTTCGTCCACTTCCTACTGACAACTTAGGACTAAAGACGGCTGATATTCGCGCCCCGCGTTTATTCCCGCTTCAACGGCCGTTCCATGATGTCCCGGATAGCCTCCTTGGGAGACTTGCCCGCATGCAGAATAGCGTCGACTTGTTCCGTGATGGGCATTTCGATCCGGTGTTCGCGGGCCAGCGCCAGCAACGGCGCGGCCGTATTCACGCCTTCCGCAACCATGCGCATATTCGCGAGGATTTCAATCAGAGTGCGTCCTTTGCCCAGCTCGATTCCCACGAATCGATTGCGGCTGAGCGAGCCCGTGCAGGTGAGAACTAAATCGCCCAATCCCGCCAGACCACTGAGCGTCTCCGGCCGCGCTCCCAGTGCCACTGCCAAACGCGCCATTTCCGCGAGGCCGCGCGTGATCAGCGCCGCCACCGCATTCGAACCGAGGCCGAGACCCTGGCACGCGCCCGCGGCGATAGCCATCACATTCTTCATTGCCCCGGCGAGTTCCACCCCCAGAACGTCGTCGTTGGTATAGAGACGGAACGCTGGCCCGGCAAACTCTTCCTGCAGCTCGGCGCCGAGCGCGACATCCTGCGAGGCCAGAACGACGGCAGTAGGTTCGCCGCGAGCGGCCTCCTCGGCGAACGACGGTCCGGAAATCACCGCGATGCGCGGCACAAATTTCGGCGAGACAACTTGCGCGATCACCTCGCTCATCCGCAGGTGCGTTGATGGTTCAAGGCCCTTGCTGGCGCTGACGAAACTTGCGCTGGCCGTGACAAACGGAAGTGCGGAAGCGTAAACGGCGCGAGCATGGCCAGAGGGCACGGCGCCGAGAATGACCTGCGCGCCGGTGAGCACCGCTTCCAATTGAGGATGAACTCGAACGCCCTCAGACAATTTCGACCCGGGAAGATATGTTTTATTTTCACGGTCGCGGCGAATCGCTTCGGCGAGTCGGGCGTTGTGCACCCAAAGCGAGATTTCGTGGGGCTTGCGGCTGCGGGAAAGAACGATTGCCAGCGCCGTTCCCCAGCCGCCCGCGCCGAGGATGGCGATCCTCGTCATTCCGCTTCCTTCTTCTTGCTGAAAGAAAAACGCGGCTCGGTGCCTTCCACGAGACGTTGAAGGTTGCCGTCATGCTTGTAAATCACGAGCAGAGCGATGGCCAGCGTTCCCACGTTGACGATGATCGGCGGCGCATGACGTGGCGCCCACAGAAAATAGATGAGCAGCGGCATGGCCGCGGCCGCCGCGATGGAACCGAGCGAAACATAGCGCCAGTAGGCTACGCAAAGTAGGAACAGCAACAGGGCGCTGACGGCTGCAAGGGGGCAGAGGGCAAGAAACACGCCAAGAGCAGTGGCCACGCCCTTGCCACCCTTGAACTTCAGCCATACCGGGAAGCAGTGTCCGAGCAGTACAGCGAAAGCGGCGACCATCATCCAGGTGGCGCTTTCGTTGGTCACACGGCCGGCGAGCCAGACGGCTGCCGCGCCCTTCCCGGTGTCGAAGGCCAGCGTGAGAATCCCCGCCAGCGGCCCCGCAACGCGCGCGACGTTGGTTGCGCCGATGTTGCCGCTGCCCGCTCTCCGCACGTCCGCGCCGCCAAACAATTTCGCGAGGAGCAGCCCGAAGGGAATCGAGCCAAGAAGATACGCGGCGAAAGGGATTAGTAAGACGGTGATCGAAATCTCAAGCATGCTCCGTTAGGCCTCCGCCGCCACGAACGGGAAACTTTCGAGCGTAGTGTACTCCGCGCCGGACGGTTTCAGCTTGCTTTCGATCAGATGGTATTGGTTGGTGCGGAGCGAACCAAACTCGCGCGCCGCCTTCTCCTGGATCGCGGAGCGAAGTTTTTCAGGCAGCCCGGGAGGCTCAAACCGTGCGAGCGTCAGGTGCGGCGAAAAAGGCCGCTGTTCGCGCGGGATGCCAAGTTTTTCCACCACGCTTTCGATATCGGCCGCCAGAGTTTTCAGATTCGGCGAAGCCTCGATGCCGGCCCAGAAAACGCGAGGGCGTTTTTCGTTGGGGAAGAAGCCCAGTCCGCGAAAATCGACTGTTACGGGTTGATCGGAGCGCACACCGGCGAGCACACTGCGAGTGGCTGCTAGTTTTGTCTCCGGCACCTCACCCATGAATTTCAGCGTAACGTGAAGATTCTCCGGACGCACCCAGCGAGTTTGCGATGAGACCGCGCGAAGGGATTCGAGCAGGGCCGCGAGGTTTTCCCGCACCGCGAAGGGAATTTCCAGCGCGACAAACAAGCGCACTATTCAGGACCTCTTGGTGGCGCGTGCCGGCGGCTCCCCGCCGTTGTAGAGGAAATGGATGCGCACTAGATCGAGCGCCAGTTGCGAGGCGTGCCAGCGGATAGCTTCGCGATCTCCGGGGAAGAGCACGCCGCGCTCTTTCACGCCACCGGCATGCGACAGAGCGATGTGTACGGTGCCCACGGGCTTTTCCTCGGTTCCGCCCCCTGGGCCCGCAATGCCCGTGATGCCCACGCCCAGCGTGCTGCCGACGTGGCGGCGGATACCGTCGGCAAGGGCGATCGCCACTTCACTGCTGACCGCGCCTTTGGACTGGATGAGTTCCGGCGGAACATCCGCCCAGGCCGTCTTCCGTTCGTTGCTGTAGCTCACCACTCCGCCCAGGAAATACGATGAGCTGCCGGCGATGCTCGTCAGCCGCTGGGCGAGCAAGCCGCCCGTGCAGCTTTCCGCGGCGGAGATGGTGGAGTTGTTCCTCGTCAGCAGGCCTGCCACCACTTCTTCCATCGAAGAACCGTCGTGCGAGAAAATGCGGTCGGCCAGCGCGATCTCGAATCCCTGCACGATTTCGTCCAGCGTTTTTTGCGCGTGCGCCGCGTCGTCGGTCCACACTCTCAAATGGATCTGAATTTCGCCCGGCGCGGCGAGAATCGTGGTGTTCAGGTCGGCATAACGCGTGTAAATGGGCCTGATGCGCTGCTCGACGCTCGATTCACCCATGCCGGCGACGCGCAGTTCGCGGTGAAACATCCGGATGTTGGAGCTGCGCCGCTGCAGCCGCGGCAAAACCTGCTCCCGGTACATGGGCTTCAATTCGCGCGGAGGGCCTGGTAACAGCGCGACGCAGCGCCCCGAGTCTTCGAGCCATAGCCCCGGCGCTGAGCCGCGCGGATTTTCGAGCACTTCCGCGCCTTCCGGCACCATCGCCTGCCGCACGTTCACCGCGGGCATCTCCCGGCCGAGCTGCCGGAACCGGCCTTCGATGTATCGGAGAATCTCGTTGTTAAGGTGCAGCTTGCGGCCCAGAAGCTCCGCGACGGTTTCGCGCGTCAGGTCGTCTTCTGTAGGACCCAGCCCGCCCGACGCGATAACCAGCTCGACGCGTTCCAGCGCTTCCTTGAACGCGGCGCTCAAATAGTCGCGATTGTCCCCGACGATCGATTTGCGCACCACTTCGATGCCGAGCTTGTTCAGCTCTTCGGTCAGGAAGAGCGAGTTGGTGTCCACACGGTCCGGAGTCAGCAGTTCCGAACCGACCGCAATGATTTCCGCTTTCATCTGTTCAATTATCCGGTCAATGGCAAGCCGCGCACGTCCCAATCGAGCGTGAACAAAGAGTCTGTGGTGGCAAGAATCGCGCGGCCGGATGGCTGGAGCGCCATGCCCACAATGCCGGAGCCGCTGAGCACGACATCGGCCTGAGCTTGCGGCGTGATCCTCACGATGCCGCGCCGTCCGGCGTAAGAGGCCGCCACATAGAGATTTCCGTCGCGATCCAATGCCAGGCCCTGCGGCCGCCCGAGGCCACGGAAGAAAACGCTCACATCGCCGCCCTGCGTGATCCTGTGGATGCGGTCGAAGCTGGAGGTCGTCGGCCCGGAAACGTACAGATCGCCGCTGGGATGAAACGCCAAGTGATACGCGGCGATGGAAGGTTCGAGCGTGGCGAAGACAAAAATCTCGCGGCTCGGGCTGATCTTGAAAACCGTCCCGCTGCGGTCGCCAACGTACAGATTGCCCTTGGGGTCGAACGCGATGCCGGTGGCGACGCCCATGCCTTCAATCCACTGCTCGGCGCGGCCATCGGGGGTGATGCGATGAATCGTGCCGTCGTTGCGGCAGGAGACGAACAGATTGCCCATGCGATCGAGCGCCAGGCCGCTGGGATTCATCAGCGAAGTGATGAACGGCTTCACACTGTAATTCGCGGTGATTTTGTAAAGCGAAACGGGAACACGCTGGCCCCGCGGGCCCGAAAACGTGACGTAAATGTTGCCGTCCAGATCGACCGCGGGATTCGCCACGGGATGAAGGTTGTCCGCGATCTGCAGGCCGATGTGTACGGGGTGCGGCTGGCTTTCGTGTCCGGCCGTGGCGACGCGCACCACTCCGCCGTTTGCGCCTTCCGGAACGCGCGCCACCAGACGATTCTCGCTGGCGAGCGCGATGCTGGCTTCGGCTTCGCCGAAGCGCACCACCGGGCGCGCCTGCGCGCCCGAGACGAACCCGCGCCCATGAATGGTCATCTCTCCGCCCGGAATAGCCGCCGCGGGCGCAACTCTCTCAATGTGCGGAATGCCGTTCTTTTCTGCCGACGAGCCGAAGCCGAATTTCATACCAGACCAATGTGAAACGTGAACAGACCAAAGTGTAACGCGACACGCAGCAGAATTGCAGCGTAGATGCCCGCCATCCAGTCATCGGCCATGATTCCCCATCCCCCGGGCAGTTTTTCCAGCCGGCGGATGGGCCATGGCTTCCAGATGTCAAACACTCGAAAAAGTATAAAACCGAGCAAAAGATATTTCCAATTTACCAGGCTTAGCGCAAAGAAAATCGCGAAGTCGGAGAAGTCCATGTGCGCCATAAAATGCGGCAGAGCAATGGGAACGAGCGGGAGCAGGAGAGCGAGGTGCTGTCCCGCGACTTCATCAATAACCACAAATTGCGGGTCTTCGATTCTCGCGTAGGCGGCCGCCCGGGAAGCACTCCACACTCCAATCGCCGCAAGAAGGAC
>WNFO01008313.1_pt1 | contig 10673 bp, 10 predicted proteins | sample 5400251 | NCBI WGS metagenome assembly WNFO01 (sample SAMN13153354, study PRJNA577476) | soil metagenome | isolation source: 100 cm saprolite under Madrone tree | place: USA:California | collected 2016-06-14 | reverse complement strand
CGGATCCCGATGCCCTGCAGATAGCCCTCGACCGTCTCGCCCAAGGACGTGTAGGGCGGAAGCGGCGTCAGGTCGCCGGCGTCGAAGCCGTTCGGATAGCCGGCTTCGGTCAGGAGCTGCTTGGCCCGCTTGGGGTCGAGGGGCGGAGGTTCGACGCGGAGCGCGAAGTCGAACTCCGGCGGCACGAACCCGCCGGTGGTCTTTCCGAAGCCCAGCATCTCCGCCTGATTGATCGCCGTCCGGTCGATGGCGAGGCTCGCGGCCAGGCGCACGCGCCGGTCGTGCCACGGCGATTTCGGGTCCCACTGGTCGAGGAAGTCGAGCCAGTAGATGCCGTAGAGCAAGGGCGCCACGATCTTGACCCCCGGCGAGCGGCGCAGCTCCTCAGCCACGGCCCCGCCGAAGAGATACGCCAGATCGACCTCGCCGGTCTTCACGGCGGCGGCGCGCGTGCTCTCGTCGGGAATGCTGCGCATGATCACGCGCTTCACCTGCGGCGGCTTTCGCCAGTAGTCCGGGAAGGCTTCCAGCACGAGCTCGATCCCCGGATTGAAGGACACGAACTTGAAGGGCCCGGCGCCCACCGGCGCCTTCTTGAATCCCTCGTCCCCGACCTTCTCGACGTACTTCTTGGGTACGATCCAGGCCGCCCCGGTGGCCGAGGTGCCGTAGAACGCCATGAAGTCCGGCCATGGCTCCTTGAGCACGAAGCGGACGCGGTTCGGGGCGGTGACCTGGACTTCCTTCACCTTGTCCTTGAGGAGCCGGGCCGACGCGCCCTTGTACCGCTCGAAGGTGAACTTCACGTCCTCCGCCGTCACCGGGTCGCCGTTGTGGAACTTGGCGCCCTTGCGGAGGACGAATTCGTACGCAAGCCCATCCTTGGACACCGACCACGACTCGGCGAGGCTCGGCGTGTTGATCCCGCCCGGCATTGGCTTCGTCACCGCATCGTGGAGCAGGTAAAGCACCATGAACGGCGTGATGAGCGCCTCCGTCTCGCCCGGATCGAGCCACCGTGAGACGAGCGTCACGTGGACGCCCCAGACCATCGTTCCCAGCTCCGGCGCCGCGAGCGCTGGCGGAGCGGCCGCGATGACCACGAGGGCGAGCAGGAGAACGCCGAGCAGGGAGCGGACGAGCATCAGGAAACCTCTAGTGGTGTGGGATGATGCGCGGCGGCGCGCTCGTGGGCGGGCACCGCCGGCTCCGGGAACGCCATGCTGACCGGCGCGTTGGCTTCGAAGGGACTCCAGAGCCCGAGCTCTTTGCCAATCTCCCGGAGCGCGGGCAGCACTTCCTCACCGAGGAGGCGAATACACGTCTTCGTGTCCGCGCTCGAGACGAACCCATCCGCCGCCCAGAATCCGAGGATGGACGGCCGCGTCTCCTCGAGCAGGCGCCGGAGCTTCGGGATCACGGTCTTCGGCGTCCCCGCGACGATCATCTGGCTCTTGATCTGGTCCTCGAAGGCCGAGCCGCGGGGATTGGACCGGCGCCCGACCGCGTACTCGACGAACGCCGACCGAATCGAGGGCGAGAAGTAGCCCGACGGGGTCGACCAGACCGGGTGCGCGAGGCCCGTGAACTCGCCCTGCATCCACATGAACTGGCGGGCGTTCTCCATGGCCTTCTCCTCGGTCTCGGCGACGTGGCAGCGCTGGAGGTAGCCGCGGTACTCGGGGCCGCCCGCGTAGCCCGTCTCCGCCGCGACCTGATCGTAGAGCTCCCAGATCTTCTTGGTCGCCTCGATGGCGGTGCTCAGCGCGATGTAGGGGTAGCGCTTCTTCGCCGCCCACACGATCGTCTCCTTGCTGAGCACGCCCGGGATCCAGACCCGCGGGTGCGGCTTCTGCAGCGGCACCGCCCACGGGTTCACCACGCGATGCTGGTAGTGCGTGCCCTCCCACCGGAACGGCCCCGGCTGCGTCCACGCCTTGACGATCAGCTCGTGCGCCTCCTCGAAGCGCTCGCGGTTGAACGCGGGGTTGACGCCGGTGGCGAGCTGCTCCTGACCGCCGCCCCGCACGAACCCGGACACCAGACGCCCGCGCGAGACCATGTCGATCATCGCCAGCTCCTCGGCGAGCCGCACCGGGTTCTCGGCGAGCGGGAGCGGGTTCCCGAGCAGCACGATCTTCACGCGCTTCGTCGTGGCCGCGAGGATCGACGCGAAGATATTGCACTTGGCCTGCATGCAGAACGGCGCGTTGTGGTGCTCGTTCAGCATGATGCCGTCGAAGCCCACGGCCTCCGCGAGCCGATAGTGTTCGAGGTACTCGTTGTAGAGACGGCTACCGGCGGCCGGGTCGAAGTACCGATTGGAGAACATGAGCGCGGTGGCCCCGAACGCGCGGCCCTCTTCCTCGGGGTAGGCCGACATCGGTTGCTCGGTGAAATACATGTGATGCATCAGGCCTCTCCTTGACTCACGAAGTCGGTGACGAGCTGCGCGAGCTCGTCGGGCTTCTCCATTTCGACGAAATGCCCGGCGCCCTCGACGACCTCGAGACGCGCCCTCGGGAGCGCTTTGGCGAAGCGCTCGCCGCATTCGAGGGGGACAATGCGATCGTCGCGGCCCCAGACGACCACGGTGGGTGTGGCGACACCACCGAGAAGGTGCGGTAGCGTCGGATTGTACATGTACGGTTTCCAGGCGATGCGAAACGTCATCTCACGGTTGAGGTCCCAGTGCTCCAGCTGGCTGGTCGCCGGCTCGGCGCCGAAGAGGCGGTCGAAGGCGCGCTGGTCCGCGAACCCCAACCGCACGTAGTCGATGTACGACACGAGCGCCTGGTCGGCGATCTCGCCGCGGTCGGGCCTGAACCCCATCGCGCCGACCAGCACGAGACGCCGGAACGCGCGCGGCGCCTGCGTGGCCATCTCCGCCGCGATCCAGCCGCCGAAGCCGAGTCCGACCACCGACACCGCGCCGGCGTCGCGGGTGACCGCGATCTCGCCGAGCAGCCATTGGTACACGGCGGCGACGTCTCGCACGTTGCGCATCCAGTCGGGCCGCTGGGACCCGTCGTAACCGGGGTGCGACGGCACCAGGACGGTGAAGCGTCGCGCGAGGGCCTCGTAGAAGGGCAGGCGCTCGAGCGTCCCGATGTCATGGTGCAGCACCAGCAGGGGCGGACCCACTCCGGCCCGCGTCACGCGCACCGCGACCCCTGCGATCGGAATGGTCTCGGAGACCCAGCTGCCGGCGATCGTGCTCACGTTGCCCTGGCTCCTTCCGTCATTCGGGTTCGTGACCGCGGACGACGTCTGACCAGACTACCCGCTTCCCGCGGGGGCTGGCAAGGAGGAAGCCGCTACGCGAAGACGATGCTTGAGCTGCCCCGAGGCCTGGTCGAGGTGACCGTCGTCATCCGTACAGGCCCGACGCCGCCGGCGGCGGCCATGGCGCCGGAGGCGTCGCTCCGGGATTCCCCCCAGCCGATCGGTTCCGCAGCACCGTGATCGTGATTCCCTGGGAGAGGAGCCACTCTTGAACCGACGCCCACCGGTGCGGGTCGTCCCGTTCCCACCGCGCGATCGCGTCCGATTCGATCGCGATCGCAGTGCGGTTGCGCCACAGAGCGCTCACGACGAGCTTCTTCAGATCGGTCGGGCTCGCCTCGAGGTCACGGAGCAGTGCCTCCGTCGCGTGATCTATCATATGAAGACTAGCCTACCCGTCGTGTCAATGGCACGACGTTACGAGTTCGCGACCGGCGCGCCTTGACAAGGTCAAACGCCGCGGCATACCGTCCTTCCACGCCGTGTCCGACGTCGCGCAAGGAGGGTCGATGGCCGCCCACACCGCCGCCACCGACGTGAGTCGCCGAGACGCGCTGAAGGCCGTCGGCGCCGTCGTGGCCGGAGCCACGTTCTGGCTCTCGGGTTCCCGGCGCGCCGAGAGCCAGACGCCGAAGCGCGGCGGCGTCTTTCGAATCTGTGCCTTCACCGATCCCAGCGGCTTCGACCCGCACCTGACGATCAACTGGTGGACGCAGATCAACCTCTCGTTCACCCACAGCCGTCTGCTGAAGCACAAGGCCGGTCCCGGCGTGCCGCCCGGGACGTTTCCAGTGGAGGGCGACCTCGCCGAGTCGTGGACGCAACCGAGCGACACGACCTACGTCTTCAAGCTGCGACGAGGCGTCCGCTGGCACGGCAAGCCCCCGGTGAACGGGCGCGAGCTGACCGCGGACGACGTCAGGTACACCTACGAGCGCTTCCTCACGATCAAGGGGAATCCCAATCGGCCCGTCCTCGAACAGGTCGAGAAGATCGAGGCCCTCGACCGCGCCACCGTCCAGTTCACACTGAAGGAGCCGTTCTCCTGGTTCCTGGACGCCCTGGCGGCGACCGTAACATGGATCGTGCCCAAGGAGGCCGTCGATCAGTTCGGCGATCTCCGGAAGCCGGACGCCTGTATCGGGACCGGGCCCTGGATGCTCGAGCGGTTCGAGCCCAACGTCCGCAGCACGTTCGTGCGGAACCCGAGCTATTTCGTGCCGAGCCTTCCGTACGCGGACGCCGTGGAGCTGGCCGTCGATCCTGATCCCTCGTCCAACCTGGCCGGATGGCTGGCGGGACGCTACGACTTCGCGCCACAGTACGGCATGGTCGTCCGGCGCCAGGATCTCGACGTCGTCAAGCGCCGCAAGCCCGCGCTCCAGACTTCCGAGTTCCTCTGGATGATCACCGGCGTGACGGCCATGAAGCTGGACCAGGAGCCGTTCCGCGACGTCCGGGTCCGGAGGGCGATGGCGCTCGCCACCAACTGGAAGGAGACCCTCGAGGCCCTGGGCCTCTTCGACGGGCACGGAGTGCCCAGCCCTTCAGTTCCGGCGGCGCTCACAGAGTGGGCGATCCCCATCGACCAGCTCACGCCGGATGGACGAAGGCTCTACGAGCACAACGTCCCGCAGGCCAAAGGCCTCCTCACCGAGTCGGGCTACCCCCGTGGGTTCAAAACGCCGGTCGAGACGACGGCAGGCTTCGGCCCGGACTTCATGGACTCGGTGCAGATCGCCCTCAGGAACTGGAAGGACGCGGGAGTCGAGGGCGAGTTGAAGCTCAAGGAGATGGGCGCCTTCATCTCCAGCAGCATCTTCGGCAGGTTCGAGAAGATGATGATCACGATCCGCGGGGGCCAGCTCTTCCCCGACACGTACCTCGCCGCGCTTCATCTTCCCGGCCAGCTCCTCAACTCGGCCGGCGTGAACGATCTCAAGCTCAATGAGCTGATTCGCCGGCAACGGCGCACCTTCGACGTGACCAGGCGGCGGGCGATCCTCTACGACATCCAGCGGTACCTCGCCGAGCAGGCGTATTATCTCTACGGCCCGTCGGGGAAAGTCATCAGCGCCTGGGAGCCGTACGTCAAGAACTTCATGCCGAATCTCGGCAACGACTATGGCGGCCGGCTCATGGCCGCCTGGCTGGACAAATAAGCTAGTTACGGCCTTTCCACGGTCCGGTGATCAACCGGGCGCCACGCTGCCACGAGACATAGGCCCAGGCCCACTCGAACAGTACGAGGAAGCGATTGCGGAAGCCGATCAAGGACACGATGTGCACGAGGAGCCAGGCGAGCCACGCGACCAGGCCGGAGAGCTCGAGTCGCCCCACGACCGCGACGGCCGCGGCGCGTCCGATGGTCGCCATGCTCCCCCGGTCGCGATACCGAAACGACTGGGTGGGCTGGCCGTTCAGCCGCCGCATCACGTTGTCGGCCACTGCGCGCCCCTGCTGGATGGCCACCGGCGCCACGCCGGGCAGCGCCGCTCCGGTCTGGTGCCGGAACACGCAGATGTCGCCGATGGCGAAGGCCTCGGGATAACCGGGGATCGAGAGATCCGGCTCGACGAGGACACGCCCGGACCGGTCGAGCGGCACGCCGAGAGTCCGGGTGAGCGGCGCCGCGGCCACACCCGCGGCCCACAGCACGGTGCGCGCGCGGATCTGCTCGTCGCCCAGCCACACCGCGTCCGCGGTCACGCGCGTGACGATCGCGGTAGTGCGCACCTCCACGCCGATGCGCCGGAGCGCGTCCTCCGCGCTGCGCGACAGTGATTCGGGGAAGGCGCTGAGAAGGCGCGCGCCGCCTTCGAGGAGGACGATGCGCGCCTTGGTGGGGTCGATGAGCCGGAAGTCGCGAGCGATGGTCTGGCGCGAGATCTCGCCAAGAGCGCCCGCCAGCTCGACGCCGGTGGGCCCGCCGCCGATGACCACGAACGTCAGGAGCGCCCTCTGCTCGGCGCCGTCCCGCTCGCGCTCGGCGGCCTCGTAGGCGAGCAGCACGCGGCGGCGGATCTCCAGCGCGTCCTCGAGAGTCTTGAGGCCGGGGGCGAACACTTCCCACTCCTCGTGACCGAAGTACGAATGGCTGGCGCCCGCCGCGAGGACGAGCGCGTCGTAGCCGATCTCACCCCGATCGAGCACCAGGCGGTGGGCGGCGAGGTCCACGCGTTCGACCGGCGCGAGGAGGACCGTGACATTGTCGGCTTTGCGCAGGACGGACCGGAGCGGCGCGGCGATGTCGGAGGCGTTCAGGGCGGCGGTCGCCACCTGGTAGAGCAGAGGCTGGAAGAGATGGTGGTTACGCCGGTCGAGCAGGGTCACCCGCACGCGCCGGCCAGCCAGCGCACGGGCGGTATACAGCCCGCCAAAGCCGCCCCCCACGACCACGACGTGCGGGAGGTCCGTCACGCGTCAGGGACCGCGGCGGGCGTGGAGGAAGAGCGGCCCGAGCCCCGCGGCCCGGGCCGTCTCCTGGTGCACCGCTACGCCCGGGTGTTCTGGCGAACGAACGCCTGCACGCGCTTCCAGGCGTCGGTCGAGGCCTCCGCGAACTCCGTCTGCTTTCGGTCGAAGAAGCTATGTGGCGCTCCGGGGTAGACGGTCGAATCGTGCTTGATGCCTGCCTTGCGGCACGCGGCATCGAACTCATCCACGGCGGTCTGCGGAATCCCCTGATCGGCGCCGCCAAAGAGCGAGAGCACGGAGCACTTGTAGCGGGGGACTGCGTCGATGGGCTTCGGCCGATCCGGCCACCGGCTGAGGCCAAGCGGCCAGCCGTAGAACCCGATCACACCCGAGTACCCGAGTCCGCTCGCCGCCTGGAGGTACGAGAGTGCTCCACCGAAGCAGAAGCCCACCGAGAAGACCGAGCGAACAGCCCCGCCGTCCTGGCCACGCAGGTAGGTGACTGCGGCAGCGATATCGGCCTGGAGAGCGTCGGGCTTCGTCTGCGGGACGTGAGACATGAAGTCGAAGCTTTCCCCGCGGTCCTCGGAGGGCGCCGTCCGCGCGAAGAAATCGACGGCCACCGCATCGACGCCTATTTCGGCGAAGCGGTCGGCAAGCTCCTTGTAGTACGGGTGCAACCCGCGCACGTCGGGGATGACGACCATTCCGGCGCCGGTCGGCTTGCTCGCGCGGGCCGCGTGCGCCATGAAGCGCGTGCCGTCCGCCGCGGTGAGGCTGAGGTCGCGGGAGCCGGCCGAGCCGCCGGCGATCGGGGGAATCGGAGGACGAGAGTCGTTATCTACGCACATATGGCCTCCTTGTTCGGACGCGGCACGCTATACCAGACAACGCGTGTGTCCGTCAACTCGGGCGCGTTCGACGCGCTCCCCGGGCGCGTTCGACGCGCCCCCCGGGCGAATTCGATTCGCCCGGGGGCGTTCGACTGGAGAGCTTGACTCTCCCCTCGGGCACGATATAGTCGCGCCAGACATCGTCACGCCGGGGAGGACGTCATGAAGGACGGGCTTCGCTTTGTCGACTGCGACATGCACATCATGGAGCCGGTGGACCTCTTCGAACGCTATCTGGATCCGCGATTCAAAGACCGCGTTACCACCACGGTGGGAGCCGACGGCCGCCCTCGGCGGGGCACGATCGTCATCGACGGATTGCCCACGACGATGGACGCCGAGCTGCAGCAATACCGGAAGCGGAACCGCCCGGGCGTCACGCACAGCACGCAGCCGCTCTCGGGGTCCCGCCTCGCCGACACCGGCCGGCTGGACTTCGCGATCGAGCGCAAGTACAACGCCGAGGCCCAGGTGATGGGCATGGCGATCGAGGGAGTCGACATCGCGGTGCTCTATCCGACCACCGGCCTCTCCCTCATCGCCCGCGACAATCTCGATCCTCGACTCTCGCTGGCGCTGAGCCAGGCGTACAACAACTGGATCCACGAGTTCTGCCAGTACAGCCCGGAGCGCTTGAAGTTCGCGGCGATGCTGCCCGTGCACGATGTGCACCTGGCCTGCCGCGAGCTGGTGCGGTGCGTGAAGGAGCTCGGCGCCGTCGGGTCCTTCATTCGCCCGAATCTCGTGAACGGCCACTACTGGCACTCGAACTACTGGGATCCCCTCTACAGCCTCCACGAGGAGCTCGACGTGACCTGGGGCTTCCACGAGGGCACCGGCGCCTGGTACTCGTACTTCAACGAGCTCTACGGTGAAAACCGGTTCTATCGCCACGTCGCCAGCCACTGGATCGAGATGCAGCAGGCCCTGATCGCGATGATCATCGGTGGGGTGTTCGAGTTCCATCCAAAGCTGCGCGTCGGCTTCCTCGAAGCCCAGAACTCCTGGGCGCCGGGCCTGCTGTCCCGCATCGAGTGGGACTATCCCCAGTATCGCGACTCGCACGCTCCGTATCTCTCGCTGATGCCGCGGGAGTACTTCCGGCGTAACTGCTGGGCCGCGGTGGAGGGGAGCGAGCCGGAGATCGAGGCGACGGCCGGTCTCATCGGCGCCGACCGGATGTGCATCTCGACCGACTATCCGCACTTCGACTCCAACTTCCCGTACGTCTCGACGAATCTCCTGAAGAACGTCCCTCGTGAGATCGCGGCCCAGATCTTCATGGGCGGCGCGCACCTCTACGCGTTCACCGAGAGCGATTTCCGGAAGGCCGACCAGGCGGCGTCACGGGGCCCGGGGGTGCCTCCCGGCGGCTGAGCCGCCGGGGGCAACCCAGACACTCGCCTCGGCCGGTGGAGGCCCAGCGCGTGCACGGGCGCGTCATGCGGCGCATCCTGGCAGGCAATGCCCCCGAGCCGGTACGCGCTGCCGTTGCTCTGGCTGGCGCTCGTCCTCGTTCTGGGCACCGCGTACTTCTCGGCTTCCCACACCGGGGCGTTCGTCGTGCCCTTCCTGAAAACGCTGGCGCCCGGCGCGTCCAGCGCGAAGCTCAACGCGATTCACATGGTGCTGCGAAAGGGGCGAACGCCGCGGGCCGCCGCCTGGATCGCGCTGGCCGTCTGTCTTGGCTGCGCGCTCGTCGACGAGACGCACCAGGCGACGATCCCCACGCGCTCCGGCAGCGTGCGCGATCTCCTCGTCGACGGGTCCGGTGCGGCCGGTGTCCTGATCCTCGCCCGCGGCCGCCGGGAGGCGAGAGAGCGCATTCAGATGCGTGGTGCGGTCGCCGTCGAGCCGGCCGAGTGACCCACAGCCGCTGAGTCGGGCTCGGGCGTCAGGCGAGCAGGCCGGCGAGGATGCCCGTCAAGAAGACGCCGTCGAACGTGCCCGCGCCTCCGATCGAGACCACGGGGGCGCCGAGGCGCGCGATCTTCCCGAGGTTCAGGAGGTCGGCGCCGATCAGCGTGCCCATTGATCCCGACACGTACGCGAGCGGCGGCGCCCGGCGGAAGGCGAGGGGCAAGGCCACGCCGGCCGCGACGAGCGGCGGTACGATCATCGGCACGGCAATGCCGACGCCCGGAACAATCTGCGCGAGGCTGTGCACGACCGCCGCCACGACCGACACCCCGATCAGCATCCGCCGGTACATTCCCGTATGGACCAGCAAGTAGAACGACACGAGGATCGGGATCAGCGCCCCGCCGACGTTCAACGCCACCACCGTCGCGCCCCGATCGATCGAGTAGAGCGGGATGTTTACCTGGCTCCCCAGGAGGGAGAGCAGCATCACCGCGAAGGCGTAACGCGGATGGACGCCGACCTTGCGATATGCGTAGGTCAGGACGCGCGCCTCGACGAGGAGAATGAGCAATCCCAGGAGGACCAGGGGTAGTAGCAACAGCGGCATTGTGAGGGGCGAGGGGCTCACGGTCGTGTCTCGGAGTCGTCAGTCGGCCAGGCGGCGTGCGGCTACATCCCCCCGCCACCGCCGTTGCACGACCAGTCGAACGAGAGCACCTGTACGCGGTAGCTCACCGCTTCGGGGACGGACGCGCTGAAATACGCCCGGTTGTTCTTGGGGACGTCGCCGTGCAGCCAGATGGTTGAGTTTCCGACGACACCGCCGGAGGCGTCGACACGGTCGATCCGAAGGCGCATCCGCTCCGCTGTCTGGGCGGCCGTGTTGTAGACGTATCCCTCGATCGCCGGGCCCTTCTTGTCGCGCGTCACCTGCCATTCGATCCGGAAATAACGATCGAGACTCTGGGGCGCGAAGATCTGGGCCGAGGCTCCGACCGCGCCTGTGAGCAGGAGCCCGACCGTGAGCGCCGTGATGGCTCGCCGCATCTCGGTCAACTCAGGGTGACACAGTTGACGGGCGGCAACCCCTTGACCAGGATTTGCCACCGCGCACCCGCGTCCAGCGACTGGAAGACGCGACCGTCCTCGGTGCCGAAGACCACGAGCGGCCCGGCCGCGGCCAGGCAGGCGGTGTCGATGTTGCCGTCGAACCAG
>WNFO01006038.1_pt1 | contig 10673 bp, 10 predicted proteins | sample 5400251 | NCBI WGS metagenome assembly WNFO01 (sample SAMN13153354, study PRJNA577476) | soil metagenome | isolation source: 100 cm saprolite under Madrone tree | place: USA:California | collected 2016-06-14 | reverse complement strand
ATTATATCAAAAATTTACCGCCTCGCATCACTTGCTCGCCGTTGAACCAGACATCGAAATCGCGGCCAACGCAGTCGATGTGGGTTTTGGAAACCCAATTCGCCCCAGTGTGTTCGGCATAAGGATGACCGAAGGCGATGTGAACACCGGGAATTTTTTCGTCCTGCAAAATGTTGCCGATAACATGTGTGCAGGCGATGTTTGTGCCAATGGCGAATTCACCGACGCGGTTGCTGTTTTCGTCCGTGCTGGTGTAAGCGCGAAATTCCTCGCGCAAATCCTTGTTCTCAGAGCGTAGCGAGCGGATCCGATTATTTTCCACTTCAATAGTAAGCGGCGCGGATTGCAGATCGCCAAAGCGTTCGCACAAGAAATCGCCGACCACGCCATCCACCACGAAGACGCCGTTGGTATTCATCGGCGCGGTGAAAATTTCGCCCCCCGGCAGGTTGCCCCATTTGTCGCGGGTGATGATTCCGCTGGTCTTAAGCCATTTCAGCTTTGGCGAGAGTTCCGCTTCAAATTCGGTGCCGTGCGGTGTCTTGCAAGTAATGCGGTCGACTTGACGCGCACGCGCGACCAGCCGCTGGCTGAGCTCATCAACTGCGCAAAAATCGGCGCGCATGCCTTCGAGCATGATCTGACGATTGATGTTCACCATGTGCGCATGTCTGATCCGGTGATGGTTCACTACCGTCGTCATTTCGGTGCGTGCAACGAGTTCGCCCGGCTGAGTTTGTGCTGCAAAAATCGACACCTGCGAGCACGCCAGATCATCGAGAATGATCTCCGGCATAAACTTCAGCGGCCGCCGCGCATGGTGCTCAAGTACAAACAAACTATAATCGGACCCAACCCGTTCGACTTCTTTTTGCAATGCCGCGGCGATCTCGCGCGTGACAGCATCGGTAATGATCGTGATCCGCTCCTTTGGTTTTAGTCGAAGACAAACTTCGACGGCATTACGTGCGCCGGGGACCAATTCCGGATCAATCGGATGGAGATAAGCGCGATCGGGCATACTTAAAGTTGTGAGAATTACGCTGAAATCGAGCGGAGGCAAACCACACTGGTATCGGGATTGCAGCGCTCGGCTGGAAATTTGCGTTGTCGCGCCGCCGCTCCGCATTAATTTTGGCAGTCCGAAAGGCCACGACGATGGATCTGACCACGAATTATCTCGGTCTGTCGCTGCGCTCTGCTTTAGTTCCTTCAGCTTCGCCGCTCTCGGAGAAGATCGAGAACATCCGGCAGATGGCACAGAATGGCATAGCGGCGGACCTCAGAAATAATTTTTGTTGTGAAGACTGGCGCGATTAATTCGCCTCTCCCTTTTCGCAAAGGGGAGAGAATGAACGTGAGGGGATTTTTCGAGTCGGCGCGATTTTGCAGCCTGCTCGTAATTTGTCCTGCTTTATTGGCGGTTGTGCTCACGGGTTGCGAAAAGAACTCGGAGATCAAGGTGTATCGCGTCTCCAAGGCGCCGCTGGAAGAATCGGCGTCTCAGCAGCAAGACGCGCTGCCGACCAACACAGCCGCGCCGCGCATGCCCGGCGGCCTCTCGCCGGCCGCCGAGACGGCGATAGTAACGCCGCCGAATTGGGAACCACAACCGCTCTCGCAAATGCGACAGGCGAGTTTTCTTGTCAAAGGCGATAACGGTGCGGTCGCAGATATTTCATTTGTAAGTCTTGGCACTGGCGCCGGAAGTGTTCTCGATAACGTGAACCGCTGGCTTGATCAGCTTGGTCAACCGCCGATCACCGAAGAGAAGCTTGGCGAGACTGCACAGCGACTGCGCACTTCTTTGGGCGACATCATCGTTGTTGACCTTGCAGGACTGCCGAAAAACGCAGACCCAGCGAGAGATGGTAGAATCGTTGCTGCAATGCTGAGCACCGCTGATTCGACTCTGTTTTTCAAAATGCGTGGCAACGCAGATCTGACGGAGGCGCAGAAAGGCGACTTCATCAAATGGGTCGCAGCGGTTTGCAATGCCCAGACCGAAACCAGATCGCCCCAAATGCCAGCGATGCCCACGGAGGAGGCAGCCGCGACGCGGATCAAATGGGAGACGCCGGAAGGGTGGACAGAAGTTCCGCCGTCTTCGATGCGTTACGCCAGCTTCAGCGCGTCTGCCGAAAACGGCGATAAGATCGACATCTCTGTTGTGACGTTCGCCGGCGATGGAGGTAGCGACGCAGACAACGTCAACCGGTGGCGCGGGCAGATTGGTCTCGCGCCAGCCGATGAAAAGACCGTGAATTCACAGATCACTGCTTTGAAAACCGCGGACACGACTTTCGCAACGACCGACATCGCTAGCGCCAAAGCGCGGACCATCGCAGCATGGACGCGCCGCGACGGGCATGTCTGGTTCTTCAAAGCGACTGGGCCAAGCGCGGCAGTTGAAAAGGAAAAACCGAAGTTCGTAAAGTTTATCGAGTCAGTTCGATTCTGAAAAACCATGCTGCGCAAAATTGTTGATCTCGTGACGTCCTTGAAGCTGACGATTGTTTGTCTCGCGGCGGGGATGGCGCTGATTTTTGTCGGCACGATCGCGCAGGTGCATCTCGGGATTCACGAGGCGCAGCAGCGTTATTTCCAGAGCATGTTCGTGTGGTGGCCGCCGGAAGGACGAGGCCTTAAAATTCCCATTTTCCCCGGAGGCCATTTGATTGGCGCGGTGCTGCTAATCAATCTCATCGCCGCGCACGCGAAACGTTTTCGCTGGACCTGGCGCAAGCTCGGCATCCATCTCACTCATGCCGGGTTGATCATCATGCTCGCCGGTGGCCTCTTCACCGATCTCTTCGCAGTGGAGAGCCACGTACGGCTGGCGAATGGCGACACGAAAAATTATTCCGAAGACCTGCGCGAGACGGAGTTGGCCGTCATCGACACGACCGGCGAGGATCTCGATCAGGTGACCGCCATTCCCGAAAGTGTACTGCGACACAGTCGCGTGATTGACCACTGGAGTTTGCCGTTCCGGATCGTGGTCAGAAGTTTTTATCAAAATTCGCGTCTCAAAATGTTGAGCAAGGCGGGAGAAGGCGCGCGACCGATCGCCAATCAGGGGCCGGGCGCAATGATTGCCGTACAGCTGGCGCCGCGCGCGATCGCTCCCGAAGAGCGCGACGTTCCGAGCGCTGCAATCGAAATTCTGCCGAAGGACGGCGGTTCGTTAGGCACGTGGCTCGTTTCGGATGCGCTTGGCGCGCCGCAGACATTTGCCTGCGGCGGCCGCACCTGGATGATCACACTGCGCCCGTCGCGGTATTACAAACCTTACAGTGTCACGTTGCAGAAGTTCACGCATGAGAAATACGCCGGCACGGAAATCCCGAAGAATTTCTCAAGCAAAGTCACATTGATTGATCCGGAACGCTCCGTGAACCGCGACGTTTTGATTTACATGAATCATCCACTCCGTTATCGCGGCGAAACGTTTTATCAGGCAGGGTTTCAACCAGACGATTCCGCGACAATTTTGCAGGTGGTGCATAACCCGAGTTTCATTGCGCCTTACGTGGCGTGCGTGATTGTCGCCGCCGGTCTGCTGGTGCAATTTGGTTTTCATCTCGTCGGATTTTCGCGACAACGAAGGAACGCAATCGCATGAAACGGTCTTTGCCCTGGATTATTTTGGCGATCGCTGCTGGCTCGATCGCCCTCAACTGGCTGCCGCCCAAAACTGCGAAGGACAATTTCGATCTTACAACGTTCGGAAAAATTCCAGTGCTCGTGGGCGGTCGCGTTAAACCGGTGGACACCGTCGCGCGCAATTCGCTTTTGATCATTCACGGCAAACAGGAACTGCGCCTCGAAGGTGGAAGACGACTAAGCGCGATGCAGTGGCTCACGGATGTTCTGTTCAACGCTCCCGTCGCCGATCGATATCCGTTATTTATCGTGCAAAACGCCGATGTGCTCGGCTTGTTCGGGTGGGAACAAAGCGACCGCAAATATTTTAGTTTCGCTGAGTTTACGCCGTTCCTCCGACAGGTTGATGAACAGGCCGCCCAATCGGACAAACTCGAAGCGGTCCAGCGTTCGGCTTACCAGAGCGCGATCCTGAATCTGCGCAATGGGCTCTCGCTGTATCAACGCCTCAAGAACAGCATTCAGCCCGAGGGGGCACAAAATTTCGCGGGAGAACTGCACGCGTTTGAAAGCAGCGTCCCCGACGCGGCGAGGGCAGCGCGCGAGCGCGAGATGGGCGAAAATTTCGATCAAGCGAAGTTGAGCGAGGTGGCCGAACTGGTTCGGCGCTACGTAAGATTATCGGAGATGGCTTACATGCTGGCAGTACCGCCGGTTAATCCGCCGGGATCATCCACCTTCGCTAAAGCTACGGCGGACAGGTCGATCCCGGCTACAGCGAACGGCGACTGGCGCTCCGTTGGGGAAAGCTTGCTGCATTCCGTCGCCGCCGGGGAAATTTATCCAGTCGTTACCCAATACGCCATTATCGGCGACGCCTACCGCGCGGGCGACCGGTCGCTCTTTAATCAACATGTGGATCTCATGGCGAATTGGTTCGCCAAAGAAGAGCCGAACGCCGCCAGGCGCACATCGTTCGAATTTTTGTTCAACCGTCTTCAGCCGTTCAGTCAAAGCATGGCGTTGTATGTGCTGGCATTCCTGCTGGCGTGCGCGTCATGGCTTGGCGGGAGTGCGTTGCTGAGACGTTCGGCATTTTATTTATTGTTGCTCGCGCTTGCGATTCACACGTTCGGTCTCGTTTCACGGATGTGCCTGCAGGAGCGTCCGCCGGTCACTAATCTTTATTCGTCCGCAATTTTCATCGGCTGGGGCGCGGTGATCGTCTCACTCATACTCGAACGGATTTTCAAGGACGGAATCGGCGCGGCGTGCGCAGGTGCGATCGGCTTTGTCACGTTAATTATCGCGCATCATCTCGCAGGCAGCGGCGATACTCTGGAGATGTTGCAAGCGGTGCTCGACACTAACATTTGGCTCGCGACACATGTGGTCGCGATCACCACCGGTTACTCAGCGATGTTTCTCGCTGGCATGCTCGCCATAATCTACGTCGTGCGCGGCGTGTTTACGCGGTCGCTGAAAAAGCCAACGGCCGATTCACTGGCGGGCATGACTTACGGTGTGGTTTGTTTTGCCACCCTTTTAAGTTTTGTCGGAACAGTCCTCGGTGGTATCTGGGCCGATCAATCGTGGGGACGATTCTGGGGCTGGGACCCGAAGGAAAATGGCGCTGTGCTGATCGTGCTTTGGTGCGCGATCATTTTGCATGCGCGCTGGGGCGGATTCATCCGGCAACGCGGGCTGATGATCATGGCTATCTTCGGCAATGTCGTCACCAGCTTCTCGTGGTTCGGCGTGAACATGCTCGGGGTCGGCCTGCATTCATACGGCTTCATGCAAAAGGCATTCCCGTGGCTCGTCGGCTTCATGGTCAGTCAATTTGCGTTGATGTGCGTGGCAGCAATGCCGCTTGAGCGGTGGCGAAGCTTTCGCACAGCGAGTACTTCTTCTCCTCGCGAACAGCCGCAAATTTCATCCGCGATACCCGCTGGCCAGACCCCAGGCCAGTGACTGCGACCGCATTCCAAACGGCAATTTCGGTTGCGGTTTCGAGTTGGCACCTCAACTCCGTAAAGGAGCGTGGCTCCCACGGAGCTTTACGCTCTCAACTATCCTGCGCTTGCTATTAGCGTCCGACGCACGAAATTTACGCCCCCAACAGCAAAAACCGGTTCCGGCGTAATGAACAAAATTGATTTCGCAGTCGGCATTGGCGGTGAGAACGGCCAGGGGATCGCTTCCACTGGGAATATTCTCGCGCTTATCTTTGCGCGGCGCGGACTGCATCTCAACGCCTACAACGCTTACCAGTCGATCATCCGCGGCGGGCATACGTTTCTGACAATTCGCGCCGGCGACGGACCAGTCCGCAACATGGGCGACAAGATCGACGTCTTCATTCCGCTCAATCAAGACACAATGGATCGGCACCTGCATCTGTTGAAGAGCGGCGCGTGCGCCATTTACGACAAAGACAGAGTCACGCCCGGGCAGGCGGCCGACGGCGTCCAACTCTGCGCGATGCCGATGAAGGAATTGACCAAGGGCAACAAGCTCGCGGTCAACACTGCCGCTCTCGGGGCGACGCTCCAATTACTCGGCATAGAATCGGAACCGCTCGAGACGGTCATTGGGCGGCAATTTAAGAAGAAAGGCGACGCGGTCATCGCCGAAAATGTGGCGATCGCTCGCGCAGGTTATGATTACGCGGCCCAAAATTTTACGGCGTTTTCCTGGAAGGCGCCGCGCGGAGCCAAACCGCTCGGAATAGTCACCGGCAACCAAACCATCGCCATGGGTGGAGCGGCTGCAGGCGTAAAATTTTACGCGGCGTATCCGATGAGCCCGTCCACTGGCGTGTTGATGTGGATGGCGGCGCACGCGCGTGATCTCGGCATCATGGTCCGCCAGGTAGAAGACGAGATCGGCGTGATGAACATGGTGATTGGCGCAGCTCACACCGGCTGCCGCGCCATGTGCGCAACCAGTGGAGGCGGGTTTGCACTGATGACTGAAGCCGTTGGGATGGCGGGAATGATTGAAACGCCCATTGTTTGCGTCGATGTGCAACGTGCCGGACCGGCCACCGGTGTGCCAACCAAGACCGAGCAAGGCGATCTCTGGCAGGTGCTCGGCGCTGGCCAGGGCGATTATCCGCGCATCGTTGTCGCGCCGACGAATCAGTTGGATTTATTTCATACGATTCCGGAGCTGTTCAACCTTTGTGACAAATACCAATGTCCCGGTCTGGTTCTGTCTGATCTGCTTATTTCCGAAGGAACCACGAGCATCGATCCGGATGATCTCGACTTCCAAGTGAAGATCGACCGCGGTGAATTAATTCTGCCTAACGGCAACGGAAACGGAGCGAATGCCGCCAGCGGCTACAATGACAGCACGTATCTGCGTTACAAGAACACGCCGAGTGGAATTTCTCCGCGCGCGGTGCCAGGCGTGCCCGGTCACATTTTTACTGCTGCGACCGACGAACACGATGAAGACGGCACGCTCATCAGTGATGAATTCACCAATCCGCAAAAGCGGCGGATGATGGTGGAGAAACGCGCCCGCAAAATGCAGGGCGCGATCAACGACATCACGCCGCCGAAACTCGTTGGTCCGGAGCAGGCCGATGTCACGCTGGTGGGTTGGGGCTCGACCGCAGGCGTAATCCGGGAGGCGGTGGAAAAACTGGCAGGCGAAGAAGGCATCGTAGCCAATCAGCTCGCCATTAAATGGATTGTGCCGCTGCATGCGGCGGAAATCGGGAAAATTCTCGGGCGCAGCAAGAATGTGATTGTAATTGAGAACAATCAGAGTGGCCAGTTCGCTCGTTATCTCCGAAGCGAAACCGGTTTCGCCGCGCACGGTCACATCCGCAAGTACGACGGCGAGCCGTTTATGCCGCACCACATTGTCGAAGCAGTAAAAGCGCAACTGGCTGGCCAAACCCGCCTTTCTGTCCCTGTCCATGAAGTTAACGCCTGACGAACCATGACCGCACCCGCTGCACCGCCCGCCACTACCGAGCCTGGTCAATTAACAAAGGAGACTTATCGCGGCCGCATCCATCCTGATTGGTGTCCGGGCTGCGGCGATTTCTCCGTGCTCGCCTCCCTTCAAGCGGCTGTGTTTGAGTTAAAATTGCAGCCGCATCAGATCTGCGCCATCAGCGGTATCGGCTGTTCATCGAATCTGCCCGGTTACATCAACACTTACGGCATGCACACGCTCCATGGCCGCGCGCTGGCCGTTGCGACCGGCGTCAAACTTGGCAACCACGAGCTGAAAGTGATTTGCACCGGCGGCGACGGCGACGGTTACGGAATTGGCGGCAACCATTTCCTTCACACAATGCGGCGCAACGTTGACCTGACTTACATCGTGATGGACAACCAGATCTACGGTTTAACAACCGGCCAGGTCTCGCCCACAAGCGTCAAGGGAATGAAAACCAAGAGCACGCCGCACGGAAGCGTTGAGAACCCAATCAATCCGATCCCGATGGCTATCGTTGGCGGTGCCACTTATGTCGCGCGCGCTTTCAGCGGTAAACAGAAACACATGGTCGAAATGTTCAAGGGCGCCATTCAACACAAGGGCTTCGCGCTGGTGGACGTTTTCAGTCCTTGCGTCACTTACAACAAGGACAACACCTACCAATGGTTTAATCCGCGAGTAAAGATTCTCGAAGAACAGGGTCACGACCCGACCGATTTCCACAAGGCGATCGAGCGCGGTTATCAGTGGGGCGAAGAAATTCCTATTGGATTGTTCTGGCGTCGGCCCGACCTGCCAAGCTTGGAAGATCTGGAACCGGTGTTACACACGGGCGAAGGCCCGCTCGGTTTTCGTAATCTCGGCATTTCCCAGGAACAATCTAAGCCGTTGATCCAGGAGTTGCTCTAGGCCGGTAAAGTGTGGCGGCAATGTATATCCGCCAGTCGAGCACGACTCTGTTCTATGTATAAGCCGATCGCCGTAAGCTTAATTCTCTTGGTATGCAGCCGGTCATTACTGGCCCGAATCGGCGAAACGGAAGCACAGGTCATGGCGCGATATGGTCAGTCGATCGGAGATATACCAACGGAGACTTTTGGTCCGGTTCGTGGTTTCGCGCTGCGGGAATACCTGGTGGGCGTAAAATTTCTAAACGGCACCAGCGCGATGGAGATGGTTTCCAGAAATGATCAAGCCGAAATCAAACCGCAGGAGATCGATGCGCTGCTAAAGAAGCACGGGGCCGACGTGGAATGGAAAGTGGATAAATTCGAAAAACCAGATTGGAAACGATGGCGTACTCAGGACGGATCTCTCGTGGCCGTTTACGATTCGAAACGACACTTTTTGTATGTAAACTCGAAGGCGTTCTATAACGAACAGGGCAAACGCTACTGACCCCGATTAGATGACTCGCGCCTCGCGTGACTGGCGATTGCGCCCTCGCGATCGCGAACTTTATCCGAAGGGTTAACCACGAATCGACACTAATGAGCACGAATTTGGAAACTCTTTCACAAAAGGAAACGAAGAAAACTAAGGAAACGGAAGACTTTGCTTCCTTTGTTACCTTCTGTTGAAATCTTTCCGTCTGCCGCTCTTAGCCGCCTTGATCCAAGGCCTCTTCAGTTCCCAGGCTATCGCGTTCTCCGTTGAGTTCACCCTGCGGTGCCGGTGCGCCGGAGCGCTGCTCCCCCGGACGCGGCTCTGCCCGCGTAAGCCTTTGTCCCCGGCGTGAGAAGCCCGGTTTTCCGACAGCGACGCACATGCAGCCGGTGCCTTCGGCACAACCCTGGCAGCAATACGTCTCGCCGTCGTGCGTATATCCTTCGCCAGGCCACTCATTCTTGACCATTTTGCAACCGGGACACGCCGGCAATGGAATGGAGCTTACTAACGAATCGGTTTCATCGATTTCTATCAGCATAGGTGTACCGCCTTTCATAAAACAGAAATCGATTCTAACCGGACTTTTGCGCGGGTGACCGCAGCAGATGCCAATCATCTGCGAATCACCTTAACCACGAATCGACACGAATGAACACGAATTTGGAAACTCTTTCACAAAAGGAAACGAAGAAAACAAAGTGTCGGTTCTAAGAACTTCTTCGCTGCCTTCGTTACCTTCTGTTCCGAAAACTCTTTGTGTCTATTGGTGTCCATTCGTGGTTACGAAGTCTTCGGGGTTTTCTGGAACGACGGGATCGATTCGTCGATGACAACCCAGGGCAATTTATCTTCGAGGAAGATCGCTTTCTGCGGCTCAAATGGTGTCGGATCATCGAGCGACGCAATCGTGAAATCGATCGCGTCGGAATCTTTGCTGTCTTCAAAAAACAAATGAGTGCCGCAACATGCTGCAAACGAACGAATCCGATTCGCGTACGGAATCTTGCGCGGCTCGCCCTTTGTTACGACTAAATCCTGGCGCGGTGCTGAGCCCCACACCACGTGGGGCGCGCCCGCGCTTCGGCGGCAATCGATGCAATGACAATCGACCAATGCAAATGGCCAACTCTTCAACACGTATCGTGTCCCACCGCAAACGCATCCACCGGTTAATTCCATGTGATTTTCCTGTCGCTAAATCAACACCGTCTACCGAGCGATGGAAATGATTATTGCATAGCGGACGATTCGCCGTGCTTCAGCCCATCCGAGGTGCGAGTCCATTGCTCGTTAGGCAACAGCGTCGTTTTGGCGCTGCCGGGTGGAATCAACCGCCGTGCCAATTCTGAAAAAATATTGAACATAATTAGTTGAACGCGATTACGCCGGCGCGGCTGCGCAGTGTCTAACTGAGTAAAAAAAAAGGAGACAAAACATGAACTTCATCGCTCTTGGTTTCGCACTTCCAGCTGCACTCCACAACCCGTGGCTGCATGGTGCTGCTTTAGTGGTGTTGTTATTGTGCCTGCCGCGTTTGCTTGGAATTGTCTATATTCCGCATACCCAGGTTGGCATAATCGAGAAAATCTGGAGCAGCAAAGGTTCGCTGCGCGAAGGCCAGATCATTGCCCGTAATGGTGAGGCCGGTTATCAGGCCCGCTTCTTACGTGGCGGTATTCACTTCGGATTATATCCGTGGCAATACCGCATTCATA
>WNFO01006036.1_pt1 | contig 10673 bp, 7 predicted proteins | sample 5400251 | NCBI WGS metagenome assembly WNFO01 (sample SAMN13153354, study PRJNA577476) | soil metagenome | isolation source: 100 cm saprolite under Madrone tree | place: USA:California | collected 2016-06-14 | reverse complement strand
TCACGAGTATCCTGGCCCGCTGATGAAAATCATGGCCTATGGTCTAGCGTCTCTGGTGGATTATTCGCGTATTCGTGGCCGCCAGCATTTTCCATCTGATGTTTTCGTCGGCAGTATCATGGGCAATCTCATCGCACAAAATATCTACAGCCGACATCATGATCCGGGGCTGGGCGGTGGTGAATGGCGATCGATCAGCCAAATGTTTCGAGGGGACGGAAATCTCTCTCCAAGCAATATGGGGTCATCGTACGTCCCCATGGATAGCTGGATTTATCCGGCCCTTGATCGCCTCGCCGCGCTGGGTTATGTGGACAGTGGATTCTTGGGGATGCGCCCCTGGACCCGGTTGGAGTGTGCGCGACTACTTAATGAGGCGGGAGAGAGTTTTTTGTCTCCGGATAGCCCGTCGGAGGCCGCGAAAACCTATTTTGTATTAGCTCGCGAATTTGCCGGTGACTTTAAGGAAATGAGCGAAGGGAAAAACAGAACTGCAAAACTGGAATCAGTCTACGCAAGTCTTGGCGGCATTGCCGGTCAGCCCTTAACGGATGCATATCATTTCGGGGAAACGGTGGTCAATGACTACGGCCGGCCCTATCAGGAGGGATTCAATTTCGTCGATGGCTTTTCAGGTTGGATGACTTCGGGACACTGGGTGGGCTATGTGCGGGGTGAATTCCAGCATGCTTCTTCTGCTCCGGCCTTGTCTGACAGCGCTAGGCAATACATTTTCTCGTCGAATAACGTTCCTTCGGTTCCTCCTGACACTCCGATCCCCAGTGTTAATCGTTTTAAGTTGTTGGATGCCTACGTTGGCCTGAATTTCTCCAACTGGCAAATTACATTTGGCCCACAGACGCTCTGGTGGGGCCCCAGCAGGGGAGGGCCGTTGATGTTCAACGACAACGCCCCCCCGGTGAACATGCTTCGCGTTAATCGCGTTTCTCCGTTTAAGCTTCCGAGCTTCTTGGGATGGCTGGGACCGCTTCGGATGGAGTGGTTTTTGGGGCAGCTCGCTGGCCATGAGTTCGTCTTCCAAACCAATACAGGCATAGTCGGTCAATTCGGTCAGCCAATCGGTCGCCAACCCTTCATAGATGGCGCGAAATTCAGTTTCAAACCTTTACGAAATTTTGAACTCGGCTTTTCCGTGACTTCCGTTTTTGCCGGAGGGCCCACTCCTTTGACTGCCCACACCTTCTTGCAGAGCTATTCCTTGGGTAATGGAAGCGGCGCATTGGACCCGGGCGACCGAAGATCAGGACTGGACTTCACTTTTAGAGTTCCCGGGCTGCAAGACTGGTTGACTTTCTATACGGAGGCGTTTGTTGAGGATGAGTTCTCGCCGATAGCTTATTGGAGGAATTCGGCGATATGGTCTGGCTTGTATTTGCCGCAAATACCCAAACTCAATAAGTTGGATCTTCGTGTTGAAGGCGGATATACGGATCTTCCCGGCAACCTCCAGAGCGGCCTTGCCAGCAACCCCCATTATAATCCTGGTATTTTCTACACCAATACTCGATACCCCAACGGCTATACGAACGATGGCCAATTGCTTGGGAATTGGATGGGCCGGCAAAGTACGGGCGCTCAGGCCTGGACTACTTACAGATTTAGCCCCCGAAATTTCATTCAGCTAGGCTTTAGACATCAGAAAGTGAGCCAGCAAGTAATGCCAGGAGGCGCTACCTTGACGGATTTTTCTGTCAGTGCGGATTTTTGGCCTCGAGCAGACTTAAGCGTCTCGAGTTCTGTCCAGTATGAACGGTGGCTGTTTCCGGTCATTGGTCCGGGGGCAGACTCCAACGTCGCAACTTCAGTCAAGTTCACTTTCTGGCCTCACAAGGGGAAATGAGCACGTACGCGTTCTATATGAGAGCGAGAGGGCGAAAAAGAGAAACGACATGATGCAGACAGCGACCAAGGCGCAGCCAGAGGCAGCTCCGCAGCCGATCGCGGGAGAGGCTTCCTTGCTCGAGGTTCCACTTGAGGATTCCCGCGAGTGGCAAGCGGAACGGCTCCGTTTGCTTTGGGGACGTCGCAAGTTTTTTCTCCGCGCTGCAGTGATTGGGCTGCTTGCTTCGACGCTTCTGGCATTTTCGATCCCGAAGTCCTACACCTCGACGACGCAGCTCATGCCGCCGGATCCGCAGTCCACCTCAGGCATGGCCATGATGGCCGCGATGGCGGCGAAGGCTGGAAGTGGCCTTGGGGGAGCGGCGGGAGATTTGCTCGGACTCAAGAGTTCGGGTGCCCTGTTTATTGGTGTTTTGCGGAGTCAGACCTCACAGGAGCGCCTCGTGCAGCAGTTTGACTTGAGAAAAATTTACGGCGTGCGCCTCGTCATGGATGCGCGAATGAAACTCGATGAAAACACATCGATTTCGGAAGACAGGAAGAGCGGCATCATCACCATCAGTGTGACAGATCACAGTCCGCAGCGAGCCGCAGCCCTCGCGGGTGCCTATGTCGACCAGTTGAATTCGCTCGTTTCTGAGTTATCGACTTCTTCCGCGCACCGCGAACGAGTGTTTCTGGAGGAGCGTCTCAAGGTCGCGAAGCAAGATTTGGACGATGCCTCCAATCAACTCGCGCAGTTCTCCAGTAAGAACAACACGCTCGACATCCAGCAACAAGGAAAGGCGTTGCTAGACGCGGCGGGGGCAATCGCGGGCGAAATGATCGCCGCGCAATCTCAGCTCGAGGGGCTTCGGCAGATCTATACCGACAACAACCCTCGCGTCCGTTCTTTGAATGCGCGCGTCGCCGAACTTCGCAGGCAACTCGAAAAGCTCGGCGGTACGCAGGCGAATGCTGTGAACGGCACTAGCGCATCCCAGGAGCACACAGGGGATCCATCCACTGCTAAGGCCGGTGGTGGTCTGCCTTATCCCACCATTAAGAGTCTGCCGTTGCTCGGAGCAAAGTACGCCGACTATTACCGTCGTGCAAAAATCCAGGAAACCGTTTACGAGATGCTCACCGGGCAATACGAGCTCGCTAAAGTGCAAGAGGCAAAGGAAACACCCAGCGTCAAAGTGCTGGATCCGGCCAGAATTCCAGAGAAGAAATCGTTTCCGCCCCGTTTGGCGATTATGTTCCTCGGCACATTTCTGGTTTGCGCCATGTCCGTGGTTTGGGTGTTGGGATCCGTGCGTTGGGAAGAAGTCGATCCACAAGATCCGCTCAAGGTTCTCGCGAAGGAAATTGCCGGTGCGGTGAAAGCGCGAATGCCGTGGGCGTCACGAAATGGATACGCTCCGGACTCAAACGAGCAAAGAATTGAAGATGGACTCAGCAGTCGTCGCCCGCCATCAAGCGGGCCAGCTGAACAATAGAGCCATCCGCAAGCATTTGTGAAACAAAGGGTTAGGTCACATATCGCCCTGTAAGTGACGGGGCGAAGCTGTGTAAGGCCAACCGAAGAGGAGGATGCGTGGCAAGCACGACGGTGATACCGGCAAGCGCGACAAATGTGCTGGAGCGGCAACAGGAAGCGGCAAGTTTGCCCGAGCAACAGCAAGCAGCGTCGCAGGCGCATTGGTACGCCACTTATACGTGCGCAAATCATGAGAAGCGTGTTGCTGCTGAGCTGAGGGTGCGAGACGTCGAGCATTTTCTTCCACTTTACAGTTCCGTGCGCCGGTGGAAAGACCGCCGTGTGCAATTGGAGCTTCCCTTGTTTCCTGGCTACGTTTTCGTGCGGCTCGCATTGTGCGAGCGGCTGCGCGTTGTGCAGATTCCGAGCGTTGTTCGCCTGGTTGGGTTTGGCGGATTGCCAACCGCGCTGCCGGACTCCGAACTGGAAATCATGCGAGGGGGGCTTTCGCAAAGTCTGCGGATGGAACCGCACCCCTTCCTGACCGCTGGCCGGCGCGTCCGGATCACGGGAGGGCCATTTGCAGGACTTGAAGGGGTGCTAAAGCGTAAGAAGAGTGGTCTGCGCGTCGTGGTATCGCTCGAATTGATCCAGCGTTCAGTGTCCGTGGATGTGGAGACAGCGGATGTTAGGCCACTAACTAGCGGTACCAACTGAGGAGTTCTTATTTCCGATAAGACACAATCAACAGCCGCCATTGGCTTGGAGCCGGTTCGAGAGGCTCGGGTCACGTCGTCGTCGTTGCTTGCGCGGAATGCAACGCTGAACCTGATTACCGAAGGATGGGTTTTTCTCGTCTTGCTGGTTGCTATGCCGAAGCTCGTCTCGTTTCTAGGTGATACCCAATTTGGCTTGTTTTCTTTGGCTTGGGTCGTAATCGGGTACCTGACTTTCCTGGATGTCGGTGTCAACCGAGCCGCGACCAAGTTTGTTTCAGAACATCTTGCGGAGCAGGACCATGAATCCACGCGCCTGATTGTCCGAACCGCCCTCACGGCAAACTTGTTCTTGGGACTGGCGGGGGGAGTGGCGGTCGTTTTGATTTCTCCGTATCTAATTCATTCGGTCTTCAAGGTCTCAACGGAACTACAAAGCCAGGCGCGGCTAACCTTTTATGTGGTTGGTCTTGCAGTACCTGTCTTGCTAGTGCACGGAGTTTTTAGAGCGATATTGAGTTCGTACCAGCGGTTTGGCTGGATCAACGCGGTGAATGCCGTGGCCACGACGGCGCAATGGGGAGCGGCAGCCGTGCTGGCGTGGAAAGGCCACGGCGTGGCGTTGGTGGTATTGGCAACGGTTGCCGCCCGCATCCTGGCGACGACGGCTTATGGGGCCGTAATGTTCCGGCTACTTCCCGATCTTCAGCTTTTTCGAGTCCACGGAATGCATGGATTGCCCAAGCTTCTGCGGTTCGGAAGCTGGGTCAGTGTGTCACAGTTGGTTAGCCCCCTGCTCGTCTACCTCGACCGAGTGCTGATCGCCTCGTTCATTTCCTTGGCAGCGGTCACACTGTACACCGTCCCGTACGAAGCCATGACTCGGCTCCGAGTCATTCCGTCTAGCCTTGCAACTACTCTCTACCCGGCGTTCAGCGAGCGCGGCACGGAGGAACACAGGGATCGGCTGCAATATCTCTATGAGAGGTCTTTACGATTTCTTCTTTTGATATCAATTCCGCCGACTTTGTTCCTTAGTTTATTGAGCACGAACTTACTGTCTCTTTGGATCGGCCCTGAATTCGCTTCTGGAGCCTCCACTGTCCTCCAGATTATGGCTGCGGGCGTTTTCCTCAATGTTTTGGCGTATGTTCCGTATAATGCTCTGCAGGCCCTTGGCAGGCCGGACCTCACTGGAAAATTTCATTTACTTGAACTTCCTATTTATGTCGCGCTTTGTTTGTTTCTGATTCCCCGGTGGGGTATAGCTGGGGCTGCTATGGCGAATACGCTTCGGCTTTCGTTCGACGCCGTCCTGCTCTTCTGGGCCGCCCAGCACTACTGTTCGTGCTCTATCCGACGTGCATGGGCGAACGGAATTTGGTTAGTCGCCGTGGCTGGTTTGTTTCTCCTGGGAAGCGTAGCCTTGACGCGATACCTGTTAACCACTGAATGGGCACGGCTCGCGGGCGCGCTAAGTGCATCCGTTCTTTACTTTTTCATAGCTTGGAAGTTTATTTTGAACCAACGAGAAAGACCGGCGATCATGAGGGCTCTTGGCGCCTTCCGTTAGGAACATGGTTCCCCATGAAGTTAGAGCCTTGATGCAATGCTTCAAATGCTGGCTTGCTCTGGGGAAGCTCCAACGCGGGCATGAAATCGCCTTTGCTTACGAGCATGTTATCAAGCCCTTGCAGGTTCGTGGGGAGATTGAACGACTGCTTCAAATACTTCACGATGCCCGGGCCAAGACTGTTCTTGAGATTGGGACAGCGACGGGTGGAACGCTGTTTCTTTTTTCTCATAACGCCGTAGAAGATGCAGTTATTGTGAGCGTCGATCTCCGTCGCGGGCGATTCGGCAATGGATACCCATTGCTTAAAGTGCCTCTTTATCGATCCTTTGCCAGAAGAAGCCAGAAAATCATTTTGATACGCGGGAATTCTCATCTGGAAGAAACACATCGGAAGACAAGAAAAGCACTTATGCATAGACCAGTCGACTTCCTTTTTATCGACGGGGACCACACTTATGATGGCGTCAGAGCAGATTTTGAAATGTATTCCCAATTTGTCTCGCCTGGTGGCATCATCGCTTTTCACGACATCGCGGCGCATGCGCACGAGACCGGCTGTGAAGTTTCTAGGTACTGGAGCGAGGTCAAGCATCAATATCGCTATGAGGAAATCATCGAGAACCCCAGCCAGGGATGGGCTGGTATTGGGGTGCTCTACGTCTAGATTTTTTCTCTACTGAATCAGAGATGGTAGCGGGGACGGTATCATTTCCGACGCGCGCTCAATCTGCGATTGCTCCGCTAATTTCTGGCTGCCTCTTTTGGTTGGATTTTCACATGGCTCCATCGTGACCTCGAATTTCTGCTCGGATCCGTAGAAATTGCAACCCTAAGGTACGATGCCACTCTGAAAGACCTATCGCTACAGCCCTGAAAATGATGTTCCTGGACTCTACTATTACTAGGTCTCGTTCCCTGGCGCACGGCGTGGGTGAATGGTGGGTTGTTGTTGCCCTTCTCTTCTCGCTGATACCAGCAGGAATGGGAGTCCCTATGTTTGGGAACAACATTTCACTGTTCGACATCGCATTGTTAGCGGTACTGTTGTACCGGGTCTTTCGAGGCGTCGTCGGAAATTTCGGTTTTGACCTTTCCGATAAGCCTGTCTTATTGCTTTCGTTGGCTTTCTTGATCATTCAGCTGATTTCGCTTCTCTTTAACCTCCGGGATGTGCACCTTGGTTTTCGCGCCGTGAAAATATTCGCGTTCGGTTACCTCACCTACATGCTTTGTGTATCCACTCTAAAGCGCACCAGAGACGTCCAGCGAGTTCTATTGGGTCTAATCGTTTGGGGTGGGACGGTCGGATTATTACTAGTCCATCGATATATAACTGATTGGTCTTCACTCGTCGCCCAGGATGACGGCTCTGGGATTGGGGTCAAGGACGAGGTAGGTATCGCTCTGGGTCACAGCAACAACTTGGCGGCACTGCTGGTCATGATCTTGCCTGTGGCGATCGCAGCGTTATTTTCTTGTCGCCGGTTCCTGCGGATTGCCATCGGCATTTGTGTTGGGTTAATCCTTGTTGGACTTTTGATCACGATGTCAAGGGGCGGTTTCTTGTCCATAGTGGTCGGGTTGCTCTGTGCGGGCCCCATGATTTGGAAGGCAGGCCTCAAGCTGCGGCACGCCGCTATTTTCCTTGGAGCGGTAGTGTGCTTCTTTCTCTTAGCGCTTTTGATAGTGCCCGAACTCCTGATTTTCGATTACGGAATGCTTTCGTACCGGCTAGACAACCCTGACTACGCTCGGGTCGACTTGTGGAAGGCCTCATGGGAAGTTTTCCTCACACACCCGCTATTTGGAATAGGACCTGATTCTATATATGTCTACAACCGGCGACTCGCGATCGATGTTCCCTACAGTCATAACTTCATTCTAAACACGCTTTCAGAACTTGGTTTGGCCGGGGGTGTATCGTTCTTTCTGCTCTTAGGGATCCTGATTCGGCGGAGTTATCGCCTCTGTCTTTCGACGCTAGCTGACCCCAAGCTGAAGCACATCGCCTTGGGCTTGTTTGTGGGTCTTCTTTCCACTCTGGCACACGGATTGGTAGACCCCACCTTTCCATTTCAAACGTATGAAATCATCTTCTGGATATGTATGGCACTTGTATATAGCTATCAACAGATTCTAAAAAAATCAGCTCTTGCTGGTGCCGCAGACGCTATCTCGCTTCCTGCTCGGCTGACACCGTCTAACTGCGGACTCCGCGGCTAGGTGGACCCTACGGAGAATGAATTGAAGATCCATCAAGAGCTTTCGAAAAAGAAGGTGGTCATCACCGGCGGTGAAGGCATTGACATGGGTGACGGTGCGCCCGGTAACCAGCCTGTGGTTGTTGTTGTAACCTATAACAGTCAACGGTTTATCGGTACTTGTCTCGACTCAATAACTAAAGGAGGCGGGCAGCCAATCGTTGTCGACAGTGGATCGACTGACGACACACTGCAGATTATTAACCGGCATTACCCGTTCGTTCGGTTGCTGCGGACTGTTCGAAACGCGGGGTACGGTGCCGCTTTGAACTTTGCGGTGGCGGACACAACCGCAGAAATCCTGATATTAGCCAACGCGGATGTTATTTTCCCGCCAGATTCGATTTCGGCACTGCGCGCCTATTTAATCGCACATCCAAAAGTCGGAGCCGTTGGACCGCAACAGGTTTTTCCAGATGGATCCTGGCAGCGAAGCTACGGAACCCTCCCGGGAGTCAAGGGCGGTCTCCTCGATCTTTCAGGAATCGGCTCTTTGCATTCCAATTTTCGCCGTTTGCTCTGGCCACGAAGAGTCGATCACCATCCGAAATCTGTCGGGTACATTGACGGCGCTATTATGGCAGTTCGAAAGGCGGCGTTCGAGTCCATCGGCGGGTTTGATGAGGAGTTTTTCTTTTATGGGGAAGACGCCGATTTCTGCTTGCGACTTCGAAGGCTTGGATGGAAAACTGTCTTCCTGCCGACTGTCATTGTCACTCACTTGCGTGGAGGAAGCTCAAGCCGGATCGACTCTATGTTGGCCGCAGTGGCTAAGCTGAACGTGGCTGGCAAGCGCTTGTTTCTGAAGAAGCATTGCCCGCACTGGCAGCATGGCATTTACTCTCTGTTGGAAAGAACGCACGCCCAGAAGATGGGGCTCATCCATCGATTGATCGCATGTGTCTGCTCCTCGACGCAAAAGGAACAAGTCTTGCGTCGCGTAGCCGAATTCAGTGCGCTTTCGCAATTGTGGGGTTAAGGACTCGCTCGTTAGTTCAGTTTAAGGAAGCCCGAGTTGGCTACTACGGAGGCACCAGTAGAACGCATGGGGTCTAACGGCATTGCTCTATTGCTCTGGGAATATCCCTGGCCGGGATATGGTGGCAGTGACCTGCGCAATCAGTTCCTGATTACGGAGATTTCGAAGGAGTACCCCGTTGACCTCCTAATCTGCTCTCGCGAGTTACTCCGTGAGGACCAATACTCCCGATGCCGTCAATATTGCCGCAGCGTGACGGTTGTCCCAAACAGCACCGATACCCTGTGGAGCCAATTCATGGTCGGAGCTAGGGCGATGATCCGACAAGTACCTTTTCACACCGCCATAATCGAGCGATCTTTTCTCAAACACCTGGCCGGTGATGGACTGCGCTTCGATAACCGGATTGTGTATTGCTCTCAGAATATGTGGGGCACGATCGCCACTCGCTGGCCATCGACATCTTCGTGGATCCTGGACCAACACAACGCAGATCTGGAATTCTGGCGCATTTATGCCTCTGAGACTCTCGACTGGAAAGATCGGCTTGTTCGAAAACTCAACTTCCGTCTGGCCGCGAGTCATTTCCCCGAACTGTACAAGAGAGTTGGCTGTGTCGTGTCGGTCTGTGAAGAGGACAGAAACTTGACACAGGCTGTGTGCCCGTCAGCGCGCGTTGAAGTCGTCGAAAACCCAGTGGACTGCACGTATTTCACCCCGAATCGGATCCGAAGAAGCAAGCGGCCAAGGATTCTTTTCACGGGAACCCACAATGATCGCAACCTGTGCGCGCTGAGGAGATTCATGGTCACCGTTCTACCAAAGGTGAGGCAACAGCTTCCCGAACTGGAATTCGTTTTGGGCGGTACCTTTTACGCGACGCCGCAAGCAGAACTGAGGAAGCTGGGTGAAGTTACCTTTACAGGAGCGGTGCCTGACCTCAGGCCTACTTATGATGCCTGCGATGTCTTTGTGAATCCATTTTGGAATGGTTCCTATGGTTCCAAGTTGAAAGTAGCGCAGGCGATGGCCATGGGAATGTGTGTGATTACTTCGGTTGATGGCGCTCGTGGGGTTCCTGTCTCGGATAACGAAACTGCACTCGTGGCTAGAGACGAGGATGAATTCGTGAGCATGCTATTGAGGGCTCTCACGCAGGAGGAGACTCGGATCAGAATCGGTGCGGCTGCGAGACAATTGGCACTCCAGAAACTAGATTGGCCCATTGTCGGTCGAAGACTTCGTGAAATCATTAAATCGGTCGACTCTACTCGAAGCTACCGCGAAGAGTCAGCGGGTTGCCCCTCGGTTGCCACCCGCTCGGGGCGGGATGCAGACGTCGTTTACTAGACAGCTTCTCGCCCTGAGAAATTCAACTGATTACGTGGTGAATATTTTTTCCTCGAGACCCAAGAAGGTCAATTCAGATTATGGAAAAGAATGCTAACCGGAAAGCTATCTCATTTCAGGAGGGTGTGGAGGTCGAAGAAGTTGAGAACTGCCTTCTTTGCAGTCGACAAGGTATGCCGCTCTACCAGCGCCTTCGAGACCGTCTCTTCTCGGCGCCGGGAGAATGGAATCTCTGGCGGTGTGCGGAGTGTGGTTTCGTCTGGCTCAATCCTCAGCCACTGGCCTTCGAGATCGGAAAACTGTACAACGCCTACTACACCCATCAGGCTGACGACGGTTCTTTGCGTTCTCGGCTGCGAGATGCAATGCTCCTGACCGCAGTGGGGGCGGGGAGAGGCTTGAGAATGGTCCCGTGGAGGGTCATTGCCGCAATCCTCTACCTGGTTCCCGGTATACGCACTGCCGC
>WNFO01008895.1_pt1 | contig 10674 bp, 9 predicted proteins | sample 5400251 | NCBI WGS metagenome assembly WNFO01 (sample SAMN13153354, study PRJNA577476) | soil metagenome | isolation source: 100 cm saprolite under Madrone tree | place: USA:California | collected 2016-06-14 | reverse complement strand
GCTCATTCGCACACAGGATGGCCAAACGCGCTTGAGGCATCTTTTGCCAAAGTCGACTGCAGAGCGAGTCCTACGAAGTACTCTTCCCTGGAGGGACGGCACCGCAGTGGTGTTCGATCGCCCCCGCGAAAACCAGGTCATGCTCGAAACATTTAACTGGGAAGACCCAAACCGCTACGGCTACTATACGCGGAACAAGGAATTCTTGGGGCAGGCCCAGCCGCTTGAGAGCTGCCTGGTGGAAGACCCGATTCAGGTGATGCTGACGGGCACGGTTGCGCCCATTCGCGAAGCCGAAGGAGTTCTTCGCGCTGCGGACTTTGCCGAGGAATTTGCCCTCGCAGTGACCATCTATGAGAGTAAAGACTTCGCGATGATCGACGTCATTCATCCGGTTTGTTCGAAGGGGGCGTCACTCGCGGAATGGGCCGCGATGCGCGGCTTTGCGCGCGAAGAGGTCATGGCCATCGGCGATAATCATAACGACCTGGAGATGCTCACATTCGCAGGAATACCGGTCGTGATGGGCAATAGCGTCCCCGAACTGAAGACATTCGGCTGGCATGAAACGTCGAGCAACGACGATAACGGAGTGGCTGCGGCGATCGAACAGTTTGCCTTGCGGGAGGCCGCCCCATGCGCCTGACGCGCCTCTTGCCCTGTTGTGCTCTGTTACTTGCGGTAGGACCCGCGGGCCGCGCGGAGTACATCGTTCTGCGCAGCGGTCAGCGACTCAATGTGAGCGGTTACCAACTCCTAGGAGACACGTACCGGTTGCAAATGTCAGGGGGCACGGTGTTAATCGCCGTCGAGGATGTCCTGGGCATCGAGCCCGAAGAGGTGTTCACGCGGCTGAAGCCGGCCGATAATTTCAAGGGTCCTTTTCGCGAACTGATCGAGGCGGCCTCCGCCCAATACAAAGTGGACGCTGACCTCATTACCAGCGTGATCGCCGTGGAATCGAACTTCGAACCGAAGGCAATCTCCCGGCGCGATGCGCGAGGGCTGATGCAACTGCTTCCTGAAACGGCGGCCAAACTTGGGGTAAAAGACATCTTTGACCCCAGAGAGAATATCGACGCCGGGACCCGATACCTGGGCGATCTGCTCAAGCGCTACGACAACAATTTAGTCCTTGCTCTTGCCGCCTATAATGCAGGCCCGGAAAAAGTCGCAAAATTCGGTAGCGTTCCACCTTATGCCGAGACTATTTCTTACGTTCGCCGCGTCAAGCGCGCCTACGAAAACAGCAAGTCCGGAGGGACGCCAAGTTCCACCCGGAAAAGAAAGTCATTCTCTGCGTCTGCGACCGTACCAAACGGAAAAAGGTAGCCCTCCGTTTTCGTCGAAGATTTCCCGAGGACACCCTCGAATTAGGTTTTTCCCAAGGTGTGAAGCCAGAATTGCGTGACGAAGCTATTGCGGTGGCGCAGTTGGGTTGGAATTCGGCGTCGGCTGTTGCGAGTTTGGCGCAGGATTCGTCGGGTTTGCCACGGGTAGCGCTCCGAAGGGGCTCTGGCTCTGGCCCTGACCCTGCCCAGGAGCGTTAGGCGTGCCAACCTGCACGCCCGGCTGTCCGACGGTTAGCGCGTCCTTCGAAGGATCCCAGACAAATTCAAACAAACGATAATTCTTCGCCTTTTCGTAAACCTTTACTGAACGTTCTGCCAGCCTGCGCTCCGGCCGGTGCCTGGCCTGGGCTCACCCCTGGCTGCGGCTGATTCGCACCAGCCAGAGTAGAAGCAGGTGTGCCCAGCGTGGAGCCGCCCGCCGCCGAAACGTTAATGGTTTGGGGCGGCTTCAAGCTGCCAATAAGTTGGCCGGCGGGGCCCACATAGATCAGCCGCCAGGTGCCGTCTTCCTTGTTCATAGGGTCTTTGTAAGCCTGGCGCATGAACCGCAGCGTTCCAACTTTTGGTTTGGTTAGATCATCCAGCGAAGTCGGGAAGCGGCCGAGCTTGCGTTGGTAAAGTTTGATACCCCGCACATATTGCTTGCCACGCCAGATCATCTCTTCTTCTTTTTCGCGTTTCGCCTGGGTCAGGATGTTAGGTGCGACGGTCATCACCGCGGCCATCATAAGAGCGGCGATGAACATCACCATAAGCAGCGCATATCCGCGCTCCCGAGGCGTTCGCAGTAGATGTGCTGCGCGTACGGTCATGCCCCTGGCCCCTGCTCTTCAAGTACTGCGTTGCCGCGCCGCCCCGTTGAGATCTCCTCGAACTCCAAGTTGGCATTTCCGATTTTGAGGATGCGGTACCGGCCCATTAACATCTCGCCTTCGCCGACAATGTGAACCTCATCGCCATCGGTGAAGAAGGCGCGACGCGTCCCTCCCAGGGGGACTGTGCCATAGCCGAAGAACTTTACCGGAAGCGTCGGCGGAGGAGGGGGAGCAGGCAGTGCCGGAGGCACAAAATTTGGATCCCCGGGTTTCGGTTCTTTCTTGGGCGAAGGGGGCACGCGAAGTGGTGTAACGGGGCTAAAGATGTTTCTTCCGTTGCTCTTATATTCCGACTTCCGTGAGGCTTCCAACTTCCACCAATGCAACTGGGGATTATCCACTGCAAGCGGAGGGTAGTTCTGGACGAACGCCGCCGCGCTGTCCGCAATCACCGCAGGATTCGCCGGACGGAAATACCACACGAGCGGTGCCACCACCAGCAAGACAACGAGCACAGCGATTTGGCTCTTCTGATTCATCAAGCGGCCCGAAAAAACGTTCTCATGCGTAACGTCACGCGAATCGCGCTGGACACTCCCTGCGGCTGATTTTCGGAAGCCAGAGCCAAGCTATCCACGATGTAGACATTTGCGGACCGCTGTAGCCCGTTCAGGAAGCGCACAACGCCCGCATAATTGCCGCTTATCGTCGCTTCCAGCTCAACCTCGCTGAGTTCACGATTGGGAATCTCTTTGTGGTGAAAATTCACGCCGGAAATTTGCAATCCCGCTTTGCGCGCAATGCCACCAAGCTCCTCCGTCACTGTCGAGTACCCCGTACTGGCGGGGAACAGCGATTTTTCAAATTTGTCGCAGTCCATCTGGGTGGCTGGCATGCTTTGTTGAATGGCCCTAGCACGGCCGATATCCCCCTGCAGCAACTTGAGTTGAACTGTCTGGCGGTCAAGCTCCTGTTGAGGCGTTCGCGGGGCCGATGCCTGCCGCCAACTGAAGGCGGCCAGGCCGCAATCCGCTAGGGCCAGCAGTGCCAAGCCACTGATGATCACCCTCCTCCGCGATGTGAAGTCGCGACGCATCAGGTTCTCGAATAGATTACTGTCAATTCGACGATAACTCGATCACCGCTGGTTGCCTGGTTCGGAACATGCTCGCTGACAAGTTCAACATGGGTGAAGGCACTGGACTCTTCGAGAGCACGAATAAATTTCAGCTTGGCTTCATCGCTAGTCGCGCCTACGCTCAGCCGGACTTCAATGCGGCCATTCTTTTGCACAGGTTCGATGCTCACGACGCGCACGCCGCCGGGCAACACTTTCTCCAAATCCATGAACATCTGCGTCCAGTTGAAGCTGCGCTCGTCCAGGATGGTGTTGAGAAAAGCCGCGCGATCATGGAGCATCGCGTTATCCCGGCGGCTAAAGAAGCGCTCAAGGTCGCTTCTCTCCTGCTGGTATCGAATCAATTCCTTGCGGGTTTTCTCCGTCCTGGCACGCAGCTGGGCATCAGCTTTCCGGACGACATATACATGCCATCCCAGAAGAAGGAACGCGATTCCGGCGACGGCGGCAATCAGCCCGGCTCCGGCCAGAAATCTCCGATGGGTTTCCAGGGGCTTTGTCGCGAGATTGAGCCGGACTCTCATAGTTAACCGTGGTACATCTCTCTAAGCTTTCCTATGCGCGATGCATCATCCAACCGATCAATCCTTCCAACTCGCGATCTGCCAAAGAACGCGCCCCTTCATGAACACGGCCTTCGGAAAGCGCGGAGTGCGAAAGCGACCTCACGTCACAGTGGAATTCGTCCTCGAGCGGCCCAACGAACTCCGGCATGCGATCCCCAAGCCCCGCCACACGCACGGACTGAATCCCTTCTCCCCAGGTATCCTGATAATAGGCGGCCACCGGAAAAATCTCTTCGAGCAACATTTGCGGCGTGAGGTCACGCCCAAAGGCGGGGAGCTCCGTGGAACGGTAGCCACAAAGCACTCCTTCGCGCCCGATGGCAGTGGTGAGCGCCGCCCCGGAAACGCGGGCCAGCAGCGCGGGTCGCTGATCATCAAGCAGCGCGATGGCCGCGAGCGATGAACTCAGTACAACACCAGGAAACAGCCCTGCAGCTTCCGCAAGCCCCTCGTATTCGCGGATGATGCGCAGTCGCGCCAGAGCCGTGACGACGTCCACGCCATCCTCGCGCGGCGCTTGTCGCATATAGGAAATCAGCGTCTCATCCACTTCGAACGGCACGCTCTTCTTCAGCTTCCAGCGAAGCATGGGCACGGCTTCATCAGGGCTCCGCGGGAACTGTTCGAAATGCTGCACAAACACGCGAATCACGGGATCTGGAAGCAACAGGGCTACTTCCTCATCCTTCGCCCGCAGTTTGCTGCAAACGGCGGTCATCGCGCTTCTGACCGCAGCGGAATTGACGATGTTCGCTTCGACCGCAGACGGCAAAATAGCTCCCGAGGAGAGAGCTTCCACCGCGAATCTGTCCAAACCTCCCGTGCGCGTCCAACGTGCGCCGGCAATTCGGTCCGGCGAAATTTCGATGGCAAGCGGCGGATGCGGAATGGCGTTCAACCAGCGAGCCACGCGGCGGGCCAGATTGCTCTTGTAAATTCCCTGATGGAATGTGGCAGCGCTAGTCAACGAATGTCACCTTGTTGATTTCCTTCAGCGTCGTAATGCCGGCGCGTACCTTCGCCATACCGCTTTCGCGAAGCGTCATCATGCCTTCTTCCCGGGCGACACGCTTGACTTCCGAGGTCGGCCGACGGTCCACGATCATTTCCCGGATGCGGTCGGTCAAATCCAGCAGCTCGCAAATGGCCGTGCGTCCGTGATATCCGGTTCCGGAACACTCCAGGCATCCTGCGCCCTCTCCGAAATTTATGTTACCGGCAATAGCTGGATCGAACCCTGATTCCTTCAGCTCTGCCTCGGAATACTTCTTGGGACGCTTGCAGTTCGGACAGATTACCCGCACAAGACGCTGCGCCATGATGCAATTCAGCGCGGAAACGAAATTGTACGGCTCGACGCCCATGTTGATGAAGCGTCCGATCACGTCGGTAACGTTGTTGGCGTGGACGGTGGTGAACACCAGATGGCCGGTGAGGGCGGACTGGATAGCGATCTGTGCGGTTTCCTGGTCGCGGATCTCGCCGACCATGATTTTATCGGGGTCGTGACGCAGGATGGAGCGCAAGCCACGGGCGAAGGTCAGTCCCTTTTTCTCATTGACGGGAATCTGCGTGACTCCACGCACCTGGTACTCCACGGGATCTTCGATGGTGACAAATTTGTCTTCGTCCGTCTTGATCTCATTGATTGCGGCATAAAGCGTGGTGGTCTTGCCCGAGCCGGTCGGCCCCGTCACCAGCACCATGCCGTAAGGCTCACGGATGTAACGCCGGAAACGGCGAGTCTCCTCCGGAGAAAAGCCCACGACATCCAGGTTCAAGCTTTGGAATTTCTCCGAGAGCGTCTCTTTGTCGAGGACGCGAAGGACGGCATCTTCGCCGTGACTCGCCGGCATGATGGAAACCCGCAGGTCGATAAAGCGCCCTTTGTACTTCACCCTAAAGCGCCCGTCCTGCGGCACTCGTCGTTCAGCGATATCCAAATCACTGAGAACTTTGATGCGGGAGATTACGGTAGAGTGCCACTCTTTGGCGATGGGCTGCATGGCGTACTGGAGGACGCCGTCGATGCGGTACTTCACGGCCACTTCGGTATCGCGCGCTTCGATGTGAATGTCGCTGGCGCGGCGCTCGAGGGCAGTGAAGATGACGGTTTCCACGAGCCGCACGACGGGACTAACGGCAGTGTCCCGAGTCAGCCGGTCGGCGGAAATTGTCTCTTCACCTTCTTCCTGGTCTTCTTTCGATACCTGAAGCGTGAAGGCTTCCGTCGCTTGTTCGAGTACACGCTGGGATTGTTCGGTGCGCTTGAGAAGGTCGCCAATCTGACGGGCCGTCGCGACCTTAATGGCGAGTTTTTTGCCCAACAAAAGGGGGAGTTCGTCGCTCAGCAGTACCTGACTTGGATCTGCAACGGCGATCGACAATAGATTGTTGTGCCGCTCGAGCGGGACGAAGTTGTAGCGGAACATCAGATCCGCGGGGATTGTTCGGAAGAGCTCGGGATCGATGCGTTGTTCGCGGAGATCGATAAACGCGCAACGGTATCTCTCGGCTAGCTTGCGCGCGTGATCGCGTTCGTGCTGTTCCTCGGCCGCTGATGCGAGGTCCGCCGCCGAGGGCAAATTTTGATCCGTGGTGGCCATGGCTCCTTACTTTACCGTGCCGCTCAACGAGAACACCGGGAGATACAACGAGATCAAGATAGACGCGACAAATAGGCCCATAAATACCAGAAGAACAGGTTCGATGACCGAGACCAGCGTGGAAAGTCTCAGGCCAACTTCCTCTTCATAGAACTCGGCCACGCTCGTCAACATGGGCGCCAGCGCGCCGCTCGATTCCCCTACTTCGATCATGTCCAGGGCGAGATCGGGCATCACTCGGGTAGCGGTGAGCGCGGAGTGCAGTGATTCACCTTCGCGGACCATTTGCGTAGCCTGCAAAACCGTTCCACGCACCAACTTGCTAGCGAGAGCGTCCGACGCGGTCTGCAAACCCGCAACCAGGGGCGTTCCCCCGGCCAAGAGCGTCGCCAGCGTCCTTGAGAACTGCGCGACCTGAAACTTCAGCAGCGTATCTCCTATGACCGGCAGCCGAAACTTCAAACGATCGAGAACTGCTCCGCCATTCTCTGTCCGCGACCACAAGTAAACGCCTAGTGCAGCAAGGAACAGGGCAGCGACACCTCCAAGCAGAGGGTATCGATAATCGACCGTGACGGCAATCAGCAATTGCGTCGGCCCGGGCAAGTCCACATTCAAGTCGCGGTACAACATGGCGAACTTTGGAATCACGACGGTGACGATATAGGTCAGAATGATGATCGAAACGGCGATCAAGATCGTCGGATAAACGAGCGTCGCTATGATCTTCTTCTTGACGCCCGTGCTTACCCGTTGATAGGCGATGTAATAATCCAATACACCCGAAAGATTTCCGCTCTTCTCTCCGGCCAGAATGGCTGTGGAATAAACCTTGGAGAAGACCCCTGCCTCGGCCACCGCCTCCGAGAGCGACTTGCCTTCGCGCACACGGTCACGCAACTGGGAAAGCACTGGGCGGAGTTTTTGAGAAGCGGCCCGGTCGGCAAGCAGGTCAAGCGCACGAAGAATCGGCAAGCCGGCCTTGACGAGCGTATTAAATTGCTGGTTGAGGATGAGGAAATCCGTACCGCTAACCTGACGATCGCTGCGGCGCTGCAGCAAGCCGGACAGTAAACTGCTGCGGGACTCCACGGAATAAACGTACAGACCCCGGTCCACCAGCTTCTGCCGAGCTTCCGTAAGTGAACCTGCGGCTTCAACGTGCGAAAACACCCGCCCGTTTGCATCCGCCACTCTGCAGACAAATTCTCCCATAGGCCTACAGTTTACCTCATCTATTCAATATGCAGGGAAGCCCGGAAGGGTTGGCCGTTCCTTTTCTGAAATGGCGAAAATTGGTCAGCAACTACTGATTTGCGGCCCCGTTTCCGCCGGGTAATTCCCCATTAACAATGGCCACGCCAGGAGGGGCTTCGAAGCGAAACTTCGAGTCCGGAACCGGCGGGTCCATCCGCCAGTCGGTAAAACGGAACTCGACTTCTATCCCGCCCTTTCCACGCGCCAACACGCGCACAAGTTCTCCCGAGTCTGAGACGACCTCCAGGAAAATTGCGTCTCCTTGTTCGGTGCCTGTCGGATCCAAAGAGATTTGATGGTCATTGATGTGCTGCTCTTCTCCTCGTGGCCTGCAATAGAGCACCGCGTCGTCCGGATATTCCGGTGTTATCGTTGAGGAGAGCTTGACCAACGCACAGACCCGCGACAGTTTCGCCTCACCCGCGAGCAGCGATAAGGGAGTCCGCCAATCGCCACTCTCTTTCGCTGGCACGCGTGTCACGGTATGGTCCGCGGGGACATAGAACCACGCCGTCTTGCCATCGACGAGGAATAGGTTCTTTTCCGGCGACTCATACTCCCAGCGCATCTTCCCCGGGCGGCGAAAGTAGGCAATGCCAGCCTCCACGCGAACGGTGTGGTTGTTTTCCGCGTAGCGTTCCAGGAACGTAGCCTGCATCGTCCTCGCGGACCGATATCTGGATTCCAGCAAGCGGACAATCCGCTTCTCCGGCGAAACTTCCGCTCTCGCCGAATTGACAACCGACGTCAGAGATATAGATGCCACCGCAAACAAAGCAGCCAGGAATCGCAAAGCAATATTAGGAACATTCATTTTACTCAGTATAGCAAGTCATGTGTTGCCAAATTGGATGGTTATTGCGCAACGGAGCACTCGAATGCGGAATCAAACTGACCATTGCAATCCTCTTGATTAGACTAATTCTTGCGATGCCTTCAGGCCCCATTGCCGTTTCATCTGCTCCGCTTGCTGCGGGTGACCGCGGAAATGCCTCGTCGGAGAAACCTCATGAGCCGAGGCTCTTTTCGAACCAGTCGCTCATTTTGTTACTCATTCTCATTGCCTTTCTTTGCTATGGGAATACGCTAATCAACGGATTCGTATATGACGATGATCAACAGATCCTACAGAATCCTTACGTAAAGAGCTGGCATTATTTGCCGCAGATCTTTGGGACCACCGTATGGTCCTTCGTTGGCCAGGCCGGGACCACAAACTACTATCGCCCTATCATGACGCTCAGCTTTCTGGTTCTCTGGCAGGCCTTCGGGCCGCTCCCCTTCGGTTTCCACCTTTTCAGCATTCTCGTAAACGCTCTCGTTGTTTTTCTCGTTTTCGAAACGGCGTGCCGACTCTTCCACGATCGGCGCATTGCCTGGATCGGGGCGCTGTTGTTCGCAGTTCATCCCATTCACACGGAAGCGGTAGACTGGATCGCTGCACTCCCTGATCTCGAAGCCACATTCTTCGTTCTTCTCTCACTCACACTCCTTGCGAAACCTGGGAAGATGGAATGGAAGCGCAGCCTCGGGGTCCAAGCGAGCTTCCTACTTGCCTTGCTGTGTAAAGAGCCTGCGCTGATGTTCGCGCTCCTTGCCATTGTCTTCCAGCATGGCGTGAACAAGGAGCGCGCAAGCACCCCCGTAACACAAAAGATTCTTCAGGACTTAGCTTTCTGTGTCATGGCCTTGGCTTATCTCGGGCTTCGCATTATCTTATTTGGCAAAGTTGCTCCAGTCCTCCAGCACCCGAACTTGAGCTGGTCACAGACAATCTACTCCGCCTTCTCTTCGATCGCCGACTACACTAGGCTCCTGGTGTGGCCGGCACATTTATCCGCCTTCCATGCATTCCATCCCAGCAACCCGCTTGGCGATCCTCGTGTCCTTGCAGGAATCGCGATTTTCGCTGCAACTATTGTGGCGCTCCTCAAACTCCAGGCGAAGTCACCTCCAGCAGCTTTCGCTACTCTCTGGATCGGGGTCCTGCTCGGCCCCGTTCTCAACGCTCGCTGGATGGCCTCCAACGTCCTGACCGAAAGATATCTCTACCTCCCTTCGGTAGGTTTCAGTTGGCTGGTGGGCTGGTGCGCCGTACAGGCCTGGGGTGCTCTGGCGCGGCTCAGAACGCCGCTTCGCGGTCTACGATTCGTTGTTGCGACCCTAATCATTGCCGCTGCGGTGCTGGGGTCGGCCAGGACGATTTCGCGTAATACCGATTGGCGAAACGACCTGACCTTGTACACCCGCACTCTTGAGATCGACCCCGACGCCCACGTTATTCGAAGCAATCTGGGGGGCGTCTATTTTGACCTTGGCCAGGCCGAGCGAGCTGGACGGGAATGGGAAATTGCTCTAGCGGGCAAGCCCGATAACGTCGTCACCATGAATGCATTGGGGATGCTTTACACGCAACAAGGCAGATATGCCGAGGCCCGCGCGATGTTTCACCGAGCCATCGCTGCCAAACCACTGTGGGGTCCGGCACACTATAACTACGGCCTCCTCCTGCAAAAGACGGGCGACACAAACCGCGCACTGGATGAGTTTAGGAGTGCTGTTCAGTTGTCACCGCTCGATGCAACCGCAAGGCGCAGGTATGGAGAGGCTCTCCTTGCCAGTCGCAACCTCAGCGATGCCGAGGTTCAACTGACGTCTGCCGTCGACCTCGAACCGTCTCTGGAATCTCTTCAGAGCCTCGCCCACGCCTATCTGCGAGCGGAAAAGTATGCCCAGGCAGAGATGGTCCTGCGGCGCACCGTCAAGGAATTCCCTTTTGATAGCACTGCACACTTCGAGTTGGCGCGGCTTCTGGAAATGGCCCAGCACTTCAACGAGGCAAAGAAAGAATACCTCGCCGGCCTAACCACAGACGCTTCAAACGCTGAAGCAAAGGCGGCTATTAAGAGAATCGAACAGCGGCAAGAGGAAGGAAAGCGA
>WNFO01007878.1_pt1 | contig 10674 bp, 8 predicted proteins | sample 5400251 | NCBI WGS metagenome assembly WNFO01 (sample SAMN13153354, study PRJNA577476) | soil metagenome | isolation source: 100 cm saprolite under Madrone tree | place: USA:California | collected 2016-06-14 | reverse complement strand
TGGTCACGGTGGCGTTGGTGTTGGCATCGATGCCGATGCCGACGCCGCCGATGCCGGCGGTCCCCGAGATGGTGCCGCCGAAATTGTTGGTCACGGTGGCGCTGTTGTTGTCGAAGATGCCGAAGCCGTTGTCGGTGCCGCCGGTCCCCGAGATGGCGCCGAAATTGGTCACCGAGCCGGTGCTGAAGAATATACCTCTGCCGTTGCCGTTGCCGTTGCCGGTTACGGTCGCACCCCGCACGACGGTGGTGTTCAGGTTGATCTCGTTGCCGGTGCCAAAGCCATTGGGAGGGTTCTGGTTGAGGGTCGTGCCGGTGCAAGTGGCGGTGACATTGCTGCCGGCGTCCGGGTCGCATCTGGCCTGAGCCCGTTCGCTTGCCGCAACGGATGCGATCAAGAGACCAAGCATCATGGCGCGCCGCATGGCAAGGCCCGGGCCGGCCGCACGGGTTGCGGCGCCAACGCCGGCCTTTTTGCCAACGCCCGCGAACGGCGATCCACTCACACTCATCCCCAGCCTCCATCCGAAACCATTGATTTCGGACGTGACTTAAACGAAGCCGCCGGATGCGCGCGTCAACCAGCGGGTTGACGCCATGTCGAAATGCGATGGCGCGAAAGCGATTGCCTCGCCGCGTTGCTGATCCGCAACAATCATTGCGGCCACCAGCTTGATCAGCTCGGTCTGACGGTTGGCGCCGGTGTTCGGCACTCGAGCCTTTTCCGTTCCGATTGAATCGGAACGGAGGCTCTCTTTCTTGTTTTGACGCGTTTTCTTCACGCGAACCGGTATCCACCCCGGATCATGTCCGGGGCAGGCTTTCGCTGGAAAACGCTCTCGCAACCATAACAACGATATGGAAATTCATCGAACACCCACCGCACAGGCGCCGGATGAATTTTAGAACGAGGTGCGGATTTCGCCGGCGGCGGCGCCGGTCTTGCTGCGATCTGCGGGAACACCGGCGCTCGGCAGGATCTGGCTTCGTCCGTTGGCGACATCGGTTCGGTCGCCGGGAGCCGGCCACGGGTTATACCAGAGCTCGGTGGATTCAATCGGCACCGGGACAGGTTCGGCATACCGTTCGATGCCGAAGAGCCAGAGGAGCTCAATCACAACTGCAATGGCTAACAACATCACTGAGAACTTCGTCACAATGTGGCTCCTGGTTTTTTGCCGGCGCCTGCGAGAGACGATTCGCTCATCTGAGCCTCCATCCGAGACGGGTGATTTCAGGCGTGTCTTAACGAAGCCGCCGGACGCTCGCGTCAACCGGCGGGTTGAAGCAATGTCGAAATGCGATCGTTGACACCAGTTGCCGCGTGCGTTGCGCCGCCGCAACAATCATTGCCGCCGCAACGGGCCGGCGTGCGCGGCAACCAGCTTGATCAGCTCGGTTTGCCGGTTGGTGCCGGTCTTCGCAAACACGCGCTGAAGATGCGTCTTGACGGTGGCTTGCGAGATTCCGATAGCGTCGGCCACCGCCGAAATGCCGTCGAACTCGCTCACGGCCGCGAGCACGCGCAGTTCGCCCGGCGTGAGCCCGTAAAGCTTCGACATCGATTCCATCGCCGACGGCACGGCGAGCGAGGTCTGGTGAACGAACACCGCCGCCACCGCGGCAAAGCTTATTCCGGTTTCACGCCTCGCTCCGGAGGTCAGCGGGAGGACATGGGCGAGCCATGGCGCTTGCGGCGGAGCCGAGAGCGGGACCGCGATGCCGCTCACACCGACGCCTGCATCCCCCTCACCGGCCGCGGCGATGACGTCCGCCAGCGCCGGACGCGAATCCGTGGTTGCCAGCGCATCGTTTCTCAGGCGAAGAATCTTTCGGTCCTCGAGCATGGCCTGACCGGACGGGTTGGCAAATACGACGCGGCCATTCCTGTCGACGAGGAAGACAGCGGCGGCGAGGCCGTTCAATGCTTCCATCAAGGCCGTCGTTTCGGCCGTCTTGAGCACATTCCCGATCAGCGCCGCCCGGCGAATATGTGGAACGATGAGGTGCGCGCGCCGGCGCGCCTCGTCGTCGACCATGCCGTGGTCCTCGTGACGAAACACGCCAAACAGCGCCGCGCCGGTTGCCGACTTGTCGAGCGGCGTCGACAGACAATCCACTATGCGCTGTGGCGTTGCCCACTCCTGCTGCAAACGCGTATCCGCGAACTCGCGGTAAGGCATGACATCCGCCACCGCGACCAGTTGCCCGATGTCGGCCAGGCAGTGGGCTGGCGTGGTCGGATCCAGCCTGACATATTTCAAGAAGTAGAGTTGCTGATAATGCGGGTCGATGCCGAACTGGTGATACACGGCGCCGGCGGCGAGACTCTTGCAATAGATCGACGCCGCCGATCCACCGACGAATTCCGTCAAATTCTTCAACACGCCCGGCCACAGGGTGGCATCGAGCGCCGTGTCGTAAATGTTACCAATCAGCTCTAAAGGGACTTTCGTTTCTAGGTTCACTGGCTCTGCCTGCTCGCCGCGGGAAGACTTTATTGCCGTGCACAAGGAATCGCGTCATCCGATCGAGTGACGCGCGGGGCTGCACCTGCCACTTTCACTTTACTTTCGCAGCCGGGCGCTGCGGGCATCGATCGTCGCGCCGCGTTGCCCAGCCGCGACAATCATCGCCGCCGCAACAGGCCGGCGTGCGCGGCAACCAGCTCGGTTTGCCGGTTGGTCGCGCCCTGGACTACCGTCGCGCCAGATCGATACTCGACTGTCCGGGATGGCTTTGGATGTAACGAAACAGCCGCGCCTTGAAGATCGGCAGCCGGATGCCAACCACCGTTTCGACGATCGGCTGATGACATTTGAGACAGAACTCGGTCGCCATCGGGTCACCGCCGTTCGCGAGGCTCGTTGGCTTCGCTCTCATAATCCCAATCGGCGCGCTTTCCGGCGGCCAACATTGCGACAATGCCAGCGCCAAAAATTGCGCCGAAGCTGAGCCCGAAGAGCAATCCAGTGACGAATGGCATGGCTACCTCGTTCAAGTCTTTTTGCCGACGCCTGCGAGAGACGATTCGCTCATCCTAAGTCTCCATCCGAAACGGTTGATTTCGGACGTATCTTAACGAAGCCGCCGGACGCGCGCGTCAACCGGCGGGTTGACGGCATGTCGAAATGCGGTGGCGGAACACTGATCGTCGCGCCGCGTCGCTCAGCCGCGACAATCATTGCCGTCGCAACGGGCCGGCGTGAGCGGCAACCAGCTTGACCAGCTCGGTCTGACGGTTGGTATTGGTCTTCGCAAACAGGCGCTGAAGATGCGTCTTGACGGTGGCTTCCGAAACACCCACGACGTCGGACACCGCCGAAATGCCGCCGAACTCGCTCACCGCCGCGAGCACGCGCAGCTCGGCCGGCGTGAGCCCGTAAAGCTTTGACATCGATTCCATCGCCGACGGCACCTCGAGCGACGTCTTGCGCACGAATACCGCCGCTGTCGCGGCAAAGTTCTTTCCGGCTTGCCGCCGCGCGCCCGAAATCAGCGGGAGGACATGCGCGAGCCATGGCATTTGCGGCGGAAACGAGAGTGGGACCGCGATGCCCCGTGTGCCTAACGCCGCATCGCCCTCGCCTGCCGCGGCGATGACGTCCGGCAGCGCCGGACGCGAATCCGCGGTTGCCAATGCGCCGTTTCTCAGACGAAGAATCCTTCCGTCGTCGAGCATCTCCCGACCGGACAGGTTGGCAAATACGACGCGGCAATTCCTGTCGACGAGGAAGACGCCGGCGGCGAGGCCATCCAATGCTTTCGCGAAGGCCGTGGTTTTGGCCGTCTTGATATCCAGCGCCAGCGCATTGCCGACCACCGCCGCATGGCGAATGTGAGGAGTAATGAGGGCCGCCCGCCGGCGCATCTCGTCGTCAACGAGCCCATGCTGCTCATTGCGAAACACGCTGAACAGCGCCACGCTGTCTGCCAACTTGTCGAGCGGCGTCGTCAGAAAATCCGCCAGACCCTGCGGCCTGCCCCACTCCCTGGAGAACGGCGTTTCCACGAATTCGCAACAAGGAATGAAATCCGCCGTCGAGGCCAGTTGCCCGACCTTGGTCAGGCACTGAGCCGGCATGGTCGGATCCAGCCTGACATATTTCGAGAAGTAGAGTTGCTGATAATGCGGATCCTTGCCGAACTGGTGATACACGGCGCAGGTAGTTGAACTCTTGCAATAGATCACCGATCCGCCGACGAATTCCGCCAACTTCTTCAAGACCCCCGGCCACAGGGTAGGATCGAGCGCAGCATCGTAAATGTCACCAATCAGCTCTAAAAGAACCCTTGTTTCATCGATCATTGAGTCTACCTTGCCACGCCCGGCAAATTCGTACTGCAACGCAAAAGAAACCGCATCAACCGAGCGGTTGATGCGGTGGCGCGCGATCCACGCCCTCGCTATTCCGCCGCCGAGATGCGGGTGAATTCCGTCGCCTGGCGCTCGAACAGCCCGCGATAGATTCCTCCCGTCCGGGTGGCGAGCGCGGCATGGCTACCCTGCTCGACGATCTCGCCGCGGTCGAACACCAGAATGCGGTCGAGGCTGCGCACCGTCGACAGCCGGTGCGCGATCACGATCGAGGTGCGTCCCTTGATGAGCCGCTCCATCGCCTGCTGGATCAAGGCCTCCGATTCGGAATCGAGACTCGACGTCGCCTCGTCAAGGATCAAGACCGGCGCGTCGGCAAGAAACGCGCGCGCCAGCGCGACGCGCTGCCGCTCGCCACCCGACAGCTTGACGCCGCGTTCGCCGACCAGCGTGCCGTAGCCCTTCGGCAGCCGCAGGATGAACTCATGCGCATTGGCAAGACGCGCGGCCTGCTCGATCGCCGCCATGCTGGCGCCCGGCCGGCCATAGGCGATGTTCTCGGCCAGCGACCGGTGAAACAGGATCGGATCCTGCTGCACGATCGCGATCTGGCTGCGCAGCGAATGCTGCGTCGCCTGAGCGATATCCTGACCGTCGATCAGGATCCGCCCGCCGCTGACGTCGTAAAGCCGCTGCACCAGCTTGACAAAGGTGGTCTTGCCGGAGCCGGAGCGGCCGACGAGCCCAACGCGTTCGCCGGCGCGGATGTCCACCGACAGCCCGTCATACAGCGCGACGCGATGGCCGCCGTAGAGGAATGTCACATCCTCGAACACGATGCGTCCGCCGTGAACGCTGATCGGCAGCGCGTCAGCGGCGTCGGCAATGCCGATCGCCTCGTCGTGGATGGCGACAAGTTCCTCCATGTCGTTCACCGAACGCTGCAGGTTGTTGATGTGCATGCCGACATCACGCAAATAGGCGTGGATGATGTAATAGCTGGTCAGCACATAGGTGACGTCGCCCGGCGAGGCATGGCCTGCGATCCACAGCAGCAGCGCGCCGCCGACCACGGAGGCGCGGACGAACAGCAGCACCGTGAGCTGCGCCGTAGAGGTGTAGTTATATCGCAGCCAGGTCCGGCGCACGCGGGTGCGCCACCGGCCGATGACGCGCGCCAGCCGCCCGTCCTCGCGCGCTTCGGCGCCGAACGATTTCACCACGGCGTTGCAGGTCAGGGCATCGGCCAGCGTGCCGCCGACCTTGGTGTCCCAGGCATTGGAGATGCGCGCCGCCGGCGCGATATAGCGCGTCGAGAACACCACCGTCATCGACACATAGACCAGCGAACCAACCGCGATGACGAAGCCGAGCGACGGCCAATGCAATCCGAGCAGGATCATCGAGCCCAGCAACACCGCCAGCGACGGCAATAGCGCCATCAAAATGGTGTCGTTGAGCAGATCGAGCGCCCACATGCCGCGGGTGATCTTGCGCACGGTCGAGCCGGCAAAGCTGTTGGCGTGCCAGTCGGTCGAGAAGCGCTGCACGCGCATGAAGGCGTCGCGCGACACGTCGGACATGATCCGCAGCGTGAACGGCACGATCGCCTGCAGTCCGACCAGACGAAGCGTCATCGAGACCAGCCCCAGCGCAACGATGGCGCCAAAGGCCGTGAACGCCGCGCGGCGCGCGGCCGGATCGGATGCGCCCAAGGTCACCGCGTCGACCAGATGTCCTGAAAACAGCGGCATGAACAGGTCGGCGGCGGTCGCACCGAGCAAACCGCCAGCGACGGTCGCAGCACCCACCGGCTGATTGAGCCAATGGCGAAACACGAACGGGATCACCACGCGTATCGCGGCGGGGCGCTTGTTGACAGAAGCGGTCATGGCGTCATCCGGCTGCGCTGGCGCGCGGACCGGCTCCGTTGGTTGGCGAGCGACGGCATGGCCGAACGCAAGCGTCGTTGAAAATGGCAGTGACTATTGGGAAGCTATTGAAGATCGGGACGTCAGGCCCGATCGATGCTGGCGGAAACGGCCCTCAAAGGGCCAGACAGGCGTCCAGCATAGGCTTCGGACGCGAGGGCGCGATCTGCGAATATGACAAAATCATGCAAATCCTCCCCGGTTCGAGCGACAATGCGCTGCTTATAAATGCATCAGGGGCATTTTGCAATATGCCGGCGCCGAGGTCTTGCAAGAAGACCTCGGTCTCCGTTTCATTGCACGGCCGGCACCAGCCGTTTCCTGAACTCCAGGCGCAGCAACCACAAACTCAACAACGCCTGGAGCGTGGTCGTCGCAATCGATAGATACCAGACGTACTCGATGCGAAATTCAGGCTTCGCGGATAACCATATCAGCGGCAGCGCATATGTCGTCAGGCGCGCGCCGGAGCTTAGCAGCACCGGCCTGGTGTTGCCCAATCCCTGAAACATGCTTGAACACACGAAGATCACGCCCTGCGCGACAAGGTTCAGCGCAATCATCCGCAGGAACAGCGCGCCGACGGTTATTGTCTCGGGATCCTTGGTAAAACCGCCAAGCAACAACTCCGGCTTCCATTGCGCGATCACCGTGAAAGCGATCATCATGGCGGTGCCCATCAGCAAAACGCTCTTGAACGTCTCCCTGACACGCTCACTGTTTCCAGCGCCGAAGTTCTGACCGGCGATGGCACCGGCTGCAAACGCCATCGATACCGCCGGCATATGAATGACGCCCAGCAGGCGCGAGCCAATGCCAAAGCCCGCCTGGGCCGTGGTGCCGAAATTCCGCAGCGCATAATAGATCACCGCCATGTTGACGAATATGATGGCGAACTCGCCTCCGGCAGGCAGCCCGACGTTCAATATGCGCTTCCATTGCTTGATTTGCGGACGCCACAATGCGCGATCGATCGCGACATAATGTTCCGACCTGTGGAAATAGATCCACATCATCACCACGCCGATCACGACCGCGATCGAGCTCGCGAGGCCGGCACCGGCGACGCCCAAAGCCAGGCCTGTGCCCCAGCCTGCAATGAGAACCGGCGCCAGAAGTATGTTGATGATCACGGTGAGGGCCTGAACGATCATGGTGGGCCGCACGATGCCGGTGCCGCGCAAGGCGGACGCCATCACCAATATCGCGAATTGCAGCGCCAGCGCCGGCATGAACCAAACCAGATACGTCGCGCCGGCTTCGATCACGGCATCGTCGACGGCAACCGAGCGCATATAACCGCGTGCGAGCATGCATCCGGCAATCAGCGTCAAGATCCCGCCCACCGCCGACAAACCGAGCGACTGATTGAATACCAGATTGGCATCGGCCCGGTCTTTGCGCCCAACCGCATGCGAGATCAGCGCCACCGTGCCCACGCTCAGCACTTGCGTCAGGGCATTGATCAGGAAGCCGGCATTGCCCGCAGCGCCGACGCCCGCAATCGCGGCGTCGCCCAGACCCGAAACAAAATACAGATCAATCAGCCCGCAGAGCATCATCATGATCATGCCCGCGAAAATTTGCGGAGCCATGGCCGAGATATGGCCCACGATGGAGCCTTGGGTGAGGTCCTTCATATCGTCTCATCCGGCTGCGCTCGCACGCGGACCGGCTCCGTTGGTCGACGCGCGACGGCATGGCCGAACGCAAGCGCCGAGGGAAAATGTCGATGGCTTACTGGGAGCTTAGGTGGATCGGGACGTCAGGCCCGATCGATGCTGACGGAAACGGCCTTCAAAGGGCCACACAGGCGTCCAGCATGGGCATCGGACGCGAGGGCGCGATCTGCGAACGAATCGAAATCATGTGCAGATCCTCCCCGGTTCGATCGACGATGCGAGACTTATAAATGCATCATGAGCGTTTTGCAATATCCGGACGACAACTAGTGCGCGGGTGCCGAAGCAAGTGCGGCCGGCTTTTTCAAAAGCATGACCAGCACACTAAGGCCGAAATAGAACAGCGTCAGCATGAAGAAGGCGTCACCATATCCCATCACCACCGCCTGGCGGTGGACGATCTGGGACAACTGCTTCATCGCCATCAGCGAAGCATCGCCCATCCCCTGCAGGCGCTGGGTGAACATATTGAGGGTTTCGGTCGCGGTGGCGTTGCCCCAATTCACCCGTTCGTGCAGCCGCGAGATATGCAGGTCGGTTCGTTCATTCAGCACCTGATTGATCACCGCCAACCCGACGGCACCGCCGAGATTGCGCGTCAGATTGAACAGCCCCGACGCGTTCTTCACCCGTTCCGGGGCCAAGGTCCCGAGCGCGATGTTATTGGTCGGCACCATCGCGAACATCATGCCGATCCCGCGCAGGATCTGCGGCACCAGCAGTTCATAGAAATCGTAGTCGCGGGTAATCCAGGTCATCTGCCAGGAGCCGAGCGCGAAGATGACAAGGCCTGTGGCGATGATCAGGCGCATGTCGACCTTTTGCATCAGACGTCCGACGATCGGCGCGGTGAGAAACATGGTGATGCCGGAAACGAACATGGTCTCGCCGATCATCAGCGCGCTGTAGCCGCGCACCTCGGCGAGATAGCGCGGATACATGTAGGTCAGGCCGTAAAGGCCGATCCCGATGCAGAACGAGATCAGGCAGCCGATGCCGAAATTGCGATCGGTGAACGCTCTGATATCGACGATCGGTTCTTCCACGGTCAGCACGCGCCAAAAGAAGGCGATCGCGGAGACCGCGCAAACCGTGGCGCAGACCGCCACCGAATTATCCTGCAGCCACTCGTATTGCGGTCCCTCCTCGAGCACATATTCGAGCGAACCCAAAAACCCCGCCATCGCGATCAGGCCCCACCAATCCAAGCGGTCGAGTAATTTGAAGTTCGGCTGATCGAAATCGACCAGCGCAAGCACGCCCACGGTGATAGCGACGCCGGGGACGATGTTGATGAAGAACAGCCAGTGCCAGGACAGCGCGTCGGTGATGAATCCGCCCACGGTCGGGCCGACGGTCGGCGCCAGCGTCGCGACCAGACCGATGATCGGGCCGACGATATGGAATTTCGAACGCGGAAATACCGTGTAGGCCGATGCGAACACGGTCGGGATCATGCCCGCGCCGAGAAATCCCTGGATCGCACGCCAGAGGATCATCTGCTCGATCGACGAGGCAAATCCGCACAGGAAACTCGCGATGGTGAAGCCGGCAGCGGAAATCGCGAACAGCAACCGGGTGCCGAGCGCACGCGACAGGAATCCGGACAATGGAATCGCGATCACTTCCGCGATCAAATACGAAGTCTGGACCCATGACACCTCGCTCGAACTCGCCGACAATCCAGCCTGGATATCGGCCAGTGACGCCGAGACGATCTGGATGTCCAGGATCGACATGAACATCCCGAACACCATGATGAGGAACGCAAACAGCCGTCGCGGCGCGACGTACTCGGACGGCGCCGCGGGGGCGCTCATCATCGTCGGTGGGGCGGTGGTGGCATCGGCCATGATCTGCTCGGGTCAGGACGTGCACATCGATCGGGCGCACCGCCCGACGGGCACATTATTGCGGGTGAACCATCGTCGGCGAGTCGAGATCGGATTCGCTGTCGGCGTCCTTGGCGCCTTGGGCCGTATCCACCGTGACGTAAACCGACATGCCGGCGCGCAGCAGGTTCTGCCTGGCGACATCCGTCGGCACGCGCACGCGAACCGGAAGCCGCTGCACGATCTTGGTGAAGTTGCCGGTGGCGTTATCCGGCGGCAGCAGCGTGAACACCGAGCCCGCGGCAGGCGAGATGCTGTCGACGGTGCCTGCGAACTTGCGATGGCCATAGGCGTCCACCGAGATCGTCACCGGCTGACCCGGACGGATGCGCTTGAGCTGCGTCTCCTTGAAGTTGGCATCGATAAAGACGTCGTTGAGCGGCACCACATTGCCGAGCCGCTGGCCGGCCTGGATGAAGTCGCCGATGTTGACCAGGCGGTTGGAGAACGTCCCGTCGACCGGCGCGCGCACCGAAGTAAAGTCGAGGTCGCGCTGGGCCTTGGCGAGAGATGTCTGCAGTTCCGCAAGCTGCGCGCGGGCCTCGGCCTGCTGCGCTTTGGTGACTTCGACGTTGTCGCGCGCCGCATCATACGCGGCCTGCGCCGATTTGACCGCCGCCACGCCCTGATCGCGCCCGGCTTCCGACACCTCGAAGGTCGCGCGCGAGGCAAATCCCCTGGTGCTCAACGCCTGCTGACGGTCAAAGTCAAGGCCGGCACGCTTCATCGCGGCATCCGCCGAGGCAAGCTGTGCCTTGGCCTGCTCGACCGCGCTTTCCAGCGCGGTTGCCTGCCGGCCGATGCGATCGATGGTGGCCTGCTGGGTAGCGATCTTGCTGCGCGCGGCGTCGA
>WNFO01007513.1_pt1 | contig 10676 bp, 13 predicted proteins | sample 5400251 | NCBI WGS metagenome assembly WNFO01 (sample SAMN13153354, study PRJNA577476) | soil metagenome | isolation source: 100 cm saprolite under Madrone tree | place: USA:California | collected 2016-06-14 | reverse complement strand
ACCAGTCCAATACAGTCCGGGAATTTGATAGGGCAGCTTGGGGGCAGTTGAACCGCGCGAATACTCGACGCGAGTATGAGACTGTGACCGGTAGTGTCTTCTGTCCTGTAATGGGTGATGCCGCCTATCGATGACCGAGATTGCTTGTACATGACTATGGTCATAAGGCTGGCCAAACATGAGCGGGGGCAAATGGAAAGCCGGAGCTCCGGTACCCCACCCCTGCGGGTATGTTCCATGACTACTCGGGGGATACTGCGGCATCATCATGAGTGGAGGTACCGGCGGTGGCTGCACCGCCATGTAGTGGGTCGGCTCTCTAATCATATCACGCCGCAGCGGCTCGTCCGCAGCAGGACTCCACTTGGCTGGTGGGGGTAAAGATCTTTGAATCTCCGAAGCGCGCTCCCAGTCGATACCCCTCTCCAGTCCAAAAGGAGCGCCGACAGTGTTTCCGCTAGTATCGCGGAAAGAGCCATTCCGGCTAACGCGTCGTCTCGGCATGTACTCTTCCCGAAGTGGCCCGTCTTCATCCAAATCGATTTCCAATGTTTCCGAACTTGACTCCGGTATAGGAGGGTCCAATCTCTCGCGGCGCCTCTCTTCAAGGCCCAGGAATACAGGCTGAGGCTGAGAGAAGGGGTGCGACATGTCACCACATGAGCGAGATGCAGCCTCGAGGAGATCCTCAAGCATCTTTCGCAAGACGAAGTGAGGGTTAGAAGAAGGGCGCGAGATCAGTTGGGGACTGGGTGCCGAGGACAAGGACTTGTGGTATTCGAAGATACGAACGAGCCACTTGTTCCATTCATACGGTGATATGGAGAGGTCATATGAGAATATGTCGAGAGCTAGGGATTCGAGCCTGTTCAAGGACTGGATCGGGACGCCCGAAATGGTATGCCTATCAAACGCATTAATTTAGGTCGAGGCTCGAGACGTGAGTTAAGAGCGCATTACCAAGTCTTGTTGGAAAACGTATAGGGAATTAAATATGTATGAACGTACGTGTACTGTGCGTGAAGACACATGCCAGTAGTACAAACCTTCCAGACAAAAGTGGCAATCCACTCCGCCAGCGTGTCTGCAACCTTCTTGTTGGAGAGGGTAGCAGATGGCATCGGCACAACATCCGGGGCAGGGAATACCTCCGGCTGCTGGTTGGCGGGATCGTACTGAAGGGTGGCGGGAGGCGGTGAAGCATACTGGATCGAATTGCGGTCAAAAGGAGGGGTGATAGCTATTTCAATCTTGGATGAGAATTGCGTGGATGAGAATTGCGAGGCGGCCACGGCGCGGTCAACGAAAACACCAAAGGGAGTAATCGGGCCGAGCGGACTGGAGGCCGGATCTTCGTCGGGAGCGGGTTCTGATGATGCGCCTTGTTCGGAAGGAGAGTAGGAGTCACCAAACTGAGGAAGGAAGACGTCACTGGCGACGACACGGTGGTCGCAGGTCGGATCGATTTCCATCTCGGCTAGGTCCTCAAAATGAGGAGTGCCCCCACTCCACTGGCTTTCTATTTCATAGTCGAGAGTGCCAGACCCTATCTCGTCGATGTCCTCCTCAGGCTCTTGTAGGTGCTGGGGGTGACGGGCCTGTTCGGTCTGGTAAAGTGTCAAAAGGGGCGGAATACACGCTTGCACGCGATCTCCTTTAATGATTGATGCGTTTCCCGCACGAATCAACCCGTTGGAAAAATCCTGCATAGAAGGATCGGTGGCAAGCCGCGAGTCTCCCTCCTCCCAAATGCGGCGTGGCTTGTTGCGGCGCCACAGCGGGAGGGAGCTGATCCACTCCTCTCTTGTGCCGAAAGATGGGGGCGGTCCGGGACGCGGGAGGGGGATTGAAGTAGCCAAGTTCGGGAAAGCCGATTGTTGAGGATAGTTCAGGTCGCCAGAGTAACGGTCTTGCTTGAATACTGGATGTGCAGGAGGTCGGGAGTATTGAGGAACGGGAACGGGCATCTGCACGCTAGAAGAAAGAAAGAAAGGAGCCCGCCCTCGATGCCGAAAGGTGCTGAAGGGGCTGACGGCAATGCGGGGGTTCCAAGTATGTTCAGCCAAAGCTGGACAAGAAGTAAATGAGGTCGTGAAACAAGTCGTAAAATAAAGGCTGAAGGGGGAAGAGAAAATGAAGGGTGGAAACAGAGTCGAGGAACGGCGAACGCGCAGCGAAGGCGTGCCTTTTTGTGGGCCGTCCCTGTGAGTTTGGGGCGGGATACGAAAGAGCCAGGTTCTCGAGGAGGAGACTGGCAGATGTGGTGGTTGGAGGTAAGGGAGAGGAGGGGAGTTGGAATGGAGACCGGACAAAGGTGGAGAGGCGAGACCCGGGCAGTTCGAAACACCCGCGTGGCAAAAAACCGGTCAGGTCCGCCTGATTAGGCAACACCCCTTTCACTGCATCATCACCATGGTCAGTGGAGTGGCCAGCCCACATCCGCCTCATCTCTAATCACTTTCTCCGTAGAGCAATGATCTCGATTCAATCACCCTTGGCCAGCTAAAGGCCATGGTCAACTCGGCCCCAAAGCCAAAGGCCCGTACATCCCTATTGTGATCGCTTATCATGTCATGACGTCTCGTGCAGCAATGTTATTATGACTTCAAATATGACGACGAGGACACGGTCCTCAACGAGATAGAGGATTTTTACTCCTACGTGGAAATGCCACAAGCTGCGGAAAATTTGAAGGCGTGGGAGGGCTCCTTCCAAGGAGGTATGTGTACTGCTGCCTCGCCCCTTTCGGCGTCAATTAAAGCGGCCCCTGTGGACAGAATGGACCAAGAGTCAACCACAGCGGCGCAGAGCGCATGTGGAGCTACTGCTCGAGAGTCTAGAACATAAGGACGTGGAGATCAGATTTACGAATGCGCGCAGGTTGCTGTACATATTGCAAGGTTTGGTGACTGCGCATTTCCGGCAGGCACATCGTTTACAATTCACGTGTGACAGGCACATTCGCCGAAACCACGTCACCTGAGCACCAATTACATTGGATTTTCGAAAATTGCAAGGTGGTACGCGACGCGAATGGTCTGAGTAATATCGTGGAGGCAATGAAGATCGCCAGTTCGAAACACGACTTCCTCTGGTTAGCCTATGTTTTCCGATTTCCGAGTGATTGCTTAATTTGGTCTGACCTTCTCTAGGTCTCTTTCCGATGCTGATGCAGCACGCATACAACTTGGTGTCGAAGAAAAGTCTGATCTGATGGAAGAAATCACCACGGAGATATCTGTCTACCTTGCGATGGTTTACCACTTGATTGAAGTCTTCAAGGGTCATGATGACTTCGCAGATGAGCTTAGTAAGCCTTCAATCTCCGAGAATAGAGAGCACGCTAGAACGGTCCCCAGTGAGTATGGATCCTCCGCTGCCAGTTTATTTCTTCAACGTTGTCTCTGGTCTACGAGACAAAAGTGCCAAGGGCTACCCGGTGAAGAAGGTATTCAAACCTTTCTAGTCACGTTTCTTGTTCTTATTCCCCCGTAAGTTGCTCCTTGTCCTCTGGAAGACGATATTGTCTTGTTGCGGTGGCTTTCGTGATCTTGAAAGAGTCAAAAAGGTTTCTCGTGAATTAGCGGGCCTAACACCCATCCCAGAGGAAGGTTTGTGTCGAGTCCGAGTCCCCCTGTTCTCACCTGTTAACCATCTCGGACCCCATAGCCATCCCTATCAAGTCATCACCATTAGATATGGAGGCTTTCCATGAGGAAGCTACTGTTAAATATCCAACTTTCTCTCCTCCAAACCCCGGCCCCTCCGTCCCGGTCGCTAACATTCTTGAGCAACCAATACCTGTTGCTGCACACCCTCCAATCTCTAAACTTGCTGAAGCTTATAGTCCTATTCCCGTCCGACACCACTATCATCACGATGAACACGACTCTCAACCCGCGCCGCTCAGCCTCTCTCACGGTCTGCATGGCTCATCACAGATCCAATCCGGCTATCGTCCAATCCCTCAGCCTGCTACCCCTGCACCATCTCCCCCTCCTACAGCGCCAAAGCCTAAGAAGCAGCAGTATCAAACGGATCCCTCTCGTCCGTTCTTATTTCCTTTTTCGAGGACGAGAGGAAGGGACGGTGATATGATGCTTGTCCCATTTGCTATCAAGGAGGCGGAGAACCTTTACGGCAAACATATGTATGTCAGCTTAGCGCTATGGCAAATGTGGCGTACGCGTGAAGATTACATTCACTCAGAAAGTGGGCTAGAGCACCTCTCAGGGACGGATGATGTCACAGAAGCTCTGAACAAGATGAAGTTGAGCGTAAGTGAATGCCTGCTTTGCATTGCGCTCCATCTTACGGTCACCACCTCCATCAGGATAAGAGCATCGCTGAGGGTGAAACTGATGTTTTGCCTGATATGGCTCTTTTAGACGCCAAGATCGCTGAGACGGAGGCTGCGATGAAAGCAGCTGATGTCACCGCTGAAAAGCGCCGGCTCAAAATTAAGAGGGAAGATCTGATGCGCTTGCGGCGCGTGGAACAGATTTACGTATGTTTCTGCCCCGTCTTGCGTATATGCACTTGTCTGATGATGCCAACAGAGTGCTGTTCTTCCAGTGCTCTCAAATTGGGTACTTGTTCTATTGAAGCTTCTCCTGGCCATTGTGTCCGCGTCATCCCCGGGTCAGCCGCCGACATCTGCCAATTCAACGAGTTTTCCGCCTGGAGTATCTTCTCGTTAGAATAATCTAGCGCCTTCTCAAGACATCAGAACTAAATAATGGTATCTTTAGCTCAGGATCCACAACAGCCGCCAATACACCCCCCAACCCTCGATGAGATTGACGTTACTCGCCATCGAGAGATCACGACCAAGGCCGTCTCTGCTATTTTGTTGCTCACTTTAAAATGGTTCAAAGTCTCGCGTAGGTTCGTGTTCGATTGAAGGTGTCCATCGGCTCAAGTCACAATCTCAGATGTCATGAAGTTTCACCATCTCGGCCAATTGTTGTTGGACACAAATTGTCTCCTACTCGTCATGAAGATGTTTGGAATGCAAGATGTATCAATGACAGTTGTTTCGAAAGCAGATTCGCCTGATAACAAGTGCGCTTGTTACCATACCATCTCATACGACATATTAATATTAATATTTTGATCAATAAGCTTCTTCCGATACTGCCTTCTCCACTTCTCGAAGAACCCCCAACTTAGCAGAGTGGAGGACAATATGCTTAGCCCTCCGCGGCGTGCAGTGACGCGGACAACAGTCCTACCCAATGGAACAATGACCCATGAGGAAATGGACATGCTCACTGAATTCTCATGGCGAAACTTCTTCTTTACAATCAACTTTGCCAAAGTAATGCAAAAGCTTTCGAAGCATCGCTCGCATCGTATCCGAATGCTTGTTCAATACAAGAGCACAGTAGGTTCCTCTTCCCGTACGTTTACGTTCTGTTAAATATCCGCTACATTGGGATAGGCCGTTCTCAAGCGTGTCTTGAAAGTACAACACCCATTGCTTCAACTCCACATTCTGAAATTAATCAAGAGTCAAGTTCCATACAGCGGGCGAAGATGGCGGCAAAGTACGTAACTTCAGCCTGACTTGTTCAGTACTAACCAAAGTCTCTTAGCAAACATGCAAGTCATTACGTCGATATATCTCAACTGTCGTCCCGATTTACGCGACGAATGGCTCACAGGCAACGAGGTGGATGACCTTGGTGAGGGACAGGTGCATATATTTTATTTAGTGGGACGCCGCGATCCCAGTTTGAATGACGAACTCCGTTTCAGGCACAGGAACAGGCACTCCGTCAACTCGTCAAGTTTTGTTGCGTTGATCACGTTCTGGTTCGTTTACACTCGTTGACGTATTCGTATGCAGATAATACCAAGCGTTACGGCCAGCAAGCTGCACATGCGCACGGTCAAGCGCATAGGCGATCGGTGAGCTTGTCGCACCATCTGGAAGGACTACATCCCGGCCCAGAGCTGTCTGGTCTCTTGCGTCCCGTGGGCACACCAAACGTAGTCGAGGCAGACGTTTTCCCACCTCTTCGTGCACACGCGCCGGATACGAATATGTTCTTGCCTTACATCACCGAAGATATCGCCTTTGAGGAAGAGTATGAAGAGTACTTGTCCGATCTTGGGTGGTCGGATGGCCCATCACACGGCGGGGAGGGCCAGAGTGGTACCTCTCGGTGGCACAGGCTTCCCGATCTAGCGTCAGAGATTGCTGATGGGATAAGCGATAGCGAAAGCATCGTATCGATAGGGGAGCTGGGTGACGAAAGCCGGGATATTGGCCGTGAAGGTGGTGAAATCGCTGACGAGAATTTGAATAATTGGGAGGTAAGGAATGAAGGCTGCTCTCATCATATTCTTTCAGTATACTGAGTGGACTTTTAGCATATGAGCCCGAAAACCATGGCTGCACTGACAAAATCGCCAGCGGGGCCAGGCGCACGGCGTTCGTCAGGATCAGATAAGCTACGGCCGGTCTTGCCATTTGGGCTTGATGACGTAGACTACAATGAGGTCGACGAAGAAGAAAGGGACGAGTTAGGTCCTGTTCCTAGAGAAGGGCCAGGCAACTACCCATCCGGGGGTGGAGTTGATGAAGTGGAATTTGTTTACGGGTTAGTTCAGTTCCTTTCCTCTCACACTCTGATCACAACTGACCTCTTGTGAACAGCATGTGATTGTCGTTATTTCATTACTCAGTCTGTTGTCACATGCATTCTATGTACTAGGGAGAACGGCAAATAAAGCCACATAGTCTGGGGAAAGTTCCCAGTTCCCGTATCGAATCGATGTGATGTGATTATGTAAGGGCGCCAAAGTTGTCACACCACATCTCCTAAACTTAGCTTTACATTCCATTGGCACTGGGAATGCGTGAGCCGTCTGTTTCGACTGATTCTCCGGGGAGTGTATCGCAGGTGCCCGAGTCGACCAGTGTCAGGCCCAAGTTGAAGCGGAATAGAGTAATTCTGTGAGCCCCTCCTACGCGTAAATTTCCCACGACGGCGATTCACCGTTCAATTTGTAGAAGCTGCCAACGTGAGTGCAATCCATCCATCCATCAGGTCCTACGGGTTTGAACACAGTAAACATATGTAGAATGTCACAAAAGAAAGCAGCAGGTCAGTCGGATTATTCTCAGATCAATATCATCATTTCTCAAAGTTGTTTTTGCAGTGTGATCGTGGCCACCCTTGTTCCAGATGGTACGCCTGCCCCAATATTTTGTTGCCTATGCCGGTTCACTCTCAAGTCTTCTGATTTGCATCGCCAACAGTGTGAATCGCGGTTGTCCAGATGCCTGCACCTATGAGGAGTCGAAGGAGGTCAAAAAGCGCAGGTGAGTGTATACATCAGTCCTATTTCCAAGCTGAAGTTCTCTTCGATGCCTTGCCTATCGTATATGCTTCCGTCAGATTACCAGAATCTCCTCCCGAGTCCACCAATGTCCAAGACTTGGGACAAATAAATGACTCGGACGCCGCGGATGATCCCGATTTAAACGATTCAAATGACTTTATCGGCCTCGACACCCTCCTGGACGTGCTCCAAAGGGCAAACGCGAGCAACGTTATATCTCCCCCGCCACCTGACAATTTCGACTTTTTGAAGTCATACGCTCATGTTAGTGAGAATGTAGCGCCAGTCGCCGCCACGGCCGTCAATGAGCTATCGCATCTGGAAGCATCGGACACCCACTTCCCCGGGCCATTTGCCGATATGATTCTTTCTGTACGCGTCCTTCTCTATACGTCAAAGTAATTTTTTTCACTTCATAATCTGGCTTCGCTCCGACAGTTCCGCGGCTTTGGATCCCCAGTACCAACGTCCAATCTCCAATGCCAGTTTCCCAACCACAAGATCACAGCTTTCTTGCTCTCCTACTACTTCGACAGATCTTCGGTTCACTGGTCACATCCCGTCATCCATAGGCCATGTTTTGAGAATTACTATCGCACGTATTCATCGGGTGATCTGCCGCCAACTATCGAGTTTATCGCGTTGTTGGCCGTTACTTGCGCGACGGCGTTGCAGTTCCTACCACAAACCGACGAAGACGTACGCTCTTTCTCTTATCTTTAAATAAGTGCATATATTCATGGTACTGTAGGCTACCTTATTTGCCGATTACGCACCAGGGAGGAAAGTCCTGCAACATAGCTTAGTAGATTTCGCGCGTTCTGTGCTATTGTCCTGCACAGATTCAATTTATCCGCATTCATCAATCGAACGCATTCAAGCCCTCGCCCTATTTTCCATATACCAGTGGGTGAGTTTAATGCCTCGCGTGAACAACTTTCGGGCCTAATCCCCCGCGAAGAACGAAGCGAACTCGGGCGAAAGTTGGTATATCATGACCCTCGCAATTCGGATGGCGCAAACACGTATAGTACCTTAACTAATAGTGGCCAGGCCGTCCACGCTCAAGTTCTCTATTCAGTTTCCTTGAATCGTGATGGTACCACCACATGGCGGATGCAACCATTAGAAGCGGAAGTCCGCAGGCGGTTATGGTGTACGAATCTTTCTCTGATCTTTGGAATGTCCATCTGACTCGTATTAGGGACGTTGTATTCGATTGATAGGTGATGGCTTTTTGCCCGCGCTCACCTACTATAGCTAACGTCCCACTAAGATCACACTGTATGGAATATCGACGCCCGTATATTATTTCCGAGCAGGTTAGCCCTTCCGCGCTAATTAACAGTGAGGGTTTATCCCTGTACCCTAGCATACCGACGTTGCTCTTCCTATGAACTTGGATCAAGCAGACGTTGTCAATAATCCGAGTTTGACCGGCAAACCGATTGAGGAATTAACGGAATACTGTGAGCATAATAAACACACCCTCATGGTTCTGTTACCTGATTGATACCCTGTCAGCATATCATCTGTATCGTATTCAATTGCGAAAGCTTTGCGGGCGCATGTGGGATCAATGTTTCAGCATCGCGCTGCCTACGTATCGGGCAGTCATAGATTTGGAGGAAGAACTCAGGAGATTCGAGCTTGAGCTCCCATTTTCATTCCGACATCAAACAACGCAGATGGCTGCTGCTCGGCCTTATCTAACTTACCAAGTATGCATGTCTTTTAGCCTTCGGAATGATATTTAGATATTCATGGAGCAATCCCTAGCATCAAGCGATTACCCTAGACATATTTAATCACCGGATGCAGCTGCTGGTGGGTGAAGCTTACTGGTTTGGGGAAGATGATGTCTGACTTCGCTCTAGCGACCATTCCTGTTTATATATCCGACAAAGGAGAAGGAGTTTGAAAGCTCATCCGCCCAGGACAAGAAACTCTCCAAGTTCCATAAATACGCACGTTCGCTTTGCGTTAAATTCTGGTCCGTCTGAATTATCTCTGTACAAATGTCTGGACTTAGGTATCACTTCTCACAGTAAACAGGCATTAGCATTGATGCAACTGATGGAAAGCTCGGTGGAACCCGGACACCTGACATGTCTAGGGATGTCGTTGTCAGCTTTCAAGTCCGCTCGTAAGTCGGTGGATGTATCGCACAAACACTGAGTACCGCTTATAACATAATCTCAGTGAGCATCGCAATTGCTATCATAATGGACGCTCAAAACCCCGAAAACGAGGAGCTTGAAGAGTGGATAGCGATGGCACAAGGCATCCTTGTAGTGCTCAGGCCCCAGAACGCGCTTGCACAAAAGGCCTTGGAACATGTCCAAGTGATTCGAAAGCGAACGCTGTTCGTCTTGGGCGTTATCACTGGTCGCTGCGTCACAAGCGATCCGGTCATTCACGCGACGACTGGCGTAGCTCCTCCGATGTCTCTACCGCAGCGACTCGACCGAATGACCCGGACGTTGTCACAATCACAAACGGGTTTGGTTGATCTCCTTGGACACGAGGAAGCCATGGATTCATTCTGGTCTACCGTACATCCCGGTGTTTTTGCTGGACATTTCCCAGGCATTGAGTCACTTGTCGGACCAGTCAATCCGCAAAACTTGGAGCAATTTTTAGATAGCTGCCTCTCCATGCATTCGCGATTGCCTCATACATTTACGTTTTGATCTGTGTTATCGATAATTGTACTCACATCCATCCTAACATTACTATTCGTACGTTGTTTGTGTATAGCTACAATTCGAAGGATGCCGTAGTTCTGGACTTTGCCCAGGGTGTACCAGCGGCATAAAAATCCATTGGATAAACATCGTCTTCTCGATCCATCCACCCTTCAGTCTTTCCTATTGCCACGGCCGTCTCGTAGGGGCTCAGAAGTGGTCGATCGAATGCATAGCCCCAATCAATGGAAAGGCGTGGACAGGATGTCTGCACGAATATCGAAATGTGCGGGTCAAAGAGGGAAAGCTTGGCTGGTGATAGCTCAGAGAGGAGGATAGGAACGTAAGGTATCGGTGTTTGAGATTGTGTCAACTGTCTCGTGATGGCCTGCGGAGAATTGGGGGAGACGTCAAGAATTTTTATCTGGGGGAAGGAGTATGAAGCCAGGTACCTCTAGCTGCTTGAAGTTACCCTGACGTCCGAGGGTACCTAGCACTACTCCCCAAGCGGGGGCTTCACCCGCTGAGGTATCCGCAGCTAAAGCACCGATACTCTTCCGGGCCGCCATCACGGCATCGCTCCGCGCCGCCCGCATTTCCCGGTGGTTGTATCGTTCTCGGGTGAGTTTTTTGGAG
>WNFO01015269.1_pt1 | contig 10677 bp, 5 predicted proteins | sample 5400251 | NCBI WGS metagenome assembly WNFO01 (sample SAMN13153354, study PRJNA577476) | soil metagenome | isolation source: 100 cm saprolite under Madrone tree | place: USA:California | collected 2016-06-14 | reverse complement strand
GCCGTCGGAATCGTCAAGCGAGAAGACCGATGCCTACCTTACTGCAGGACATCCGCTACGCCATTCGGACCTTACTCCACAATCGGATCTTTGCCGGGGTCACGATTCTGACGCTTGCGCTCGGCATCGGCGCCAACACGGCCATATTCGGTGTGCTGAATGCTCTAGTCCGCCCGCTCAACGTTCCGGAGCCCGACCGACTGGTGCGTATCTTTTCCGGACGCCTGGGCGCTTCTTATGAGATGTCATATCCCAACTACGTAGACCTGCGCGCGTCCGCACAATCGTTCTCGGAACTGGCCGTCTATTCCTCGCCGCAGCCAATGAGTCTCGGCTCGGTGGGCCAAAACGATGCGGCGTCGAGCGAGCGAATATGGGGGACCGTGGTCTCCGGCAATTATTTCGATACCCTTGGCATTTCAGCCGCGCTTGGCCGCACCTTTGCTCCCGATGAGGATCGGGTCCTCGGCTCGCGGCCGGTAGTTGTCATCAGCCACCGTCTTTGGACAGAAAAGTTCAATGCCGATCCGAAGGTCGTCGGTCGCACTCTCAGGCTCAACGGGCATTTGTTTGAGGTGGTGGGCGTCGCTCCAGACCGTATGCTGCGGGCAGGCCTGCTGTTTCAAAACGATCTCTGGGTTCCGATGATGATGGAAGGCGAAGCCATGCCCGGGCAAAGCTTCAAACTCACCCGCCGAAATGAGACGTTCTTATCCGCAATTGCCCGATTACGGCCCGGAGTAACCCTGGCGCAGGCGCGCGCCGAAGCGGCAACTTTGGCGAGTCGCATGGAGCGCGAACATCCGCAGGAGAATCATCAGTTCGGGCTGACCGTGTTGACCGAACGCGAGAGCCGGACTCCCTTCCTTCCCGGGCTGGAGCGGTTCGGCTGGATACTTCTCGCCATCGTGGGTCTGGTCTTGCTCATCGCTTGTGCGAATATCGCGGGTCTGGTGCTGGTGCGTTCCCTGGCACGACGCAAGGAATTCGGCATACGCATGTCTCTGGGCGCCGGCCGTTGGCGGCTGGTGCGACAGCTGGTCACGGAGGGCATGATCTTGTCCCTGAGCGGCGGTCTGCTCGGGTTAGGCGTGGCGGCCCTTGGCACCCGCATGCTGCTGAAATTCGCCCCTCCGCTGCCTCTCGAAATTTCCTTCGACGCAAGTATTGACTATCGCGTACTGCTGTTCACGCTGGGCGCGTCACTGGCGACCGGGGTCCTCGTCAGCATCCTTCCCGCTTTCCGCTCGACGAAGCTTGATCTTAGCGGAACATTGAAGGCCGGGGATTCCGGGCTGAGCCAAGGTCACACTCGCATGCTGGCGCGCGATGCACTGGTGGTAGGGCAGGTCGCAGTGTCATTGTTGTTGTTGATCATGGCCGGGCTCTTTGTCCGGTCGCTCGGGAAAGCTCAGCAGATCAGTTTGGGTTTCGATCCCGAGAACCGGTTACTTGCTTCGGCCGACACCTTCCTTGCCGGGTACACGGACCAGCAGAACTTGGCATTCGACGAACGCCTGCTTGACGAGGTCCGGTCCATGCCGGGAGTGATCGACGTCAGTTCCACCGCGTTCGCGCCGCTGAGTGGCGGCTACTTGGGCGATGGCCATGTGTATACAGAAGGCGAAACTCCGGTTCCAGATTACGAGCGGCCAAAAGTCTTCTACGACAGGGTAGGGGCCAGTTTCTTCCGGACCATGGGAACGCCGCTCCTGGCGGGACGCGACTTCTCACCGCACGACGTGAACGGCACGGTCCCTGTGGCCGTCGTAAACCAAATGTTTGCCGCTAGCTTCTGGCCGGGGCAAAATCCTGTTGGGAAACACCTCAAGCTGAACTCCAGCGATAGCCGCTGGATCGAAGTGGTTGGCCTTGTACCGAATGGCAAGTATCAGAGCCTGGGTGAATCGCCGCAGCGGCACCTATTTCTCGCAGGTCATTCTTCCGGACTAGTCATTCATACGGCGGGCGATCCACACCAGTACATACAGCCCATTCGCGGGGTAGTGCAGAACTTGGACCCCAATCTGGCCGTTACCGACGTCCAGACGATGAATGAACATCTGGGATTCGCGTTCTACCCGGCGCGCATGAGTGCGTTCCTGCTCGGTCTCTTCAGTTTGCTCGGTCTGTCGGTAGCAATGCTGGGGTTGTACGGTCTGCTGGCGTTTGTTATCCGTCGTAGAACTCACGAGGTTGGGATCCGCATGGCACTGGGCGCACAGAAGAAAGATGTCATGTTGCTTGTGGTTCGGCAAGGGGGCTTGCTGGTTGCCTTGGGGGTGGCACTGGGCATCGCAGCCGCGTACGCGGCTACCAGTCTTGTTGCGGGAATGCTGTACGGCGTCTCCGGTCGCGACCCCTTCACCTTCGGGACCGTCTCTCTCTTGCTAAGTTCCGTGGCTCTCTTGGCGATTTACATTCCAGCACGACACGCCGCGAGAGTTGATCCCAGCGTGGCTCTAAGGTGCGAATGATTCAGGCCAATCGCCCGCGGGCGGATCGCGAGCCACCCGGACGTAACTGTTGAAGCCAGGCGTTTACACTCACGACCCGGTTGTGGGTGGAATCGGGATTTTTTGCCATTTACCGATTAGGGGACGTTTGGCCAGATCATCGCCAACTCAGAAATTCATCCAGCGCCTGTGGTCGCTACGCGGCTGTGTACCTTGGTCGGCCGAAGAACAAGACGTAGCCGTCAGGGTCGCAAATCTCGAAGCCGCGGAGACCATCGTGGGTATCCTTGAGCAGTACGCTGAATGCTGCGCCATGATCGGCAAATTCGACGGCGAGCGCATCAGGGTCTGGTGCATAGACATAGGCATCCCACCTCATGGAGGGATTACGCTTGGGGTTCGGCAGCGGCGACGTGTCTTTATCGGATTTGACGAAGATCTGCGCTCCGTCGCGGCCGACGATGGCGAAAAAAGGGTTTCGATCCGGCTGCTGGAATTTCGTCTCGAAGCCAAGTTTGCCGCAGTAAAATGCAATGGTTTGATCGACGTTGCTGACGATGAAGAACGGTGAAATCGCCTGCGTCGTTGCTCGTGTCATAAGCGTGGACTGTCTTGCACCGGTATATTACCGTGTCCGGTGCAAGCAACATGATGTTGCGCTTGATCCCGTCTTGTGAGTTCTCCGATTCAAAGGCTTTAGGACCTGTAAATTCAGCGACTTTCCGCTACAGATGCCGAGCCAATCCAGATGCTCCAAACCCCGCCAAGGTGATATAGACTCCTTAGCTGTCTAGGAGACTGACGGGCATTAAGTTCCCGCCGGTATCTCACAAGAGCTTGAGTGCGCTAGCCACGTTCCGCTATCGGCTGGTCAGGGCTCGGTCTCTTGGTTGTCGAGAAAAAAGTGAAAATTATGGGAGAGGTTAGAGGCTAAGAAACCGAAAGCAATCAGTTTCAAAGGTAAGACGGTTCGAAGGCAAGCAAGATCTCGGAACCAAAACTGTCCCCAAATGTGAGGATTCTGGCCGGATGGCATCCACTTTTTTTCGATCTGTTCGCTCTCTCGAAGCCGACAACTCCCAGCGTTCTTACCTGGGTCTCGCTCTGGCGGCCTTCCTGCTGGCCGGGTGGATGATTTGGTTCTTTCTGGCGCGAGTGTCGGTATACGCAGTCACAAATAAAGCCGATTTGGAAGTAGATCGGGCGGCACATCCAGTTGAATCGATCGTCAGCGGCCGAGTCGTGGCGACCCATCTGGTGATCGACAAGGAAGTAAAGGCTGGGGATGTTCTGGTAGAGCTCGACTCTGGGGCTCAGCAATTTCAGCTCACCGAAGAGAAGACGCAACTGGCCGGCGCGAATCCGCAAATCCATTCCCGCGAAGAAGAGATTGCCTCAGAAGAGCGGGCTCTGGAGCAGGATCAGCAATCGGCCAAGGATGCCCTGGAAGAAGCCCGGGCCCATTACCGCGAGGCCGAAGCCGCAGCACAATTCGCGCAGGCGGAAGCGGAGCGATTACGCAAGATGTATAACGCCGGCGTAATTGCCGAGCTGGACTTGAACCGGACCGTAGCCGATGCCCAGCAGCGCCGAGCGGCAGCCGACAGCATGCATTACGCGGTCGTGCGTCTGGAAGGAGAACAACGCACACGGACCAACGAGAGACGGGCCCATATCGAGCAGCTGACAAGCGAACTGAACAAGTTGCGCGGCGATCGTGCGACTGCCGGCGTGACCCTGCAGCGCCTGGAAGAAGAAGTCGATCGCAGGTATATTCGCGCCCCGGTTGACGGAAAGTTGGGCGAAGTCGCGCCCTTGAGGATCGGAGCGGTAGTCCACGAAGGCGACAAACTCGCAGCCGTCGTGCCCTCGGGAAAACTGCGGGTGGTGGCGAACTTCGATCCGCCGGCAGCTTTGGGCCGCATTCGTCCGGGGCAGCACGCGCGCCTGCGACTGGAAGGTTTTCCCTGGGCGCAGTATGGAAGCGTCGCTGCAACCATCACTAATGTGGCCAGCGAGATTCGCGATGGCAGCATCCGTGTGGAAATGGCGCTCGATTCCAATTCTGAATCTCGCATTCCCCTCCAACATGGCCTGCCCGGCTCGGTTGAAGTTGAGATTGAAACTCTCTCGCCAGCGAACCTTGTACTGCGCACGGCGGGAAGTTTGCTGGCTGGCCCCAAGAGCAATCTCCCAGACCTAAGCGCGGTGACTCCGCAATGAACCTGGGCCGGCAGCGCATATTTGTTCCGGAAGTCGTGCAGACCTCCGCCATGGATTGCGGGCCCGCGTCGTTGAAGTGTCTGGCCGAGGGATTTGGCATACCCGTCAGCTACGGGCGCTTGCGGGAAGCCTGCCAGACCGACGTCGACGGCACTTCCATCGACACCATGGAAGAAGTTGCGACCCAACTTGGACTGGAAGCCGAACAGATCATGGTGCCGGCGGATTTTGTGCTGCTTCCCGAAGCCAACCTCTTGCCTGCAATTGCGGTCGTTCTGCGTGCCAGCAAACTGACTCACTTCGTGGTCGCCTGGCGCATCCACGGCGCGCTGCTGCAAGTCATGGATCCCGCCATCGGCCGCCAATGGGAGCCTAAAGCGCATTTTGTTTCCAGCCTCTATATCCACGCGCTTCCGGTTTCCGCTCAAGGCTGGAGGGAATGGGCGGAGTCGGAGAAATTCACTCTGCCCATGCGGCGGAAATTGGACGATTTGGGTATCCCAGGGAAGACAGCGAGGCGCCTTGTCGAATCCGCGCTGAACGCTCCCGGATGGCGAGCGCTGGCCCGCCTGGAGGCCGGCACGCGCAGCCTGGGTGCAATCGTCCGCTCCGGAGGCCTACGCCGAGGAGGCGAAGCCGGGCGAGTGCTGGAACGGCTCCTGGAACAAGCCAGCCGAGACCCGAAAGAGGGACACGGCGTAATCCCGTTCAACTATTGGTCTGCGTGGCCGGCGCCGCCCGAAGAGGGAGAAGAACGAGTCTTCTTTAAGGGCGCCGTGCTGGTGCATGTGAAGGGACGCAGGGCGGAATCTGCGCTCGCGGAAACGGGAAAGCTTCCACTGGAAGTGGCTGCTGCCCTGGCGGAAAAGTCGAGTCGGCCTGCGGTTGAACTACTGAAGATGCTGAAGCCGGACGGATTGGGTGCGCCTGCGGCAGCAGTGGCCGCTCTTGGCCTCGCGACCATCGGAGTGTTGATTGAGGCAGTTCTGTTTCGCAGTCTGCTGGACCTGCCGCGGGAGTTCGGGTTGTCGGGACAGCGGCTGGGCGTGATGACGGCCCTGCTGGTTTTTCTGACCGCTCTCATGCTGCTTGAGCTGCCGATCGCCTCCAGCGTCCTGCGCATTGGAAGGCATCTCGAGGCGCGCTTGCGCATTGCCTTCCTGGAAAAAATTCCCGAGCTGGGGGACCGATACTTTCATAGCCGACTGACTTCCGACATGGCGGAGCGAAGTCATAGTACGCATCGCATACGCCTGCTGCCCAGACTGGGCGGGCAGCTTCTCCGTTCCGTGTTCGAACTCATGGTCACGGTTGCGGGAATCATCTGGCTGGATATTCGTCTGGCTGTGCCAGCTCTTATCGCCGCCTCGCTGGCAGTGACGCTACCGCTTATCGTGCAGCCGATGCTCACCGAGCGTGACCTCCGGGTGCGCAACCACACAGGAGCCCTGAGCCGTTTCTATCTGGACGCCCTGCTGGGCCTTGTTCCCGTGCTCACGCACAGGGCCGAACGCGCCTTGCGTCGGGAACATGAGAGCTTACTCGTGGAGTGGGCTCGTGCATCATTTTCGTTACAAGGTCTGGCGGTTTGGGTCGAAGCGTTGCAAGGGCTGACCGGATTCGGCTTGGCGGCATGGCTGATGCTCAACCACATTGGCCGCGCGGGTGAGACCGGAGGGGCGCTGCTGCTGGTGTATTGGGCGCTCAATCTGCCCGTGTTGGGTGAGGAAATCGCGCAGGTCGCGCGCCAATATCCCTCCTACCGCAACGTCACCCTCCGCCTGCTGGAGCCGATCGGCGCCCCCGAAGACAAGAGTGCCGCCCCTAAGCCGGCGCGTGAGGTCTCCTCCGTTTCGGTTGCAAATGAATTTGAGTCGGCGGAAATATCTAAGGAGATATCCGAGGAGATGTCCGGCGGCGTAGCCATCGAGTTGGCAAAGGTAAATGTGCACGCCGCAGGACACACAATTCTGGAAGCGATCAACCTGAAGATTGAGCCGGGTGACCACGTAGCCATTGTCGGGGTCTCGGGTGCGGGCAAATCGAGCTTGCTGGGCCTGCTTCTGGGATGGTATCGACCAGCGGAGGGTAGCGTCCTGGTCGATGGCAGTCCGCTTGAGGGCGCCCATCTGGATCAGCTGCGCAGCCGGACGGCGTGGATAGATCCGGCGGTGCAACTGTGGAATCGCTCCCTGTTTTCCAATCTCTGTTATGGCAATCCGGACCGGGTGCCGACCGCAGACTTGCTGGAACAATCCGAACTGCGCCAGCTTCTCGAAAAATTGCCCGATGGACTGCAAACGGTTCTGGGAGAGCCATTTCGCGGATTGGACCGGCGTCAGCGACGAGAGCTGCTGGCGCGTGCGCGCCGTCACTGGGAAAGCACGACCCTGCTGTGCGTTACGCACGACGTGGGCGAGACCATGACATTTCCTCGCGCGCTGGTGGTGGAGAATGGCCGCATCGTCGAGGACGGCAACCCGGCAGAGCTTGCTCGACAGGCGAATTCCCGTTATCGAGCGCTCCTGGAAGCCGAGGAAAGTGTGCGGGAAGGATCGTGGTCGGGCGGCCGCTGGCGCCACTTGCGGCTGGAAGATGGCCGCCTGGTCGAGGAGTTGCAACGGGCCTCGGTATGAAACTCGGTGCCGAAGAAGAGCTGTCGCCGCTTTTATGGTCGTTGCCGGAGCTCGGGTCTGGCCTCGAGGCTCTGGCCCGAAGAAGCGAGCTCCACCCCTCACCGGTGCAGGTCCCGCATCCTCCAGGCTCGCTTGCTTCCCTGGACAATACGGCCGCGGGCCGGGATGCACTTAGCCAGTGGATCGAGTCGGCGGCTACCTGGTTGGGCCTGGAAGCTGAGCCTTCGGCAGTGCCATACGAAGGTTTGGAGCGACTCATAGAGAACGCCGGGCCGGCGGTGCTGCAAGTGCCGGGAAACGGCCCGCCCAGATTCCTTTTTCTTCTGCCTCGAACCCTTTTTCGCCGAAGCCGGGGACGCATATCGGTGCTCGCTCCCGATCTGCGCACCGTGCCATTGCAATTAACAGCCGTCCGCACTCTGCTCTGTAGCGCGCTGGAGCAGACCGCCGCCCCTGAAATTGACTGCCTGCTGAACGAAGCCGGCATCGCGGATGCGCGCCGGGGCGCCGCCAGGGCGGCACTCTTGGTGGAACGCCTGAGAGCCAAAGAGGTTGGCGGATGTTGGCTGCTTCGCCAGTCGCCCGGCGCAGGCTTCTGGAGCCAGGCGAGACGACTCCGTTTACCGAGACGTTTGGGCACGCTGCTGGTGGCGCATGCGGCTGAGTATCTCCTGCTGATTGTTTCCTGGTGGCTCATCGGGCGCGCCGCGCTTTCCGGACATTTGGACCATGGCTGGTTGCTGGCGTGGGCGCTGATTCTGCTCACCCTGGTTCCTTTCCGTGTTCTCAGTACGTGGCTGCAGGGCGTTCTGGCCATCAACGGGGGAATTCTCTTCAAACAGCGGCTCCTTTTCGGCGCACTTCGTCTAAGGCCCGAGGAAATCCGCCACAAGGGAGCAGGCCAGTTTCTGGGTGAGGTAATGGAATCGGAAGCGGTCGAATCGCTGGCGCTGAGCGTGGGTTTTCAGGGTTTGACGGCTGCCATCGAATTGATTGCCGCCGAAGTCGTTCTCTCGCTGGGCGTGGGCCGCGGGCTGGAGTTGATTCTTTTGCCGGCGTGGCTCGCGCTCACGGTGTTCATGGGAGCCCGCTATTTCCGGCAACGGCAGCGTTGGACGGAAACGAGGCTGTCCATGACCAACGATCTCACCGAGAGAATGGTCGGGCACCGTACCCGCCTCGAGCAGGAAGCCCGCCAGCACTGGCACGATGGTGAAGACGAGGAGTTAGAGCGCTACCTGGAAATGTCGAAAAAGATGGACGGTGCGGCGGCGCTGCTGATGGCCCTCGCGCCGCGCGGCTGGCTGCTTCTGGGCATGCTCGGTTTGACCGGAGCGTTTGTCGCCAGTCAGGGCCTGAGCATCGGGCTCGCGATTTCCCTCGGCGGCATCCTGCTGGCGTACCGTGCGCTGAACCGGCTCTCCCTGGGACTGATTTCCCTGGCCGACGCCATCATTTCCTGGCAACAGGTTGCTCCACTCTTTCAGGCCGCGGGAAGGCCGCAGCTTCAGGGCTCTCCCGCGGTTGCGCTCACCAGCCCCGCCCGAAACGACGAGAATGGAGACCAGGCGGTGATGGAAGCTCACGATCTCGTCTTCCGCTACCAGGAACGTGGCGAGCCGGTGCTGAGAGGATGTAACCTCAGCATTCGTCGAGGCGACCGGCTCCTGCTGGAGGGGGCGTCGGGTGGAGGCAAATCCACGCTGGCTTCCTTGCTTGTGGGTTTGCGGGTGCCGCACTCCGGCCTGCTTTTACTGCACGGGCTGGACCGGCAAACGCTGGGTGAGCAGGGCTGGCGTCAACGAGTTGTGTCCGCACCCCAGTTCCACGAGAATCATGTGCTCACTGAAACCTTCGCGTTCAACCTATTAATGGGGCGCCGCTGGCCGCCCCACGAAGAGGACATGCTCTCAACAGGTTGATAGTCAAGAGGTCCACCCATGGTCGGCAAAACTCTTCGCTCCTATCGCATCGAGTCCAGGCTCGGTGCCGGCGGAATGGGTGTCGTGTACAAAGCCGTGGATTCGCATCTCGACCGGATGGCTGCGATCAAGGTCCTGAGTTCTTCCGCGGTCAGTGCGGACCGCGAAAAGCGGTTCGTGCAGGAAGCCAAGGCTGCCTCGTCATTGAATCACGCCAACATCGTCACCATCTATGACATCGAGCCCTCGAATGTCATGGTCACACCGCAAGGCGTGGTAAAGGTTCTTGATTTTGGGCTCGCCAAGCTGAACGAGGAGGGGGAGGCCGATGCCTTTGCGGAAACTCTCCACGGTGACGGTGCGCCTCTCACCGAAGAAGGGACCATCCTCGGCACCGTCGCGTATATGTCTCCGGAACAGGCGGAAGGCAAGAAAGTCGACGCACGCTCCGACATTTTCTCGTTCGGCTCGGTGCTCTACGAACTGCTTACCGGACAGCGTGCCTTCACCGGCAAATCCAAGCTGTCCTCACTTTCGGCAGTTCTGCACAAAGAACCGCAACCTCCCTCGCAGGCCATGCCTGACATTCCACCGGAACTGGACCGGATCATCGCCCGGTGCATGAAAAAGGATCCGGCGCGGCGCTGGCAGAGCATGGCCGACGTGAAAGTCGCTCTGGACGAGTTGCGGGATGAGATGGAATCAAGCAGCGTCGATCTCAGGAAGCCAACCATCGCGGGAAAACGCACGGCACTTCCCGCCAAACGCTGGCTGATCCTGGGGGCATTGGGCCTGCTGCTGGCTGGACTGGGTCTGGGCGCCTATTCGGTGCGGAGGTATTTACGCGCAGCGCCTCTCACCTTCCAACGTCTGACGTTCCGGCGGGGCGACATTACCGCAGCCAAGTTCGGCCCCGCTGACGCGGTCGTCTACAGCGCCGAGTGGGACGGCAATCCGTCAACGTTATTTTCCACTCAGCCGGGCAATCGCGAAGCCCGGCCTTTGGGTCTTCCCACAGGAAGAGTTCTGGCCATCTCCCGCACCGGCGAAATGGCGATTCTGCTGGGCGACGATACCGTCGGTACGCTTGCGAGCGTGCCCTTCAGCGGAGGCGCCCCTCGTGAAATGCTGGAAAACGTAAGCGGTGCGGACTGGAGTCCAGGTGGGGACTCTCTCGCCGTGGTGCGAACCATCGCGGGAAAGCATCGCCTCGAGTATCCCATCGGAACCGTGCTTTACCAATCCGACGCGCGGCCTCCGCTGGCGCCACGGGTGTCCGGTGACGGCAAGACCGTGGCTTTCTTCGACTTCGATTGGGAGGTTGGAGACTACTCCTTATGCGTGGTGGGCCCCAACCAGTCGAAGCGAGTGCTCTCCCGGGGATGGCGTGCGGTTGGTTCGCTGAACTGGTCTCCCCGGGGAGATGAGATATGGTTTTCG
>WNFO01007055.1_pt1 | contig 10677 bp, 8 predicted proteins | sample 5400251 | NCBI WGS metagenome assembly WNFO01 (sample SAMN13153354, study PRJNA577476) | soil metagenome | isolation source: 100 cm saprolite under Madrone tree | place: USA:California | collected 2016-06-14 | reverse complement strand
CCGCCTCCGCGGACTGATTCTCGGCCCTAGCCGGTCCCAGGCAGCCCTGCTTTGCCTTCGGGCAAAGCGCGGCTGTTTGGCTAGAATTCTTCCTCATCTTCACTAGAATAATTAAGAATAGTTGTCTTGTGTGTGATGCGGATGCTGTTGTTACGGATCCCCGCCAGGATAGCGCGGCGGGTTTCGGCAGGCAGCATCTCCGGCGCAAAAACGCCGGCAAGATCGCGCGGGAAAAATTTGATGAACAGTGCTGCGACATGCGCTGTCGCGTAGGCTACCGGCGTCGTAAATCGCCCTTGCTGGCGTATCTGATAGAGCGTGGGAAACGTGCAGTCGCTACGCATCAGCAGGCGCTGATCCTCTTTCTTCCCTTTCTTGATCCCTCGCACCAGCACCGCAGCCGCGAATCGCGCGTTCTGCAGAATCCCTTGGCGAATCAGCTTGGCAATCATGCGAGGAGAGGACGTCTGCGGAAAATGGCGCGGCAGCAATCCGCGCGACTTTGAGAGTTGTCCCAGCCGATGCCACCGCCGCAGCCGGTCGATCTCATTCCCCCCGATTTTCACGTCCAATTCCCGCATCGAAATGACGCGGGGCAGAGTGGCTACTTCATCCTGTGCCGCAAGCACCACGCTCGCGGTCCCAATCGGCTCCACGAAGCGAAACTTCTCCACTTCGGAAAAACGCTTCCCCAGATGAAACTTTCCGCCGCGATAAATTCGCGGGTGAGAAACCGCTTCGTCGAACGAAACTTCCGGCGACCACTGGGAAATGGGATCGTCGCTCTCGCTGCTCTCGTACAGCCGGATGTGCACGGCTTCTACTTCGTCCAACAAATCCGCTGCGCGCTTCACGAGCAAATTCGTCAGACCGGGCGCGACCCCTGTGTTGATTAGCGCCACGCGGTTTTTTTCCTCGAATTTCTTCACGTAGCGGAACTGCTCGGCCTTGAAGGGATGGCGCGTTAGGTGCGAGCTAAGATCCAAGTAATGCGCGCGCAGCCGCAGCGCCGCCCGCAGGACGATCTCATTAAACACGGAAGCCGAGGCGTTGACGATGAGCTGGCAGCCCTTCGCGGCCTTCACGATCCCGCGCAGGTTGCGCGCGTTCACTTCCGTCACGGCAATTGTGCTTTTTCTGCCCAGGAAGCGCCGCGCGCGCTCCGGATCGCGGTCTCCGCACCACACCGTATGCCCTTGCCGGTCCAACAATTGTGCGAGAAGAGAGCCGGTCGCTCCGGCCCCTAAAACGAAGATCCGCATGGCGTGGCCAAAACTCTATCACAGAGTGCGCGCGGGTAATGCCGATCGATTATGTTTTGGCAGGATGGCGCGGGGCCGTTGCTCCGCGCAAAAGGCCTTCAGTGCCCAAATCTTCATCCAAATCCGGCCAGTGAATTCCATGGCCCCCACCAGCCACCTTCCAATTGGTGAGTTGTTCGTGCGTGGCATGCAGAAACCGCGGATACTAGGTCAGAGGCACACTGATCGTTCGTCCATCCATCAATACAACACTCGGCAAGTCGGCAGTGAAACTCACGCTTGATACCCGTTCATCAGCTTTTAGAACGCCCGGCATCCGGCAATTCTACCGAATTGCGATTCGTTTCGTACAGGCTTACACTAGGGTCGTAACTCCGACCCCCACAACCTACGGGAGAGATAACCCACGGCTGCCGGGGCGATGCCCCGAGAAGTGTTCGGGGCTGAGGGTTCGGGCGGAAACGCTTGGGCCTCCCGTGCTTGGAAAGGAGCCATCCACCGAAAATGTGTAGGTTTTCGGTGAGCGCCCGATTCCCAGCACTGAATCGGGCGGTTTTGTTTCATATCTCTAGTACGTCTGGGTAGCGAGGAGCTGCATCCAACAACCACGACGAACCATGACCCTTCACGACAAATTCGGCCGCCAGATCACGGACCTGCGCATCTCCATCACGGACCGCTGCAATTTCCGCTGCGTCTACTGCCGTTCCGCCGATCCGGAAAACTACCGCGATCATGACGAAATTCTCTCCTGGCCCGAGCTCGACCGTCTCGCCCGCATCTTCCTCAGCCTGGGCATTCGCAAAATCCGCATCACCGGCGGCGAGCCGCTCGTCCGCGATGGCGTCGAGGACTACATCGCTCGCCTCCACGCCCTCGGCGTCGAAGACCTCTCGATGACCACCAACGGCCACTTGCTCGCCGAACGGTGCGACCGGCTCATCGCCGCTGGCCTCCGCCGCATCAATATCAGCCTCGATTCCCTCGACCCCGCCAAGTTCGGGCGCATCACCAGAACCAAGTCTTTTTCAACTGTTATGCACGGCATCGACGCCGCCCAAAAGTCCCGCCTCGCACCCGCCAAAGTGAACGCCGTCCTGGTCCGTGGCCTGAACGACGACGAAGTGGAAGCCTTTGCCGAATTCGCCCGCGACCGCGGCGTCATCATGCGTTTTATCGAATTCATGCCGCTCGATGCCGACCGTCACTGGACACGTGACCTGGTAGTCCCCGCCGCGGAGGTCTACCGGCGCATTCACGCGCGCTGGCCGCTCGAACAGATCCCCCACGAGCGCAGCGAGACCGCCCGCAAATACCGCTTCGCCGACGGCGCACCTGGTGAAATCGGCCTCATCGCCCCGGTCACCCAGCCTTTCTGCGGCCATTGCTCCCGCATCCGGCTTACCGCCGACGGCAAGCTCCGCACTTGCCTCTTCAGCAAGGACGATCATGACCTCCGCGCCCTGCTCCGAGAAGGGGCTTCCGACGAGGATTTGGCCACTTATATCGGCTCCATAGTCATGGAAAAGGAAGAGGGCCATCGCATCAATGAGCCCGGTTTCGTGCCACCCTCCCGTACCATGGTATTTATCGGGGGATAGGTGGAAAATTGCCTCAAATATGAGAAAATAGAACTTCCAGGCAGGGAACAGGGACCGCTTAAGCATCAACCTCTAGGAACGAACAACATCAACCATGGGCAACCTCGTATCCATTTCGGATAGCAGCATCCTCATCGGCGCAGACCAGCCGCCCACCGTCCGCGCGCCGGAAATCGAGGCCGGCGTAGGCTGCGACTTCGATTCTTATCTTCTCGTGCCGGACAACGCCCTCGACGACCGCATCGCCGCCGCCAAAGCCCGCCTCGGCCAGGATGTTGTCATTTTGGGGCATCACTACCAGCGCGACGAAGTCGTCAAGTTCGCCGATTTCCGCGGTGACTCCCTCAAACTCTCCTTCCAGGCTTCCCAGGCCGAGGGCCGCTATATCGTCTTTTGTGGCGTCCACTTCATGGCCGAGAGCGCAGACATTCTTCGCCGCGAGCATCAGACTGTCATCCTGCCCGACCTCAACGCCGGCTGTTCTATGGCCGATATGGCCGACATCGGCCAAGTCGAGGCTTGCTGGCGCGAACTCTCTTCGCTGGGCAATTTGAACATCACGCCCGTCACATACATGAACTCCACCGCGGCCATCAAAGCCTTCACCGGTGAGCACGGCGGGGCGGTTTGCACCAGCTCGAACGCTGCCGCGGTCATGAAGTGGGCCTTTGAAAGCCGCGAGAAAGTTCTTTTCCTCCCCGATGAGCATCTTGGTCGCAACACCGCCTATCGCATGGGCATTCCGCTCAAGCAAATGATTGTCTGGGATCCCTACCAGGAGTTTGGCGGCAATACGCCGGAAGAGATTCGCAGGGCGCGGGTCATTCTCTGGAAGGGCTACTGTTCCGTGCATCAGCGTTTCACCCCGCAGCAAGTCGAGCGCGTCCGCCGCCAGCATCCCGGCATTCGCGTCATTGCCCATCCCGAGTGCCGTTTCGAGGTCGCCCAGGCCGCTGATGCAATCGGCTCGACCGAAGGCATCATCAAAGCAATCGAAGTTTCTCCCGTTGGCACGGAATGGGCTGTCGGCACGGAAATCCACCTCGTCAACCGCCTCGGCAAGGAATTGAAGAACCACAAAGTGATCTCGCTCGATCCCAGCGTTTGCGTCTGCACCACCATGTTTCGTATCACCCCGCAGCATCTCCTCTGGGCGCTCGAAAACCTCGGCGAAGGCAACGTCGTGAACCGCATTTCCGTGGATGAACGCACTCGGCACTACGCACGGGTTGCTCTCGACCGCATGCTGAGTTTGCGTTAGCATCGAGTAGAACAGGCTTCAGCCTGTTCTCTTTTCCCGGCCCAAAGATTCCCCAGAACGGAAACACAGTGCCAGACGAAGACGACGAACAGGATCAGGACGAAACTCCGGAACCGCCGCAGCGCCTTTTCACGCTGACCGAAGCGGAGCGCGCCCGCCAGGAACTTGAGCCTTTCCTTGTCGAAGCCATGGACTCCCGCAAGAAGCTCTCTGGCCTGGACAACCAGCTCAACGCCGTGGCTGCGCGCATCATGATGATGGGCGGCGTGGTGGTGCCCTACGAAAAGCTCGCTGCCGTCCGCATGGAGCACAACCAGCTAGCCGAGGCCTTGAAGTCCGCGCTCACCCGCATTCTCGAAACCGGCTGTATCATCAAGGACCTCGATGTCGGCTTGCTTGATTTTCCCGCGGTCATCGATAACCAGGAGGTCTATCTCTGCTGGAAGCTCGGTGAGGACCGCATCCGCTTTTACCATCGCCAGGACGAAGGGTTTGCTGGCCGCAAGCCCCTCGACCCACGCGACCTCGGCCCCGGCAACTCCGTGCAATGATCTTGGTTTTCCGATCCCGATCGTGTTGTATGTTGGCCGGTCTTTACAGGCCGGGCTTGGCCCGGCACTTTCCTTTAGGTGTCATCCTGAGCGAAGCGAAGGATCTCAACCGCGCGTTCTTCGCAAACTCAAACTGCGAGTGCCCTTGACCGACCTTCCCTCAAATCGCCTGAAAGACTCCGCCAGCCCTTACCTGCGCTCCGCAGCACACCAGCCTATCGACTGGCACGAATGGGGCGACGCCGCTTTCTCGCGCGCCAAATCCGAAGACAAGCCCATCCTCCTCGACATCGGCGCCGTTTGGTGCCACTGGTGCCACGTCATCGACCGCGAAAGCTACGAGAACGGCGAAATCGCCAAAATTATCAACGAAAATTTCGTCGCCGTAAAAGTGGATCGCGATGAGCGCCCCGATGTCGACTCCCGCTACCAATCCGCGATCAGCTCCATCTCCGGTCAGGGCGGCTGGCCTCTCACTGGTTTTCTGCTTTCCGACGGCAAGCCTTTTTTCGGCGGCACTTATTTTCCGCCCGAAGACCAGATGGGCCGCCCCGGATTCCGCCGCATTCTCCTTGCCGTCGCCGATTCCTACCGCAACAAACGCTCCGAGCTCGAACGCGCCGCCAACTCTCTCGCTGACGCTGTCTCGCAGGCCGAAGTCTTCACCGGTGCCCGCGCCGATTTCGACCTCGGCGTTGTCGACGCCCAAATCAAATCCATCACGCAGCTTTTCGATATCAAGAACGGTGGCTTCGGTCATGCACCAAAATTCCCGCACTGCTCAGCGGTCGATCTCGTCCTCGAGCGCTACCAGCAGACAAAAGAAAAGCATCTCCTCGCCATGGCCGAAACCACACTCGAAAAAATGGCCCGCGGGGGCGTTTACGACCAGCTCGCCGGTGGCTTCCATCGCTATTCCGTCGATGAACGATGGCTCGTTCCCCACTTCGAAAAAATGTCCTACGACAATTCCGAGCTGCTGAAGAACTATCTGCATGCGTATCAGGTAACGAAGAATCCGGCGTTTCGCGAAACTGCGCAAGGCATTCTCGATTGGGTAGGCGCCGTTCTGTCCGACCGGGATCGCGGCGGTTTCTACGCCAGCCAGGACGCGGACTATTCGCTCGATGACGACGGCGACTACTTCACCTGGACTCTGACCGAGTTGCGGCGAGTTCTGTCGGAAGATCAAGCCAAAATTGCAGCTCTTTTATATGACGTCGAGGCCCAAGGCGAAATGCACCACAATCCTGCGAAAAATGTGCTGTGGGTGGCCCGCGATCCCGCAGCAATCGCCGAAACACTTTTCATGGACGAGAAGACTGTGAAGTGGGACATCAAGGCCGCAAGAGAAAAGCTCCTTGACGCAAGAAAGCTTAGGCAGACCCCTTACATAGATAAAACGATGTACGTGAGCTGGAACGCGATGTTTGTTTCGGCTTATTTTGACGCCTGGCGTGCTTTCGGCTGGGACTGCGGCGGAGAATATTGCGCATTTGCGTTTAAGACCATAGAACGGATGTTGGGAGAGGCCTGGAGCGAAGAGCAAGGTTTCGCGCACCGTGTCGGTGGTCCCGCTCTCCCCGGATCTCTCGACGATCAAGTCTTCGGCGCCCTCTCGCTTCTCGATGCCTACGAAGCCACGCTCGACCCGCGCTACTTCCGAGTTGCCCAACACACCATGGACCTCGCCATCGAAAAATACGGCGATCCTGAACACGGCGGCTTCTTTGACCGCTCTTCCGATGCTCCTCCCATGGGCGGCCTCGATGTTCGCCGCAAGCCCTTCCAGGATTCCCCCACTCCCGGCGCCAATTCCGTCGCAGCCATCGCCCTCATCCGCATGCACCACTACACAGGAGACGGCCGTTACCACACCTTCGCCAAGAAGACTCTAGAAGCTTTCGCCGGCATCGCCCCCCAATACGGCCTCTTCGCCGCCACCTACGGTCTCGCGGCCACTCTCTTCAGCCGCGACCTCGTGCAAGTGGTCGTTAGCGGTCCTGAAGGGGATGACCTCGCACTGCAACTTGAGGAAGCCGCCAACAGCGTGTATCGACTCGGCAAGGCCGTCCTGCACGTTTCGACCACCTCCAGTCGAGGCATCGTCACCCAGCCCCGCCATCTCCCACTAGCCCTGCGCGAAACTCTTCCTCATCTCCCGAAAGACAAATCCCTCGCGGTCGTCTGTTCCGGCAACACTTGTCTCCCTCCAACCAACGACCCCGAACAGCTCATCTCCCTCCTCGAAAACGGCATCGCCGGCGCCGCTACCTCCTAGACGATTCGAACGCCCACGTTGCAGGGGCGCATCATGCTGCGCCTCCGCTACCGAGCGCTTCACGCTCGTCGCGGCTTGGATTCTCCGCTAACAAAAAAACGAGCGCGATGCTCACGCACCGCGCCCGCCATTAACTTCCCTGTACTTCATTTCTTCGGCCTCGACTCCGGCGGCACTATCCCATTGGCTCGGTAATAGACCACCATCTGCCCGTAGTGTTCCCCAGAGTGTTCGATCAATCCGTAGGCCAGGTCGTAGAGCCGTGTCAAATGCGGCCCGCCGTCGTTAACGCTCTCGTTCAACCCCTTGTCGCCTTTCGCTTTGATCACCGCTGCGCCATCCTCCACGCATTTCTTCACGAACGCCACGATCTCCTCTTTGGTCTTCAAATTGTCGCGCTTCGGATCGTCCGGGTATCGCGGCTTCTGCCCTTGGGCGGCGTCTGTGAAGTAATACATGGACGCCGACACGTGCAGCAATTGCGCCAAAAACGTCCTCGAATCCGGATTCGGCTTGTAATCATACTTATCCTCCGGCAAATCCTCCGCGATGATGATCAGTTTCCGCCCGATGTCCTTCCACTGTTCCAGCACCGCCTGCGAAGGGCTCGGCGCCGGCTTCGGCGGCTCTTTCTTCGCTGCCTCTTGCGCTAGCACCGGCACTGCCGCCATCACTGCAGCCAGCGCCAAACCTGCTCCACTTTTCCATCTCCTCATTGGCTTCCTCCACAGTAGCGAAATATAAAGACAGTTCGGACGCGGCCAGGAACTCCGCACCCCGTAGAAACAGATTTCCATTTCAGTTAGAACATTGGGGCCTGGTCGGTTATCGCCGGTCACCAACAACTAATCACCAGTCGTTCTTATTTCTTCGGCCTCGACTCCGGCGGTACCAATCCCGACACGCGATAGTACACCACCAGTTGTCCGTAGTGTTCTCCCGAGTGCTCCATGAAGCCGTAGGCAAAATCAATCACACGCACCTGTTGATTCGCATACGGATCGACCACCAGGGAATTCAGCCCCGCATCGCCTTTCGCTTTGATTGCCGCCGCGCCGTCGGCGAAGGATTTCTTCACGTAAGCGGCCACTTCCGCCTTGGTCTTGAGTTTGTCTTTCGAGAAATCTTCCTGAGCTGGCGGCTTCTCTCCCTTGACCGGGTTGGTGAAGAAATAATTCACATCCGCAACGTGCAGTAGTCCTTCCCGGAAAGTGCGCTGCTCCGGATTGGGCTTGAATTCGTACTTGTCCTCCGGGAAGTCCTCCGCCATGGCGGTCAACTTGCGCCCGATGTCGTTCCATTGTTCCAACACCGCTTGCGTCGGACTCGCCGCCGCCTTCGGTGGCTCCTTCTTCTTTGCCGCATCCTGTGCCACCGCCGGTAGCACGGCCAACACGGCCCCCAGCACCAGACCTGCCAAAACTTTCCATTTCTTCATAAGTTCTCTCCTCCGTTACGCCCGCAAGCCGGACGTCCTCTCCTTCAGACGCGCCACTCTGCCAGGCGTTTCCCCCCGCCCAGCGATGGCATTGTCTGCGGCAGTCGGCTTTCCGCGGGGGTTAATCTTACGCAGTATTGCCTCCGCCGTCATGCGGTTTTCACACGGCCGCATGGTAAACTTGTATTTTGCATTTGGGGAAGGATATCACCGTGAATTGGGGCTTTCAGTTGCTGCGCATTCTCATCGGTTTAAGCACTTTGACGTTGCTATATCTCTCGCAGCGCTTCTGGTATTACGCTCTTTGGCGCGTCACCTCGCATTGGGGTCGTCCAATTCTCCGCGTCGGCGCTCGTCTGGCCTATATCGTTCTCCTTCTGCTTGTAATTGTTACCGTGGCGCAGGGCTTGGTGTTCGGTCGCGGACTGCTCGCGCGCCAAAGCTCCTCCATGACCGTGATTACCGGCCTCTGGTTTTTCAGCGCGCTCTTCGGTTTTCTCGCTGTCAAGTCAGTTCACGCGCTGGAACGCCTTTGGCGATGGTTGCGCGCCGCAACGGCGATGAAAGCTGTCCCGCAGCGAACTGGTGCACATTCGGCGGACGCCTCCGCCGAGATGCTTGCCGATCCCGGCCGCCGCTACTTTTTCCGCGCCGCCACGGCCGCCGCTGGTGCCGCCCCATTTCTTACCACCATGTACGGCTTCGCGGCCGAGCGCCTCAACTATCAGGTACGTCGCGTCGAAATTCCCGTGCCCAACCTGCCGGCTGCTCTCGATGGCATGAAAATCGTGCAAATCAGCGACATTCACCTCAGCGGCTACATGTCCCGCACTCAGGTACGCCGCGCTGTGGATATGGCTAATGAACTCGGCGCGCATCTTGCCGTTGTCACTGGTGACCTCATCACCGGAATGAGTGATCCCATAGCCGATTGCGTCGACGAAATTCGTCACTTGCGTGCTCCTCTTGGCATTTGGGGCTGCAATGGCAATCACGAAATTTACGCGCGCGCGGAAGACCAAGCCGCTTATCTCTACTCCCAGGCTGGCATGAAGTTGCTGCGCCAGGAAAATGCGGAACTCACTTTCAAGGGCGCTCGATTCAACCTCATGGGCGTCGATTACCAGCGCGAGCGCTCTCCTCGCGGCCAGCGCCAGCAAACTCTCGCTCGTCTCGAGCCCCTCGTCCGCCGCGACATGCCCAACATTCTCCTCTCCCACAATCCCAATACTTTCAATCGCGCTGCCGAGCTCGGCATCGAACTTTCTCTCGCCGGGCACACCCACGGTGGACAGATCCAGGTGGAAATCCTCGACCATCGCCTCAGTCCCGCGCGCTTCATCACTGACTACATCGCCGGCCTTTACCAGCGCCCGCTCTTCGCGCCCGCTCCCAATGAACGTGCACTCAGCCGTTTATCCCCTCGCTCTTTTCCTCACCCTCATCCCCAACCGCGCACCTCTACGTGAATCGCGGCCTCGGCACCGTGGGCGCTCCAGTACGCCTGGGCGTCCCTCCCGAAATCAGCCTGATTGTCCTCCGCACCACCTAGCTGGCCTTTTCTCGGCTAGCCGAGTCCGGTCCCCGCAACATTCCATTCGTCGAAGAATTCCTCCATTCTTCAGTATCTATTTCGATTCTTGGATTCAGTTTCTTGGAACCTTGACCAACTTCCCCGCATCTTACCCACTGCAAGTCCATTGTTCCCAGGCACCGGGCTCCGCGGCTCACGGCCGTTGACCTTGGAATTCGGCTTGCACAATGCCTCCCGAGTCCAACCGGTAGAAGTTCGTTCGCGAACGCCTGGGACGTGTTTCGCTTCGAAAATCTCGCTTTGGAAGGATTCTCAAATGGTAGCAACAATAAAGTGCTGGAAGTTTCTTCCAGTTCTTGCGCTTTCGCTTTTCATACTCCCCGCTTTAACTCAAGCGCAACATTACAAACAGACGAATCTGGTTTCGGACCTGCCCTCCATTTCCACCCCAAACCCTCCTGACCCTAATCTGAAGAACCCTTGGGGACTGACTCGCTCCCCGGGCGGCAGCCCTTGGTGGGTCTCCAATAATGGCACCGGAACTTCCACTCTCTACACCGGAACAGGTGCCCTCATTCCGATTAACGGCACTGGCACTGTTACCGTTCCTCCCCCGGGATTTGCGCCGGGTACGCAATCAGCCCCGACCGGCATTGTCTTCAATGGCAGTCCCACGGATTTCCTCGTCGCTCCCGGCAAATCCGCTCACTTCATCTTTGCGACTGAAGATGGAACCATCTCCGGATGGG
>WNFO01009273.1_pt1 | contig 10679 bp, 10 predicted proteins | sample 5400251 | NCBI WGS metagenome assembly WNFO01 (sample SAMN13153354, study PRJNA577476) | soil metagenome | isolation source: 100 cm saprolite under Madrone tree | place: USA:California | collected 2016-06-14 | reverse complement strand
TGCTCGCGCCGTTTGGCGCGCCGGCGTCAGAGGTTCTGGCAACCGGTATCGTTTGGGAGGGCGTGATCATCTCTGGGGGGCTTCTTGCGGGACTAACAGCGTTTCTCTTGCGCCGCTGGCGGTCCGATCCGCGCTACCGTTAGGCACTTGCGTAACAACCATCAGAGCACTCCCCGAACGGCCGGGCCACGTCCGGCTCGACATTTCGTTTTTTTGCCGTTGACAGCTGCGTTTCGCGGTGCTACAAACCGCAGAAAGACAAGCTATTAGGTGGTGAGTCTCCTAACGAATTGCCAAGTGCAGTGCGCGAGTGAGGCCGCAGACCTGCCTGGCAGGGCAGGCCTGCTGAGCCGCCAAGAGTATTGTCATGCAACACCCCACCACCCCGGGAGGTGAGAACGAACCTGTTTTCACCTCCTTTTTATTTCTGGGCCTGCCTGGACCGGCCGTTGATTCAAAATGAGACATGAGCATCCCCTTCCTGCCCCTCGTGCCGACAAGCCTGGTCACCTGCTCGCTGATTTGCCTGCCCTGGCTTCCTACCGGCGCCCAGATGAGCCGTTCATCGCTTGGTCGAATCGCCAACCGACCCATGCCAGGGAGCCGAGATTGAACTCTATCCCCGCGTCCCTGCTCTCCCTGGCCCATGTCACGGTCATGCGTGGTGACCGCGTGGCCCTCCATGACATCAACCTGGAGATCGCTTGCGGTGAGCACGTTTGCATCTTGGGACCGAATGGCGGCGGCAAATCGACCTTGATCAAGACCATAACGCGGGAATGCTATCCACTCGTGCGGAAAGGGTCCAGTATTTCCATACTGGGGCGCGCGCGATGGGATATTTTCGAACTGCGCTCCATGCTCGGAATCGTATCGCCTGACCTGCTGGCTTCCTGTACCACGGACGCCACCGGCCTTGATGTGGTGCTCTCCGGCTTTTTCAGCAGCACGCGCATTTTTCCACACCACCATCCCGATCCAAAACATCTCGCACTGGCCAAGGAAACGTTGGCGCGGCTTGGCATTGCGCATCTGGCCGATCGCGCGGTCGCGGAGATGTCCTCCGGCGAAGCCAAGCGCACGCTGATTGCACGCGCGCTGGTCCATAAGCCAGCAACACTGCTTTTTGACGAGCCCAGTAGTGCGCTGGACATCGGCGCGCAACTCCAGCTTCGAGAGACCATGCGCGAGCTTGCGAAATCGGGGCTCGGGATTCTGCTGGTGACCCACCACGTTTCAGAAATTATTCCGGAGATCGAACGCATGATTCTTCTGCGCGAAGGTCGCATTCTGGCCGACGGGCCTAAGTCCGCGGTGATCACCGAGGAGCAGCTTTCCAACTTGTTCGGGGTGGCGGTGCGGCTCGGCCAGAACGACGGCTATTTCCATCTCTATTGACGAAGCGGGCTAGCCCGCTTGCGCCAGTCCGTACAGCAGCTCGACGTAGGAGCGCACGGCTCCGTCCATGCCGTGGACCTTGGGATCTTTCGACTCGATGAGGTAGTACTCGTCGGGAGCGTGCGCGCCACTTCCGTGGCCAAGGCCAAAGGGGCCGGCCGCTAGGTGGAGCGGCTCGCCGGTGAATACGTAGCCGGGCCACGAGCCCGCGCTGCGTGGAAGAATGACCGGATCGATCCCGCCCTTGCGGTACACCTCGGTTTCGACGCGGATGAGCGCGGCGTCGGCAGGCGTGCTATTGGGATCGTAGCCGCCGGTCATGCGGACTTCGATGTCGCCGAAATCCCTTTTCGCAAGATGGGCCTTGAGCGCGGCGAGCGCCTCGGCCGCGGTCATATCCGGAACCAGGCGCAGGTCGAGCTTCGCGACCGCTTTTCCCGGAAGAAGAGTGTGGCGAGCGCTTCGACGAGGTGCCACGCGGGGCTGTCGAGGCGTGCTTTGTTGCTGGAGTGCACGTCCTTGCGCGGGCCGCGGCCCCAGCGTTCCCCGCTGGAAATCAGTTCACACTCGATGACCCCCTTGGCGCCCAGCGTCATGGTGACTTCGCCATCCAGCCCCTGCGAGGCGCTGGGCATGAAAATTCCAAGGCAGTTCTTCAGGGCTGCCAGCACCTCCGGCCGGCGCACAATTTGCGGAAAGTGCGGTGAACCGATTTCCTCTTCACCTTCGGCCACAAACACCAAGTTTACGGGGGGCTTTTTGCCCGCGCCGCGAATGGCGTGCAGCGCGGCGAGGAACGCCCCTTCAGGACCCTTCTGGTTTACCGCGCCGCGGCCCATTACCACCTTGCCGAGTCCAGGTTTATCTACCAGAGCGGCTTCGAACGGAGGCGAAGACCACTCGGCGGGATCTGCCTGCTTCACGTCGTACATGTAGTAAAGACCGAGGGTGCGCGGAGCACCGGCGTCTAGCGTGGCGAAGATGCCGGGCTGGCCGTCGGTGGGGACTCTGGCCGCTTGCTGGAACCCTGCTTCGCGCAGCATACGCATGGTCAGCTCGCAGCCTTCGTTCATGCCGCGGTTTTCGGCGGCGATGGATGGTTGGCGGATCCAATCCTGCAGCCGCTTGACGGATTCGTCGTGGCGCCTTTCTATTTCCTTGCGAATCACGTCCAGATCGTTGGCGCTGTAGGCCCAGGCGGGCCAAGTGAGGGTGGTTGCGCCGGCTACGGCGGTGGCGGTAGCACCCTGGAGGAAGGTGCGTCGGTCGCAGGGCGAGAGCAGGGGCGAAGACTTGGAATGGTCTTGCTCGCGCTCGTCCTCGAGATGGTTAGGACCGCCGATTGAAGGATTTGGCATGACCGCCTCCGCAAAAGAGTCTTCTGCTGCGATAGAGACCGGGGAAATGTGGTCCCTTCTTCAACGCGGGAGAGTATACCTTGCAGGTTTAATCCGCAACGGCGGACGCTGTCGGCTGTCGTTCTAGCTGCGGTGCGCGATAGTGAATTTCGAACCCGTTCTGGTGGACGAAGCGCGCGATGGTGCCGTGGGGCCCGACCGCCCAGCCAGTCCGGCTGTCCACGAAAGCCACGGCATTGAGATCCAACGGATCGGTGTGTTTCCAATGGGCCGCGAAATCGTGACTGAGGTCCTCGCCATTGGGCCCGACGGCGGCCAAGAGGGACTCTTTGACGCGGGCCACCGCGGAGCGGTAGCCGCCGGGTTGCTCGGCAGAGAGTTGCCAGCTATTCCCTCCGTCGCGGGAAAACGCGGCGATACCGGACGCGCGCTGGGGGTCCTGATAGTCACCCCCGACAACAACGACTTGCTGCTCATTCCCACGAGTGATGGAGAAGATTCCGGAGGAGGCGTTGCTGTGGGCGATAGGTGTTTCCGCGACCGTCCAGGTGCGCCCCGCGTCGGGAGAGCGGAAAACACGGGCCGCCGGGCCCCCGGTGCCGAAAAAAATCTCTTCGCCGGAAAGCGCCAGGCAAGTGTTACTGGCGGCGAACGCGCCTTCTCTGGGCAGGGCGGCGGGCATGTTGCCGCTGGGGAGCGGATTCCAATGTTCGCTGTCCGTGGTCCTCAGCAGGAGAAATTTTCCATCGATAGGATCGCTGAGCGCGAAGCAGTGCGTTTCAGAGAGGCAGGCGATGGAGTCCAGAAAAAACTCCTTGCGTTTGTTTGTGTATTGCAAGTCCCAGGTTTCGCCGCCGTCTGTCGTTTTGTAGATGCGCGACCGTTCGCCTTCGCCGCTGGACATGACGTAGGCGGTGGTGGCGTTGAAGGCCACGATGCCGCGAAAGTCCAGCGCGTCTCCGCCTGGCAGGTGCAGGCGCTTCCAAGTCTCGCCTTCGTCGGCGGATTTCAGAATCACGCCGTTCGACCCCGAAGCCCACACCACCCACGGGGAAGCACCTTTTGCATTCGACGCCCGGGCCACACTCACGCTGCGCAGATTCGTGTCTATCCCGATGGTTTCGACCTTCCACCACTGCGCTTCGAGAGGCGCGCTCGATAGCAACAAGAGAAGCAGGAGGCGCATAGCCCGCATTTTAGCAGGGGCCTGCGCTTTCCTCCCGAGAAAGGTTGGGCCATCTGAAAGGTCGGGCATTATCCGGCGGGAGAATTCGGTCTACGGCCCGGAGCTCCATACGAAACATTTGTTTCTTGGACTCGGCTGGCTTAGACTTCCGCGGGATTCCTGCCGGGGAGGAAATCATGCCGACGGCCAAAAGAACTTTTCTGGGTGCCGCTAGAGCAACCGCCGCGCTGGGGGTTGCTGGCGGTGCGAGTCAACCGATATTTCTCCATGCTCTTCGGGCCGGTGAGAATTCCCATCAATCTCTATCACCTTCGGTTTGCCACCGGCGTGCCCATCAGCCACGAATTGCTGCACGCCATGGAAAAATATGCGATCCTCGCGGAAGGCAACAACTTCACCAAACAGATCGCAGCTGGGTTTGCCGCCAAGCGCGCAGGAAGAGACACTCGTGACCCGATCATCAAGCTGGAAGCCGCGATGAAGCCCCGCTGTGACGGTGGCGTCGATGAATACGGCCCCATGAAATACGCGCTCCGCTTGCCAATGGGACGCGGCAATTTTATCAACGGCCGCCGAACTCCCATGTGACCAAGGAGCAAAAATCAACCAGGCCTTCGAACAAATCAAGCAGATGGGCTAAGCGCATGGAAACGGCCCAGAAATTCAGCGGAGGAACGAAGATGCGCGAGAAGAAACTAAAGCGGCTGGACATTTTGTTGTTTTTGTTTTTTGTCGGACTCCGGTGCTGGCCGGCGTCCGTGTCCGCGCAGATTCATTCCCAGGACACCGAGTGGCCTTCCTACGCCGCCGATCTCGCAGGGACTCGATACCGCCCGCTAGACCAAATCAATGCCGCCAACTTCAGCGACCTGGAAATTGCTTGGCGCATCAAGACCGACAACTTTGGTGACCGGCCGGAGTACAAGCTCGAAGGAACACCGCTCATGGTCAACGGCGTCTTGTACGCGACGGCAGGATCACGGCGCGCGGTGATTGCACTAGACCCGGCCACCGGTGAGTTGCTGTGGATCCACGGCGAGCGTGAGGGAAAACGCGGCGGCTCCGCTCCCCGGCAGCTTTCCGGCCGCGGGCTGGCTTATTGGTCCGACGGCAAAGAAGAGCGAATCCTGTATGTGACACCGGGGTTTCGGCTCTTCGGTCTGGACGCCAAGACAGGCGTTCGAGTTCCTTCGTTTGGAGATAACGGCGAAGTGGATCTGAAGGTGAATGACGATCAGGACATTTTCCCGGATTTGATTACCGGTGAAATTGGCATCCAGTCCGCGCCGGTGGTGGCCAAAGACACGGTGATCATCGGCGCTGCTTTTCGCGAAGGCATGACTCCAAAGAGCATGCGCAACAACAAGGGATACGTGCGTGGCTTCGATGTCCGTACCGGCAAGCGGCTCTGGATTTTCCATACCATTCCGAAGAAGGGCGAGTTTGGCTACGACTCGTGGGAGAAAGGTTCGGCGGAATATACCGGCAACACCGGCGTGTGGACGCAAATCACCGTTGATGAGCAACTCGGATTGGTTTACCTGCCGGTGGAATCGCCAACGAGCGATTTTTACGGCGGGCATCGGCCGGGGAACAATTTATTCGGCGAGACACTGGTTTGTGTGGATTTGAAAACCGGAGAGCGCAAGTGGCACTTCCAATTGGTGCACCACCCGCTATGGGACATGGATATCTCCTCGGCGCCCATTCTTGCGGACATCACCGTGGACGGAAAACCCGTCAAGGCGGTGGCCCAGCCGTCCAAACAAGGATTTCTTTACGTCTTTGATCGCGTGACCGGCAAGCCCATCTGGCCGATTCCGGAGCGACCCGTGGAAGTCGGCAACGTGCCGGGCGAGTGGTATTCGGCCACGCAGCCCATTCCGACCAAACCTCCAGCCTACAGCCGCAATGGCGTTTCCACCGACGACTTGATCGACTTCACGCCGGCACTTCGCGGCCGGGCCATGGAGATTGCCTCAAAGTATCACCTCGGCCCGGTGTTCACCCCTCCGACGGTGAGCAAACTGGGAGGCCCTCTCGGCACGCTCGCGCTGGGGACAGCCTCCGGGGGCACGAACTGGCCGGGCGGATCGTACGATCCCGAAACCCACAACGTGTATGTCTATGCTTGTAATTCCTGCATCGAACCTATCGGATTGGTGCCCGCTCCGAAAGAGGTTTCGGATCTGAACTACGTCGCGGGAACAGCGGGAAAAGAAGTGCAGGTTCTGCACGGACCGGGAGAGAACGCCGGCGCCGACTCTCCGAAGCCGCCGACAAAAAGGGCCGGCGGCGGATACGTTGCTCTGAACCTTGACGGTTTGCCGTTGGTTAAGCCGCCTTACGGAACAATTACGGCGATCAATCTGGATAAAGGTGAATTCGTCTGGCAAATCGCACATGGCGAGACGCCGGACGTGGTGCGCAACAACGAGGCGCTCAAAGGCTTGAACATTCCGCGCACCGGCCAGGAAACCTACAACATCGGCACTTTGGTGACCAAGACGCTAATCATCGCAGGCGAAGGGCATGTGACCACAACCGCGGATCATCCGCGCGGGGCCATGCTGCGCGCCTACGATAAAGCCACCGGCAAAGAAGTCGGCGCGGTGTACATGCCGGCGCCGCAAACCGGTTCGCCGATGACCTACATGGTGCATGGCAAGCAGTACATCGTAGTTGCCGTCAGCGGCGGGCCTTACTCCGGTGAGTACCTTGCTTACACGCTGCCGACGGGGGAATGAACGCGCTGCCGCGCGGATGGTTCCACCGGGCGGAAGGCGATGACTACGTGAAGATGAGAAATGTTGCGGCCACCCTGGTTCTGGCGGCGCTCGCTTCGCGGCTTTGCCTGCTTCGTGCGCAGGCGCCCGCGGCGGAGTCGCGTACCGCATGGGACGGCGTGTACACCGAAGACCAAGCCAAGCGCGGGGAGCTCATCTATGGCAAGGAATGTGCGGCTTGCCACGGCGACATGCTCGCCGGGCGAGAATCCGCGCCGCCGCTGACCGGCAGCGCATTCCTTGCCAATTGGAACGGCCTCACAATGGGTGACTTGTTCGACAGAATTCGCAAGACCATGCCACAGAGTGCCCCCGGCCGGCTCACCCGGCAACAAGACGCGGACATTTTGGCCTTCATGCTGAGCGTCAACAAATTTCCGGCTGGAAAGACGGAACTTTACCGGCAGTCCGAGATGCTTCGAGAGATTCGATTCGAAGCGACCAAACCAGCTTCCAAAAAATAGTGAGAATCGAAATTCGGTTTCGTCCGCGCAACACCAACATGGTTGTCCAGATTTTCGAACGGAGGATTGCCACTTTATGAAAAGAATGCTTCCCGTACTCTTGATGGGCGCCGCTCTGCTCGGCTACGTGGCCGGCTACGCCTCGAAACCCGTTTCCCAACCCGTTCTCAGCGGCCATTTCGATGCCTCGATGATTCCCGGCGCCAACGCTCAGGAACACAAGGACGAAGTCATGCCCTTCGGCTTCAATTCCCCCAAAGAACCGCCTCTCGCGGCCGACGCTCCGCCCGTCATGTACTGGAACATCGACGACATTCGCAAAGCGCACACCGACATGTCCGAGAGAGCCGCCAGATTAGTCCAAGCTGCCGGCAGCGGAAGTTCCCAATCGTTTGGCGGCGGGCCGGTGCACGTCCAGACTCGCAACTTCAGTATGTTTATGCTCTACCGCATGTATCGCGACAAGCCGGTCCTCAGCTTGAGCAAAGTCAACAGCGTTCTCGACGACGCCGAGCAGCACGCCGGCGCCTACGATTTCTATATTTTCACCGGGGGCACGGGCGAAATGATCCTGGGCGGAAAAATCGCCAACCGGCAAAATCTTCAGGATAAAGACGGCATCATCCCGGGGGAGTACCGCGGCCAGCCGGTCGTCGGTGCACAAACCTATAAAGTAAAAGCCGGCGACTGGCTGCTCATTCCGCCGGATACGCCGCACCAGCCGAAGCCGGATCCCGGCGGCTTCAGCTACTTCATCATGAAAATTAACGTTGGCGTTTATCCTTGGAGCCTGATTCGGTGACTTCGAGTTCTCGGCACCCTGGCAGTCAGGCGGTGCTGACACCGATCCGCTGTGTCATCCTGCACCGAACCGACGAGGTTGGCCAACGATCTCACTGATCGGCGGGGTCTGCGCGCAGCTTGTCCAACTCGGCATGCCCAAGCTCCTCGCGAATGGCCACCAGGGCTTCCTTGGGCGGGCCGATGTAACGGTAGTTTGAATAAAAGGTACGCTCATGGATGGAGAAACCGGAGAATAATTTGCGGCCGTCGAAATCGTACTGCGAAAAGCTGGCAAGCCACAGCCCGGGCAGAAATTCGTAGCGCTCCTGCATGAAGTGGCTGCCCTTGTAGATTTTTCCCAGAAACAGGCCGACAGAAATGTCTTCGGTAACTTCTCCTTCAATGCGAGCAAGTTCACCGGAGGTCTGCTCGATCCATACAAAGCCACGCACTTTGGGGAAGATCGAAGTGAAGCGCGTGGTGGGTTTGAAGCCTGGGTTGGGCTCCATTTTGAATTTGGAAAGCGTGCGGTCGCCGCGCGGCTCGGTGGCGACAAAAGTGAATAGGAACGCATTGTGCGTGGCGTTGATGAGTTCGTTGCGTTCTTTCTTTTTCTTCGCGTATTTTTCCAGAACGTCACGCTGAGATCCTTCCTCGTTGACCAGCAGCGTCAGGGTTCGTGCCAGACTCTCGAGATCGGCGCGATAAACGGCGGGATCCCTGGGCTTGCCATCGGGGCCGAGAGCAATCCGAAACATGCCGGTACCCGAAGGAATAACGCGCATGATTTTGATCGCCGGGGGGGCCGCATCGCTCGGATTCTTGCGGGTCTCGACTCGTTCGATGCGCTCGTAGAGGTCCAGGGCGGCCTCGCCCTTCTTTTGGTTGGCGATAACGCGGTTGAAGAATTCCGGTTTCTCCGGGCCAACACCGGCGATGGATTCCGGCGCTACGGATTGCCCCGGTGCGTGAGCCAAAGACAGCAGCGCGATGGAAACAAAAGCACGTTTGAGCATGATCTGAAGTGGCTAGAAAGCCGCCAACGTGTACTCGGATTGGATTCATCCGGGTACAGAATTGTTGTACACCGGTCGAACGTCGGAGTGTGCTGCTGGATGTGAATGTATAACTGGTGGATCGCTCCATCCGCCCGAGAGCTATGGCCTCGGCTGGTCTGCGGTTTTTTGCTGTTGCTGCTGGAACCCTTCGGTCCAGGGCGGCACGACGCCGTTCATGCGCGCGTAGGCCATGGATTGGCCGAGATGCTCGCCAAAGTGCCCGGTGATGGCGATGAAGGAACCGCGCACGGTGGTCTGACGGTTGAACATTTTCCGCGGCTTGTCGGCGGGTTCCGCGCCGAGTTCCTGGAAGAAGTCACCTACCAGGAACAGCGCTACACGCGTCCAGCCGAGGCGAGGCCTGCCTCATCGCGGCGAATTATGGCGTTGCTCGGGCCCCCCGTACCGCCCCGCCCGCCGGGTGGTGTCATTTGAGGGCGACGATGGCATTGCGAAAATGCGTGAACGAATCGTGCAGAGCTGGAAGGACTTGTCAGGGCTTTCTTGACTGCAGGGCGTGCCAACTACCGTAAGTACAAGAAAATAAAAGGAAATACGACGCATGACGTGCTCCTCTGCAGGCAAAGTCTCGCGGGCCGCCGCACCGTCTTCTTCTCCAGAATCGCCGCACAAGACGGTACAATGGAGGGTGCGCCTCGCTGAACCATTTACCATGGACCGCACCGGGCGTACGGCTAGTCCAAGATGCACCGAAAGCAAAGTGCTGTTCCGCACGTCTATATATCGAGGAACGAATCGCCGGTCCCATTCGTCTTGACTAGAAAGCGTTGGAGGTCTGTTTGGGAGTAACTCCCATCAAAGGGTTCGCGGCCATCACGCAAGTCGCGCCGCGGGCCCAAGTGTCCCTGAAACAGGGCCGTTTCCGGAGCGCGCTGATCACCATGCTGGAGACCCTGCGGCTCTCTCTGGACGCCCTTCGCGCCCATAAGCTGAGAAGTTTCCTGACTTTGCTCGGTGTCATCCTGGCGGTAACCACGCTGGTCGCGGTGATGAGCGTGGTCGCCGGCCTGAATTTCTACGTTGCCGACCGCATCGCAAATCTTGGCGCCAACGTCTACGTGCTGAACCGTATGGGTATCATCACCAGCGAAGACGCTTGGGTGAAAGCCCAGAAGCGCCCGCTGGTCACCCGGGAAGAACTCGACAGCTTGAAAACCGGCATGCACACCGCCAGTCATATCGCCGCGCTGCTGGGCAATAATTCCGATGTACGTCATGGCAGTGACCTGCTCGAAAACGTCAACGTCCTGGGCGTGACCCCCAACTATTCCGAAGTCCGCAGCTTGAACATCGCCGCGGGCCGCTTCGTGACCGAAGCGGACCAGGAGCACCGCTCCCCGGTCTGCTTCATCGGCGCGGACCTGGTGAAGAAGTTTTTCTCCAGCGTCGATCCTATCGGGAAAACGATCCGCGCGGGAACCCACAGTTATGAAGTAGTCGGCGTTGCCGCGGTCATCGGCAGCGCGCTCGGGCAGTCGCAGGATAATTTCGTATTTATTCCCCTGGAAACCTACCGCAAGGAATGGGGCACGCAGAGAGACTCGCTGGTGTTGTTTATTCAGGCGCAGAACGCGGAAATGATGTCGGCCTCCGAAGATGAAGCGCGTATGCTGCTCCGCGCCTGG
>WNFO01006031.1_pt1 | contig 10680 bp, 14 predicted proteins | sample 5400251 | NCBI WGS metagenome assembly WNFO01 (sample SAMN13153354, study PRJNA577476) | soil metagenome | isolation source: 100 cm saprolite under Madrone tree | place: USA:California | collected 2016-06-14 | reverse complement strand
CGCCGAAGGTGCCGGACGACTTCAAGGGCTGATCAGTCGAGCAGGCCGAGCTCCCGGTAGCGCGGCGCGATCCGCTCCGAGATGAGCCCGAGCCGCTGCAGGCGCGGCATCAGATTCTCCTGGAACAGAAAGCTGTTGAGTCGATCCGGGCAGGCCCATAATTTTACCTCGGCGGCGCGCATTCTACCCCGCCTATGCGCGGCGCCTGCGCGAATCCGAGGCCCGGGCCGTCCTGGCCTGGTCCGTGGAGCTGGAGTAGGATGGTGCCGTGCCGGACGAGACGATCTATCTGAAGCAGATGGAGCTGGGGCCGATGCAGAATTTCGTCTATCTCATCGGCGACCCGCAGGCCCGCGAGTGCGTCGTGGTCGACCCGGCGTGGGAGATCGACACGATCGTCGAGACCGCCCAGGCTCAGGGCATGACGATCACGGGCGCGCTGGTCACCCACACCCACCAGGATCACGTCGGCGGAAGCCTCGAATCGTGGGGCATGCCCGGCCGCATTCCCGGCGTCGAGGAGCTGCTGGAGCGCGTGAAGGCGAAGGTCTACGTGCACAAAGCGGAGCGCGAGTTCCTCAAGGGCTTCGGCTCCGATCTCGTGAAGGTCGACAACCACTCGACCTTGACGATCGGCCGGCTCACGCTGACCTTCATGCACACGCCCGGGCACACGCCCGGCTCGCAGTGTTTCCTGATCGACGGCCGGCTCGTGTCGGGCGACACGCTTTTCATCGGCTCGTGCGGCCGGACCGACCTGCCGGGCAGCGATCCCGCCGAGATGTACTATTCGCTCACACAGCGCCTCGGCGCGCTGCACGAGTCGACGATCCTGCTGCCCGGCCACAACTACGGCGGCCCGTCGTCGACGATCGGCGACGAGAAGCGCGGCAATCCGTTCATGCGCTTTCCGTCCCTGGGCGAGTTCCTGCGGGTGATGGGCGGCGGCCGCATCGCCGCGCCCTAGCGCTCTGCCGCAACCGCCGCTCACGTCTGCGCGCCTTCGCCGCCGTCGACGCCCAGGACCTGACCCGTGATGTAGCGCGGGCACGTGGCGAAGAAGAGGACCGCCGCGGCCACCTCCGTCACGCTGCCCTCGTGGCCTCGAGTCACCTTCCGCCAGCGCGCCGCCGAGAATCCGGGCGGCCGGAGCACCGCGCCGGGAGCTACGCAGTTCACGGCGATGCGGCGCGGCCGCAGCGCCCCCGCCAGGCCGCGCGTGAGGCTCTCGATGCCGGCCTTCGAGAGCTGGTAGGGGATGTACGACGGCCGGACCCGGCCCGCCGCGGCGTCGCTGATGTTGACGATGTGACCTCCGTGGGTCATCACGCGCGCGGCCGTCTGGCTGCAGAAGAACGCGCCGCGGAGGTTCAGGTCGAGGAGCCGATCGTACTGCGCCGGCGTCGTGCCCGCGAAGGGCGTGCGCTCGAAGCGAGCCGCGCTGTTCACGAGGACGTCGAGCCCGCCGAGCGCCCGCGCGGCCGCCGCCACCAGCCGACGAGCCGACCGCGGATCGGCGAGGTCGGCGCGGATCGCGGTCGCGTGTCCTCCCGACGCCGCGACTTCGGCGACCACTCGCCGCGCCGCACGCGCGGACCGGTGATAGCCGACCGCCACGTCCATGCCCGCGCGCGCCAGTGCGACCGCGATCGCGCGACCGACCCGAATGGCGCCGCCGGTCACGAGCGCGCGCGGCCGTTGTCTGCCGTGACCGATGGCGCGAGGTGCTATTCTCGAAGAACCCATGGCGATCGGTGTGAAGAACTGGCTCAAGGTTCGATTCATCGCGGGCTTCTTCGTCACGGTTCCCGCCTTCCTCACCGCGTGGCTCCTGTGGATCTTCTGGAGCCGGATCGACGACGTGTTCGCGCCGATGTACCAGCGCATTCTCGGACGTCCCATCGCCGGGCTCGGGTTTCTGACCGCCGTGGCCATCATCCTGATCATGGGCACGATCGCCCGGAACGTGGTTGGGCGGCGCGTGCTCGCCTGGGGCGACAAGCTTCTGCTGCGCGTGCCGATCTACCGGCGGCTCTATCCGTCGGTCAAGATGCTGATCGATTCGTTCTCGCCCGAGCGGCGGAGCGCCTTCGGCGCGGTCGTGCTCGTCGAGCATCCGCGCCAGGGCGAGTACTCGTTCGCCTTCGTCACCAGCCACGTCGTCGTCGAGACGCCACACGGCAAGCGTGAGATGGTGACCGTCTTCATCCCGACGAACAACCTCTATCTGGGCGACGTCGTCCTCGTCGCGCGCGACGACGTGCTGCCGACGGGGTTGCCGGTCGAGGAGGGCGTTCGGATCATCCTGTCGGCGGGAAACGCCACGCCACGGCAGCTTCCTAGAAGCTAGCGCGCCACGCGGCCCCGCGGCAGCTGACGGGCCCACGCAGCCACCGCCTCACTCAGCGGGAACAGCTTGCCGAAGAAAAAGTGATCGGCGCCTTCGATGATGGTCGGCGTCACCCACGGGTGGGCCGCCGTGAAGCGCGCGAGCTCGTCGGGCGGGCAGTACTGATCCTGCGTCCCGGCGACCACGAGCGTCGGCGTGTGCCTGTCCTGGAGAAACCCGAAGTCGTACATGGCGAGCGGCGGCGCGATCAGCGCCAGGCCTCCGATCCGCCCGTCACGGTCGCCGACCAGCGCGGCGATCCGGGCCCCGAACGAGTAGCCGGCGATTGCGAGCGCGCCACCACCGATCGCCTTCGCCAGGGTGTCGAGAGCCGCCGACGCGTCATCGAGCTCGCCCACGCCGCCTCCGTGAACGCCACCGGAAGCGCCGACCCCCCGGAAGTTGAAGCGCAAAGTGGCAAGGCCGAGGCCCGCGCACACTTCCTGGACGCGCACGACGACCGGATTCTCCATGTCGCCGCCGTACAGTGGATGGGGATGGCAGATAACGACGCCAGCCGCCGGGGATGCGGGCAGGCTCAGCCGAGCTTCCAGGCTCAGATCGGCCCCCACAGTCAGGCGGACAGGCTGTTCGGGTATCATGTGCCGCCATGAGAATACGGGTGGGGGCTCGGCGCGTCCAATGGTCGTGTTGAGCTGCCTTTTTGCCCGCCGCCGAATCGGCGCGTATCTCGACGGGGCCCTGGAAAACAGAGCCACCCAATCGATCGCCAAGCACCTGAGTAGGTGTGCGACCTGTCAGGGCGAGGCCGAGAATATCCGGAGAATTCGCACCCTCGTCCAGCGGACGATGACGCTCAGCCCTCAGCGAGCCGAACCCGACTGGTCGGGCTTCTGGCCCGGCGTCGTCCGCGGAATCGAGGACGCCAAGCACCGCAAGGCCCCGGCGCCGGTGGTCGCCCGCGGGAGCTGGTGGTGGCGACCCCGGTTGACGCTCGGCGGCGCGCTCGTCGCGGCCGTGCTCGTCTCGGTCACGCTCTGGCAGATGAAGTCCGGTCCACTCGCTCCCGACGCTCCCATCTTCGTCAGCTCGGCACACACCGACGATCCCCGAGGGACTGTCGTGGTGTACTCGCCGCACGAGCAGCAGGACGTGGCGGTCGTGTGGGTGCTGGGGCTCGACGAATCTTCTGACTGACCTGTGTCGGGGCGGCGGGGGTGGGGAGGGGTGCGGCGGCCCGCTCGGTCACCGCGCTTCCAGGTTCGGCATGCGCTGTTGGCTCCTGGCAACCGTGCCTACACGGGCCGCCGCACCCCTCCCCACCCCCGCCGCCCCGACGCAGGCCAGCCCTTTCGGGCTTAGGGCTTGATTACAGATCGGATCTCGTTCGGGCGCGTTTGCTACTGGGTGCGGGATTTCAGGCCGGAGAGGCGTTCGCGGGCTAGAGAGGTTTCTTCGGCGCGAGGGAAGTTGTCGACCAGATATTGAAGTCGGGCTTGGGCGAGCGAGGGCTGCTTGAGGTCGATCAGCGCGAGCGCTTCCTTGTAGAGCGCCGTCGGGACTTTGTCGGCCCGCGGATAGTTCGCCTGGACCTTCTTGAATTCCTGCACCGCTTGCTCGAGCGACTCGTTCGCTCGGTCGCCCTGGCTCGAATCGGTGAAGCCGCGCGCGAGCGATAGATAGGCCTCGCCGATCCAATACTGGGCGCTACCGGCGAGCTCGTGGTCCGGGTAGCGTCGCAGGAACTCGCGGAATCCCGCGATCGCGAGCGAATAGGTTCCCTTGCTGAAGTCGATGTACGCCGCCTGATAGATGTCCTGGGGCTGTAGCGCGCCGGTGGCGGGCCGCGGGGGCACTGCCGCAACCGGCCCGGGCGGTGTGGCGGTCGACGCGCCTGAGGACGGGCCGGGAGTCGCGACCGCCGGCGGTCGAACCGTCGTCGCCGAAGCGGCGCCAGACGCGGGAGCCGTTCCACGAAGCTGCCGGTTGAGAGTCTCGACACGCGTGCCGAGCTCTTCGACGCGGCTCGAAAGGCTCGTCAGCGTGTCGGTGAGGCTGTCGACCTGGCGGGTGAGCGCGGCGACCTGCCGATCGTTCTCTCCGGCGTGCTCGCGCACGCGCCGGTCGATCTGCGCCGACAGCCCGTCGGCGTCGACCTTGGCGCGCTGAGCCGCCTGCTGGGCCGACACCATGTCCTGCCGGAGCTGCAAGAGATCCTGCTGAGTCGCGACGCCCGTCGCTTCCTGCACCTCGGCACAGCCGGCGAGCGACAGCGAGAGGAGAAGGACGAGCCCTCGCCTCCCGAGCAGGACCCTACGCGGCCCTAGCGTGGCTTGACGAGAAAGTTCGCGCGGCGATTCTTCGCCCAACACGCCTCGGTCTTCTCGTTGCAAACCGGCCGCTCCTCGCCATAGCTGATAATCGTGATGCGGTTGGCCTGGATCCCCTGGGAGACGAGATAGTTCATCGTCGCCTTCGCGCGTCGCTCGCCGAGCGCCAGATTGTACTCGTTGGTGCCGCGCTCGTCGCAGTGACCTTCGATCAGCACGAGATTGTCGGCGTTCGACTTCAGCCACGCCGCGTTCGCGTCGAGGGTCTTGGCGTCCTCGGCGCGGATATCGTACTTGTCGAAATCGAAATAGACTTCCTTGAGGGCCGCGACGGCCATGAACTCCTTCGGTGACGGCCGCGGGGTCTGCGCGGGCGCGGCCGCTGCGGCGGCCGCGGGCGCGGCGGCCGCGCTGGGCGCGCTCGCGCTCGGCGCCGGGGTCGCGGCGCGCGGCGTCGGTGCCGGCGCGGCCGCTGTCGCCGCCGTCGTCGCGGGCCGCTTCGCGCAACCAGTGATCATCAGCCCTGCCAGTAGCAGGGACATCATCGTGACATGCGCGGCGCGCGTTAGCATGCTGCCTCCTTTGGCCTCGCTCTGAACGCCCGGGGTTCGGCCATTAATCTATCACGGCAGGCGCGGCGACCATGAGGGACTTGTGGACTCCGCGGCACCCGTAGTGATCTGGATCGTCTCCATTCCGTCGAGCACCATCATGTAGACCTGCCATCGGCCCGAGCGGTTCGACTGGAACGTGAGATGGCGTCCGTCGGGAGCCCAGGAGGCGCCCTGATTGTCGCCCTGACCGCTCGTCAGCGGGCGCGCGTTCGTCCCGCCGGGCGTGATCGCCCAGAGGTTGTGCGTGCCTTCCCGCTGCGTGTACACGATCGTGTCGCCCTTCGGCGACCAGCGCGGCTGCGTGTGAAAGCCGCTGGTGGTGACCTGGCGCACGTTCGAGCCGTCCCGGTCCATCACGAAGATGCGCGGCTGCCCGGCGCGGTCGGAGACGAACGCGATCTGCTGGCCCGTCGGCGACCAGGTCGGCTCCGTGTCGATCGAGGCGTGGCGGGTGAGACGCTGCAGCGCCCCGCTCTGGACGGTGAGCACGTAGATCTCCGGATTGCCATCCTTCGAGAGCGTGAGCGCGAGGAACTGCCCGTCGGGGCTCCAGGACGGGGACGAGTTGATGCCGTGGAACGAAGCGAGCGTCTGGACGCCGCGCCGCGGCTCGAAGGGGAAGAGACGGAAGAGATCGGGGTAGCCGTTCATGAATGACGTAAACGCGATCGACCGAGCGTCGGGGCTCCAGACGGGCGAGAGGTTGATCGATCCGTTGCGGGTCACCGGGCTCGTGCCGACTCCGTCGTAGTCGGCCACGACGATTTCCTTCGCCCCGGAGGGCCCGACGACGTACGAGATCTTCGTGTCGGCCACCCCCTTTTCTCCGGTGAACTGGAGCACGATGTCGTCGGCGATCTTGTGCGCGAGCCGTCGCCTCCAGTCGAAGCCCGGGGTCGGCGGCTGCGGCGCCGCGGCGTCGAACTTTCGGGACGCGATCAGGCGGAAGTCCGGCGAGGTCAGGTCGTACAGGCGCACCTCCGCCTCGACGCGATCACCCCGCTGCGTCAGGAGCCCGTGTGCGCCGGCATGAGCGCCGGCCGCCGCGAAGTTGGCCCAGATCTGTCGGAGCGCGTCGGGATTGTTCGCGGGAACGCGGTCCGATCCGGCGATGACGCTGAAGGAGCCCGAGAGCGTGAGGTCGTTGCCGGCGACCGACGGGATCAGCTTGGAAAGCCCCGCGCCGTCCGTGCCTACGACGACCGTGAATTCGGGAATCGCGATGTTGAGCTTCTTGCTGCCGCCCCCCGTGACGTTGATGTAAACGTCGGGAGGCGCCTGCGCGCGCACCGGCGGCGGCGGCGCCCACAGGCCAACGGTCGTCGCGACCGCGAGCACGGCGAACAGAACGGCGATGGCAATACGTTGCACCGGCTATCCCCCTGTCGGATCGAAGACGAACTGCAATCCGATCCTCAGCATGGTTTTTTTGAACTCCTCGGGGAGGGGCGGAAACGGGCCGGCGTCGTTGATCGCGCGGAGCGCGACCTGATCGTAGTACGCGTTGCCCGAGCTCTTGTCGATCGCGACTTGATTCAGTCGGCCGTCACGCCGGATCTCGAAGATCACGGCGGGCTGCTGGCCCGGGATGGCCCGTCCGTTCCACTGCGCCCGAATTTTCTCGGCGACCTGGCGGATATAGTACGCGTACGGAAAGTCGGAGACGCTGAGCGTGAGAGGCCCCGCGCCAGACGCCGAGCCGGTCGCCGCGCCGAGCGGTTGCGGCGGCGGTGGCGCCGGGCTCACCTCGCGTCGAGCGGGGGCGGGAGCCGGCGTGGATGTGGGCGGCGGCGTGGCGCTCGCCAGGGCCGGTAGCTCCTTCTCGGCTGGACGCGGCCGAGCGGGCGCGCGGGGCGGCAGGGTGCGATCCGGTAGCGCGACCGCGTCGCGCGACGGCGGCAGATCGCGCGCCGGCAGGTCGCGCGTGGGAAGCTCGCGCGCGGCCTCACGCCGGGGCAGCTCGGCGGGTGGCGCCGGCGTGGGGGCCGGTGGCTCCTCGACGCGCGGAGGCATCGTGACTCCCTTGGGAGACCCGATGGCCGCGGTCGCCGGAGCGAGCACGACGTACACCGGCTTCGTTCGCTTGTCGCTCCACATCGAGGCGCTGAAGATCACGATCGCGAGGAGGACGACGTGGAGGATCGCGGACACGACCGCCGGCCCCAGCGGCAGGCGAATTCGCCCCAGCGCCGGTCCGATATGGAAGTGCACCCGCAGAGCCCCGGCAGGCACTGCCGTCGTGGTCTCAGCGCTCCCGAGCCGGCTCGGTGACCATTCCGAGTCGCTCGATGCCCGCGCGACGGACGCGGTCCATCGTCTCCACGACCGCGCCGTACGACAGCGCGGAGTCGGCCTTGAGGTACAGCGTCTTGTCGGTCCGGTTCGCGAACGCCTGCCGGAGGGTGAGCTCGAGCCCGGTCGGCGGCACCCGCTTCTCGTTCAGAAAGAGCGACTGATCCTTCGTGACGGTGAGAACCATCCGCTCTTCGACAGCGGTGGGCTTCGACGCCGCCTTCGGCAGGTTGACGTCGATCCCGCGGTACATCATGGGCGCGGTCAGCATGAAGATCAGCAGCAGGACCAGCACGACGTCGACGAGCGGAATGATGTTGATCTCGGCGAGATTGGTGCCGATCCGGCGCGGGCCCTGCGACTCCTCAACCTTGAACATCGTTGCCGGTTCAGCCCGCCTTGGCGGCGGGGCGGCTTAGTAGATTCAGGAGATCCAAGGTGAAGCCTTCCATCTCGACGGCCCAGTGCTTCACGCGATTGACGAAGTAGTTGTAGCCGATGACCGCCGGGATCGCGGCGCCGAGCCCGGCCGCCGTCGCGATCAGCGCCTCGGAGATACCGGGCGCCACGACGGCGAGACTCGCCGAGCCCTGAGCCCCGATCCCATGGAACGCGGCCATCACGCCCCACACCGTGCCAAAAAGGCCGATGAACGGCGTCGCGCTGGCGGTGGTCGCCAGGAACGGCAAGTAGTGCTCGAGCCGCGCCACCTCGAGAGCCGCCGCCCGACGAAGCGCGCGGTTCACCGCCTCGAGCCGGTCGGTGCTGAGCCCCTCGTCGAGGTCGTCGAGCACCTTGTCGAGCACTTCGGGGATCCCCGAGACTTCCTGGTACGCGGCGAAATAGAGCTGAGCGAGCGGGCTCTGCCGCAGCTTGCGCGCCGCGCTGTGGACGATCGACGGGCGGCGCGCCTCGCGGAAAACCCGCAGGAATTCGAGCGTCTGTCGGCGAACCCGCCGAAATTGCCACGCCTTCTCGACGATGAGCGCCCAGCTCACGATCGAAAACGTCATGAGCACGAGCAGGATGATCTTGGCGATCGGTCCCGCGTTCCAGACGAGAGCGAGGATGCCACCACTCAGCGTGTCGCCAGCCACAGACGTTCCTTTCGTTTGCGTTCTGCGTATCTACGGCATTATAACCACATCCGTGCGGCGTGCCCTCGTCCTCCCGCTCGTCTTCGCCGCAATCAGCGTGGGTGCCCGAGAGGCGCCGGGGCAGGATGCCCGGGCCGCGGTCGAGGCCTTCGTCGGCCGGGTCTCCGACGTCCAGATCAACGACCTCGTCATCGATCAAAGCCTCACTCTGTACCACCCCGACGGGCAGCGCCGCGTGTCGGGGGGCGAGCAGCGCATGCTGTTCAAGCTTCCGCAGCGCCAGCGCGTCGAGCAAACGGTCGAGGGGCAGCGCGAGATCCAGCTCACGGTCGGCGATCGCGTCTGGGTGCGGCGGGCCGACGGCAAGGTTTCTCAAGTCACCGCGCTCGAGCCTGCGCGCGCCCTCAGCCACGTGCTGGCCCCGGTGAAGCGGCGCGCCGCTGATCTCCTCGCCGAGTGGCGATCGCGAGGCGTACGAGACGACGTGAGCCACGTGGCGCGCCTGGGTGGGCGACCGGTCACGGTGATCGGAGCCCACCCCGGCGACCGCGACGTTCCGGCCGTGTGGCTCGACCCGGACTACGGTGTCGTGCGCATCGTCACCCGGGAGCGGCTCCCGAACGGCGCGCGGCTCGTCGACCTCACGCTCTCCGAGCATCGGCCCCTGCTCGGCAAGCTCTACTTCCCGTATCGCCAGGAGGTGTTCGTCGACGGCAAGCTCCTGGTGCTGTTCACGGTCCGCTCGGTCGCGATCAACACGAATCCGGCCGACGCCCTGTTCGACCCCGCGAATCTCAAGTCGCCCTGATGCACTTCGCGTTTCTGGGCACTTCGGGCTCGGTCCCATCCGCCGTGCGCGACACGACGTCGATCGTCGTCGCCGTGCCCGCGGGCGCCGTGCTGCTCGACTGCGGTGGCAGCCCCGTCCAGAAGCTTCGCCGGGCCGGCGTCGACCCGCAGGCGCTCGCCGCGATCGTCATCACTCACATCCACCCCGATCATTCGTACGGGCTCCCCGCCCTCGTCCGGAACTTCGGCGTGCTCGGTCGTCAGGCGCCGTTGACCATCTACTGCCGGCCGGAGCACGTCGAGCCGCTGCGGAGCCTCCTGAGCCTCTTCAACACGCTCGAGCGCCCGGGCATGTTCGCGCTCACCGTGCGCGCGATCGACCTCGCGGAGGGCGCCCACGCCTTCGACCTCGGGCCGCTCACGATCAGGACCTCGCCGAACGAGCACGGCTCGATGCCCAACTTCGCTGTCCGGGTGGACACGGTGCGGGGCCGGAGCGTCGTCTACTCGTCTGACACCCGGCCGTGCGACGCCGTGGTCTCGCTCGCTCGCGGCGCCGACACGCTCGTCCACGACGCGACGTACTCCGAGCGTCACCGAAGCCGCGCCGGCGGGCACGCGCACTCGACGGCGGCGGAGGCCGGCGAGGTCGCGGCCCGCTCGGGCGTGCGACGCCTGATCCTCACGCACATCGGGGCGGAGTATCACGACGACGTGGACGCGCTGGCCGAAGAAGCTCGCCAGCGGTTCTCGGGGGACGTCGAGGTCGCTCGCGAGCTCGTTCCGTACCCCTTGTAACCCTTCTGCTCGGAGGCGCCACCCCCGGGAGCGGCGGCGCCGCGCAGCGATTGCAGTGCGGCACGGCGCGATCGCAGCCCGGCGCTACCCAACAGTCCCACAGCATCCACGCAGCATCTTTGGGCCCATCTCTGGCCTAGGAGACAGTCGGTCGTTCAGCGGGAGAGGAAGGGGTTGTTGGCGATCCAGAAGCGGAGGGGGAGGTCGATGGCGCGGGTGATGCCGATGCGCGGGCCGGAGGTGATGCGAAAGTCGCGTGGGCGGTCGGGCGGCTCGATCGTGAAGCGGCCGCGGGTGAGATCGGCGCCGTTGTCGCGCAGGGTGATGCCGAGCGCTCGGGTGAGATTGCCGGGGCCGCTGGCCAGCCGCGTGGAGTCGGGGCCGACGCCACGGCGGCGCGCCATTGCCGA
>WNFO01008154.1_pt1 | contig 10682 bp, 10 predicted proteins | sample 5400251 | NCBI WGS metagenome assembly WNFO01 (sample SAMN13153354, study PRJNA577476) | soil metagenome | isolation source: 100 cm saprolite under Madrone tree | place: USA:California | collected 2016-06-14 | reverse complement strand
GAAAAAATGGAAAGAAAAGGTAAGGGGTTGCGGAGGTTGAGAGCAGCGTCACTGTGGGGTTGTCCCACGATGAAACTGCTCGAGTGCCTCAGCGTCCCATGGTGCCGGAATACGCGCAACATCATCAAGATTCTTGTCCGCACGCGCATCACGTAGCCGCTCACGCGTCGGCATCTCCATCCGCGCGCGACACCGCACAAGACGCAACTTGGTCCGCTTGATCCCTATTTGCCCCATCCCGAAAGAAAATCTTAGCCAGATTATCACCACCTTGGGGGAAAAGAACGCACAAGTGGCAATTGTATCACGATCCTCTTCCATGAATGGATTGCCCTTCTGTAACAGGTCATCCTGTAGCGCGTATAAACACCACAGCGATTCTTCATACAGGCGCTCGCATTCATCGGGCGACTTGTGCTGATCAAGTAATTCTTTACGCGCTGCTGTACGGCTCTGCGGTTGCAAAAAAGGGGAGTCGGTCGGTGAGGTCAAGGAAAGGGAGGGAAAGGAAAGAAGGGTCACGTACCAGGGTAAGTGCACGGTTGTAGACCAGCTCGTCGACCCAGGTAGAGGGCCCTGTGTATTGAGCGGGCAGCCACGTCTTGACGAGTGCCGCGCGATCATTACACCGTAAAAAGTGGTCCTTGAACCAAGATAACGCTACGCCACCATCACCACCATCAGTCAACCGAATCTCCTTAGGACGACCCTATCGTACCTTCATCAAAGCCATCGGAAAGCGTAAAGTCACCTTCTGGATGACGCATTTCCATATGTTCTTGGTACTTGCGCAGCTCGTCGATTCCCTTCTGGGAGAACTGCATAACCAGCATATATATCGCAACGCACGTTACGGCGTTGTATTCTGCCTGCACATCCGCGTTCCGCCGACGTGCCGCAAGCTTTTCGTTCTCGCCTTCACGCGGAGTAAACTTGCTTGGATCCGGCAGCGGCTCTAACCACCACCAATCATCAATACCTCACAAGTGGCAGCAAGGGAGTAACAAGAAAGAAAGACGCACTCTGTGGCACGCTCTTCACAAACTCGTACATCTCGTCCGCCCACCGTGTGATCACGTGAGTCTTCTGCGCCAGCTGTTCCAGACCTGCCAACAACACATCCTCCACAGGGTCAATCTCTACATTGCCACCACCGCCCATGTTCTGGGTACGCATCCGGGGAGATGATGACCCCGTTCCCTGTACATTTGCATAGACGACGAAGTGTGGTGGCGAATGTGGGCTGCTCATGCTCGCCCCAAATAGCTTTTTTGACGCAAGAGTCAGGGCACGCGAGAGAGCGTTTGTCGCCGATCGGCCCGTTGGGATTGGCACGCTACCTGGATTCTGTGGTGGCGGGAATGTCAGAGCCGATGGCGATTCGGGTGGAGGATGCTGAAGGTCAGGGGAGCGCTTGGGATCATTTGTGGAGGCCGGTGTTGGCGGTACACGACGGTCAAGGAGAGGCCGACGCCGGGCCGCATTGATCTCTGTAAAAATGCTCTGAGCTGTGGGACAGAGACGCAGTGCGTCTACTGACCGTCTACTGCCCGATTAAACTCGACAGCTCGTGTATCCCCAACAAGAACGTATTCCCTTCGGAGTAGGCCGTCCTCTTCCGTCTCTCCAGGTATGACGGATCCTTCTGTCGACAGTGGCCGTAGGACCGGTCGCGAGACCGGAAATGGTGATAAGTGCGATGTCACAGGGGCGACTACCGGAGCTTGCTCCATGCCAAGTTCTCTGGGAGGGCTGTAGCGAGAGAAAGTTAAGACCCACGTTACACGGCGTACTGTCGATCACTTACCTTGAAGGCGAACCCTCTTGAGAAGGAGAGTTCATCTCGCTCTCCCGCTTTCTAAAGCTAAACTTGCTTGGCGGAATCATCGCCTGGGGGTCCAAAACCTCCGGTGGAATTCGCATGTGATGTTCCGGGATCCTACCATCATCCATTACCTCGTTTGGTGGGGGTGAAGGTGGCTTCGCGGGAGCCGGCCGGGGGAACTTGGAGTTTGTCATGGCCTCGCTCTTGAAAAACTCTTCGAAACTCGCGCGCTCGGCGGGGTTTCGCCTCAAGAGCGCGCGGATGAGTGCCTTGACGTCTGGAGGAACCACCTGAGGTGGGTCCTCACCCGGACGCGGTTGGTGAGTAGGGTCTTCGTCAGGAAACTTGATTCCCTTGGAATGTTCAATCTTCTTTAGAAGCTCGAGATGATTGGAGGCGCGAAACGGAGGTTTGCCAACAGATGTTTCGTAGAGTACGGTACCCACGGACCAGAGATCTGCCTTAGCGTCATATTTTTGACTACTGAGTATCTCCGGTGCCATATACAGCCTAAAAGGGGAGATGTCGACGTTCAGCGGTGAGCCAGGAACAGGAACGGTCTGAAACTCACGGGGACCCGCAGAGGGTCTCTGCCATCATGGCGTTGGGAAGGGACCGCGCAAAACCAAAATCGGCCACCTTGAGTAGAGGAACTCCTAAGGGGTGTCCACGAGTCAGGTCATCGTTACCTGGGGGGCATAAAAGTAAGTTTTGTGGCTTGATATCGCGATGAATCAAATTTCGTTGCCGCAAGAACTTGAGTGCACGGGCTATGAACAGAAGCACGTCAAGATCTGACTCGTATGAGGGAGGTCAGCTCGCACCGAGTTGCCTCAAGAAACTGCGGACGACGACCTCGGAAAGACCACCTGTCCTAGGATGTGGATAATACTGGGGTGCAGCACTGGGTTCGGGGATATATTGGAGATTTTCTACGCGGCCCCGCTTCTTGATATAGTTGGTTAGATCGCCACCAGAACAGTATTCCATGATAAGGTATATGTTGCGCTCAGCGCGCTTCAGGTACTATCAACAAGAGAGCCCAATTATGGAGAGGATCCAACATACAACGATATCAATCAATTTGGTGATGTGCCTATGGGATAGCGATTTGAGGATGTCGATCTCGCTTTGGAGATTCTCAACAAGCTTAGTGGAGAGATTGCTACGACTGACGGTCTTGATTGCGACTTCATGACGCGACTCCTAATGGTTTGCTGTATCGTGAACACACAGGTAAGAGAGAACACGCGCGATAGTGACGCACTTCGTTGTAACCTTTGTATACGGTCGCAAAGCTTCCCTTGCCAAGGTCACTAACTATAACGTAAGGCTTCAATTCGTCATCCTCAGCCCGTCTGCTAGATGACGGTGTTCGTTGTATTGGGGAATGAGGAGTGGCAGCCATTAGTCGTCACTGGATAATAGGAAGATAGGATAGTGTCTAGGGAGGAAGATGGAGGAGAGGGGGGGTAGAAATGAAGCAGGGATGTGCACTGACGGCACAGGACAAGGCTGCCCTTCTCTCGCTGGGGCAGTAATCACCCGTGGGAACTGGTCACATGCACCTATCCACTAACCCCTAATCTAGGGTTGACCCCACTCACCTCCCAGATGGACTCGCAACAACGTGAGCAAAGTCCTCGCCCGCTCAACAAGGGAAAGGCAAGGCAAAGCAACTCGTGCATCGACCAAGAACCGACGGAAACCTCTCCTTTGCTTGCCTCCCGATCCTATGTCATTCATCCCGACAACGACAACCTAGAGACCGCCAGTTATTCCAATCGCAGTAGCAGTTTGGTATCCACTCTCACCACCGTATTTCTTATCACACTTTCCATCTCCATTCTTCTACTCCTCCTGCTACTTTCTCTCGCTTATTCTTATGCTGCCAAAGCATCGCACTTGTCAAATGATGACATCTTAAATAGTGGCCTCGTTTTCCGCGGCCCGGATGCCATCGACGTGCTCAACGTTTCTATGCATGGCGACGTATGGTTAAGACTCGATGGTCATGTCGGTTTTGATGCGGGCGCAGTCATAGGCGTAAAACCTGACAACGGTGACAACGTTTGGCGTGATGCCTGGAAGGCCATCGGCCGCTGGGGCATACGCAACCTCGACGTCGTCTCCCTCTCCCTCTCCTCCATCAACATCTCCGCCCAATATGAGCCCTCAGTGCAGCTCGCTTCTATCAAAGTGCCCCCATTTCAAGTTCCTCTTACTGCAATGCCCCCAGACGATGCTTCTTGGTTGACCCCTATGTCTCTGCCTGTGCACATCCATCCTTCTCATAATGTGTCCGCTTGGCTCCACTTTGCACGTGAGAGCTGGCGACACGGCTACGCCATCGCTCAGGCCACTGTGGGCAGAGCTGACATTCAAGGCGGTAGCCTGGAGCACTCTACATGGCGAAGTGTGCTTAAGATCGATAGATCGAATCTGACCGTCGGTCTCAACGTGAAGAGTAAGTTTGGTCATTCTCCCATTTACCGCTACCGTGACGGCTCTCATAGTCTTCTAGTGCCCATTCTTCGAGGCCTCCCGAGCCCTGGCGATGATCAACCTCCGCCGTCGATTTCTGATCTTGTTCACCTCGCCTACTTCTCCCTCTCCTCTCGTGACCACAATCTCATCATCGACGCCGAAGCGACCATCGTCAACCCTGTCCCCTCGATCATAACCTTCACCTCCCCTCCTCTTCCCTTCGTCGTCTCTGTTCCGCCTAAGCTAGATACGGCCGAAGAGTCATCCATCCCTCTCGCATCCGTTACAGCAGAGCCATTCTCCCTCACCCATCCGAATATCACTTTCTCCCTCCATGGTAATGTCCTCCCCATTGCCCCATCGGCAGCTTCTGCTCTCTCGTCTCTCATCTCTGATTACCTCTCCGGCATCGACCACCCAATCTCAATCACTTCCACATTCGAACTCTTCTCCAGCTACACCGCATACACAAAGTTTCCCGCCCCTCATCCACGGCCCGAGGTGCTGCGCAACGTCACTATCGAGGATATGAAGATTCGCGCGTCGGGAACAACCATCTTGGCCAGCGGGACGGTGCATGCACGAATCGCTTTGCCTGAGGGCATGGACGTCGCCTTACTCATCAACCGCCTTCACCCTGATGCCCTCATATTTGACGGCCCGCTGCCCACTGCAGCGTCACCTCCACCAACATCACTACCACTCACAAGAACAGCGGCGTCAGTAACAGCAAAAGACTTGACCAAACACCTCCCCTTCTCCGCAGCCTCCGATGATGATGACGACGACGACGATGACGTCGTGCCACCAGCGCCTCCCCTCCCCAGCCCGCTCCCACCACGCGCCTTTGCGCGCGTACGACCAAGCGCCTGGCTCCCTACAGTGAGCGCGCCGACCTCCCCCCGACGCGACTGGAATGAGCGAGGAAACAAGACAATAAGTATCACTGCGTGGTTCTCGGATGTGCCATTCGAAGTGTTGCCCGGGCGGGAACACGAATTCCGCAATTTCGTCGCTAAGGTCATTTTTGGGCCTGGCGATGGTGCCGTCGCGGGCATTGATGGTGTTGCTGCTGTTGGCGTTAGGGTCGATGGGTTGTCGATTGGCCCGGAGCCTGTGGGTGATGGTGTGGTGTCAAGAGGAGGAGCGGATGACGAGGGTGAAGACGGTTATGGTACTGTTCAGGTGTTGACGGGATTGCCGTTTCAGGGGAGCGTGCGGGTCGGTAGGAAAGGGTCACATTGGTATTGAATGTTGCGACTATGCATGCCACGTGTGCGTGTGTTGTACTCTATTTCATTCTAACAGAATTCGGTGGGTTGTAATACTAGACAAACCCTCATAAGTCAGTATGGCGAGATAGACGTTCATTCGTGACGCAGTGGACCTTAGTATATTACTCGAAGGATACAGTGCATGATGAATCAGTGAGTGAGTTACGTTACTCCCATAAACCAAACTTGTCCCAAAGTCCCAAAGACGAACATGCGTTCACATAAAACTTAAACTTACAGTATGATACCTAGTATAAACGGAGCTCTCTACCTGTAAGGACAGTTAGCACCCTTGCTCGAACAAAGTCAAAAAGTCCGGGACTTACCATTCAGTAGAGCGTGTGGTGATGGTCATGCCCCATAGTGGACGTACGTCACCCAACAGTCCACAGTGACGCCTTTCTTCTTGCGCAATTTCTGCACGGCATCCCGCAGCGCCTTAGCAGCTCGTTCGTGATAAGGTACATCCTCCTGCCCCTTCTCCTCAAACATCAACTTATAAAACCGCTTGCAAACGTCCCTGCCGTCCATGTCAGCCATCGCCCACATGGTCCCGACGACGCTGCGGAAACCGCAGTGCAGCATCGCGGCGGCGAGATGGAGTGCCTCGTCGGGATGGCTCGGGTCCGTGAGCTCGGCGGTATGCGAAGCGGACAGGAACGCGAATTCGGCGGATGGGAAATGGCATCTTGCGATGTCGAGCAGCGTCAGACGATCGTCCCCGTGGAGCCTGAACGGCGCGTCGAATGGTCGTCCGGGCACCAGTTTGACCGAGCCGGCGATGTGGGCAAAGCGGTGTTGCCCGAGATCGTCGATGACGGCGGCCTTCGTCGCCTTCTTGCCGGCGAGGCTTTTCACTTTCGTGCGACGGAGTCCCTGTAGCGTCTTGACCTCCTTCCGCATTCCGCCGAGATTGACTTCGTGATATGCCACGAGGAGCAGCGGTGGACGTTGTGGATGTTCCCGTCGACCCGGGGACGTTCGCGAAGGGCTGGGTTTGCGAGATTCGATGAGCGCGGAGAGCGTGGGTGTGTATGAAGGGATGTAGAGGTCGCAGAAATACTGCTCGGATCCTGGCCTGCAGCCGGTGCCATCCCAAGATGGAATTGGGCCCATGGCGTGGAGTGGAAGAAAACAGAACGCGGATGTTGGACACCACCAAATCCGAGACTGCTCTGGGACACCCAACGTGCGGAGTCTCTCGAGGACCGGCCGGCCAACAAGCGCGTACAGGTCCGCGAGCACGGAGCGAACCGTGAGTGCGTGTGACGTCGTAGAGAGAACGTCACCGCGTCCCCTACGTGCGAACAAAAGCTGGTCCTTCAGTCTATTCGCTCGATCATAGAAGTCGCTAGGGGTGGGGATAAGGGAAGGTGGAGAGTCATGTAGGAGGATGACTATGTCGGAACGCCATTTGGAATGGTTGATGATGATGACTGGTCCGCATGCAGCTGCGGAACGGAGCGTGCTGAAAGAGGGTGGTGTCAGGAAGTCCCCAAAGCCGGGCAAGCTTCGAATATGCGAAAGGAGAGAATCGCGCTCCTTCGAAAGTTTCCGCTGTTTCGTGACGAGACGACAGAATGGGTCCATCCGGTTCCCCTCGAGACCCTCGACTCCATCCACATAAACTCCTTGCGTGGCAGAAACGGTTAATGCCTCCAGCTCGCGGTTGAGGGCGGTAAATCGTTCTGCCAATTGTAGGTAGGAGCTGATGGGTAGGTCGATTGACGAGCGGAAACCACGCATTTCGGACCAGAGTAGTGCCCTCCCTCGTTCCAATGTCTCGATGGCCTGCTCCACGCAACCTGTGCCGATCTGATCCGATGCATAGTCCAACGGCATCCTCTCGCAAGTTCCGCCCATCCCGACGAGTCGAGTTTGCTGCATTTGTACGGTGGGCGCGAAGGCCAGAAAAGACTGCGATAATGACATCGCGCTCTCATATGCAGAGGAAGCCGAGGAGTGCTCGAAATGCCGTGCAAGGAACGCCCAGAGACACGAAAACTTGAACCGGTCTGCTATGCTCACGTATCCATCATCGACGGCCAAGGAACATAGACACATCATTTCGTCTAGATCTTGCCTGCGACGTAGCAAGCGGTACCGGACACATAATGAGGGAACAAGTCGTCGAAGTATAGCAAAGTGGAGAGCCTTTGCGTTTTGCATCGTAAGGAGGTTACGGTGGAGAATAATCGACTCATCAAGAAAGCCGATTGATTGAGTGCATTCAAATGCGATCAAGAGATCATCGCACAAGAAGCAGAGGGGGATGAACAACAATGGGTGTTCCGAGTAGGGTGGGGTGAGTAACATCTGGCGGTATCTTATTGCCATCTCAATATCCGGTAGATCGCCAGTCCGGGAGAACTTGGTGTCATACCAGCACGCGAGATCCTCGAGGTATGTTCTACGATAAGGCGACCCGCTCGTGGTTCCTTTGAGAAGCTCTTCGAGGTGCTTGATTTTCTCCACCACGGTGGCAATTGAATAAGCACGTTTACTGGTGTACAATCCACCCACGCCTTCTCCGGAAGATAGGTCGACGATCTCCGGAAGTAGTGCGATCGCCTCTCGAAGGCCATCGGCGAGACCAAAGTATTTGAAGCGTTGCTCCGCGTGGATGGCTAGGGCCTGAGTGAGGACGACACGAAGCTGATCGTCAAGAGACGAAAAGCTGAGTGCCGTGCGACAGCGGAGAATTGCCTCCTCCGAATACCCTGGATCTGAGTAGATGATCGACCGCGCGAGGGCAAGCAGTGCAATCATCTCGGCGGCCTGGGCATGACGTTGATCCGCGTTATCTTGAGGAGGGGCAGACGCAATGAGCTTGTCTAAAACAGCGATGCCCTCCTCGCAATCATCCGTTGAATGTGTCTCGAAAACGAAGCGAGTGAGGAGGGCGCCGGCCAGCGCGAGGGAAGCTTCTTGGGGGCGTGTTGGGAGCTCCCCCCGTAGGGATTGGATAACTTTGTCCGACGACGATTGAGGTACCTGCTCGCCTTTGCGGATGTGAGTGAAAATAGCCCCAGATAACGCTTGAATTGTGTCCGCTGGGTCGGCTGAAAGGATATATTGGCAGAAAGGCCAAGGCCAAGATATCTTCAATAACACGTGTCGTGGGAGGATTATGGTTGGAATTCAGGACTCACATTGTAACGCAGTAGGATCTCCTGGCATGCTTGACCCAAGGACGGCGAGGAATAAGACGGTACGTCCCCGTTAGTTTGGGGGGCGGCTCTTGACAGGGCGCGCAAAGTGGGCGCAGATGCGAAACCCCCCTAGACATGTGGCTCTGCTGTAGTCACACGCTGTGGGACGCGCTAACCTTTTGAAATGTACCTTTTGGCCGCCCGAGGCTTTGCGGTCGCGCTCAGCCAGACTTGGAAATGACATCTGGTGTCACGTGTCAATCCAGTCCCTGAATCAGACGGTGTGAGATAACTTACTGTACCTCTGTTCTGTAACTCCAGGTTAATAATACCATTCGTCTGGGCAGTCACAACGGCCCCGTGGGCGGGTGTACTTGATTCCCAACTCTTAACGCTCTCCGCCTTTTCTAATTTTTGCTCGGGACCTCGGACATTCCACCCCTTGCTGTTTATAGTAAAGGTACCGCTGTACCTCGGTCTTTGGGAAGGCACGCGCCACGCGCCACTCTCAGTCAGGCGCCCATTCCGGGAACACAGGTAGGATTCAACCTCGAAATGGTGATCTCGTCCCGGACATACTTCGATGGCCAAACGGGGAGCGAGCAGGTCGTGGCTGTACCATCGTAGCCGCACAGCCCATCCGCCAAGTCTTACTGGCTGAAAGGGAATGGCATATTTGTGTCACGCGGCTTGGCACCAATCATACTCCAGATGTACATCGGGTCCCAAACTGGGAGAGGTTGGCCAACTGTGTACCTAGCCTCCGACCTCCGAGTCCGACCTACTGCCAGTGTACGACTTTCATTGCGAAACGTATCCCGGGCGTCTCTGATGACAGCTTGGCAGACCTGAGAACTGTTGTGCAGAACACTGGGGAGCCGAAATCGATGTTTTTCTCCCACCCAATGCTGATGGATATGACAAAGAACCTTGGCACGAGAACGACGCTCAGAGCTTGACGATGGCGCAAAACAAAGCGGCGCAGTGACGGCCAGTCTTCCAGGAACCGGATGCCAGTGGCTTCGTTGTCTCAAACAAGTCGTACATAGACGAATCGAGGTGTACATGCGTAACAGTCTACCGGTATAATCTGGCACGCCAAGATGAATTTCTGGTCATTGAAACCAAAGATTTAGTAATATGATAGGCATGGTGAAGATAGACCAATGAGCATCCAACTCCGAATGGGCGGTGGCGCACAAAGCAAAGGCGGACTTGTGGTGGGTCGACTGGAAATTCTCGAACGAATACTGAATGGATTCTCCATGGTACGTCAGTGTGTGTGGCTCGAGGTCTCCAAGAACAGCTTATGCAAGCTGGCAAACACATTGTCCTTGTCCACAAAGCCCTTCTCATCGGCCACTAGCCTCAGAGTACCGTACTCCAACAATCTGCATTTACGCTACTTTACTTTTGGGAGACGAGGATCCTCTATTCCTGCAAACCAAGGATCGTCGATTAATTCAGAGGCAGAGACTCGCTTTCCACCACCCATGTCAAAGTCTTTCTAATGAAGGCCAGGAAAGCTTTCGATTCCTCGGCCGTCATGGTCTGTCCAACTCGTTCCAGAGACGACGCGAGGACCGATTCGAGTGTCTCATTCGAAACCTCCCCTTTGGCTGAGCCATCCTCGTTGAAAATTTCAAGGGCACGTGGACCTGAGTCGGCCAGGAGCCGTGGCGGGGTGGGTCCAAGCAGAGCAACCACGTGAGCAAGCTGGTTCTTGTCAGCAGCTAGTCCATCGGGTGCACCTCGCCTACACTCGGAGAAGAGGGGTCGACCGAAAATAAGGTGCCATACCTATTGACAAATAAGAATGCGAGGAAAAGAACGACACTAATACGACTAACCATGCAGCCTAAATTCCAGATATCCACGGGTGTGCCCCACGGGAGCTTCAAGAAAACCTCTTCATATGAATCCTTCCCCGTACGTTCTTCGCCG
>WNFO01006026.1_pt1 | contig 10685 bp, 7 predicted proteins | sample 5400251 | NCBI WGS metagenome assembly WNFO01 (sample SAMN13153354, study PRJNA577476) | soil metagenome | isolation source: 100 cm saprolite under Madrone tree | place: USA:California | collected 2016-06-14 | reverse complement strand
TACCCAGGTCGGCTGCGGCTTCGCGTGCGCCTTCTGCCTGACGGGCACCATGGGGCTCGAGCGTAACGTGACGGCGGGGGAGATCGTGGGGCAGGTTTTGGCCGCGCGCGCGGGGCTCGAGCCCGGGGCGCGGATCACCCACATCGTATACATGGGCATGGGCGAGCCGCTGGCCAACTACGCGGCGACGGTGAAGTCTCTGCGGCTCCTGACCGATCCGAAGGCCTTCGGCTTTTCGCCCCGCCGTATCACCGTGTCGACGGTCGGGCTGGTGAGCGGCATCGAGCGCCTCGCCAAGGAAAACCTCAAGGTCAACCTGGCCATCTCGCTCCACGCGACGAACAACGAGATCCGCGACCGGATCATGCCGGTGAACAAGGGGTTTGCGATCGAAGAGCTGCTCGAGGCCTGTCGCCGCTTCCCCGTCGCCTTCCGCCAGCGCATCACCTTCGAATACGTCCTGCTCGAGGGCGTCAACGACTCTCCTGAAGACTCGCGACGGCTTGTGCGGCTGCTCAAGGGCATCCGGGCCAAGATCAACCTCATCCCCTTCAACGACTGGGAGGGTTCGGGCTTTCAGCGCCCGGCGCTCCACCGGATCATGGGCTTCCAGGAACTGCTGCTCGAGCATGGCATCCGGGCCACGGTCAGGTGGAGCAAGGGCGAGGACATCGGGGCGGCGTGCGGCCAGCTCAAGGAGACGGTCGAAGTATGAAGACGGTCGGCTTCGCCACCCTCGGCTGCCGGCTCAACCAGGTCGAGTCGCAGGAGATGCGCGCGCTCGTCGAGCAGGCCGGCTTCCGTGCCGTGGAGGAGGGCGAGGCCGCCCACGTCTACGTCGTCAACACGTGCACGGTCACGAGCCGTGCCGACTTCTCCGACCGGCAGGCGATCCGGCGCATCATTCGAGCCAACCCCGACGCGCTCGTCGTCGTCACCGGCTGCCTCGCCCAGACCGATCCGGACGCGCTTCGCCGCATGCCTGGAATCGACCTGGTTCTGGGCAATCAGGAGAAGTACAGGCTGCCAGAGCTGCTCGGCTCGCTCGTCAAGCGCGATAGCCCGGACGTGCGCGTGGGGCGGATCGCCGAGGCCCGCGACGTGCCATCGGCGCCCGTCGCACGCACGAGCGGGCGCTCGCGCGCCTTCCTCAAGATCCAGGACGGCTGCCAGCACCGTTGCGCCTTCTGCATCGTGCCAGCCGCGCGGGGCAGGAGCCGCAGCCAGGAGCCGAAGGTCCTCGTGGAGCAGGTCGGGGCCCTGGTCGAGACCGGCTACGGCGAGATCACTCTCACGGGCGTGGACATCGGCCACTACGGATGGGACCTCGTGCCCAGGACGAGCCTGGCGGCGCTCGTGGCGAGGCTCGCCGAGGTCGAAGGCCTTCGATGGCTCAGGCTCTCGTCGGTGCTGCCGGCCTACTTCACTCCAGAGCTGATCGAGGCCGTGACGACGGTTCCCATCGTCGCGCCGCATCTGCACCTGCCGCTTCAGAGCGGCAGCGACCGTGTCCTCCGCCGCATGCGCCGGCCGTACAACACGGCCATGTACCGGGCCCTCGCCGAGAAGCTCGCGGCGGCCATCCCCGATCTGGGGTTGGGCGCTGACGTCATCGTGGGCCACCCGGGCGAGGCGGATGCGGACTTCGAGGCAACAATGGCCCTCGTCGCCGAGCTGCCGCTGTCCTACCTTCACGTCTTTGCCTACTCGGACCGCAAGGGAACGGAAGCGGCGAGGATGGGCAACCGTGTCCCCGCCTCGAGGATCCGCGAGCGGAGCGCCAGGCTTCGCGGTCTCGGCGCCGAGAAGAGCCTGGCCTTCAGGCGCGGCCTGCTGGGGCGCTCCGTGGAGGTGCTCGTCTTCGACGGGCGGCAGGCGGAAGGTACGCTCACCGGCCTGACGTCGAATTTCGTCGAGGTGACGTTCGCCGGGCCCGAGGGGCTGGGACGACGCTTCGCGACCGTGCGCTTGACGGAAGCAGACCGCCATGGAGTCCGCGGCGTTCTGGAAGCGGCATGAGCCCGACGCGAAGCGCTCCGGAGCCGGCGGTGGGAGTCATCGGCGGCAGTGGCCTCTACGAAATGGAAGGCCTCGAGGAGATCCGCTGGGTCAGGGTCAGGACGCCGTTCGGCGACCCGTCGGACGCTTACTGCACGGGGCGCTTCGGCGGCCGTCGCGTGATCTTCCTGCCTCGCCACGGCCGCGGACACCGGCGAATGCCGTCCGAGCTGAACTACCGCGCCAACATCTACGGCATGAAGACCCTCGGTGCCCGGGCGCTCCTATCCATCAGCGCGGTGGGCAGCATGAAAGAGGACATCCATCCGCTGGAGCTCGTCGTGCCCGACCAGTTCTACGACCTCACCAAGCGGCGCGTCACGTCGTTCTTCGGCGACGGGATCGTCGCCCACGTCGGCATGGCGCACCCGGTATGCGGCAACGTGGCGGCCGCGCTGGCGAAAGCGGGCTCCGAGGTAGGTGTCCGAGTGCACAGCGGCGGCACGTACATCTGCATCGAGGGGCCGCAGTTCTCGACCAAGGGCGAGTCCGAGGTCCATCGCCGCTGGGGCATGTCGGTCATCGGCATGACCAACATGCCCGAGGCCAAGCTCGCGCGCGAGGCCGAGCTCTGCTACGCGACCCTCTGCCTGGTGACCGACTACGACGTCTGGCACGATGAGCACGACGCCGTCACCGTCGAGGCGGTGGTCGCCAACCTGATGAAGAACGTCGCGACGGCCAAGGAAGTTCTTCGGCGCGTTATCCCGCGCGTTCCGGCCTCGTGCGGGCAGGGATGCTCGGACGCGCTCCAGAGCGCGGTCATCACGAATCCGAAGGCCTTTCCGCCGAAGATCCGGAAGCGGCTGGACTTCCTGCTCGGGAAATACTTCCCCGCGGCCAAGAGAGGATCCCGGCGTGGCTGATCTCGTCCCTGTTGCGGCCGATCTCGTGGTCGTCGGCTCGGTGGCGCTCGACAGCGTGAAGACGCCGTTCGGCAATGTGACCGAGGCGCTGGGCGGGTCGGCGACGTACTTTTCCTATGCGGCGAGCTTCTTCACTCAGGTGCGCGTCGTGGGCGCCGTCGGCAGCGATTTTCCCAAGGAACACCTGGAGCTGCTGAGCGGCCGCGGCGTCGACGTGACGGCGATCGAGGTCCTGCCCGGGCAGAAGACCTTCCGCTGGACGGGGGAGTACGGCTTCGACCTCAACGAGGCGCGCACGCTCGACGTGCAGCTCAATGCGTTCGCGGCTTTCAAACCCAAGCTGGGACCGCTGCACCGCAAGGCGCGCTTCTTGTTCCTCGCGAACATCGACCCGGTCCTCCAGCTCGGCGTGCTCAGTCAGATGGAGCGGCCGGCGCTGACCGCACTCGACACCATGAACTTCTGGATCGAGGGCAAGCGTGCAGACCTCCTGCGGGTCCTGGAGCGCGTGGACGTCCTGCTCATCAACGATGCGGAGGCGCGGATGCTCGCCGGCGAGCCGAACCTCGTCAAGGCGGCCCGCGCCATCACCGGCATGGGGCCGCGCACCGTGGTGATCAAGCGCGGCGAGTACGGCTCGCTGCTCCTCTCCGACGGGCAGTTCTTCTTCGCTCCGGCGTACCCACTCGAGACGGTCTTCGACCCCACGGGCGCGGGAGACACCTTCGCCGGCGGCTTCATGGGCTATCTCGCCCAGAACGACGCCACTGACCTGGCCTCGCTGCGGCGGGCCATGGTGCGAGGGGCCACGCTGGCCTCGTTTACGGTGGAAGATTTCTCCCTCGACCGGCTCAAGCGCCTCGAGCCTCGTGAGATCGAGTCGCGCCTCATCGTCTTCGCCGACATGGTGCGCGTGGAGGGATAGGGTGGAAGCCTCACTCGCGGCGAAGCAGGAGAGGCTCCTCGGGATCATCCGCGAGATGAGCCGCGTCCTCGTAGCCTTTTCTGGCGGCGTGGACTCGACGTTCCTGGCCCGCTCGGCCAGGGACGCGGTCGGCGACCACGCAGTGCTGGTGACGGCCGATTCCGAGACCTACCCCGCCTCGGAGCTCGACGAGACGCGACGCCTCGCGGATCTGCTCGGGATGCGGCATCTGATCGTCCAGACCCGCGAGCTCGACAATCCGAAGTACGCCCTGAACTCTCCCAACCGCTGCTACTTCTGCAAAGAGGAGCTCTTCGCCAAGCTCGGCCCGATTGCCCGGCAGCACGGCGACGCCGTCATGGTGTACGGGGCCAACATGGACGACTTGGGCGACCACCGGCCCGGCATGGAGGCGGCCAAGGCGGCCGGCGTGCGGGCTCCGCTCATCGAGGCCGAGGTGTGGAAGGAGGAGATCAGGACGCTGTCCCGCGAGCTGGGCCTGCCCACGTGGGACAAGCCCTCTTTCGCGTGTCTCTCGTCCCGCTTTCAGTACGGCGAGGCCATCACCCCTGAGAAGCTCCGGCGCATCGACGCCGCCGAGGCCTTCGTCCGAAGCCTCGGCTTCCGGCAGTTCCGCGTCCGCCACCACGACCGGCTGGCGCGGCTCGAGCTGCCGCCGGAGGAGATGGAGCGGCTCTTCGAGGACGGCCGGCACGAGGCCGTCGTGAAGCGCTTCAAGGAGCTGGGCTACCTCTACGTCACGCTCGATCTCCAGGGCTTCAGGAGCGGCAGCGCGAACGAGATCCTGAAATGGATCGGGAAAAAGTAAGGCAGCTGCTCGAGGCGGTCGCCAAGGGCGTGCTCGATCCGGAGCGGGCGCTGGCAAGGCTTCGCGACCTGCCGGTGGAGGATCTCCGCTTCGCGCGGGTGGACCTGCACCGCTCGCTGCGCCACGGAGTCCCGGAGGCCGTGTTCTGCCAGGGCAAGACAGCCGCCCAGGTGCTCGCGATCGTCACGCGCCTCGCCGAAAGCCACGACAATATCCTGGCTACGCGCGCGGACGCGGCGGTGATCGACGCTTTGACAGGGTCCGGGCTCGAGTGCGCGGTCCACGCGGAGGCGCGGCTGGTCGTCGTCAAGCCGCGCGCGCACGAGGGCGTCGGGCTCATCGTGATCGTGAGCGCCGGCACGTCCGACATGCCCGTGGCGGAGGAGGCCGCCGTCACCGCCGAGGCCATGGGCAATCGCGTCGAACGTCTCTACGACTGCGGCGTGGCCGGCCTGCATCGTCTCGTTCCTCATCTCGACCGGCTCAACGAAGCGAATGTCATCGTCGCGGTGGCGGGGATGGAAGGCGCCCTGCCGAGCGTGATCGGGGGGCTGGTGGACAGGCCCGTGATCGCCGTGCCAACGAGCGTCGGCTACGGCGCGTCGTTCGGAGGGGTCGCCGCGCTTCTGGCCATGCTCAACTCGTGCGCGCCGGGCGTGTCGGTCGTGAACATCGACAACGGCTACGGCGCCGCGGCGCAGGCCAACCAGATCAACAAGCTCGCCGCCAAGATCAGGTAGTCATGCGCATCGCGTACTTCGACTGCCCGAGCGGGGCCGCAGGGGACATGATCATGGGCGCCCTGGTCGACGCGGGCGCGCCCTTCGAGGCGCTCCGGGACGAGCTCGCCAAGCTCGATCTCGAAGGTTTCACGCTCGAGCGTCGAGAGGTCATGAAGGGCGCCTTCCGGGCGGCCAAGGTGGACGTCCATATTCACGACCACGACCATGCGGGCGGAGAGACCGGACACGAGCACGAGAGGCCGCACGGACGACACCGGCATCCCTACCGAAACCTGCCCTCCATCCTCGATCTGATCGCGGCGAGTGGCCTCGACGCCAGCGTGAAGGCGAACGCGGCGCGCATCTTTACGCGGCTCGCGGAGGCTGAGGCGCGCGTGCACGGAACTTCCGTGGACCAGGTCCACTTCCACGAGGTGGGCGCCGTGGACGCGATCGTGGACGTCACGGGCGCCTGCATTGGCCTCCATCTCCTCGGCGTGGACGCCGTGCACTGCTCCGCGCTGCCCGTCGGCGGCGGGTTCGTCACGGGCGCGCATGGACGCATACCCATTCCCGGGCCGGGGACGGCCGAGCTGCTCAAGGGTTTCCCCGTCGTGGACACGGGGGTGAAGCGGGAGCTGGTGACGCCGACCGGCGCTGCCATCCTGACGACGCTCGCGACATCGGCGGGGGCCATGCCGGCCATGACGGTCGAAGCCGTCGGCTATGGCGCCGGCACGATGGAGCTCGAGACGCCCAATATCATCCGCGTCTTCCTGGGCCGGGCGGCGGAGGTCCGCGGCACCGAGACGATTGTCCAGATCGAGACCACCGTGGACGACATGCAGCCACAGCTCTGGGAGGCCGTGATGGAACGGCTCTTCGAGGTCGGAGCGCTCGACGTCTACCTGACGCCGGTGACCATGAAGAAGAGCCGGCCCGGCATAGTCCTGACGGCGCTATGCCCGCCAGACCAGGTCACCGAGCTGTCGCGCGTGCTGTTCGAGGAGTCGCCGACCATCGGCGTGCGGTGGACGGCCTACGAGCGCGAGCGGCTCGACCGTGAGACCGTCACGCTGACGACGGCCTACGGTCCCGTGCCCTTCAAGGTCTCGCGGCTCGCCGGGCGCGTGGTCACGGTCACGCCGGAATTCTCCGAGATCCGCCGGATCGCGAAGGAAAAAGGACTGGCTGCCCGCGAGGTCCTCGACCGGGTGCGCGCCGACGGTCGCAGGCTCCTCGAGCCATGATCTGCGCGTCCTGCCACCACGACAATCCCGAGCGCGCCAAGTTCTGCCTCGAATGCGGCCAGCGGCTGGCGGCCGCGTGCCCGCAATGCGGGACCGAGCTTCCGCCGGCGGCCAAGTTCTGTCTCGAGTGCGGCCACCGGCTCGGCGCGGTCGAGGCGGCGTCGGTGGCGGTGCCAGCCGTGGCGCTTCCGGGAGAAGACTTTCACGCCCGCCTGGCTTCGTACACGCCCAAGCACCTCGCCGAAAAGATCCTTACGAGCCGCTCGGCCATCGAGGGCGAGCGCCGACAGGTGACCGTGCTCTTCACAGACGTCGCCGGCTTCACGCCCCTGGCCGAGAAGCTCGACCCCGAGGACGTGCACCGCATCATGAACCGGTGCTTCGAAATGATCACGTCCGAGGTCCACCGCTTCGAGGGCACGATCAACCAGTACACGGGCGACGGCGTCATGGCGCTCTTCGGCGCCCCGATCGCCCACGAGGACGGGCCGCGGCGAGCTGCGCATGCCGCGCTTGGGATCCAGCGGGCGCTCGGAGACTACGGCAGGGAGCTCAAAGCCCAGGGCGGGCCGGAGCTCAAGATGCGGATCGGGATCAACACCGGCCCGGTCGTGGTGGGACGGATCGGCGACGACCTTCGCATGGACTACACCGCTGTCGGCGACACCACGAACCTGGCGGCTCGGATGCAGCAGATTGCCCAGCCGGGAAGCGTGGTGGCGACCGACGCGACGCACAAGCTCATCTCGGCTTTCTTCGAGACCCTGGACCTTGGCGAAGTGACGGTCAAGGGCCACGCGCCGGTCAGGGCCTGGGAGGTGCTGCGCCCGCGGCAGCGGCGGTCGCGCTTCGACGTATCCGTGGAGCGCGGGCTCACGCCGATGGTCGGCCGGGTTCACGAGGTTGCCACCCTCATCGAGCGCTTCGGCGAGGTCAAGGCCGGGCGTGGCCAGGTGGTCTCCATCTCGGGCGACGCCGGCATCGGCAAGTCGCGGCTGCTGCTCGAGTTCCGCCGCCGCCTCGCCGAGGCGGGCCTAGCCGTCACGTGGCTCGAGGGCCAGTGCATCTCGTTCGGGCAGTCGATTCCGTACCTGCCCCTGCTCGACCAGCTCCGGGAGAACTTCGGCATCGAAGAGTTCGACGGCGAGCCCGAGATCATCGCCAAGATCGAGCACGGCATGCGGCGCATGGGGCAGATCGACCCGTATATCCCGTACGTGCGGTACCTGCTGTCCGTGGACCCGGGCGATCCTGCTGTGGTCGCGATGGACGCGCCCGCCAGGCGGAGAGGGGTTCTCGAGGCCATGCGCGCGCTGGCGCTTCGGGGAGCGTCACGTCGGCCCATCGTATTCGTGTTCGAGGATCTCCACTGGATCGACGCCAGCACGGAGGAGTATCTCAACGCGCTCATGGGCTCGATCACCGGCGCGCCGATCATGATCGTTCTCACCTACCGGGTCGGATACACCCCGCCTTTCGGGAACCGCAGCTTCTACACGACCCTGACCCTGCACACGCTCTCGGAGGCTGAGGCCCTGGGTATGGCCGGGCTCGTGCTGGGCACGGATCAGATTCCGGCGGAGCTCAAGGCCGCCCTGCTGGACAAGGCCGAGGGCGTGCCGCTCTTTGTCGAGGAAGTGGCGAAGACGCTCCTCGATCTCGGCGTACTCAGGCGCGAGAACGGCGGACTCCGGATGGTCAAGGGGATGGGAGAGGTGAGCGTGCCCGAGACCATCCACGGAATCATCATGGCGCGGCTCGACCGGCTCGGGGAGGACGGCAAGCGCACGGTTCAGCTCGCATCGGTGATCGGCCGCCAGTTCCTCCAGCGATTGCTGGAGCGCATTGCCGGGTTGTCCGGGAAGCTGGAGGGGCTCCTTCAGGAATTGAAGGCGCTGGAGATCATCTACGAGCAGGGGCTCTTGCCCGAGCCCGCCTACATCTTCAAGCACGCGGTGATCCAGGATGTGGCCTACGGCAGCCTGCTCAAAGAGCGCCGGAGAGAGCTGCACCGGGCTGTCGGCGGCGCCATCGAAGAGCTGTACCCGGACCGGCTGGCCGACCACTACCAGGAGCTGGCGCATCACTTCGTCAACGGCGAGGACTGGCCAAAGGCCTTCGAGTACCTCATCCGGACGGGGGATCGCGCCAAGGACGCGTTCGCGAACCAGACGGCGCTCGATTCCTACGCCAAGGCTCTCGAGGTCGCCTCGCGCGTCTCGCCGCCGCCCCCGCCGCGGCGGATCATGGAAATCTATCAACGCCGCGGGCAGATCTGGCGGCTCATGAGCCGGCCGACCGACGCCGTCGCCGACCTCGACCGAATGCTCGCGATGGCCCGAGAGGAAGGTGACCGCTTCGCCGAAGCCCAGGCCCTGGTGGATCTCTCACTAGCTCACTGGATCTTCTTCTCCGCCGAGCATGCGCCCCTGACCAAGACGTACGCCGAAGATGCGCTCCGGATCGGCCGCGAGATCGGAGACGAAGAGGTCGTGGCCAAGAGCCTGTCGTACCTCGGTCTCGTCAAGCAGGTGGAAGGCGATCTCGTGGGAGGAGACGAGAAGCTCGGAGAGTCGCTCCGCATCAGCGAGGCCCGCGGCTTCAAGGACGCCATAGCGCAGAACCTCACGTGGCTCGGAGCCCACGCCGACTGGCGGGGGGAGTTTCGCAAGGCGATCCCGCTCTGCCGGCGGGCGGAAGAGACGGCCCAGGAAAACCACGATGGCTTCTCCGAGCTGATCGCGCTGGCTTTCCGGTGCCTCGCCCTGATCGGGCTGGGGGAATACGAGCAGGGACTGGCCACGATCAACGACGGACTGACCAAGGCGCGGGATCGCGAGTCGGCCTGGGTGATCGGGCGCCTGACCAACTCGTTGGGATGGCTCTACCAGGAGCTGGGCGACTTCCGTCGCGCGACCGACCTGAACCGCGAAAGCCAGGAGGTAGGGCACCGCATCAAGAACCAGAATGTCGAGGTGAGCGCCATCATCAATGTCGGATACGACCACTTCCACCGGGGCGAGACCGACAAGGCGCTGGCGGTGTTCGAAGACACTCTCGTCCGCGTGGAGAAATCTGCCTTCGGCGCCCACCGCTGGCGATGGGCCATGCACCTGGCGACCTACCTCGCGGAGGCGCTGCTGGCGCTTGGCCGGCCGGAGCAGGCGCTCTCGCAGGCGGACAAGGCTCTCGACGGCGCGAGCGCGACGGGTTCACTCAAGTACGTCGGGAAGGCCCACCTACTCAAGGGCAGGATCGCGCTGGCCGGCGGGGACTGGACGGGCGGCGAGCTGGGGCTGCGCGAGGCCCTCGATGTCGCCCGGCGCATCGAGTACCCCAACCTCGTCTGGCCCGCGGCCCACGGCCTGGCCGCCGCCCTGGCATCGCGGGCGGAGCGCGAGCGCGCCGCCCGGAGCAAGGGCGACGAGGTCCAGATTCTGGCCGCACTGGCCGCCGACACGATCCGCTCGATCGCCGAGCGAGCGCCCGAGACCGCCCTGCGGGAGTCCTTCCTCGCCTGGACGCCGGTCCAAGCGGCACTCGAGCAGCTTGAGCTGCTGAAGAGATTCTAGCCGGCAGCCCGGCCTTGACATAGGGGGCCGTCGGGACTAAGGTTTGGCTCGCTTCGGCTGGCCTCGACCCCTCGAAGGCGAGGCGGCCTTCTTCGATCCGCAATCAGTCCTCTGAGGAGGTAAGCGCGGTGAGCCAATCCGTCACCATCACCATCAACGGCGTCAAGCACACCCATGAAGTCGAGCCGCGGCTGCTTCTCGTCCACTTCATCCGTGAGCTGGCGGGGCTGACGGGCACGCACGTGGGCTGCGACACGAGCCAGTGCGGCGCCTGCACCATCCATCTCAACGGCCAGGCGGTGAAGTCCTGCACCATGCTGGCGGTGCAGGCCGACGGCGCCCAGATCGGGACCATCGAAGGGATGGCCAAGGACGGCAAGCTCCACCCCATCCAGGAAGGCTTCTGGGAGAAGCACGGCCTGCAGTGCGGGTTCTGCACCCCGGGCATGATCATGTCGGCGGC
>WNFO01006024.1_pt1 | contig 10685 bp, 7 predicted proteins | sample 5400251 | NCBI WGS metagenome assembly WNFO01 (sample SAMN13153354, study PRJNA577476) | soil metagenome | isolation source: 100 cm saprolite under Madrone tree | place: USA:California | collected 2016-06-14 | reverse complement strand
CTGCTGACCGATATTCAGTCCCTAACTCATCCTGAAGATCTCGGCGATCTCCTGGTGCAACAGTCGCGGTTGATGAATAGCCAGGTTGCCGGTTATCAAACCGAAAAGAGATACATCCATAAGTCAGGTCGTGAGGTCTGGACGCTTTTGAGTGTTTCGCGTGTTCGCGATCCCGAGACTAAATTGCTGCGCTTCATTTTTCAAATTCAGGACATCACCGATCGTAAGCGGGCCGAGGCCCAATTAGTGCACGACGCTTTTCACGACGGACTAACCGGACTGCCTAACCGCGCCCTGTTTGTCGATCACTTGAAGCTCGCCGTGGCTCGGAATCTTCGTCACGAATATCCGCTCTTCTCGGTGCTCTTCCTTGATCTGGATCGGTTCAAGGTGGTGAACGACAGTCTCGGACATCTTGTGGGCGATCAACTGCTCATCGCAATCGCCCGTAGAATACAAGAGTGTTTGCGCCCGGGAGATACAATCGCTCGGCTCGGAGGGGACGAGTTTACAATCTTGCTAGAGGATCTAAAGAGCAACGGCGAGGCAATCCATATCGCTGAGCGCATCCAGCGAGAGCTCGCCCTGCCATTTGACCTGGAGGGCCAGCAGGTCTTCAGCTCAACAAGCATAGGGATAGCTCCAAGCACGATTGGCTATGATCGGCCCGAACACATTTTACGCGACGCCGACACTGCGATGTATTACGCCAAGTCACTCGGTGGCGGCCGTTATCAGGTATTCGATAAGAGCATGCATGTTCGGGCAGTAAAGCAACTCGAGATGCAGAATGATTTGAGACAGGCGATTGCACGAGATGAATTGTTTGTTGAGTACCAACCTATTGTTTCGCTCGACACGTTTAAGGTTACCGGCTTCGAGGCTCTGGCGCGCTGGAGACACGAAAAACATGGTTTGATCAATCCAGCTCAATTCATTCCAGTCGCCGAGGACACCGGCTTAATCATTCCAATTGGTGAATGGGTACTGCGTCAGGCGTGTGCGCAAGCTCGCCAGTGGCAGGAAATGTATCCCGGCGAAGCGTCCTTAACGATCAGCGTTAATCTTTCCCCAAAACAATTCGCAGAACCGAATCTTATCCAACAAATAGAAAGAGTGCTGGAGGAGACAAGGCTTGATCCTTGCACGTTGCAACTGGAAATCACCGAAAGCGTGGTCGTGGAAAACGTGGAAGACGTCGCTGAAATGCTCAGAAGGTTACGCATGCTGGGAGTCGGCTTGAGCATAGATGATTTTGGCACCGGCTACTCCTCATTGAGTTCCCTGCATAGATTTCCTATCTCCACTTTGAAGATCGATTCCTCCTTCGTGAATCGCATGAGCGGGAACAACGAGAACACGGAAATTGTCCGCACGATTATGTCCTTGGCGGGCAACCTCGGTATGGATGTCACGGCAGAAGGAGTTGAGACGTTGGACCAAGTCACGAAGTTGAGAACGTTCGGATGCGAAAAGGGCCAGGGATTTTTCTTCTCGCGGCCGCTTGCAGCTCGAGATGCAGAAGACCTGCTGAATGCAACTGTGCCTCCCTTCCAGATGCACCATAACAACAACGTGCAATCGATGGTGGACCGGCTGGTGGCATAATCGAGCCAGGCGCGCTGAACGGTTTCTCGCTTCTCCACAATTTGTCGGTGAGCAAATAAGAGACCTAATAGCTCATGTCCGGCGAATTGAGACCTGTTCGATCTCTCGCTGTGCATCAATCCTCTTTCGCTGAAAGCCAGCCGATGGAACTTTCAGATGCCACGCCGCGATTCGACGATTGAGTTGGATTGCTTGCTGTCTGAATGATGCGAGTGCTCTTTCCCAACGACTTTTCGCGTCACTCTCATTTTTGGTGCCACGCTCATTTTGCAGAATAGTCCAGACTCTCTCTAATTGATTACGGGCGGCATCAATCTCAAACTCGATATCTTTCCGCTCTTCAATCCAAGCAGGCGCAAAGCCCGCGTTCCGTAGCAAGCGATGCGCGGTCCGCCAGCCAGGATCTTCAAACGGATTTTCAGAAAGGTCTATGGGCGCGCCTTTGCCGGACAAGTTATCAAATTCGCCCTGCTCCATTGCCTCGCGAATCTTTTGGTCGATCAGTGATTCCCAGCGGTTCATTTTTGGTGCTAAGAACGGAAATTCGGGTGCGTGAGTTCCAATGAAAACGCCCGGTTCCGGTATGCTATGATCGCTCCAATGCTGAATCCGCCTCCTGTCTCACTCGACACGCGCGTTCTGGATTTGCCCAGTAGTGATGTGCCACGTCTTGGGCCAAACACTGCGAGAAAACTGGCCCTTGGACTCGCGGGACTGTCCCCTGGCAAAGACATCAGTACCGTTAACGTCGAGGATCTCCTCCATTATCTCCCGATGCGCTACGAAGATCGTTCCAGCCTGGCGTGCATTCGCGACCTCAGCAACGACAGGGAAGCTTCACTCGAACTATTTGTGAAGATCGCGGGCGGTTATCAAGTCCGCAGTAAACGATCGTTCAGCCAGCGCCTCTACATTTTCGAGATTTCCGCCACGGATCGAGAACGCAGCGGACGAGACGTCGTGGTGTGGACCTTTCTGTCCGGCCCGCATGCGCAAAAGATCATCGAGAACTACACAAAGAAGTTTACGCGCGGCGCGAGATTCATCGCTTTTGGAAAGTGGGAGTGGGACAAACGACGGCAGACCTACTCCTTACGGCTAAACAAACCGGATGAGATTGAAACTCTCCCGGCAGTTACAGAACCGGGAGCGGTAGCGACCGGCCAAGTGTCAGAACCGCGAGCGGTAGCGACCGGGTTGTCTGGTGAATCTGACGAGGACCCAACGCTCGCGGCGATTCACGTGGGCCGGCGCGTGCCTGTTTATCGCAAGATTAGCGACCTGCGGCCAAAGCAATTGCGGGAAATTATTCATGCGGTTCTGAAGGCAATCCCCGATGCGGCCATCGGCGAGACACTCCCAGTTGAATTGCGCGAACGATATCGACTTCCATCTCGCTCTGAAGCTCTGCGTCAAATTCATTTTCCCTCAGAAGAAGCTTCGCTGGGTGATTACGAACGTGCACGCAGCCCGGCGCATCGCCGCTTGATATTTGAAGAGTTGTTCTGGCTGGCGCTCGGATTGTTGGTGAAGCGCGGATATCGCCTCAAAGAATCTAAGAGCGCGAGGATCAAGATCGACGATCCGATTAAGAGACGAATCGCGTCGGTCCTGCCATTCAAACTCACCGAGGCACAGCGCAAGGTCGTCAAAGAGATCTTCGCAGATATGCGCGCCGAGGCGCCCATGAATCGGCTGCTCCAGGGCGATGTCGGCAGCGGCAAAACAATCGTGGCGCTGATCGCAATGTTGGCGGCGATGGAGAATAATTGTCAGGCGGCGTTGATGGCGCCGACGGAGATCCTGGCGGAACAGCATGCGCGCAATATCAAACGGATTCTGGCGAAAACGCCTTATCGAGTTGAATTGCTGAGTGGATCGATGAAGAGCGCTGATAAGCGACGGCTTCATCAGGCGATCCTCTCGGGTGAAGTAGATGCCTGCGTAGGGACCCACGCGTTGATTCAGGAGAGCGTCGCGTTCAATAAACTCGGCTTGGCGATTATTGACGAGCAACATCGTTTCGGTGTGATGCAACGCGCTGAATTGAGAGCTCGGGGCACGAATCCCGATGTGCTCGTAATGACCGCGACGCCGATTCCGCGATCTCTGGCGATGACCGTCTACGGAGATCTGGACGTTTCGATAATCGACGAGATGCCGCCTGGCCGCACACCCGTCGTGACGAAAGTGTTTGGCGACAATCCATCTGATCGGAAAGAAGTGAAGCAACTGCTCGCGCGCCAAGTGCATGCTGGTCGACAAGTCTACGTAGTCTATCCCTTGGTGGACGAATCTGAGAAGATGGATTTACGCGATGCGACGCGGCGTTACGAATACTTGCGCGATCAAGTCTTCCCGAAATTCACGGTCGGGTTGCTGCACGGTCGCATGAAACCTGAAGAAAAAGACGAAGCCATGCGGCGCTTCGTCGATGGCGAGATTAAGATTCTGGTTTCGACGACGGTAATCGAGGTTGGCGTCGATGTCCCAAATGCTTCGGTGATGGTCGTCGAGCATGCTGAGCGTTTTGGTCTTTCACAGCTTCATCAACTGCGCGGCCGCGTAGGCCGTGGCGCTGAACAAAGCTATTGCATCCTGCTCGCCTCGGAAAAACAAACCGCAGTTGCGCGCGAACGGCTCGGCATCATGGAAGAAACCAACGACGGCTTTCGCATCGCGGAAAAAGATTTGGAGTTACGCGGCCCCGGTGAAATCCTGGGCACGCGACAAGCTGGCCTCCCAGAGTTTCGCGTCGCCAATCTCGTGCGCGACCTCGATATTCTGCAAGCAGCACGCAAAGAAGCGGAGTTCTGCGTCAATCAGCGCCGCGTCTCCGCTGAAGCCGCAAGTATGATCAAACGAGTTCAGAGCGATGCGCGTTTGAAGCTGGCCGCAGTTGGCTGATTCCTAATTCCACAAAAATAAGCCGGCACTCATGAACTTAATCATTCGTGCCCGCCTTGTTTCGGAGAATCAGACGTTTACTCGCGTTACGGCAGACGGAGGGCTACCAGGGCAAACCTTTCCCGACAGACTCCTGCCGCGGGAGGTTTCAACTCATGGCCCAAAGCGTTGTCGATACTCGCTAGAGACGATGAACGCCTTGACCATCTCGGCTTTTTGGAAGTCACCGTTGAATTGATTCAACTTCACCAGCCAGAATTCGTAGCCTGAATAGTCCGCATCGGGAGCGTCGTTAGGATTCCGGCGCAGATAGCCGAAGAACTGCATCAACACAAACGCGCGGTTAAATTCCGCGTTCGCAAGGTCTGCATCTTCCGCCACTTGCCGCAATGCCTGGCCGCGTGCCGTCAGGTTGCTCGTGCTGGCTGCGCCCGCAAACAGATTAATGGCCGTCGTGCGTTCGTTGGGCGATAGCACATTGGCTGCGTTCTGATTCAGGTTGTCAACAAATTGCGCCGGCGTCAGCGTCGTTGGAAGTGCCGTCGTGAACCGGGAGCGCTGCACAAACTCTGACGTGAAAGCTTGTTTGTTATTCTCCAAAACGGTCTCCCAACCGGTCTGGCCTACAACCACGCCCAGCCCAATCTGCTGCGTATCGGGCAGAAACTCGTTGAAGCGGATGATGGGAACGGCGAGTTGATGGGTCCCGCCAAACGTGGATGTTCCATTCGTATCGCCTCATAATTTCCATTGGCAGATGTGCCACCATCCGTCAGCCGACCTTGATAAGTGAAGCTGCTGGTTTGCGCAAAGGCCGTGCTCGCACCCATCGTGAGAACGACAACCAGCAAGATGAATGAATTTTTGAAAAGTAATTTCAGTCGCATGTCATCAACTCCTCAAAAGCAACAACCTGAAGGTCGAACTCTGAACCGTGGTTGCGAACGTTTAGAGTTCAAGCTTTAGCTTGTCTTAATTTTCAAGCCGCGTCGCGGCGCAATGTTTATCGAAACCCGGACGTCAAAAATAACCTGCTCCGTCATGAGCGAAATGTCTGTCGCCCATAAATGGGCTCACGAATCTCAATATCGCGTTCGTTCCTATAAACATTCCGTGCCTACGGCACTTTCAAAAACTCCCGCTACCTATTAAAGCGAGAAACACAGGCGAAAGTGCTAATGCAGGTTGGAATTATTTTGGAGTGGCGGGCTCACAGAGCCGTTGAGGATTGGACCACTATCAAGGCAAATCATCGAGCTGCAAGACAATCAGATTCGCGCCCGCGCCTTTGACCACGTCAATGATCTTGATCACATCGCCATAGTACAGAGAGCGGGCGACTTTGATCACTACTGTTTTCTGCACTCGTTCGTCTTCGGGTAGATCGGTGCGGGTCTCCATGCCGGGTTTGTACAGATGAGCTTGCTTACGGTCCTGGAAAATTCGGGCCAGCGTCTGGCTCAAACCAGAAGGATCGTTTACTGTCCCTTTCGGCTCTTGCCTTGGTGAATAGGGCGAGTATGGGAGAATTAGCCGAAAACCTTCCGACCCGCCTTCTCTAACCTGTAAGGTGCGAAAAACGCATGAAAACGCTAACGGTGCTAAGGACTTTTTTGCTCTTGTCACGACATGCCTCTGAAAGACAGGAGCCAAATTCGCCACATAACATTCTCCTTCCGTGTTTGATCCAGGGTCTGTGTGCGGCTAAGGCACAATAAATCCTGTTAACGGATTGCCGTAGAACGCATCGGTCTTCCAGGCCATTCGGTCCCACGCGCCGTCATGGTCTCCGATTATTTGCACCGGCACGATCACGCGATCGGTGCCAAGCTTGTTTGCAGTGGCGATGCCGTTGTCTACAAGTTTCCCCTCCGCATCGACCGAGAATTTCAGCGAACGGATCAGGTGGCCTTGATACATCATTTTAATTTCATACTCACCTGGGTTTTCGCTGAACAGATAGAGACGGCCGAACAGAGTTTCGTTCTTGTCCCTTGTCTTGTTCCAGGGCAGCACACTGTCGAAGGTACATTTCCAACGCGTCCAAATGAATTGACCTGCCGGTGTGGTGGACTGCGTCGTGTTGTGTTGCACCTCAGTGGTGCCGCAACTGGGAGCGCCCATCTCTTTGCCGGTGGACGTGCGGTCAGATGTTTGGAGCTTGGGCGTGGTGATCTACGAAATGCTCGCAGGGAAACGTCCGTTCGCGGCGCCCACATATAGCGACACCATTGTCTCGATTCTTGAGCGAGAGCCGGCGCCGCTGTCTCGCTACGTTCCCGAAATTCCCGCCGAGCTTGAACGGATCGTGATGAAGGCGCTCGCGAAAGATGCGAAAGGCCGCTATCAGACGATCAAAGAGATGGCGATTGACCTGCGGGAACTCACGTTCGCGGCCAAAGCGGATCGCCCAGAGCAGTTCGCGCCCGGCCGTTACCGGGCTTACGACTCGCCTCCCGATGGCCAGCATGTGGAAACCAGAGAAGCCTCTGCGCGCTCGAGCACGCCTGAAGATGCGCGCTCAACGTCAAGCGTTGAATACATCGTTAGTGAAATCAAGAGGCACAAGAGAGGGGCCGGGTTCGTGGGCGCGTTACTCGTCCTTTTGGTGGGCGGCGCCAGTTATGAAGGGTACAGATTGCTAAGGCCTGCCAATTTGATCGGTGCTCCTGTCCGGACGTCGAAAGCGATTGGGAAGTCCCCGCTCAAACTCGAAACTCTCACAGCAACGGGCCAGAGCCGGCAGGTCGCAATCTCTCCCGACGGCAATTACGTTGCTTATACTCGCACCGTTCAAGGGACAACAGGCATATGGCTCAGACAGCTTACCACAAACACCAACCTTGAAATCGTTCCGCCAAGAAGCTCGATCTATACGCTGGGTTTCGCCAGCAGTGGTCAATACTTGTATTTTGTGAAGAGTGACGGGCCAACTGGGCCATTGCGCGACCGAAGGGGACTTTATCGCGTTTCGTTATTGGGAGGTGTGTCGACAAAAATAGTCGATGATGTCGAAGGCCACTTCTCGATTTCCGCGGATGACAATCGAATCGCTTTCATACGTCAAGTCATCAATCGTGATGGCCAGCGGGAGTACTCTCTGATTATTATCAACTCGGACGGCGCAGGTGAACGAAAATTGTTAGTCGAGACCCATCCAAACGATCTGAATCTTCCCATATGGTCCCCCGACGGCGGGGCAATTATTTGCGCGTATGGTAATTCAGATGGCGGCAGTCAAACTGTGGGTATCGTTGAAGTCACAATTGGCGATGGGATTAAGAAGGAGTTGTCTCCCGACAGATTCTTTCACATTAACTAGATGGCCTGGCTCCCGGACAAAAGTGGACTGATAATGTCCGCGAGGAAGAATCTCGCTCATAACAATCAGCTTTGGCGAATATCGTATCCCGGCATGCAGATCAGCCAGATCACCGAAGATTTGAGTGACTACATGGATTTGAGCATTGCGGCGAAGACAGGCAACGCCGTCGCCTCGCAAGAGACTCGCATCTCTGATATTTGGGTAGGGCCAAGCAGCGAGCCTCAAAATCTCAAGAAGATAACTCAAGCCATAAATAGTTTTTGCTGGACGCCAAACGGACAACTTGTCTATACGTCAACGGCAAGCGGTGATAAAAACCTGTGGATCATGCAGCCGGATGGTACCGAGCAAAGGCAACTGACGAACGAGTCCGCAGTGGATATCCAACCGGCAGTCACGCCCGACAACCGATACATCGTTTTTGGTTCGAATCGCACCGGCTCGGCTCAATTCTGGCGCATGGACATTGACGGCAGTAACCAGATCCAACTGACTAGCGGCGCGAGCAAAGGTGATCCGGCAATTTCGCCTGATGGAAAATGGGTTCTTTACAACACGACTGATGACTGGCATCTATGGAAAGTTGCAATCGACGGTGGCGAACCTGTCCGTCTCACGGAGTACTTCGCATCTCGGCCGTCGGTTTCGCCGGACGGAAAAATGATTGTGTGCCTGACGAGAACCGAATCAAAACGGGAAATTGTGATCCTGCCTTTTGAAGGCGGACGGCCTTTGAAGAGATTTGATTTTGCCGGATTGCCTTCTCGTCTACAGTGGGCGGCGAACGGCAAGGCTTTGATTTACGCAATTGAGCGCGATGGGGTAACCGCCTTGATCAAACAATCGCTCGCAGGCGGACCGCCAAAGGAGATCGCCACCTTCGGCGAGGACGAGCTATTCGATTTCGGCTATTCCTCGGATGACCAGCTTCTGGCCGTGGCGCGCGGCGCATGGCACCACGACGTGGTATTAATCAGAGACCTCAATCGCTATTGAAAGGCAATTGGAGTGGCCCTTTGAATTGGTGACTCTAGGGAACGATGCAGTTTTCCATCTCAACCTAACCCTTTCCGTCAAAGCCGCCACCAAATCCCCGCACAGTTCCTTCGACTATCGCTTCCTGGCCACCGTTTATTTCAGCTAACCAGGGCTGCGTTTATTCTTAAGCTCCGCTAGGAGCGCGATGTTCATAGTACCGCAAGATCTTGCTCCAAGAATAAAGAGTTAGACCCTCGCTACGCAGCGCGGCAGAACCGCAACCAAATCTGAGAGGATGAGCAATGATTAGTTATCGGCTGAACGGCAAGAGCAGACGGGGCCGATTTGAAGTTGGCCCAGCGTTATGGCCCAAAGCGCAGCCGATACTCGGTAGAGACGATAAACGCCTTGACCATTTCGGCTTTTGCGAAGTCACCATTGAATTGATTCAGCTTCGCCAGCCAGAATTCGTAGCCTGAATAGTCCGCGTCGGGAGCGTCGTTAGGGTTCCGGCGCAGATAGCCGAAGAACTGCATCAACACAAAGGCGCGGTTGAATTCCGCCGTCGATAGGGCTGCATTTTCCGCCACCTGTCGCAATGCCTGACCGCGGGCTGTCTGGTTACTCGTGTTACCTGCGCCTGCAAACAGATTGATGGCCGTCGTGCGTTCGGTGGATGACAGCACATTGCCTGCGTTCTGATTCAGGTTGTCAACAAATTGCGCCGGCGTCAGCGTCGTCGGAAGTGCCGTCGTAAACCGCGAACGCTGCACAAACTCTAAGGCGAAAGCCTGTTTGTTATTCTCCAGCACCGTCTCCCAACCTGGCGCGTTAACCACTACGCCCTGGCCAATCTGCTCCGCATCGGCCACGAATTCGAGGAAACGCACCACCGGCACGGGGATCTGATGCGTGCCGCCAGTGGCCGACGTGCCGCTGGCGTCGCCGTAGCTGGCCTTATACATTCGTTCCACCAGATAACCCGTTTGCTGAAATTCAATCGACAGGAAGTACGCCGCCGAAACATTAATGCGCTTCACGTCGATGCACTGTGGGTTCGTGCCGCACGAAGTAATCTCATTCGTCCAAAAGTCCCAGCCGCTCGGATCCGGATAGCGACTGAGAAAATCGTAATAGTTTTCCTGCACAAAGAAACGCGCCTGATCGATGGGATTCGTCGTCGGGGGCACTGTGTCGTTGTCGGTTATGGTGACCATCGCCGGGTTCGGGACGCCCAGGGTTGCGCCCACAGGATCGCTCAAGGTCACGAAAAAGAACTCGTCTCCTTCGACGTAGGCATCGTCAACAATCAGCACATCAAACGACTTGCTCGTCTCGCCGGCGGCGAAGTTCAGCCTGCCGAAGGCGACAATGTAGTCTGATTTTTGCAGTGCCGTTCCGTCGGATATTCCAAAGCGAACCGACGCTGGTCCGGATGCGCCACTGGTGCGCGTGATCGTAATGGTTGCTCTCCCCGCGGTTTCGCTTGCGGTGTAGCTGCCCGTGTTGAACTGAATGGTCGCTGAAGCGATGAAGTTGGCCGTCTGGTTGACGAGGGTAGTAGGAAAGGACCGACTGATCGGCTCAAAACCAAACCCGGCTTTCGACGGCGTTACTGTGTAGTTGCGGCCAGCCGGCAGGTTAATAAAGCTATAGTTGCCGCCCGCATCGGTCGCGGTGCTTAGCGACTTGCCCACACTCAGCGTCATCGTAGTAGCACTTAAGCCACCACTACCGAGCGTTACTTGGCCGCTGATGCTGACCACAACCGGGCTGAAATCCAGTCGTACATTCTTTTGCAGATTGTTGACGGTCTGAGAATTGAAGATGTAGTTGGCCACGCCGACAGATACCGTGTAGTTGTTGG
>WNFO01006021.1_pt1 | contig 10688 bp, 9 predicted proteins | sample 5400251 | NCBI WGS metagenome assembly WNFO01 (sample SAMN13153354, study PRJNA577476) | soil metagenome | isolation source: 100 cm saprolite under Madrone tree | place: USA:California | collected 2016-06-14 | reverse complement strand
CACCATCCGCGCCGAGTCGGTGTGGGCGAGCGGGCCGACGGCCGTGGAGCTGGGACGCTGGCACTTCGCGTGGGGCGCCGGCGCCAAGCGGCCGCCCGGCATGCCGGCGGCCGACTCGGGCAAATACATCGTGCGGTGGGTGAACGACAGCGGGCGCTGGCTCATGGCGCAGGACATCTGGAACTCGGACGTCGCGCTGCCGATGCCCGCGGCCCCTTCTCCTAACAAAAAATCCTGAGGTTTCTTCCAACGCTCCCCGTTCGCGGCTGAAGCCGCGGCTCGGCATGTACCGCTGAAGCGGCGGCGCAGCGTCAGTTTACTGACACGCGCCGAGTCGCGGGTTTACCCGCGGACAGCGACGCGCACGCGCTTCCCGTAAAGCGGTGTGTCTGGGTCCAACGTCCCGCTCGTCGTGCGCGGCTGAAGCCGCGGCTCGGCGTTTACCGCTGAAGCGGCAAGACCGAGAGGAGCGGGTGAGACCGGAACGGAGAGGGTACCGGGGTTAGGTCGACTTCTATCCGGTCAGTAGCGACCACCCGAGCGAGCCGGCGGGCGACTCCGGCCGCGACGGCTGTGTCACCACCTGCGTGAACGCGTCGAGCACGCGCTCGGACCACTGGCTCCGGCACCGGGTGATCTCAGCGAGCGCTTCAGCTGGCTGCATCGCCGATTGATGTGCCCGAGCGCTAGTCAACGCGTCGTACACGTCCAGAATGCCGACGATCTGCGCGCCCAGCGGAATCGCGTCCCCCACCAGGCGGTCGGGGTAGCCGCTCCCGTCGTACCGCTCATGGTGCGACCGGATGATCGGCTTCAAATCCCACGGGAAGTCGACATCGGCCAATACACCGATGCCCCACACGGTGTGTCGCTCGACCACGGCCCGCTCCTCGAGGCTGAGCGGAGCCGCCTTGTGAAGGATTTCGTGGGGGACCCGCACCATGCCGACGTCGTGCAGGTAGGCGCCCAGCAGAATGGTGCGCTCGGCGGTGGCGTCGAGCCCGAGGACGTGCGCCACGGCGACCGCGTTCCGCGCCACACGCTCGCAGTGACCGAACGTGAAACTGTCGCTCGATTCGAGCGACTGCCCCCACGCGCGGACGACGGCCAGGTACGTGCCTTCGAGCGCCGCGACCTTTCCGTCCACGTGCACGAGGTCCACCCGAGCGTCCAGCCGGCGGAACAGCCGATGAGCGGCCGACAAGAGGCGCAGCGCCTCCTGGTTCCGGCCCATCGCCTGATACAGCAGCGCCAGCTCGCGGGACGCCTCGGCCTCGTTCAGGACAGAGCCCGCGCCCACCGCCAGCTCGATGGCGGCGCGCAGCCGGGATTCGGCCAGTGCATGACGCCCCGTTTCGCGATACACCATGCCGATCACCCGGTAGGCGTCGGCCTTGGCGCCGCGGGCGCCGAGCTGATCGAACAGCCCGAGCGCGCGCTCGGCTGCCTGGCGCGCGTCCTCGAAGCGTTGCCGCCCCACGTCGAGCTCGCCCTGGTTCACGAGACAGAGCGCCTGCAGGTACACATCGCCCACCCGCTCGGCGAAGGCGCGGCTCTCGCGGAAATAGACATCGGCCGCCTCGAGCCGGCCGCGGTCGGCGCTCACCATGCCCAGATTGTGGTAGGCGAGGGCGCAGCCGTGCGCATCGTCGCAGGCCCGGTACGCCGCGAGCGAGCGCTCGTACCGCGCCAGCGCCTCGTTCAGATCTCCCTGGATGTTGGCGACAATCCCCAGGTTCTGCTGCACCCGGGCGCGCAGCTGGCGGCTGGACGCGCCGAGGTCGAGCGCCTGGAGGAACGTCGCGGAGGCTTGCTCCAGTGAGCCGGTGGCCAGGTCCATGGCGCCCAGCGTGTTCAGCGCTTCCGCGGCGAGGACGTCGCTGCCGACCTCCCGCGCCACGTCGTAGCTGCGGCGACACAACTCGCGAGCCCGGGCGGGCTCGTCGCGATGTCGGCGCAGAATCGCCAGCCGCCGCAGCGCCTCGGCGAGCAGGGCCGCGTCGCTGGCCCGCTCCGCCGCCGCGATGGCGCGCTCGTACTCCTCGATGGCCTCGGTCAGCCGCCCCCCGCGCTCGCATTCCCGCGCTGCGATGAGCGCATCGGCGCCCCTCCGCCCCTCACCAGGCGATGGCATAGTCGGAAAAGTGCTGGAGCCGTCCCGTGACGGTCTGCGTCGCGAGCACGTCCACGGTCGGCAGGAGCTCCAGGATTGCCAGCGCGTCGCTGGTATACGCGATCCGTTTGGGGACGAGGCTCGCGAGGGCGCCACAATTGGCGTAGCTCATCGTGAGCAAGGCCGGCTGGTTGAACGTCAGCCCTTGCGGCTCGAACTGGATCCGGTTGACGGTGTCGGCGGGAGCTATCGCCGTGATCTCCACCGGCGCGTCGAGGGCGCCGGGCGGAATAAACAACCGGTGGGGGCCGACTGCGAGCGCGCCGCCCAGCGGGCCGATCGTCTGCGAGACAGACTCGGGCGAGAACGGCGTGCAGCGCACCAGACCGGTGAGGGTGACTGGAGGTAGGTTCCATAGCAGCGCCTGCGGGGCGAGGCCCGTGGGGGCGCGTTCCCCGCAGCCCAGCAGCGCTACGACGAACAGGACACGTGTCGTCTTCACAGATCGCTTCTCCTCTCGTCCAGCGCGACGCCGCCGGAAGCTCGCGGAGTCGCTCCGGACTCGGATGCGGCGCCCCTCGTGCCGTCGAAGCGGCGCAACCAGGCGCGGACGGGATCGGGGCGGCCGTGGCGCACCGCCGCGCGCGCCCGCGCCAGCAGCTCTACGGGATCCATCGGTGCGTACTTGAGATTCGCCACCGCGTCGTAGCCGACGCGCAACGCGGTGTCGCGTAGCGTGCCGCCCACCCGTTCGGCGAGCTTCGCGGCGCCCACGAGATCCGTGGCCGGCGCGAGCACGGTGACGGAGGTCGGCTCGAACGTCCCGACGGCATCGGAGGCGCGCGTATTCTGCGTGACGACGTGCGCGATCGCCGCGCTGGCAGGCTCGGTGTCGAGTGCGAACACGATACAGGCGAGGCTGCCGTGGGTGCGGGTCATCAGCGCTCCGAGCTCCCGGGCCCGGCGCACCAGGCCCAGGCGGCTGTGCAGCGCCGTCGCGCGGTCGATAAGGCCCTGGGCGAACGCGGCGTCGATGTGCTGCTTTGCCTGCAGGTAGGCGTCGACCTGCAGCGCCAGCTCGGCCGCGTCCCCGGGGCTCCGCAAGAAGCCCCAGGCCCCGGCGCGTAAGGCGATCACGCGCTCGGCGGGCGATGGCTCGTCCGCGCAGAGGAACAGAATCGGCACGTTCGAGCCGACGCGCAGGTCCGCCCGGAGCAATCGACACGCCTCGATCCGGGGCATGTCGGGGAGATCAGCCGCGAGCAGGATGGCATCCGGGTGGAGGTCCCGCGCCCACTCGACGGCGAGCCCTCCCGTCTGGGCGTGCGCGATGGCGTAGCGATGGTCGCCGAGGTCGCTCGCCAGTGAGGGCTGGGGAGCGCCTGCGATCAAGATGACGGGCGGCCCGGCGGCCAGGTTGGTGGTCATCAGGTTGGTGGTCATGTCGAGGGTCGCGTCGCGTCGTCGCAACAAACAGGCCAGGGTGCCCGGATGCGTAACTCGCGCTCTATTGAGGCGTCGACGCAACACGCCCTGTACCGTCTATCTTTGGTGCCATGGACGTCTCACGTGCCTACCCGCTCCTTGTGAGTGCCGTGGCGCTGGGCTGCGCCGTGAACCCCGCCACCGGGTCGCGGCAGCTCATGCTGGTCAGCGAGTCGCAGGAGATCTCCATGGGGCGCGACTACGACAAAGAAGTCGTCGCCTCCATCGGGCTTTATTCGGACTCCGCGCTGCAGGCCTGGATCCAGCAGTTCGGCGCGCGGCTCGCCGCCACCTCGGAGCGGCCCAACCTGCCGTGGTCGTTTCGCGTGGTGGACGACCCCGTGGTCAATGCGTTCGCGCTGCCCGGGGGCTTCATTTATGTCACGCGCGGGATTCTCGCTCACTTGAACTCCGAGGCGGAACTGGCCGGCGTGGTCGGTCACGAGATCGGCCACGTCACCGCCCGGCACTCGGCGAGCCAGATGACCAAGCAGCAGCTCGCGCAGGTGGGCCTGGTCGTCGGCTCGATCGCGAGCTCCGACTTCGGGCGCTACGCCGGCCTCGCGAGTCAGGCCCTGGGCGTCCTCTTCCTTAAGTACTCGCGCGACAACGAGCGGCAGGCCGACGACCTCGGCCTGCGCTACATGCGGCGCGTGAACTACGATCCCCGCGAAATGCCGCACGTCTTCGAGATGCTCGCCCGGGTGAGCCAGGCGCAGGGCGGCGGCCGCGTCCCGGAGTGGCTCGCCACGCACCCCGATCCCGAGAACCGCCGCGGACGGATCGAGCAGGAGATCGCGGCCCTGCCGCAGAATTTCACCGGCGTCGCCGTGAACCGCGACGCGTATCTGCGGCGGCTCGATGGCCTGGTGTACGGGAGCAATCCGAGAGAGGGGTACTTCAAGGACAACCTGTTCTTGCACCCGGAGCTGCGGTTCCGCATGACGTTCCCGGCGGGGTGGACCACCAATAACGGCAAGCAGGCGGTGGTCGCCGTGAGCCCGGAGAAGGATGCCCTGATCGAGGTGTCCCTCGCGAAGGAGCCGACCGCGGATGCAGCGGCCCGTGCATTTCTGTCGCAGCAAGGGTTTACGAGCGGCTATCCGGCCCGCACGAGCGTCGGCGGGCTGCCCGCGGTGATCGCCGGCTTCGCGGCCACGACCGACAACGGCACGCTGCGCGGTACCGCCGTCTTCGTCGAGCATGGCGGCGCGGTGTACCGGCTGCTCGGATACGCCCCCGGAGCGCGCTGGCCCGCCGTGCAGGCCACCGCCGAGCGCGCGCTCCAGAGCTTCGCCCGGCTCACCGATCCCGCCGCCCTCGCGGTGCAGCCGCAGCGGCTGGACATCGTGCGGGTGGACCAACGCACCACCATCGAAGACATCGCGCGCAAGCGCCCCTCACCGGTCCCCGCCGCCACGCTCGCTCTCCTCAATCAGGTCGAGCCGCTTACGCCGCTCGAGCCGGGCCGACTCGTGAAGTGGGTCTTCGGACCGCCGCTTCCCTAGGTCACTCCTGCACGGGCAGCCCGCTCGGTACGCTCGCTGGAATGAGCGAGGTGAGGTCCCGGGCCGACGGATCGGTCAATGACTTGAGGAACGCGACCAGCTCGCTGATCTCTACGTCAGTCAGGCCGAGCGGCTGCCTCAGGCGACTGTCCAGGTTCGTGAGCATCGCAGAGATGGTGGCGGCGTCGCCGTGATACATCAGTTGTAACGCCGACGGCAACTTCGATGAATCGTACTCCCGTAATGCTTTCGGCACGTCGTTGTAGTGCTTCAGCACCGCTTCGAGGTCGGCAAACGCCCCGTCGTGCATGTACGGCGCCGTCAGCTCGATGTTGCGCAGCGGCAGGGCGCGAAAGGCAAAGCGGTAAAAGTCCTGGTTGAAGAGCTCCCCGCGTCCGAAGTCCAGCGGCGCCCCGGCCCCCACTCCGGGGCCGAGCTGCGGTACGCCGGCGTTGGAGAAGGTCTGGCCGCCCAAGAGCGGGCCGCCGTGACAGCTGGCGCACTTGGCCTTGTCACCGAAGAAGAGCAGCGCGCCGCGCTTCTGCTCGGCGGTCAGCGCCGCGTCGTCATGCTGCAGATAGCGATCGAACGGCGAGTCGGTCCGGGTGAGCGCCTGGGTCTCGAAGGCGGCGACCGCCGTGGCGGCGTGCTGGAAGCCCAGGGCGCTGGTCGGCGTGCCGGGGAAGGCGTTGGTGAACTTCGTCACGTACTCCGGGATGGCGAGCAGCCGCTGCATGACCCCCTGCCATAGTCCGACGAAGTCCGTGTCGGCGAATGCCGCCAGCTCGTTCGGGTTCCCGAAGCGATCGTGGTCGCCCGGCATGCCGCGCATCTCTCCCCGGTTCATCACCGGGAACATCGCCTGGGCGGCGAGCAGGGTGGGTAATCCCGCGGGGAGCTGGTTGCCGGCCGGCGTCTGGAATGCACCACCCCCACCTCCCCCGAATCCCAGGTTCGACACGCGGCCGTCCCAGAACAGATAGGGTGTGCCGAGCCCCGTGTTCAGGAGCGTGGGCGCGTTGCGCGGGATGAATTGCCGACCCGAGCCTAACGTGCGCGACGGCCCCAGCCCGCTCCCGCCGGTGCCGATCGCCAGCGACAGACCATCCCCCGCGTTGGTCACGGGGTTGTGGCAGGTCGCGCAGGCGATGTCGCGGTTCCCGCTCAGCACCTTGTCGAACAGAAGCGCCTGGCCCAGGTCCACGAGCGCGGGTGGCTGCGCGGGAGTCGGCCCGATCGGTACCGTACCCCATCGGCTCAAGCTCTGCCGCAGCTCGGCGTCGATCGACGCCGGCGGACCCGACGGCGTGGTCCACCCGTCGCAGCCGGTGGCCAGCACGAGCAGGCCGAGGTACGCCGTCCTGACAATGCGTGTCATCATCGTGCGCCTCCTCTCACTCTGCTCAACGCAGTGGGAGGGAGATGGAGAATTGGTGCGTCATCACGTGAACCCCACTGAGGGTCGGCGGAATCGAGGACGGAAAGAAGAAGCCGCCGATCGGCCTGGCGTTCGCAAAAACGTTGCCGTTGCTCGGCGTTACGACCAACCGATCCGTCCCGTGCGACACGCTGCCGCGGTAGCACAGGTCGAAATCGGGATGCCGTAAGCTCAGGCCCCAGGTCGGCGTCCATTCCGCCCACGATTCTTTCATCTGGTGTGTAGCCCCCTCGACCAAGTCTCGCTGCGTCAGGTTGTAGTGGACGGAGCGCACCAAGAAGCCCAGCTGCAGCGTGACGGTCCTGGTGAGCGACCGCGCGACTTCGCGACTGACGCCCAAGCGAAGCAGTGCGTTCGAAAAGTGGAAGCCGTTCTCGATCGTCCTGCCGCCCACCGGGATCAGGCCGCCCCCCGACGTGGCCGTCGGCGTGCTCGCTTCGGCCCAGGTGGTGCTCCAGATCGGCTGATACACGACATCCATGCCGAACAGTGCCAGCTCGGATCTGCGCGACACGCCCACGCCGAGCTCGTACGCGTTGGCATGTCCCGGGTCCTGCGGGATGTTCAAGGCGTCGGTGTTAGGCGTGTTGGGCTGCGACGTGCGATTCGCCGTGGCCAGCCAGCCGATGCGCCATCCCGGCTCCGGAAGCGGACGCTCGTACTTGATCTGTACGCCCCAGCGCTTGGAGACATCGCGGTTGCGCTCGAGCCGGGCGCTCTGGGAGAATTGCTGTGTACCCGGATCCCAGAAGGTGTCGAGGAAGGTCACGTCGTGGGTCATCCGGAACCGCTGGTGCAGGACAGTCGCTTCGAGCGAGCGGTCTCCTTCCCATTCCTTGAGAAGGCCGAGCCGGGCATCGACCGTTTCGCCGAATTGGTTGACTCGCGTGCTGCCGGGATAGAGCAGGTCCACCCCGTCGAGCGCGCGCAGCTTGGCCCAGTTGACGCTGCCGCCGAGCGAGATCCCAGACCCCGGGAGCGTCGTGCCGAGCAGCGCGAACGCGAGCGCGTTGCCGTGCGTGTCGGGCGCGGGGCCCAGGTTTGCCGGGCTGGGCACGACACTGTTGGCCGATGGATTGGCCGTAGCGGCGAAAGGCACGGGCGGGTTCAGGGACTGTGAGGGGGCGTGGCTCGCGTCGACCTGTTGGAGCGCGCCAGCGAGGCCGCCGAACCACGAGCCGGCCGTGCCAAACATACCGAGCGGCAGTGTGCGTCCCGCTCCAGCGTCTCGGGACACGTGGTAGAGGGTGGGCGAGCTAAAGAACCGGGCGGCTCGGATCCGTACCGCTTTGGCCGGATTCACGAACGGGTCGTGCAACGTGTCCGCCAGGGCGATCGACACCCCGCCCATCGCGCGCGTGTAGGACGGGAAAATGTCGAATTGGTCCGCCGGAACGAGGGGGACCGTCTGGATCGGGATGGTCTGCGCCGGCGTCGCCCCGGCGACGGCGAGGAATACAAAAGAGAGGGACACGACGCGGCTCGTCATGCGACACCTCGCTGGGTAGAGATCACCTGATACTGACGATACCCAGCATACCGTGCGCCGCGTCACCGGCCGCCGCGTAGTCGCGCGGGTGTGGTGCCCGCGCGACAGGGCGCTTCGTCCGTCCCCTGGGCTACGCGGCGCCCTGCGCGGTATTCACCCCCAGCAGCCCATTGATCGGGCACTGCCGCGTCCGCGCGGTCTGGAACGCGCCGACGGCAACCACTACCCCGGCGATCAACCCCCAATAGCCTTTGTGCACGGTGGGCAGCCACGCGTCGAGCACCGACAGGATCAGCAGCGGGTAGCCGAACGGCGCAGTCCCATCTTTGAACCCGCCCATCGCGAACAGAATCCCGACGTACATCATCGCCGCGCACACGATCCAGGTGAGGAACCCGAGCGCCTGGAAGAAGCCGTCGAGCGCCGTGAGACCGCCGACAATCGCGAGCGCGCCGGCGACCTGACGCGCGCGCGCGTCGAGTGGACCGACGTTGATCCGAGCCTGCGCCATATGACACCTCCGCTGGAGAGTCTGTTCTACTATATGACTCCGGAGGACGGGATAAGGTGGCGCTCGCGTGGTTCGCGCGGTAGTATCTCGGCATGCCGACCGTCCAGGACATCCTGGCCCGGAAGGGCAGCGACGTGATTTCCGTGAAGCCCGGGGAAACCGTGTTCAACGCCGCTCAACTCATGAGCGAGCGCGGCATCGGTGGGCTGGTGGTGACCGAGGGCGGCCGGCTGGTCGGCATCTTCACCGAGCGCGATATCCTGCGCCGCGTGGTCGCGCCGCGGCGCGACGCCGCAGCGACCAAGGTCGCGGAGGTCATGACGACGCCCGTGACCGCGTGCTCCCCCGAGACGCCCGTGGACGAATGCGCCGCGATGATGACCGGGAAGCGCATCCGCCACTTGCCGGTGGTGACCGAGCGCGGGCTCGCCGGAATGATCACCATCGGGGACGTACTCGCCTTCCAGGTGCACGAGCAGCAGGCCACGATCGACTACATGCACCACTTCATGTTCGACCTACGGTAACAGGGCCCGCTCAAGCCCCGCTCGGGAAGGCCGCCCCCAAGCTTCGTCCGCGGGTAAACCCGCGACCTCGGCACGTGTCAGTAAACTGACGCTGCCCTGCCGCTTCAGCGGTACGTTCCGAGCCGCGGCTTCAGCCGCGCATCACGAGGGCCGACGTGAGTCGAGTTCTCGAAGGTGACCGTGATCCGAACCCACCACTGATCAGCGACCGCAGGGAGCGGGTCGTCCCCCAGTCCGCGGGTAAACCCGCGACTCGGCACGTGTCAGTAAACTGACGCTGCCCTGCCGCTTCAGCGGTACATGCCGAGCCGCGGCTTCAGCCGCGAACGAGGAGCGACGGGTTGAACCTCCCCAATGTCGTTCCTCAAAGCTTGGCGCGATCCGGACCTACCCACTGCTCGCTTCCGGTTTGCTCGTACTCGGGCGTGTCTCCCGCCCAGCCGGGAATCGCCTCTTCTGGATGGCGCTCAGGCTGTGTGCGGAGATACTGCCGAACTGCCTCCAGGGCTCGCGGGCTTACCGTCTCCAGTGTGTAGCCCTTCGCCCATCTTAGTCCGTCCGCTCCTTGGCCAAGACGCTCAACGTTCGCTTGATGCGCGCTGCCTCCCTTGAATCGCTGCACCAGACGGCTCAAGTGCGTCTGGGGGTCGGCCCGAACCAGCAGGTGCAGGTGCGTCGATACCATGCCCATCTCAAGCACGTGTGCCCGCTCCTGGCGAGCGATGTTCCGGAGATAGCGACTCAAGAAGACCGCTAGGTCAACGTTGAGCAGTGGCAAGCGGCTGCGGGTTGTCCAGATGATATGGTAGTAGAGGCGGTGTCGCATGCTCTCTATCCTGGTGAGGCTCGACCCCGGAGCTCCAACCAAAAACGTGCGAGCCGCACCCGCAAAACGCAGTGCTTCATCCCCAGTCCGCGGGTAAACCCGCGACTCGGCGCGTGTCAGTAAACTGACGCTGCTGCCCTGCCGCTTCAGCGGTAAACGCCGAGCCGCGGCTTCAGCCGCGCATCACGAGAGCCGACGTCTAACGAGTTCTCGAAGCTGAACGTGATCCGAACCCACCCCTGAAATCACCGACAGCACGGTGCTTGTCGTCCCCAGTCCGCGGGTAAACCCGCGACTCGGCACGTGTCAGTAAACTGACGCTGCTGCCCTGCCGCTTCAGCGGTAAACGCCGAGCCGCGGCTTCAGCCGCGAACGAGGAGTTTCTTCCTCCCTTGGTGCACCGAACTGCCCTCGGTACGCTGGCCGGCAACGCCTTCCCCGGCAACGCCTTACCGGGCACTGTAACACGCGTCGTTGTATGTCACGCCCTGGGCATCGCATATTGGTGCCCCCTATGACGATGGGCGCGAACGAAGTCTGGTTGTTCCGGATCGTACATCAGGACACGGGCAAGCCCGCTCAGGGCGTGCCCGTGACCGTGCTCGATCGCGCCGGCAACGCGGAAGGCCACTGGGTGAGCGACGCCGACGGCACGGTCGCGATCCCGCGCCGTGACACGGTCAAACTGCGCCTCCGGGTGGGCTTGAGGAGCGAGGAACCGATCGAGCTCGCCACGGCGACGCTCGGCGAGGGACCGACGCCACTGGCCGCGCCGACGCAGCTACCGCCCA
>WNFO01008559.1_pt1 | contig 10689 bp, 8 predicted proteins | sample 5400251 | NCBI WGS metagenome assembly WNFO01 (sample SAMN13153354, study PRJNA577476) | soil metagenome | isolation source: 100 cm saprolite under Madrone tree | place: USA:California | collected 2016-06-14 | reverse complement strand
GTAAAGAACAAGGTACAGTGAAGTGGTTCAATGCCAGCAAGGGCTTCGGCTTCATCCAGCGCCAGAGCGGCGAGGACGTTTTCGTCCATTTCTCCGCGATCGTGGCTGATGGCTATAAGACGTTGAACGATGGCCAGGCTGTTGAATTCGAAGTTTCCAAGGGCCCCAAGGGCCTGCAGGCCTCGAACGTACAGCCCCTCTAATGGATGGCTGTTTTCGGCCTGATCGGCCTTAACCCCCGATCCTCCCGAATTCAGCTGCACTTCACAAAAATACAGAACGGGCGGCCCGCTTCAAACCGGGCCGCCCGTTCTGCTTTTGGATCGTCCTTCATGACACAGCAACGGCTACATTAATTCTCCGGCGTTCATTCTCTCATCCGGGGCACGGGCCTGCTAGAATCTCGGCGCGATGCTGGCCCTCATCATCCTTTGCATTCTGCTGACCTGGCTCCTCTGCGCCGGCGTCTGCATCGGCATCGGCTTCTTCTTGCTCAGAGGTCTCCGCTTTGCTTGCTCGATCACCGAGGCGCTATGGACCGGATTAGCTTTGATCACCGGCTTCCTGCAGCTGTACCACTTTTTCAGACCCATCGACATCGTTGCGGTCCTTCTTCTGTTGGCCTTGGCCCTCGCCGGCTGGCTTTGGAATTATGCAGTCCGGGCTCCAGGCGCCTCTGCGGGAAATGCTTCCGCTCAGCAAGATTGGCGAGAAAGAAAACAGTTGGGCCCAGCCGCGCTCCTTCTCTACATTCCCGCAGCGGCCATCATCGCCTTTCGTTGCGTGGCCGTTGGCGAACACTACGACACCGGTTTGTACGGAGCGCAGGCCGTCCGCTGGTTCACCACCTATCCGCTGGTCCCCGGCCTCGCCAATCTAATCGGACAGCTCGGATTCAATTCTTCCGTCTTCCTGTGCATTGCCGCGCTGGACCAGGGCCCCTGGCGCGGTTTGGCGCACCATCTTTTTGCCGGTTTTTTGATCGCCGCATTTTTCGTTTCGATTATTCCTGCCGTCCTTCGCATTTTCCGAGCCGAATCCACCTCGTCCATCGACTGGTTCCTCACGGTGCTCTTTATCCCCGTGACAATCTTGGCCACCACCGGCAAAATCGTCGGCACCAACACCGATCTTCCCACCACCGTCGTTTGCCTGGTCGCAACTGCTTTGCTCTTCCGCGCTCTCGATGAGGGATCTCCGCAAGCCGCCACAGCCGACTCAAAGGCCGGGTACTTGCTAATTGCCATGGCGCTTTTTTCGCTGGCCATCACGTTCAAGATCTCCAGCATCGTCTTTGCATCGTTGGGGTGGACGCTCTCGGCCTGGAAGTTTTGGTCGCTGAGCCGCACCACGCCAGGCAGAAAACGGCAGATGGCGTGGGCGGTGATTTTGTCTGCTCTAATTGTTCTCCCTTGGATTGGGCGCGGACTGGTCTTGAGCGGATATCCATTTTTCCCGAGCACTGTGCTGCCGATGGCAGTCGACTGGAAAGTGCCAACCGCGATTACCCAAGGCCAGGCGGATTTTGCACGGCTAAAACGGCCGGCAACGACTCGAATCGCAGTGGTTGGTTTGGTTTTGTTGACGGCGTGGGCGGCGCATCCGCGGCTGTTTTGGAACTCGTACTTTCGTCCTAGCGTAGGCGTTCGAGCGTTCTTGCGATTGCCGGAGGCGACAGTTAAGCCGCACCAAAGTATCTCCGGGCTGATAGTTAACGTGCCCGTGGGGACGAATCAATGCTGGGATGCTCCGCTGCCGTGTTCTCCCAATTTCAATGGCAAGCTGAGTTTGCGGAAGCCAGGGGAGCTGGAACGTGGATTTGTTTGGAACGAATCGGGAGAAGCCACAAGGCAGAAATAATCGAAAGCCGCGGGCGCTGCGCTGCAATGCAATGGCTTGGCCATCCGATGCAGCATTCGGTACTACAAAACAATCTTCTTGCATAATTAACGTAACGTAATTACTATGCTACGACGTCGTGTAGTTAGTAGAACTGTCCCCCCGATTATTGAGAAATTCCGTCCCTGGCAACGGCAGCCGAACAGGTTGATCCAGCGACAAGTCAGTCCGTAAGCCTGTGGACGACCTCGCCACAAGCAAGATGGATTTCCGTAAAAGAGGAATAGCAAGGAGGCAACGCCATGAGCCCCAGCCCCCGAGTAGTTTCCCGAGAGCGCGAACTTCAAACCAACCATCCAGCCACGGAAATCACCATTCATCTGACGCCGTTCGATCAGAAGGAGTACCGGCAATTGATCGAAGCCCGCGGCGATACCGCGCAACACGTTGTAACCCGTTTGAAACCCGCCCTGGGACTTGCGAACGCCGTGGACGCCGGTTGCGGCGTGGGGTTTTTCTCCCACACACTGGCGGAGTGCGGCCTGAATGTGTGTGGTTTCGACGGACGCGAAGAAAACGTGACGGAAGCGCGGCGGCGGTTTCCGTACATTCCGTTCGAACAAGCCGACGTCGAAGAGAAGGCCATTCTGGAGCTGGGTAAATTTGACCTCGTCTTGTGTTTCGGGCTGCTGTACCACCTGGAGAATCCGCTGCTGGCGATCCGGAATCTCCGAGGACTGACAGAGAAGTGCCTGCTGGTGGAAAGTATGTGCTTGACGGAGGAAAAGGCGTCGATGCTGCTAAGAGAGGAGCCGAGCCAGGAAGATCAGAGCCTTAGCGATGTGGCCTGGTATCCGAGCGAGAGCAGCCTGGTGAAGATGCTGTACCGCGCCGGATTCGGAAAGGTCTATCGCGTAACACCGCTGCCAGATCACGAGGATTTTCGTGAAACGGCGGAACGTACCCGGCGGCGGACGGTGCTGCTCGCGACTTACGCCGCGGTCGACATAGCCGGGTTCCGGTTAATTACCGAACCCGCTGAACAAGAAGATCCTTGGGCGAAGGAGCCGCCGGTAACAGCAACACTGCCGCAACGAATCGGGCGATTCCTGGCCAGCCCGGCGCGCCGGAAATACAGCACGCTGGCGAATCGCGCGCGGCGCATTTTTCCGGGAATGCCGATACCCTTGCGCCTGCCTTTTGGTGCGTGGTGGCTGGCGGAGAAGAGTGCGCTGGATCACGAATTGATTTACAACGAGTTCGAACGGATGGAAACGGAGTTCGTGAAGCGATTGTTGCGGAGGGACATGACGGTCGTCGATGCCGGAGCGCATCATGGCCTATACACCCTGCTGGCGTCGAAGCGAGTCAAATGGGACGGCCGGGTGATAGCGGTCGAGCCTTCACCGCGGGAGTGCGAGCGACTGGAAAGGCACCTACGCCTGAACCGCTGTTCGAATACGGAGCTGGTATCTTGCGCATTGGGTGAAGCTCCGGGAGAGACGGATCTTTATCTGGTGGATGGATTTCAAGATTGGTGCAACAGCCTGAGGCCGCCCGCGGTGGACGAGCCTGTACGGACGGTGCGGGTTTCCGTGCGGCGGCTGGATGACGTGCTTGCCGAACTCGGAGTGAGCAAAGTGGATTTCATCAAACTTGATGTGGAAGGGGCGGAACTCTCGGTTCTCTATGGGGCGATGAAGCTGCTGCGGAGGGAATCGCGGCCGGCGATCCTGGCAGAAGTGCAGGACACGCGGACGCAGCCGTGGGGCTACGCGGCGCGGGAAATCATCCAATTCCTAATTCGCATGGACTACCGATGGTTTGCGATTGCGGCGAAGGGCGCGCTGCTGCCAATTTCGTGCGATCAGGAAACGTATGACGCAAACCTGGTGGCGCTTCCGGTGGAGCGCACGGAAGAGTTTCTTGACCTCCTCGGGCAGAAATAGAGCTTGCCAGAGAATTATTTTTCGATCACAAGTTTCACTGGAGTAACAATACTTCAGGGGATGGGGCAGCTCACGCAGGCCAGGGGGGCACAGTTCGTATAGAATTGACGAGCTAGGTCTGGCCTTTCTGTGTTCACAAGTTCAAAACTGGCGAGTGAAGAGAGTTCATGACAGAACACCTGCTCTCTTTAGTGAGCGGACGCCAGGGGCATTTCCGGCTGGAGTCGGGTCACCACGGAGATTTGTGGTTCCAACTGGAGACGCTTTGCCTGAACGCTCGCGAGATACGGCCGTTTGCCGTGCGACTGGCGGAGAAACTCAAGAAACATGAAGTTGAAGTGGTGTGCGGTCCGCTTGTTGAGGGTGCATTTGTCGCGATGCTGGTTTCACTGGAGCTCGGTTGCGAATTCGTATACGCCGAACGCTTTGCGGATGAAACCCGCGAAGGATTATTTCCGGTCGAGTACCGTCTGCCGAAGGCGCTGCGGCCGGCAGTCAAAGGCAAACGCGTAGCGATCGTGAATGATGTAATCAATGCCGGATCGGCAGTGCGGGGAGCATTCTTCGATTTGAAAACTCATGGCGCACGCGTCGTCACCATTAGTGCATTGCTTGCGCTGGGCGAGGCCATCACCGAATTCGCGGCTGAGCGCGGAATCGCTCTCGAACTTCTGGAGCGCAAGCCGAATCATCTGTGGACACCCTCGGAATGCCCCCTCTGTGTGTCTGGAGTGCCGCTTGAAATCGTGGGTACTTCGTGAAGAGCGGACTTGTGTCGGCCAGCAACAGTTAAAAAACCGCTCGGCTGCTGGTACTCTTCTAGTGAGGGAGCGGCCGTTTCTTTCCCGATTGCGCCCATTCCGGAAATGCAGTGCGCGGCAAAGGCACCGCGGTCCATGGCCTTGGGCTGATCGGGCGGGGAATGGATTCGAACGAATGAAAGTACTTGTCACCGGGAGCAGCGGGCTGATCGGTTCGGAGGCGGTCGAGCGTTTCGACCGGCATGGGCATGAAGTTGTCGGCGTGGACAACAACATGCGGCGGGTTTTCTTCGGGCCGGCGGGCGATACACTCTGGAATCTGGAGCGGCTGAAGGGTGCGACGAAGCGATTCACTCACGTGGCGCTGGACATTCGCGACCGGGCGGGCATCGAAGAGCTCTTTCGAATGCATCGCTTTGATTTGATCGTTCACTGCGCGGCTCAACCATCCCATGATAAGGCGCGAGAAATTCCCCTGTTGGATTTCGAGGTAAATGCCCTGGGCTCGGTGAATCTCCTGGAAGCGACGCGGCAACACTCGCCGGAGGCGGTGTTCGTGTTTATGAGCACGAACAAGGTTTATGGCGAAGCGCCGAACGAGATTTTGCTGAAGGAGATGGAGAAGCGATACGACTACGCGAGGGCGGAAAATTTTGCTGGGATTGACGAGAGCTGCCGGATCGATCAAACGTTGCATTCGCTGTTTGGCGCTTCAAAGGCAGCGGCGGACCTCGTGGCGCAAGAGTATGGGCGCTACTTCAACATGAAGGTGGGAGTTTTTCGAGGCGGCTGCCTGACGGGGCCGGCACACGCCGGCGTCGAATTGCACGGATTCTTATCTTATTTGGTGAAGGTGACGCTCAGCGGCGGGAAATATTCCGTGTTTGGGTACAAGGGCAAGCAGGTGCGCGACAATATTCACAGTCATGACGTGGTGCGTGCCATCGAGGAGTTTGCGGCGAATCCGCGACCCGGAGAGGTGTACAACCTGGGCGGCGGGCGCGCGAATAGTATTTCGATGTTGGAGGCGATCGGGCGAGTCGAGCAGATGACCGGTCGCAAACTGGATTGGCGATACGCAGATGAGGCGCGAAAAGGCGATCACATTTGCTATATCTCGAATCTCGGAAAACTCCAGAGCCACTATCCGAATTGGAAAATCACTCGGGGATTGGATGCGATTCTCGAAGAGATTATCGCTTCGCAGCGCGCGCAGTTGGCGCAGGCCACGGCGAGATGAGCCGCCCAAGGCAAGAATGAAAGCCCCTTTCTTCACGGTCCTGATCGACACCTACAATTATGGCGGATTCATTGAAGATGCGGTTGCGAGCGTACTGGGGCAGAATTTTCCTGCTGAGGAACGGGAAATTCTGGTCGTGGACGATGGTTCCACCGACGATACGCAGGAGCGATTGCAAAAATTCGGCGAGGCCATTCGTTATTTCAAGAAACCGAATGGGGGACAAGCTTCGGCGTTCAACTTCGGATTTGAGCAGGCGCGGGGAGCGGTCATCGCATTGCTAGATGCTGATGATGTCTGGCTTCCGGAAAAATTAGGGCGCGTCTACGAAGCATTCGAACGGCATTCCGGCGCGGGGATGGTGTACCACCGAGTGCATTTGTGGGATGGCGCGCGCGACATTTCCGAGGACGTATATTTCGCGCCAGTTTCGGGGCGCGTTACGGAAAGCAGGCGGGCGCTGCTGCGGTATCCAATGGTGGGCACGTCATGCCTGGCGTTCCGGCGGGAAGCGCTACAGAAGCTGCTGCCAGTGCCGGAGTCGCTACGATTCCAGGCCGATGCCTATCTCACGGCGCTGATCATTTTTGTGGCGGAAGTTGCGGCGGTGCCGGAGTTCCTGGGGAAATACCGGTTGCATGGAGCGAATCTGTTTCAGGCAAACGCGGAGGGAGCGTCGCGCCAGCAACTGGAGCGCAGGATGGCCGTGCGCGAAGCGCTCCTCGGAGAGATCGAGAATTGGCTGAAAGTGCAGGGCGAGAACGTGGACACTCCGGAGATTCGCGCGTACCTGAAACAATGGATAAAAGCGCAGGAAAGCGACGGATTTGCAGTGCAAGCGCCGGGGCGCTGGAAATATTTCCAGCACTTGGTTGATTTCCCGCGAACGTACGGCGAGATTATGACTTGGCGGCACCGGACTTACTCCTATCTGCGTGCCATCGCGGCACTGTTCTTGGGCTATCATCATCTGCATGTTCTGGACGACGTGCGATTGAAGAGCAAGCGAATCTTCGCTTCCCCCGACGACAAGAAAGTGGAAGCTGAAAAAGCGAATACTTTATCCGCAAAAAGCTGAGACGAACGGATGGCATTGCAGAGGGAAATGGGCACGGGGACAGTGACGGCTTCGGAGCATGATGGATTCATACAAGCGGCGGCAGCGTCTGTCTGCCCGAGTTGCGGTGCAACGTCACGCGCCCCTGCCATCGGGCAGTATGGGAGATATAGACTTTTCGAATGCGCGGGGTGCGGACTGCAGTATTGGGAGCCGTTGGAAATGCCCGACGCGCGCTGGTACGAACAGATGTACGGCGGCCGGGATGAAAAACTGCTGCCGCTGGAGCCGGGGCACAAATATTTTCTGGCGGACACGCTGGCTCCGCGCGGTGGGAAGTTGCTGGACATTGGCTGCGGCACCGGGAATCTGTTGGCCGCGGCACGCGAAGCTGGCTACGACGTGACCGGCATCGAGCTGGACCGCAATGCGGCGCGCTTTGCCAAAGAGCGGCTTGGTTTGCAAAATATTCTTCCTTTATCGATTTCCGAGTTTGCGGAGCAGCACAAGGGAGAACGATTTGATGTAGTCACATTTTTTGAAGTACTGGAGCACCAGGCAGCGCCGGTGGAATTCCTGCAGAAAGTGAAAGCCTGCGTGAAGCCGGGCGGAGTGATCGCTCTGAGCGTGCCGAATCGTGAACGGTGGTTGACTGGGGCGGACGTTCTGGACTATCCGCCGAATCATTTCCTGCGGTGGAATGCTGATGCGCTCAGAAAGTGCTTGGGCTCGCAGGGTTTTGAAGTCTTATCCATGCGCGAGCAGCCCGCCGGACTCTGGCACACGGCGCAGATGATTAACATGGCCTTGCGAACCGGGATGTCTGAAGCGGCGACGGGAAATGCATCGAAGAGTTTTCGCGACGTGATGCAAATGGCGCCCGACCAAGCAGAAGCAGCTCTGCGGGCAAAGCCGACGGCGCGACAGCGCGCCACGGAGATTCTCGGGCAGATCAAATATGCCGCCTGTTTTCCACTGGCAATGGCGGCGTATCCGTACGTTCGGCTGCGCGGACTCAAAGGAACGTATTTGTATTGTCTGGCTCGGAAGCGCGGTTGAGGATTTTCGGGGAGCCATAATTTGGCGAGAAGTTTTGTCAGCGTGCTGATTGATACGTACAACCACGAGCGCTTTATCGAACAGGCGATCGTGAGCGTGCTGGAGCAGGATTTTCCGGCAGCGGATCGCGAAATCATCGTTGTGGATGATGGCTCGACGGACCGGACGCCGGAGATCGTGAAGAAATTCGAGCCGCGTGTGCGGCTCTTGCGCAAAGAAAATGGCGGGCAAGCTTCGGCATTCAATGCCGGGATTCCGGAATGCAAGGGAGAAATCGTCGCGTTCCTCGACGGCGACGATTGGTGGGCCCCGGAAAAACTCCAGCGCGTGGCTAACGTGTTTGGCTCCGAACTCGCGGTCGGCCTCGTAGGCCATGGCATCCGTGAGACTTTCCCCGATGGCACGGTGCGCCTCCGCGCTCCGGAAAAAGACGAGAGATTGCAGATAGATTCGCTTGCCGCAGCCCGCGTATTTCGGCTGCGAAAGAGTTATTTGGGCACAAGCCGAATGACGATTCGGACCCAACTGGCGCGGCAAATACTTCCTGCTCCAGAAACGCTGGCCATCGAAGCAGATGAGTATTTATTTACTCTCGCGGCTGCAATGAGCGAAATCATGATCCTTCAGGACTGTCTGACTCACTATTGCGTACATGGCGGCAACCTCTATCTCAGCGCGGGGCATGGAGAGGAGGGCTTGCGGCGGAAACAGCAGGTTCTTGAGGCCCTGGCGAGTTCGCTTCGAAATACTCTCCCTAGCAAAGGAGTTTCTGCCGAAGTTACTAATTGCATTGTTGAAATCGTACAAGCGGAAGCCGACCAAATGCGTTTGATGCTGGATGGGGGAACGCCGTGGGAAACGTTTCGGACAGAAAGCAAGCTCTATGAGGTGATGCACGCAGATGCATCCCGCAAGCACCGTTTTTTTCGTGGGGTGACTATGCTTCCGGCACTCCTTCTTCCGCCCCGGCGATTTTACGCGGCGCGCCGTTGGCTGGCTTCCCAGGGGTGGTACCGTCAAATGCGAGAGAAAGCATTGCCTGTTCCCGAAATCACTCGGGTCGCGGGCCCCGGAGAGTTCAAGGCATGAGCCTGCGGACGGACTACGATGTTTGGCATGAACGGGTCTTCAACTCCGATCCGGAGCACGAAGATGAGTCAAGCCCCTGGTATGAACTCGTACGCGAACAGATAGGGAGTGTCACGGGCCTGCGTATCTTGGAAGTAGCTTGCGGGCGGGGAGGTTTCGTCAAGGAGCTATCGCGAAACGGCGCACACGTGACGGGGTGTGACTTTTCACTTGCGGCGTTGCGCGTCGGCCAGGAAAAACTGCGGGCGCAGGGAAATGGAACTTCGGCGGCGCTCATTCAGGGCGATGCCCAAGCTCTGCCTTTCGCCGATAAATCCTTTGATCTGGTGGTCTCTTGCGAAACCATCGAGCATGTTCCCGACGTGGGAAAGGCGCTGAGGGAGATGTGGCGTGTGGCGCGTCCAGGAGCCAAACTGTTTCTGACTACGCCCAATTACGCGAACCTCATGGGGCTTTATGAACTATATGCGACAGTGCGCCACCCAAGGCGTAAGGATGACCAGCCGTTCGATCGCCGCCAATGGTTTTTCCAAATCAGGCAATACGTCCGCAAAGCGGGCTGGAGCATTCTTCGCGGCGATGGAACAGTCCACCAATTGCCGATCATTCCGGGACGCAATCCAATTGGATTGCCGTTTTTGGAGTCAAGCCACGTGATTCGCCGGCTTCTGAGCCCATTTGCGTATCACTATTTTCTGATTGCGGATAAGCGAGGCCAATCGTAAATGCGGATTCTGATGATATCGGGGTCCTCGGGGAAGGCCGAGGCCGGTGTCGCGGGCGTTGTCAACAACCTGACAAGAGAATTACGCGAGCTTGGGCACAGCGTGAAGTCCGCATTTTTTGAGGACCTGCTGCCTAAACAAACCTGGCCGAATCGCTTTCGCACCGTCGAGTTCGCAAGGAGAATCGGGAGATACGTTCAGGAGACGGGTAAGGAATTCGACATCGTCAATATTCACGCGCCTTTTGGCTTTTGGTATGGGTGGCAAAGGCGACGGCTTGGCTCGCAAGCGGGTCCTCCCTACGTAATGACCATGCACGGTCTCGAGGAGCGCCGGAATTACGCGATGGGAAGGGAAGCGAAGAAAGGGCGCGCGGAGTATTTCCGGTGGAAGAACCGCGTGTGGCAGCACGCATATCATATGTGGACGTATCGCTGGTCTTTTCTGACCGCGGACCAATGCATCGTGCTAAACCGCGAAGCTTTGCTCTTCCTGCAAATGAAATACAATTTGCCTCCGGACCGCGTGTGGTTCATACCGAACGGTGTCGGACTTGAATTTTTCCACGTGCGGTCCTTCTCTGACGGAATGGCGACCAAGCTTCTTTTTGTAGGAACATGGATCGACCACAAAGGAATTTATTACCTTGCGGAGGCCTTCGAAAAAGTTCTTCAGCTCATTCCGGAGGCGCGGTTGACCATCGCAGGTTGCCAGGAACCGGAGGAAAAAGTACGCCGGTGCTTTGCGAAGGCCGCACAGGGAGCGTTGGAAGTGTGGCCGTTTGTTGCCCGGGCGGAAATCTCGAGCTTATATGCCGAGCACGAAATCTTTGTGCTGCCATCGCTGATGGAAGGGATGCCCTTGGTGTTGCTGGAAGCTATGGCCTCCGGGATGCCGGTAGTGACCACGGAATCAAGCGGAATGACCGACCTGGTTGAGGATTTGCACGACGGGGTTTTTGTTATTCCGG
>WNFO01007275.1_pt1 | contig 10689 bp, 5 predicted proteins | sample 5400251 | NCBI WGS metagenome assembly WNFO01 (sample SAMN13153354, study PRJNA577476) | soil metagenome | isolation source: 100 cm saprolite under Madrone tree | place: USA:California | collected 2016-06-14 | reverse complement strand
ATTCCACGACCAACCGTTGGTGGATTTATCAGCGAGAGCGTTTCCCTTTTGCGGCTCACGCGCCGCTGATTGCGGCCTTCAGTTTCTCGGCCATTAGTTACTCGTCGCTCCTCCGCGGGCGAGCGATGATTCCGAGTCTTGCCGCAGCCGCTGTCGCGTTCCTGAGTGCAACTCTCTCCTTCCTTCAGCTCCGACTGGCGGACGAATTCAAGGACTTCGAAGAGGATTCACGTTATCGGCCCTACCGTCCTATTCCGCGCGGCCTCATCAAGTTGAGAGAGCTCGGATGGGTGTGGGTTGCAAGCGCCGCGTCTCAGTTATTGCTCGCCCTGCTCTTGAAGCCTCTTCTCGCAGTCTTCCTCGTTCTTGTATGGATTTACCTCTTTTTGATGAGTAAAGAGTTCTTCGTAAAAAGCTGGCTCAAGGCGCGTCCCTTTACTTACATGTGGACCCACATGCTCATCATGCCCCTGATTGATTTTTACACCACCGCGTGCGACTGGCTGGTCGCTGGCACGAAGCCTCCTCACGGACTCATCTGGTTTCTCCTGGTGAGTTTCTTCAACGGGATAGTGATCGAAATCGGCCGTAAAATTCGCTCGCCGCAGGACGAAGAGCCCGGAGTCGAAACCTATACTTTTCTTTGGGGCCGGGGCGGCGCGGTGTCGGCGTGGATGGCGGCCCTGTTGGCGACCACTCTGTTTGCGTGGATCGCTGCCAGCCGTATAGGCTTTGACCGACCGGTTCTCTGGTTGCTGGGCGTGCTTCTTGCCGCCGCGACGAGCCTCGCCCTGCTCTTCCTGCGCTGCCCAAAAGCCAGGCGCGGCCGATGGTTTGAGGCAATGTCCGGCATTTGGAGTCTACTTGAGCCTTGGAGCCGTCCCGCTTCTCCTGCGCCTCTTTGGGGTGCGTTTGTGAGCTGCATCGTTCATCCCCGCGACTCGCATGCAGGCGTGCGGCTGGGCGGCAAAGCCAGCGCGCTCGCGGACCTCGATGGCCTTGGCTTTCCGATTCCTTCCTGGTTTGTCGTGACGCCGGACGCTTTTTATCGGTCCTTGTCTGAACGGCAACGCGAAAAACTCGAGAAAGCGGCGAAGGAGGAGCGCATTGCCGGCCTGGTCTCGGGTGTGATGCCAGACCAGGCGACCCGCGCAGAGATCACCAGAGCGGTTGAGCAGCTTTGTGCTACCGGGGGGCGTGTCGCCGTGCGATCATCGGCTGCCGACGAAGACAGTGCCCGACACTCATTCGCCGGGCAGCTCGACAGTTTTCTTTTTGTCGAGCCGGCCGAGGTTCCGGCAAAAGTTGCGGCTGTCTGGCGGTCGGCCTTCGGCGAAAGAATTCTCGCGTACCGGCGCGAGCACGGTCTCAGTCTTTCTCCCCAGCCTCCCGCAGTCCTCGTACAGCGAATGGTGGACTCCGAAGTTTCCGGCGTGGCCTTCGGCGCAGACCCTGTGACGGGCCGGCGAGGCGTCGCTGTCATTGCCGCGCTCTACGGCCTCGGCACAGCGCTGGTTTCCGGCGAGTGCGACGCGGACTCCTACGAAGTCGACCGAGATCACCACATCCTCAAGCGTGACATCGCGAACAAGCGGCTTGCCCACCGGTTTGATCCCGCAAACCCCGAAGGAGTCTCCGCGTTTGAAGTACCCGCACAGAGGGCCAACAAAAACGCGCTTACGGACGCGCAGATTCTCGAAGTGGCCGCGCTGGTCCGGCGCGCCGGACGCCATTTCGGCCGGCCGCAGGACATTGAATGGGCCTACGAACAGGGCCATATCTATCTGCTGCAATCGAGGCCGGTCACTTCGCTCAAACTGCTCGCCGATCCCGAAGGCGCCTTGAATCTGTGGGATAACAGCAACATTGCGGAAAGCTATAGTGGGGTCACGACCCCGCTCACATTTTCTTTTGCCCGCAACATCTATGAAGGGGTCTATCGCCAGTTCTGCCGGATCATGCGCGTGCCCGAAAATATAATTGCGGCCAATGACGAGACGTTCCGCCGGATGCTTGGACTCGTTCGTGGCCGCGTCTATTACAACCTCTTGAGCTGGTACCGCGTACTCGCGATGCTTCCCGGTTTCGCCGTCAACCGGCACTTCATGGAACAAATGATGGGCGTGCGTGAGCCTCTGCCAGACGAAATCGTTGCTCAAATGAGGAGCGCCAAGCGGAGCGATCGCATCAAGGATGGCGGGCGGCTGCTGCGCACGATCGGTGGGCTGATCGCTAGCCATTTGGTGCTCAACCGCCGCATCGCCGAATTTTACGAGCGCCTGAATAGCGCCCTGGCTCCTCCCCACAACGCGCTCGAAGACATGCGCATAGATGAGCTCGCCGCCCATTATCTTGATCTCGAACGTCGGCTCCTGACGCGCTGGGATGCGCCGCTCGTGAACGACTTCTTCGCCATGATTTTCCATGGACTTCTGCGAGCGCTGGCGGAGCGCTGGTGCGGCAGCCGCGATGGCACGCTCGCCAGCGACCTTGTCCGCGGACAATCCACGGGCGAACGAACCAGCATGATCAGCGCCGAGCCGGCCGAGCGAGTTCGCCGCATGGCCGCGCTTGCCGCGGGCGACGGCGAATTCTCCATGCTCCTATGCCTGGGGACACTGGGGGATATTATCCACGCAATGGAAAGACATCCCGAGTTTCGCTCGCAATACAACAGTTATGTTGAAAAATTCGGAGACCGTTGCCTTGAAGAACTCAAGCTTGAAAGCCCCACTCTTCACGACGACCCTCTGTTGCTTTTCCGCAGTGTCGGCCAAATCGCTCGCAGCCCGTCCGCCTCGGCCCGCGATTCTTTGCCGGAACGGTCAAGCGGTTCCAACTCGAAAACACATGACCAGGTGCGCCAGGCGTTCGGCTGGCATCCCCTTCGGCGGCTTCTCTTTCAATGGGTGCTAGGAAATGCGCGTGCTCGAGTTCTTCAGCGGGAAAACCTGCGGTTTGAAAGGACGCGGCTATTCGGCAGGGTACGCCGCATCTTCGTCGAAATCGGACGGCGCCTTCATGCTCTGGATCTGCTTGAAGATCCGCGAGACATCTTTTACCTGCAGGTCGACGAAATTCTCGCATTTATTCAAGGCACGGCTTCCACGACGGATCTAAAAGCGCTTGCTGCGTTACGTCAGCACGAGTTTGCAGCCTACAAGCAAAGCGAGCCCCCGGGCGACCGCTTTGAAACCCGCGGAATGGTCTACCAGGGCAATTCCTTCCGTAGCGCCCGCTCCACCGAAGAGTCCGGCGGCGACGAGCGCCGCGGCATCGGTTGCTGCTCCGGCGTGGTCCGAGGACCAGTGCGCGTCATCACCGATCCACGCAACGCCGTATTGAAGAGTGGCAGCATTCTCGTCGCCGAGCGGACTGATCCCGGGTGGATTCTGCTGTTTCCTTTGGCCGCCGGGCTTCTCGTCGAGCGCGGAAGCCTCCTTTCGCATTCGGCAATCGTTGCGCGCGAAATGGGAATCCCGGCAATTGTGTCCATCCCCGGCGTCACGCGCTGGCTGTCCGATGGCGACTGGGTTGAGCTCGATGGCGGCGCTGGCGTGGTGCGTCGGATGGCTCCTGGCAAGGACTCCGCCCGTGAGTAGTGAAGCCTTGGAAAATGCCGATTTCTCCGGCTTGCGCTATGCGCAGTGCTGGGAAGACGCGGATATTTTGCTTGAGGCACTCGATATTCGGCCCGGCCAGACATGCCTTTCTATTGCTTCGGCGGGGGATAACACGCTTGCGATGATTGCTCGTGCACCCGCGCGCGTGATCGCCCTTGATATGAACCAGGCGCAACTTGCTGCCCTGGAGTTGCGCGTGGCCGCCTACCGCGAGCTCAGTCAGCCAGAGCTTCTTCTCCTAATGGGGTCATCCCCCGGCCAGGGCCGCGAACAGTTGTATCGCCGTTGCCGAAGCCAGCTTTCCGCATCTGCACGCAGTTTCTGGGACGCTCAAAGCGAAAGCATTCGCCGCGGAATTGGCGGCGCAGGAAAATTCGAGCGCTACTTCGCGGCCTTTCGCACCCGCATCCTGCCGCTCGTTCATTCTCGCTCTCGAGTCGAGAAATTGCTCGCGGGCAGCGCCAAAGAAATGCGGACCGCTTTTTACAATAAAGAGTGGAATACCTGGCGCTGGAGACTGCTGTTCCACATTTTCTTTTCGCGCTTCATCATGGGACGCTTCGGGCGTGACCCGAGTTTCTTCAAATACGCGGAAGGAAACGTTGCGGATCAAATCCTCGAGCGCACTCGCTACGCCCTCACGGAATTAAATCCTGCCGAGAATCCCTATGCCCAGTGGATTCTTACCGGCCGGCACACCAGTGCCTTGCCCTATGCCCTGCGGCCTGAATACTTCGACTCCATCCGCGATCATCTCGACCGCCTGGAATGGCACAACCGGACCATCGAGGATTTCCTAGACATGGAAAAGGGGGCGCCCATTCACTGCTTCAACCTCAGCGACATTTTCGAGTATATGTCGCCGGAAAATTACGAGCGGCTTCTCGGCCGTATCGCGCGCGCGGGGACAAGTGGCGGCCGGCTGGCTTATTGGAACATGCTGGCGGAGCGCCATCGGCCCGACTCGATGCGCGCGCTGTTGCGGCCGCTCGCCGATCTCTCCAGCAATCTGCACGCACGAGATAAGGCCTTCTTCTATTCCACGTTTGTCGTCGAGGAAATCATTTGAGCCCGAGTCCCTGGTTTCGCATCTTTCTCGTCGCTGACCTGCTCGTTGCGCTTTCTCTTCCTTTTCTGTTCCACTCCGCCAACCACGTTCAGCCGCGAATGGAAGATTGCCCGACTGATGGACCACGCTGGCTTCGACAAGCGGCAATTGTTCTCGTCTGTTCGGCGTTCGCATTGCTCGTGAATTTCGCATCGTGAGATGACAGGCCATGAAGCCACTCCTTGTCGAGATTACTGACTCCGCGCATCTTGCATCTCTCGATTCATCCGGCGAAGTTGCCGGGAATGTTACGCCGCTGCCTCCAGAAAATCTTCTCCACGAGGCCCCCGATGCGCACTGGGTTCTGCTCCGTGGAGAAACCTCGCTCGCGGCACGCTGTTCTCTGTGGTGGAGGAAGACTCCTCCGTACCCAGGCCACAGTCTCGGACTCATTGGGCATTACGCCGCCTCTGATGAAAATTCCGGAAGCCAGATACTGCGCCATGCTTGCCAGCAGCTCGCGGCGAGAGGATGCACGATGGCGGTCGGCCCAATGGATGGCAACACCTGGCGGCGCTATCGTTTTATCACCGAACGCGGGGCAGAGCCGACCTTTTTTCTCGAGCCAGATAACCCCGACGATTGGCCGCTTCACTTTACCGCGGAGGGCTTCGTCGCGCTCGCAACTTACACCTCGGCGCTCGATTCCGATTTGAGTTCTGAGTCGAGCGGCACTCGTCCTCGACTTTCTGCCATCGCGGAACATGTTTTCCGAATGGGAATCACGATTCGCCAAGCCTCGGCCGATCACATGGACGCCGAGTTGCATCGCATCCTCGCTGTTTCGCTCCGCAGCTTCCAAGACAATTCTCTCTACACTCCGGTCGGAGAACCGGAATTCCTCGCTCAATACCGAAAACTTCTTCCTTTCGTTCGTCATGAGTTTGTTCTGCTTGCAGAACGTGACGGCATTCCTGTTGGATTCTTGTTCGGTGTGCCGGATGCGCTTCGAATCAAGGGCGGCGAACGGAACGACACCGTAATCATCAAAACAGTTGCCGTCGTGCCGGAGTGCGCCTCCGCAGGACTTGGCACGCTACTCGTGGGCCGAATTCGAGAAATTGCTCGTGGCCTGGGATACGCGCGTTGCATTCACGCCTTGATGCACGAGTCCAGCCGTTCGCGCAAGATCAGCGCTAAAACCGCCTCGACAATGCGCCGTTATACGCTGTTCGCGAGGCAGCTTTTTCCATGAACATCGCAGAGATTCTTTGCCGCCACGCCGCGACGCACCCGGACGCAATCGCTATTCTGGATGTCCACGACGGCCACGACCGCGCGCTGAGCTTCGCCGATCTCGACTTGCAGTCCGGACGCGCTGCCGCCCTCTTGCGAAGCGCCGGCGTGCAGACAGGCGACGCTGTCCTCATTTTTCACCACATGTCGGCCGAGCTCTACACGGCCTTGATTGGAGCATTCCGTCTCGGTGCGATTCCGATGTTCCTTGATCCATCTGCTGGCCGCGAACACATCGAACGATGCTGCCGCTTGTGGCCCCCGAAAGCGCTTGTTGCCGGGACGAAGGCGCACTTGCTCAGATTCATTTCTCCTGCTCTGAGGGCCATTCCGCACAAGTTCGTTATCGGTCCGGCCCTGCCGGGCGCGGTTTCGTGGAGCCGCGCCCGGTCCCTGACGCCCAGAAAAGGAATATTATCGTGCACCGCGGATACCCCCGCGCTGATCACTTTCACGAGCGGCAGCACCGGTTTGCCGAAGGCAGCGGTACGTACCCACGGCTTTCTCTTGGAGCAACATCGTGTCCTCCAGCAAAGTTTACGGCTGACACCCCGTGACCTCGATCTCGCCACTCTGCCTATTTTCGTTCTCGCGAACCTGGGCTCCGGCGTCGCCAGCTTAATCCCCGACGTCGATTTAAGATTTCCTGCCGCAATAGAAAGCGCGCGTGTCATCACGCAAATCCAATCGCACAAGCCCGGGCGCACTGCCGCGCCGCCCGCATTTCTCGAACGGCTGGCGGATTATTGCGCCGCGCGGGAGTTAACGCTCCCCCCATTGAGCAAAATTTTCGTTGGCGGCGCGCCGGTTTTTCCAAACCTCTTGAGAAAGCTCGCCCGGATGGCGCCGCAAGCGGAGATCACTGCTATGTACGGCTCGACCGAAGCCGAACCCATCGCGGAGATTTCCTATTTGCAAATTCAACCCAGCGACTTCGCCTCGATGACCGCTGGACGCGGCCTTCTTGCGGGTCATCCCGTCCCGCAAATCCGTTTGGCGGTCGTCGAACACAAATGGGGAATTCCGATCGGTCCCTTCTCCGAAAGTGAATTCCAGCAAGCGCGCGTCCCCGTTGGCAAAGCAGGCGAAATCGCCGTCAGCGGCGGGCACGTCCTGCCGGGTTACCTCCACGGTCAGGGAGATGCGGAAACGAAATTTGATGTGGGTGGTTCCCGCTGGCACAGAACCGGAGATGCAGGCTATCTCGATGACCACGGGCGAGTCTGGCTTCTGGGCCGCTGTGATGCGCGAATCCAGGATGAGCGTGGCGTGCTTTACCCGTTCACCGTCGAGTGCGCAGCACAGCAGATCCCCGGCGTTCGCCGCGCGGCAGCCGTCGCTCACAAAGGCCGCCGTTTGCTCGCCATCGAACTCGACCGCAGAAGCAGCCCAGACGTCGCCACAGCCGTCGATCGCGCCCTCCAATGGGCTCAAATCGATTGCGTCAAAATCCTTCCAAAAATCCCGCTCGATAAGCGCCACAATTCCAAAGTGAATTATCCCGAGTTGCGCGAGCTCCTCAACCCGTAGCCTAAGCCGCCGCGCAGATTGGCGGGCTGGCTCAAGCAGCGCGGCGTGCGATTGCTGCACATTAATCACAGTTTATGTTGTGTGCGGTCCGGCGCGTCCTCAAACCTGGCGGCGAGTTTCACATGCTCGACTTCGAAGGGCCAGAGGACGGCGCGCCCATGGCTTCCTGGCCCACTTACTTCACTCAAGTGACCGCCTGGAAGGCAATTCCGAGTGCCGAGTTCTCAGCCTCATGACGCAGGCCGGTCTTGCAGACCCGAAGAAAGTCGGTCGCCGGGCGATGCTCTTCGGACATATTGCCTACTATTGAGCAACCACTTAGTTGCCATACTTTCGCCAGCCGGTTGCGCCAGTCCGGCACCCCACTCGGAAGCAGGCCGTTTCCCGAATCGCAACCTGTGCCGCAATAGCACCTGAGCAGGTTGCCGAAACCCCGAAGGTTGCATACGTTCACTAAACTTTATAATGTGATGGTCTTACAGCATCGGAGGCGAAAGGGGTCCGGTGACCTTCCCGGTCTTCAAAGCCGGCGATTCGGTCCTTTGCGGGTCGAATGGTGGGTTCGACTCCCACACGCTTCCGCCAAGAAACAATCTTGGTGCTGGCTGCTCCACTTTCTGAAAGCTGTTTCACAGTTGTCTACCGGTTGGAACGTCAGGTGAAACATTTGCGCCCTTCCCTTGCGTCTAATGACTGACGAAAAAGAGGTGGGGTTGCGAGGGGTGACGTGTATCCGAACTCTATTGGAAGAACTGACAGGCAGTTCAGAATGCCCTTGATAGCGAAAGGCAGAGAGTTGTTTGTGGGACCTCTCTGTACCTGTGCGCTCGCCTCATTCATAGGCATTTTCGTGGACGTGCGAGGCGCTGCTCCCGTACCTCCACAAGCGGCGCAACAAACCTCAGCTCAGACCTCCGCCGCGCGGCCCGTGGGAACTATCAAGTCCATTTCGGGGAATACGATTACGTTGACAACGGATGCCGGCGTAGATGTGAACATTGTGATTCGCGACGGCACTCGCTTGGTTCGCGTGGGTCCGGGACAGAAGGATCTCAAGGACACTTCCCCGATTCAATTGCAGGAACTTCAGGCGGGCGACCGGCTGCTGATTCGTGGAAATCTATCGGAGGACGGGAAGTCCGTGATTGCCGCATCCATCGTCGCGATGAAGAAAGCGGACATTGCGGAAAAGCAGGCGCATGAGCGGGAAGAATGGCAAAAGCACGGCCTCGGAGGTCTCGTGAACAGCGTGGATCCCGCCGCCGGAACGATCACGATCGCGACGAACGCTCTCGGCCCGAATAAGGACGTGGTCATTCACATCTCGAAGGAGACCATTCTGCGCCGATACGCACCAGACTCCGTGAAATTTGATGAGGCGAAACCCGGGGCGCTGGCCGAGATCAAAGCTGGTGACCAGCTTCGCGCTCGCGGGACGCGCAGCGCAGATGGCGGCGAATTGACTGCTGAGGAAATCGTGTCGGGCTCGTTTCGAAATATTGCCGGCCCCATCACGGCGATTGATCCCGCCACGAGTACAATTTCCGTGCAAGATCTGTTAAGCAAGAAAATCGTCGCTGTGAAAATCACGGCGGATTCGCAACTCCGCAAGTTGCCGCCCGCGATCGCGCAGCGAATCGCAATGCGGCTTAGAAGTGCGCCTGCCGATGCGGCTTCGAATGCAACCGCGCCCGTGTACGGGATCTCGAGGCTTGGCGATGTGCCAGCCGGCGGCGGCCAAGGTGGGAGCAGGCCCGCGGGGGGAGGCGATTTTCAGCAAGCGATCAGTCGCATGCCGCCGGCTTCGCTCTCGGATTTGCAGAAGGGTGATGCGGTAATGATCGTTGCGACGCGAGGCACGCAAGAAGCGAAAATTACAGTCATCACGCTTCTCGGTGGAGTGGAAGCAATCCTTGAGGCCTCGCCAAAAGGTGGCTCATCAACGATCCTCTCTCCCTGGAGCCTCAGCGGAGCGCCGGGCGGCGATGCCGGCGGCCCGCAGTGATGCAGAAAATTGTGAGTATTTGACCCGGAGAATTGATGAATTCCGGCCTCTTTCGAAAAATCGTATTCGGTCTGTTCACTTTCATCGGGATCTTTCCCGCGCCTGCAAGTTTGCACGCGCAAACTCTCTTCGGCATACTCCGCGGGCAGATCACGGACCCCTCCGGGGCAGTTGTTACAGACGCGGCGGTGTTGCTTACGATGCCTTCCGGCGAATCCCTCGACACAACCACGAACAAAGAAGGCTTCTACGAATTCAAGGCATTGGCGCCGGGGAAGTACACGGTGAAAATAGTCGCGCCAGGTTTCGCGGTGTTCACGAAGGAGGACGTGGAGATTGCCGCCGGCCAGATGCAAAGAATAAACGTCGCACTCACGATCGAAGAACAGAAACAAAAGGTCGAGGTTAATGATTCGCCGACGAACGTTGACGTCAATCCTGAGAATAATGCCGGTATGGTCGTCCTTAGGGGAAAAGACCTCGAAGCGCTCTCCGATGACCCCGATGAACTGCAGTCGGACTTGCAGGCGTTGGCTGGCCCGTCGGCCGGACCCAACGGAGGCCAGATATATATTGACGGCTTCACCGGTGGCACGCTCCCGCCCAAAGCTTCGATTCGCGAAATTCGCATCAACCAGAATCCGTTTTCGGCGGAATATGACAAGCTCGGCTATGGCCGCATTGAAATTTTCACCAAGCCGGGGACGGACCAATGGCATACCGACCTTTACATCAGCGGGAACACTTCGGCGTTCAATTCGCGCAATCCATTCGAGGTTTCCACCAATGGCGTGCCGCTTCCCGGATATGATTCAAGACAGATCAGTGGAAACGTGGGTGGTCCGCTAAGCAAGAAAGCCTCCATTTTTTTCAATATCGAGCGCCGCGACATTCACGAACTTTCCATCGTCAGCGCCAAGATCCTCGACCCTAATTTCAACGTGATCGACTTCAGCGACGCGGTGCCCAATCCACGCACGCGAACAAACTTGAGTCCGCGGCTCGACTATCAAATCGGAAAGAACAATACGCTGACGGTCCGCTATCAATACGAACGCGAGAATCAGACCAACAACGGAATCGGGCAATTCAATCTGGCTTCGCTGGGGTTCAACCAACTTAATACGGAACACACCATTCAAGTCAGTGACACGCAGATCGTCAGTGCGAAAACCATTAACGAAACG